>Ga0114939_10002943_pt1 | contig 12217 bp, 10 predicted proteins | sample AshMeaCrysSpring_FD_87196 | JGI IMG/M metagenome (GOLD analysis project Ga0114939, IMG submission 87196) | Groundwater microbial communities from Big Spring, Nevada to study Microbial Dark Matter (Phase II) - Ash Meadows Crystal Spring | ecosystem: Environmental > Aquatic > Deep subsurface >... | reverse complement strand
TGCAGCCCGCAGGAGATCGACATCATCTGCTCGCCGATCCAGGCAAACGGCAGGTAGGACACGTAGTCGTCGGTTTCCTGGCACGGATCGATCTCCATCAGGTGCTGGCCCATGGAGAGCATGTTGTGGTGCGAGAGCAGGGCGCCCTTGGGCAGGGCGGTCGTGCCCGAGGTGTAAAACAGCAGGGCGATCTCCTCGCCGTGGCCCTTCTGGATGAGTGCGTCGAACAGCTCGGGCTTTTCCTTCTCCAGCTCGCGGCCGAGCTGCTGGACCTCTTTGAGGCTGATCAGGCAGTCCTGATCGTAGTGCCGCAGACCCTTGGGGTCGTCATAGATGATCTTCTTGAGCTTGGGGCAGTCCTTCAGGATGGAAAGCGCCTTGTCGACCTCCTCCTGGCCCTCGCCCACCAGGAACGCGGCGTCCGAGTGGTCGACGATGTAGCGCACCTCGTCCATCAGGCAGTCCTGGAAGAGCCACACGCCGACCCCGCGCGCGCACAGGGCGGCCATCTCCGCCATCAGGCCCTCGGGCCGGTTGTCGCCGATCATGGCGACCTTGTCGCCCTCCTTCAGGCCGAGCTTGATGAGGCCCAGGGCGATGTATTTCACGGTTTCGAAATAGTCCTGCCAGGTGATGGGCCGCCAGATCCCGAACTCCTTTTCGCGCATGGCGACGCGCTCCCTGCCGTAGCGCCTGGCCTGCTGGCAAAAGAGCTTGGGGATCGTGAGTTCCCGCGAAATTTCGGCCTTGTGCGATTGCGCCGCCGCGATCGTCTTATCTCCGTGTGGCATACAGGTCCTCTTCCCCCAGATAGGCCTTGATCACTTCCGTGCTGTTCTGAACTTCCTGCGGAGTGCCGTCCATGATCATGTTGCCGAAGTTGAGCACGAAGACCCGGTGCGACAGGTCCATGACCACCCCCATGTCATGCTCGACCAGCAGGCAGGTGATGTTCCAGCGCGGATCCTCGTTGACGTCCAGGATGAAGCGCGCCATGTCTTCGGTTTCCTCGAGGTTCAGGCCGGCCAGCGGCTCGTCGAGGATCAGCAGGTCCGGCTTCAGCGCCAGCGCCCGTCCCAGTTCGACGCGCTTCTGCAGCCCGTAGGGCAGCATGCCGACGGGTTTGTGGCGGATATGCTCGATCTCCAGAAGATCGATGATCTCCTCTTCGATGAACTTGCGGTTTTCGATCTCCTCCCGTGCGGTCTTGCCCGCGTAAATCGAGCCGCTCAGGATCCCGGATTTCAGGTGGATGTGCCGGCCCAGCCGGATGTTGTCCAGCACCGTCATGCCGCCGAAGACCTCGACTTTCTGAAACGTCCTGGACATGCCCCGCGCCGCCCGTTCGTAAGGCTTCAGGTCGTTGACGCGTTGGCCCTTGAAATGGATTTCGCCTTTCTGCGGCCGGTAGAGTCCGCTGATGCAGTTCATCATGACGGTTTTGCCGGCGCCGTTGGGTCCGATGACGGAGTGGATTTCGCCTTGACGAACCTGAAGGCTCGCGCCGGCCAGAGCCGCCACCTTGCCGAAGTACATTGCGACGTCCTTCAATTCGAGGATGACGTCGCCCGCTTGGACTGCAGCTGTTCCCCCCACAGATTGCTCTCCCTTTCCCATGAGGATATGCGGTCAGCGTTCATCGGAGTACAACCCAACACGGGTGGAGGCTGACGCACCCGGCGGAGCTTTCAGTCAAAAAATATGAACCATATTCATTTCATGTATGTATTTCTATAAGATGCTTTTTGTTTAGTCAACAGATTTGTATAGCAGATAAAATAGCTGCTTAATAGCGGTCTTAACCCGCTATTAAGCCACTCCCATCAGGTGCGACCGAAGGTTCTTCTTGCTCCTCCTCAGACCCAGCTTGGTGCGGATGTTGTGGCGGTGAAACAGAATGGTGTTTCTAGAAAGGAGGAGCAGTTCGGCGATCTCCTTGTTGGTTCTGCCCTCCTTGACCAGGTTCGCCACCCGGATCTCCGTGGGCGTCAGATGGCAGAGACCGGTGGAGAGATGGCTGGTGAAGGGCGATATGATGTTGTTCAGGTTGCTTTCCAGGATATCCACCAAAGCCATTTGCACCGCTCCCAGCCGGCCTTTCTTCAGGCGCGCCAGGTAGGGGCCGATGAGCTCACGGACGTTCGATGTGACCATCTCGCCCAGCTCCTTTTTGTCGTCTTCACGCTGTTTGAGCAGCACCCGCAGGGCCGTGTTGACCTCTTCCAGGTGCAGCGATTGGGCTTGCAGCTCCTTTTCGCGGTGGCGCAGCTCGGTTTCGGCCCGCTTGCGGTCCTCCACCTCCTGAGCCAGCTGGGCGTTGGCCTTGGCCAGCTCCGCCGTGCGCTCGGCCACCAGCTCGCCCAGCTGGCCGTGGTACATCAGAAGCTCGCGCTCGGCGTGCTTCTGGGCGCTGATGTCGCGCAGGGTGACGATGTTGCCGGCGGGTCGGCCCTGCTCGTCGTAGTAGAGGGTCGAGCTCAGCTGCACGTCCAGCAGCCGGCCGTCGCGGGTCAGGCGCTTGGTCTCGAACAGATGGATCTTCCGCCCGCTCAGCATGCTTTCGATCGCCGCGCGGGTTTCCGGCCAGCTCTCCTCCGGCACGAAGTCGATGTTCTTGCCGAGCAGTTCCTCGCGGCGCCGGCCGAAGACCTGTTCGAACGCCGGGTTGACGTACATCGCCTTGCCCTGCAGATCGTAGACCACGATCGGATCGGGCGAAGATTCGAGCAGCAGCCGGTAGCGCTCTTCGCTCTTGCGCAGGGTTTCTTCCGCGCGGCGGCGCTCGGCGAGCTCCCGCCGGGCGTCCGTGTAAAGCCTCGCCTTGTCGAGGGCGATGGTGGCCAGCCCCGCAAAGCGCTCGAGCACCGCCACATCCTCGCCGCGAAAGCATTTGCCGGCCTCGACATGCGCCAGGCCGATGACGCCCTCGACCCGGCCCCGGTATTTCAGCGGGATCCCCACGATGGAACGCAGCGAATCGAAGCTCTTGCCCGCCAGCCGGCCGCTCCAGGCGCGATAGTCGTCGATCAGCAGACAGCCCTCGCTCTGCCAGACCTTGCCTCCCAGGCCTTGGCCGGGCGTGACGCGCAACCCGATCTGGCCCTTGAAGAAGCCCATTCCCACCCGCATCTGCATCGCACTGGCATCGGGTTCCAGCAGGTAGATGTAGCCGTGGGCCGTTCCGGTGAGCAGGGCGGCCCGCTGGAGGATGGCCTCGAGCAGCTCCTCCTTGTCGAGCCGGTCGATCAAGCCAAGGGAGGTTTCGTAGAGGGCGGACAGGTGTTCATTCTGACGGTGCAGGGCGGAGAGCTCCCCGCGCAGGCGGACAAGACCATCCTCCAGTTCCCGCACCCGGCGCTGCAGGGCGATGTCGTCTTCTGGCACGACCGGCAAGGCAGTTGTCTCCGGCAGTCCGTTCGGCGTCCAGCCGAACTCTTCAAACGCGTCAGGTGCCGCCGTCGAAGCCGATGGTCACCCGGCCCTCGGCCAGGATGACCGGCACTCGGCGCTGGTTTTGCGAGTGTTTCAGCATTTCGGTCATGCCGGCCTTGTCTTTCAGGACGTCGACGAATTCCACCGCATGGCCTTTTCGGGCATAGGCTTCACGAGCCGCCTGGGTGTAAGGTCATGTAGGCTTTCCGAAGATCCGCACGCTGCCGCTCATCGCCCCTCCTGGGTTCCCGTGATAATGGGTTGAAGAACTACCAGCCGCCTGCAACCTTGTCAATGCGCACCGCGTGGGCTATAGTTGAAGGCATTCAAATTTCGGTTTTTCGTATTTCGAATTCGGTTCAAGCTCGTCCGGGGTCGCTCTTCGGTTAGCCAAACTGGGGGATCCGCCATCTCTATGGGCCTGACCCGCGAGGTCACCGTCGTCAACGAACTGGGTCTGCACGCGCGTTCGGCGGTGAGGCTCGCCGGGATCGCCAAAGCCGCCCGCGGCGGGGTGTGGGTCTTGCGCGCGGCGGAAAAGGCGGATGCCACCTCCGTCATGGAGGTCCTGACCCTGGCATGCGAAAAGGGGGCCACCTTGACGCTGGCGGTCGACGATCCGGAGGATGCCCCCGTTCTCGACGCGCTCGTGCGCCTGGTCGAAAACGGCTTCGAGGAATAGCTCGGAATGCAAAAAGCGGCTCAAAAAGAAGTCGTCCTGAGGGGGATCAATGCATCCGCCGGCATCTGCATCGGCAAGGCCTATCTGGTGGACCGCAGCGGGGTCGATGTCGTCGCGCGCTACCCGATCGCCGAAAAGGATATCAAGGCCGAGGTCAAGCGGTTCAAGTCGGCCGTCCAGAGCGCCAAATCGTCGCTGCGCGCGGTCATCGAAAACAGCCTCCACGATCTGCAGAAGGCCGCCATCCTGGAGACCCAGGTGGCACTGCTGGGCGACAAGCTGCTCTACGGCCGCACCGTCGAGACCATCGAGAGGGAGCGCGTCAATGCCGAGTGGGCGCTGAAAACGGTGGTCGCCCGGATCCGGGCCGCCTTCCAGGGCATGCCGGAGGCCTACATGCGCGAGCGCGCCGCGGACATCGCCCACGTGGCGGACCTGGTCATGCGCGGCCTGACCGGCGTGGAGGCCCAGGACATCGGCCGGATCGACAAGCGCGTGATCCTGGTGGCCCACGACCTCTCGCCGGCCGACACCAGCCAGATCAACCTCGAGTGGGTCAAGGGCTTCATCACCAACCTGGGCGGCAAGACCTCGCATACCGGCATCATCGCCCAGACGCTCGAGATCCCCGCGGTGGTCGGGCTGGAGGTCGCCACCCAGAAGATCCGCAACGATGACATCATCATCGTCGATGGCAACACCGGCACCGTCGTGGTGCACCCTGCCGAAAAGACCCTGCTGGCGTACGAGGAGCGCCGGGCCACCTACGAGCGCTACAAGGCGGTGGTCACCCGCGAGAGCCATCTGAAGACCGCAACCACCGACCGGCGGCGTTTCGATGTGTTCGCCAACATCGAGTTCCCGGAGGAGGTGGTCTCCGCGATCAACTACGGTGCGGCCGGCATCGGCCTGTTCCGCACCGAGTTCCAGTATCTCGGCCGGACGGCGTTTCCCTCCGAAAACGAGCTGTTCGAGACCTACCGGGACGTGGTCGAGGTCATGGCCCCCCGGCCGGTGATTTTCCGCACCCTGGACATCAACGGCGACAAGGTCATCCGGCCCGACGCCGGCCATGACGAGCGGAACCCCGCCCTGGGGCTGCGGGCCATCCGCTACTGCCTGAAACGGCCCGACGTCTTCAGGACGCAGCTGCGGGCCATCCTGCGGGCGGCCGCTTTCGGCAACGCGCGCCTGATGTTTCCGCTCATCTCGGCCTATTTCGAAGTCCAGCTCGCCAAACGCTGCCTCGACGAGGCGGCCGCGTCGCTTCGAAAGGACGGCCTGCCGCACAAGCGCGACATCCCCGTGGGCATCATGATCGAGGTTCCGGCGGCGGTGGTCATGGCCGATCTGCTGGCGAAGGAGGTCGACTTCTTCAGCATCGGCACCAACGACCTCATTCAATACGGGCTCGCCATCGACCGCGGCAACAAGCAGGTGGCGCACATGTACCAGCCGCTCGACCCGGCGGTGATCCGCATGATCAAGCACACCGCGGACGCCGCCCGGGCCAACCGCATCCCGGTGCACATGTGCGGCGAAATGGCCGGCCGGCCCCTGCACGTCCCCCTGCTGCTCGGATTGGGCCTGAGCGAGCTCAGCATGAACCCCCAGGCCATCCCGCTCGTCAAGCGCATGATCCGGACCATCAGCCTGGCCGAGTCCCGGCAGATGGTCAAGCGCCTGCTCGGCCTGCGCACGGCCCGCGAGGTCTTCGAGGTGCTGCGCGACTCCTTCGGCGAAATGGCCGCCAGCCAACCGAGCGAGATGCAGCCCTGAGAGTCCTCTGCCGCATGGAAAAAGGCCCCATCAAGCTCATCGCCGAAAACCGCAAGGCCCGGCACGACTACCTCATCGTGGACCAGTACGAGGCCGGGCTGGTGCTCACCGGCACCGAGGTTCAGTCCCTGCGCCTGGGCAAGGCCAACCTCAAGGATTCCTACGCCAAGGTCGAAGACGGCGAGGTCTGGCTCTACCAGATGCACATCAGCCCCTACCCGTTCGCCTACTACGACAACCACGACCCGCTGCGCGCACGCAAGCTGCTGCTGCACAAACGCGAGATCCTGCGGCTCTACGCCAAGGCCAACGAGCAGGGCCATACGCTGGTCCCGCTGAAGCTGTACTTCAAGGCGGGCAAAGCCAAGATCACGCTGGCCCTGGCGAAGGGCAAACGCGAGTTCGACAAGCGCGAAACCCTGCGCGAACGCGACCGCAAACGCGAAGTGGAGCGGGCGCGCCGCCAGCGATAACCCGGCCTCCGCAGAGGCCCCGGCGACCCCAAGCTCAGACCCCCGCCGCCGATATCCGCTCTTCCGGACGCCATGTCGGGTGCCGCTGAGGCGCAGTGATACTTTCTATGGCTCTTGACAGACTGAAAGCCGTTTAGTAGATTCTTCCGCGCTTCGCTGCCGGGGGCTTGCATTTCCCCGCAGATGCCGGAAACGCCAAAGGCTTTGACCCAATCCAACTCTTCGCCAAAGGAGGCCGTCATGAACCGTCGTTTTGCATTTCTGATCGCAGTGTTTCTGGTTGTCGGGTTTGCGTTAACGAGCACCGTCCAGGCCGCTCCGCCCCAGGATCCGCTGGGGGTCGTCACCATCAAGGCCGGCCAGCCCATTCACATCGCCTACTGGATGGTGGTGGCGGGTGCGGATGCCTCCCTGGGGACCGACACCAAACGCGGGGTCGAGATCGCCATCTCGGACAAGGGCGGCAAGCTCCTCGGCCACCCGATCAAGCTGAGCGGCCAGGACACGGGCTGCAACGCGGAAGGCGGCCAGGCGGCGGCGACCAAGCTCGCCTCCGACCCGAGCATCGTGGCCGCGATCGGATCCAACTGCTCGAGCGAAGCCCGGCCGGGTGCCCCCATCCTTTGGAAGGCGGGCATCTCCACGGTGTCGCCCTCCAACACGGCCCCGGTCCTGACGGACCCGAAACGCGGGCCTGAATACGACGGCTACCTGCGCACCGCCCACAACGACAAGGTCCAGGGTGCGGTCGCCGCCGAATTCGCCTTCAAGAAACTGGGGGTCAAGAAAGCCGCCACGATCCACGACGGCAGCCCCTACGCCGACGGGCTGCAGGCGGTCTTCGCCGAAACCTTCAAGAAGCTCGGCGGCACCATCACCGCCCAAGAGGCCGTGGCCCCGACCGACACCGACATGCGCCCGGTGCTGACCAAGATCGCCACCGGCCAGCCCGAGTTCATCTACTACCCGATCTTCATCGCCGCCGCGGGCCACATCACCCGCCAGGCCAAAGAGGTCGCCGGGCTGGAAAAAGTGGCCCTGATGAGCGCCGACGGTTCCTTCTCGCCGGACTTCTACAAGGCCGCTGGCGAGACGGCCGTCGGCATGTTTCACTCCAGCCCGGACTTCTCGGCCTTCGGCGCCGGCTACAAAGACTTCCTCGAAAAGCACCAGAAGAAGTACGGCGAAAAGCCGATCGCCCCGTTCCATGCCCACGGCTATGACGCCGCCATGATGATCTTCGACGCCATCGAGAAGGTCGCCGTGAAAGACGGCGACAGCCTGCACATCGGCCGCAAAGCGCTGCGCGACGCCCTCTATGCCACCAAGGGCATGAAGGGCCTCACCGGCACCATCACCTGCGACCCATACGGGGACTGCGCGGATCCGCGCATCGCCATCTACCAGCAGACGGCCGAGAACATCAAAAAGCTGGTGAACCCTGAAACGCCTTTCTGGAAGCCTTACTGATCCGAAGGGTCTGCTGTAAGTTATTGCCAGAGCCGGGCACCGGACAAGGCGCCCGGCTCTTTCTTATCATGGGGAGGCCTCTGCCGCCGGCGGCGGATCGCAAAGGAATACGCCGACGGCAACGGCCCTGCAAACCGCTTACCGCCAATGAGGCGTGGGTAGACCGTCATGCTGCAACGAATCCGAGAGAGACTGAGTCCGACCGACATCATCATGTGGATGATCGGCGGCGCGCTGCTCGCCATGATTGTCTGGGGGTCCGCCGCGACACTGGTCAAAGGCGTGTACACCGTCAACCACTGGCTGGACTTCATCGTTTTCGGCCTCGCCCAGGGCAGCATTTACGCGTTGATCGCCATGGGCTACACCATGGTCTACGGGGTGCTGCGCATGATCAACTTCGCCCACAGCGAAGTCTTCATGAGCGGGCCGTACACCGCCTATTATTTTGCGGCCTATCTTTATCGCAGCGGCCTGCTGGAGACCCATCCGGTTTTCAGCCTCATTGTGGTGTTCCTCGTGTCCATGGCGACTTCGACCCTGATCGCCTTTCTCCTGGAGCGGATCGCCTACCGCCCCCTGCGGACGGCGCCGCGCCTGGTTCCGCTGATCACCGCCATCGGCGCGTCCTTCTTTCTCCAGTACATGTTCCGCGGCTTCTTCGGCTCCGGTTTCCAGGCCTACCCCGTCATCAAAGCCCTCGAGGGGCAGTGGACGGTCGGCCCTCTGCGCGTTCTCAAGTTCCAGGCAATGGTGATCGCGGCGGCGGCGCTCTTGATGGTCGCGCTCTACCAGTTCGTCCAGCGCACCCGCATCGGCAAGGCCCTGCGCTCGGTCTCGGAGGACAAGGACGCCTCGGCGTTGATGGGCATCGACGTGGACAAGATGATCTCCGTCACCTTCATCATCGGCGGCGCCGCCGCCGGCGCCGCCGGCGTGCTTTACGCGATCATGTTCAAGCAAGTGCACTTTTTTATGGGCTTCATTCCCGGCATCAAGGCCTTCACCGCCGCCGTGCTCGGGGGCATCGGCAACATCCCGGGGGCCATGCTGGGAGGGGTGTTCCTCGGGCTGGTCGAATCCGTCGGCCCCAGCCTTTTCCTGGACGGCCTGGGCATTGTCGCCCCCTATCAACTGAAGGACGCCATCGCGTTTACCATGCTGGTGCTGGTGCTGATCTTCCGGCCGACCGGGATTCTGGGCGAGCGCCTGGCGGTGAAAAAGGCCTGACGGCAGGGGAAAGGATGGACGCATGAACCCGGCGCAAACGCAAAAGCTGCCCGGCATCCGGATGGGACTGATCGGCGGGGTGTGCCTGGTGATCCTGGCCCTGATCGGGATCGTCGAGGCCTTCAACGAACGGCACATCGTTGCCGGGGTCATCTCGATGGGGCACACGCTGCTCCTGCTCACGGCGGCCTTCGTCGCGTATCTCACCGCGGCCAGGTCCCGACACCTCGGCTTCGGCCGCGCGCTCGGCCATGTCCTTCTGGCGGGCCTGATCATGTCGGCGATGCTCGCCCTGCTCGTTCTGGTCGGTCGGGCCGTCAACCTCCGGCAGGTGTTCATCAACGCCTCGCCGGGACTTTATCAGATTTTGATGTTCCATCAGGAAAGCCTCGCAGCGGGGATGGCGCTGCTGCTGGTCGCCGGCCTTCTGACGGCCTTCCTGGCCGGGCTGCTGCACGTCGCGCCCCAGCGGCTTCGCCGGGTGCTGATCACCGCGCTCCTCGGCATCGTCGTCGTGGGCCTGCTTCAGGACCTGCTGCAGCCGATCTTGGGAGTCTGGGCCCCGCTGGCGACGATGAGCGGCTGGTTGTTCGAGGTGAGCGGACTGAGCCTGGCCGGAGCGCTCGGCCTGGCCGTGCTGGTCGCCGCCGTCACCGCCCTGTGGAGCCGCCAGTCCGCCGCGGTGCGCGCCCGGATCCAGAGCCTGGCGCCGGACCGCCAGCGCAACCTGAAGTGGGCGGCGATCCTGATCGGCCTGGCGGTGCTGCTGGTGCTGCCCGGCGTGCTGGGAATTTTTCTGAGCGAAGTGCTGACCATCATCGGGCTCTACGTGCTCCTGGGGTTGGGGCTCAACATCGTGGTCGGCTTCGCCGGTCTGCTCGATTTGGGCTACGTCGCCTTCTTCGCCATCGGATCCTATACGGTCGCCATCCTGACGTCTCCGGAAATCGGCGCCTACCAGCTGAGCTTCTGGCAGGCCCTGCCGGTGGCGGTCGTCCTGGGGACCCTGGCGGGAGCCCTCCTGGGCATCCCGGTGCTCAAGATGCGCGGCGACTACCTGGCCATCACCACGCTGGGTTTCGGCGAAATCATCCGCATCCTGGTCCTGTCCGATGTTTTGCGGCCCTGGCTGGGAGGCGCCCAGGGCATCGCCCGCATCCCCAAGGCGTCGATTCTCGGGTTCGAGTTTTCGGGCCCTCAGGAGATCTATTATCTGCTCATCGCGGGCTGTTTCCTCGTGGGGTTCGTCTCCTGGCGCCTCCGGGATTCACGGCTCGGACGGGCCTGGATGGCCATGCGCGAGGACGAGGACGTGGCCCAGGCCATGGGCATCAATCTCGTGAGCACGAAGCTGCTGGCCTTTGCCACCGGGGCCGGCTTTTCGGCGCTGAGTGGCGCCATCTTCGCCACCAAGCTCGGTTCGGTCTACCCCCACAGCTTCAACGTCATGATCTCCATCAACATTCTTTGCCTGATCATCGTCGGCGGAATGGGAAGCATGCCCGGCGTGATCGTCGGCGCCGTCGCGCTGGTGGGATTGCCCGAATTGCTCCGCGAGTTCGCTGAATACCGCCTGCTGGTATACGGCGCGGCGCTCGTGGCCATGATGCTGCTCAGGCCGGAAGGCTTGTGGCCCGAGGCGATGCGCAAGCGAGAGCTGCACGACAACCTCAACGGAACCGGCCAACCGGACGCACCCCGCGGATAGGAGGAGGACATGGCGGCAGTCACGATCAAGCGGCTGGTCAAGCAGTTCGGGGGGCTGGTGGCCATCGACAACCTGGATGTGGAAGTGAAGGAGCAGAGCATCCACAGCATCATCGGCCCCAACGGCGCCGGCAAGACGACCGTGTTCAACTGCATCACGGGCTTCTACCGGCCGGAAGGCGGAGACATTCTGCTGGACGATCACTCCATGGTGGGACTGCTGCCCGACCAGATCGTCCAGCACGGGATCGCCCGCACCTACCAAAATATCCGCTTGTTCCCCAACCTGACGGCCATGGAGAACATTCTGGTCGGATTGCACAGCCACCTGAAGGCCGGCTATTTCGGGATCGTGCTGGGGCTGCCGGCCACCCGCCGCGAGGAGCAGGAAGCCAACGACCAGGCGCTGCAGCTGCTCAACTTCGTCAATCTGGGCGGCAAGGGCGATCTGCTGGCCAAGAACCTGCCCTACGGGGACCAGCGCCGGCTCGAAATCGGAAGGGCGCTCGCCACCCGGCCCAAGGTCCTGCTGCTGGATGAGCCGGCGGCCGGCATGAACCCTAAAGAATCGCAAGATTTGATGGACTTCATCCGCCACCTGCGCGACGAACTCGGCATCACCATCATCCTGATCGAGCACCAGATGCGGGTGGTGATGGGCATTTCCGAAAAAGTGACGGTGCTCGACTACGGGAAGAAGATCGCCGAGGGCACACCGGCCGACGTCCAGAGCAACCCGCAGGTCGTCGAGGCCTATCTGGGCCGCGGCAGCTCCGTGCAGGCCACCCGCGCCGCATCCTGAACCGCACCGCGCAGGAGCATATCTGCGCCATTCCGGGGAGGCGACCGCCCGAAACCGACTCACGGAAAGGGAAGAGTCATCATGCCGATGCTCGAGGTTGAAAAAATCAACACCTACTACGGCCAGATCCACGCCTTGCGGGATGTATCCATCACGGTGGAAAAGGGAGAGATCGTCACCATCATCGGCGCCAACGGGGCCGGCAAGAGCACCATGCTCAAGACCACGAGCGGCCTGCTCAAACCGCGCAGCGGCTCCATCCGGCTGGAAGGGGAAGAGCTGACCCTGCTGCGCCCTCACGAAGTCGTCACCAAAGGAGTGATTCAGGTGCCTGAGGGAAGGCGCATTTTCGGGCAGCTCACCGTCACTGAAAACCTCGACATGGGGGCCTTTACCTCCGCCGACAAGCAGAAGAACCAGGACAACATCGAGCGCGTCTTCCAGATGTTCCCGCGGCTCAAGGAGCGCAGCAGACAGGTGGCCGGGACCCTGAGCGGCGGCGAGCAGCAGATGCTCGCCATGGGCCGGGCGTTGATGGCCAACCCGCGGGTGCTGCTGCTCGACGAGCCCTCCATGGGGCTCGCGCCGGTGCTGGTGGACGGAATCTTCGACACCATCCGCCAGCTGCACGCGGCCGGCACC
>Ga0114939_10002942_pt1 | contig 12218 bp, 8 predicted proteins | sample AshMeaCrysSpring_FD_87196 | JGI IMG/M metagenome (GOLD analysis project Ga0114939, IMG submission 87196) | Groundwater microbial communities from Big Spring, Nevada to study Microbial Dark Matter (Phase II) - Ash Meadows Crystal Spring | ecosystem: Environmental > Aquatic > Deep subsurface >... | reverse complement strand
TGAAATGGTTAGCCCTCTCTGTGGCAAAGCTGATGCCGATATAAATTGGCTGAAGTTTTAACGCTTCAATGCTTCGCACGCCATCAAAATACGCTCGGGGGTGGCGGGGGCGTCCATGACCACAGGCACTTTGTGATCAGCACTGGCGCTGACCGCATCGCGGATGGCGAAGTAGGCGCTTAAGGCCAACATCAGGGGCGGCTCACCCACCGCTTTGCTCTTAAACGGCGTGGGCTTAACGTTAGCACCCTCAAACAAGGTCACATTGAAATGCTCAGGCACATCACTGGCCACTGGTATTTTGTAGGTGGATGGCCCATGCGTTAAGAGCTTGCCAGCACCCATGCCATTGGCGTCCTTCTTCATGTTCCAAATGCATTCTTCCATGGTCAACCAGCCCATGCCTTGCACATATGCGCCCTCGATTTGGCCTTTGTCAATGCCAGGGTTGATGGATTGCCCCACATCGTGCACGATGTCCACTTTTTGCAGCCACCATTCGCCCGTGCGGGTGTCAATCTCCACTTCGGTCACCGCGGCACCGTAGCAAAAGTAGTAAAAGGCTTTGCCTTGCAGCGTCATGAAGTCGTATTTGATTTCAGGCGTCATGTAATAACCTGTCACCGACAAACCCACACGGTCTAACCATGCTTGTTTGACCAAGGCTTTCCATTCCACGCTGTCTTTAGAGTCTTTTTGGCCTGTAGGCGCCGTATTTATTGCCTGACCAGCTATAAATTTGATAGTACTTTCTTCGCAATTGAGCATCCGTGCTGCCACGGGGAGCAAGCGTTTACGCATTTGCTCGCAGGCATGGTTAATGGCTGCACCGTTGATGTCGGCACCGCTGGATGCGGCGGTGGCGGATGCGTTGGGCACTTTTTGTGTGTCGGTGCCGGTCACTCGCACCAAGCTCACTGGTATGCCCAAACCATCGGCCGCCACTTGCGCCATTTTGGTATTTAGGCCTTGACCCATTTCTGTACCACCGTGGTTCACGCTGACTGAGCCATCCATATAGATGTTCAAAAGCGCCCCGCCCTGATTCAACATGGTAGCCGTGAAGCTGATGCCAAACTTCAAGGGCACCAGTGACACACCTTTTTTACGGTGCTTGTTCTTAGAGTTGAATCGCTCAACTTCTAGCTTGCGCTGGCGGTAGTTGGATTCGGCTTCGACTTGCGCCATTACTTTATCCCCCACCCAATCTTCAATCTGCTGACCGTATTGAGTGGTCATGCTTGCAGGGTTACCTGTTATGGCTGGGTCTTGGTACAAATTGACTTTGCGTACATCCAAGGGGTCTTTACCTAACTTTTGCGCGATTTGTTCGATGACCGTTTCAATCGCAAACATACCCTGCGGCCCACCAAAACCACGGAACGCGGTGGCGCTTTGCATATTGGTTTTACAGCGGTGGCTGATAATGGAGAGGTTGGGCAGGTAGTAGCAGTTGTCAATGTGCAGCACTGCGCGGTCGTTTACCGGGCCTGAAAAGTCGGTGCTGTAACCGCAACGCGACGCAAGCACCACATCGATACCCAAAATGCGTCCATCATCATCAAAACCCACTTCATAGTCAGCGCGGAAATCATGGCGCTTTCCGGTGATCATCATGTCGTCGTCGCGGTTCATGCGCAGCTTCACTGGCTTTTGCAACTTGTATGCGGCCAGTGCCGCACTTTGTGAAAAGATGCTTGCATTACCCTCTTTACCACCAAAAGCACCACCCATGCGGCGACATATGACCTCTACATCGCTGGTATTAAGATTCAATGCAGCCGCCGCTTCGCGCTGATTGCCATCCGGGTGTTGGGTAGAGACATACAAGGTCAATTGACCGCCTTCACGCGGCACTGCGTAGGTGATTTGCCCTTCCAAGTAAAACTGCTCTTGCTGGCCGCAACTGGTTTGACCTTTAATTTTGTGCGGTGCTTTTTGAATCGCTTCGGCAGCGTTGCCGCGCTTGATGCCTTTGGCTGGCATGACGAAACTTTGTGCCGCCATGGCTTCATCAATTGTCAAAATCGCTGGCAACTCTTTGACTTTAACCACTGCTTTTTTAGCCGCTTCGCGTGCGTACAACATGTTGCGCGCAACAACCACTGCAACCGGCTGCCCAAGAAACTCCACTTTGCCATCGGCCAAAAAGGGGTCGTCGTGCACAATGGGGCCGCAGTTGTTTTCGCCCGGAATATCGGCAGCGGTAAACACCGCCACCACACCGTGTTCAGCAAGAATGGCGGCACGGTCTATGCCCTCACCCAGCAACTCACCGTGCGCCACGGGTGATAACACCAAAGCGGCATACAGCGTGCCACGCACTTCTGGAATGTCGTCGGTATAAACCGCTTCGCCCGTCACGTGCAGCCGCGCCGATTCGTGCATCAAGTCGAGACCTTGCGCGGTTTGCGCGAAGGTAGCTAATGTTGAACTTTTAACTTTGACATCCATTACGCTGCCTCCTTTGCTGTGGCTTGAATGGGGTCAGCTTGCTCTACAAATTGCATCACCAAATTACGCGCCACCAAAGAGCGGTAAGCCCACGTAGCACGCAAACCTTCACGCGCTGGAAAGCTTGCGGTTACTGCTGCATCTAAAGCTGCATTCGTTACACTCGCTGGCGTATTTCCTTCCAAGATGGCTTCTAATTTAGGCGCACGGCTGGGATACGGAGACAAGCCGTTAAAGGCGAGTTTGACGTTTTTGAATTTTCCAGCCACCAGCTCATAACTCAGTGCACAAACAGTGGCCGAGATATCTTGGTCAAAGCGTTTGCTGATTTTATGGGCGCGAAACGTGCTACCAGATTGGGGTTGTGGGATGACAACCGTTTCAATAAATTCACTCTCTGCCAGCACGTTCTTTTTCATGCCCGTATAGAAATTCTCTAAGGCCACTTCACGTGTTTTGTTGCCACGGCGCAAAACCAAAGTGGCGCCCAGCGCCAGCAAGCAAGGCATGGAATCACCTATGGGTGAGCCGTTTGCGATATTGCCCGCTAATGTGGCGGTAGAGCGTATGGGTGGTGAGCCAAATCGGCGCAACACTTCGGCAAATTCCGGATACGCTTTGCCAAGCAATTCTTGCACCTGCGAAAGTGGCACGGCTGCGCCAATGTGCCATGCATTGTTTTTGCTGCTGATGGTTTTGAGCTCCGCCACATTGCCCACGTACAGCACATGGTCGGGGCGAACAAATTGCTTGTTAACCTGCAATCCAATTTCGGTACTGCCAGCAAGAATGGTCGCTTTGGGGTGCTTGAGTAAATAAGCAGCCACTTCATCTACCGTTGCGGGCGCAACAAATTCATTGCCTTTGCGGGTACGCAGCACAGGCTGCACCACAATGTCGCCATCCAAGCTGTAGGTGGGCACTTTGGCACGGCGAATTTCTTTGAGCAAGGCGAGGTCTTGTTGGTCTTCTAGTTTCAGCAGTTCAGGCGCTTTCTCGCAGGCTTGCAGCGTGGCCTGCACAATCGGCTTGTAGCCCGTGCATCGGCACAAATTGCCGCTTAAAGCGTCGTTGATTTCGTTGCGTTTGGGTAGTGTTTGGGTTTGCACCAAGCCCGCTAAACTCATCACAATGCCTGGCGTGCAAAAACCGCATTGCGAACCAAAGCAAGTGGCCATGGCCTCTTGTATGGGGTGCAAAGTGCCATCGGCTCGCTTAAGGCTCTCCACCGTTTTGAGCGACTTACCATCCAGCGAGGGCAGCAATTGCATGCAACTGTTGGTAGGCACATAGTTGATGCCAGTGCCCGCCTCATTCAATTCACCCACCAGCACCACACACGCCCCACAATCGCCCTCAGCACAGCCTTCTTTGGTGCCGGTTCGGTGCAAATCCTCACGTAAGTAATTTAATACAGTGGTGGTGCGGCGCACACCCACGGCTTCCGCAATTTTGCCGTCCAGCACAAAGCGAACGGTGTTGGTCACTTGGCTCATAAAACCCTTTTGTTGCTTCAGTTTTGATTGCCTCTATTTTACCCGCACGGCGAATTTCCGCGCGGGCTGCTATGGGTGCACAAATGTGGGCAGGGTGGTGGCTTTGGATGGTGGTTCGGTACGGGGGTTCAGGGCTTGGCCCAGTCGCCTAAAATTTTTCGTTCTTCTGGCGTCATGCCCGTTGAATTGCCCATGGGCATTTGCTTGCTGATGGCGACTTGTTGGTACACCAATATCGCATGCTTTTGCAACTGTTCGGCAGAGTCCAAACGAATATTCTTCATCTGCACTTTTTCACCGTGACACAACACACAGCGGTCTTGCACTATTTTGCTGATTTCGCTGGTGACGGGTCGTACATTGGCAGCGGCAACAGGGTTCGCAGGCGTTGGCGTATTGGAGGGCGTGGTCGTTGTCACGCCAGAGTTCGCCACAGTGTGGTTCGCTGCGGCATGGCTAGCCACAGGCGCTTTGCCAGGTGCCAGCCACAGCACAACGCCCACTATCAGTGCCAAGCCGATTGCGGCATAAGGCCAAGGGTTGCCCGCTTTGCCATGATGATATGCGTGACGCATGACAAAATATTGGCGAATACCAGCACCTGCCAGCATCATCAACACCAGCACCAGCCAATTCTGAGGATGCGTGTAAGTGAAGCTGTAATGGTTGCTCAGCATGGCAAAAATCACCGGCAAGGTGAAGTAGGTGTTGTGCACGCTGCGCTGCTTACCGCGTTTGCCATGAATCGCGAGCTGCTTGGGGTCATACGCTTGGCCGCTGGTCATGGCGGCAACCACTTTGCGTTGGCCCGGAATAATCCAAAAAAACACATTGGCACTCATGGCGGTGGCAAGCATGGCACCCACCAATAAAAACGCCGCACGTCCTGCAAACCATTGACAAGCTAACCATGAGGCTGCCGTGATCAGCACCAACATCACCACCCCCACAATGGTTTCGCCGTGTTCTTTGAATCCAAAAAGCCGACAGACGGCATCGTAAATCAACCAAAACACCACCAGAAATGCCAACGCAACAGCGATGGCAGCAGCTGGCGTCCAATCCATCAGCGATTTGTCAATCAAATAAGTCGATGCATTAAACAAATACAGCACCGTGAATAAGGCAAAACCCGTCAGCCACGTGCTGTAGCTTTCCCAATAAAACCAATGCAATTTGCTGTGAATGACTTTGGGTGCCACCATGTATTTTTGCGGGTTGTAAAAACCCCCACCGTGCACCGCCCACATCGCACCGTCCACGCCTTTTTCAAGCAAGTCAGGCGATTGGGGGCGGATTAAATTGTTGTCCAAAAAAACAAAATAAAACGACGAACCCACCCACGCAATAGCGGTGATGACATGCGCCCAACGCAGCAACAGGTTTGCCCAGTCTAGTAAGTATGATTCCATGAGAGTGAGTGTAAACAGCTTTGTTTCATGACGACTTTTGCGCGATGAATTCACCCATTCGCGCACCGCGTTTCAGCATGGCTGATTTCTAAAAGTCATCATTTCTAGGCGGGAAAAACTTCAAGAGCCGCGATAGGTTGAATAGCTCCACGGACTCACCAAAAGCGGTACATGGTAGTGCTGGTCTGGGTTGGCCACACCAAATTCAATCGTTACCTTATTTAAAAAATTGGGCTCAGGTAAGCTTACTTTTTTGGCTTTGTAATAAGCCGCCACATCAAACACCAATTTGTAGTTGCCTGCTTTTAGGTCTGCGGTGGTAATCAGCATGCCATCGGGGTTACGCCCATCGTCGTTCAGCGTGATGACTTTGAGCTGTTTGGCATGTGCGCCCAACTCGCAAACATACAAACGCACCTGCATACCCGCTGCCGGGCAGCCGTGCATGGTGTCTAAAACGTGTGTGGAAAGTCCCATTCAAATCTCCTGATAATTGCATGCCTTTGGCTGAAAAAGTGTATACAATTTTGCCATGACTTGCGCCCAATTGCTATCTTTTCCCAGCAAACGCATCAAATCAGCGCGTGCAGACAAGGGCTTGACCAGCACCGACCACATTGTGCGCGCCTTGAGTCGCGCCATCATCGCGCATGAATTGCAAGCCGGTGAAAAGCTCACAGAGCAACACATCGCCGACCAATTTGGCGTGTCGCGCACGTTGGTGCGACAAGCCTTGTACCAATTGTCACAAAAGCATTTGATACGCATTGAGCAAGCACGTGGTGCATTTGTCGCAACACCCTCCATCAAAGAAGCGCGTGAGGTGTTTGGTGTGCGCATGGTGCTGGAGGCTGCCTTGGTGGAGTCTTTGATTGCACAACTCACACCGCAAAAAATCAAAACTTTGCAAGCGCACTTAGAAGCTGAAGAGCTGGCACTGCAAGACGCTGATGCATCCAACCGCATTGAGCTCTTGGGCGACTTTCACGTGCTGATGGCGGAATTGCTGGACAACGAGGTGCTGGCCGAGTCTTTGCAAGACCTGATTTCCCGCTGTGCGCTCATCACCTTGCTGTACCAATCCAAACAAGCAGCACAACTTTCGCACCGCGAACACGTGGCCATACTCAAAGCCATCATCAACAAAAATACCGCCCAAGCCAAACAACTCATGCAACAGCACCTCGAGAGCGTATTGGCCAGTTTAAACCTGAAAGTCAAAAAACCCACATGAACAAGCACAGCACCCCGCCCTACCCGCGCGACATGGTGGGCTATGGCAAAAATGTACCGCATGCCGCTTGGCCCAACCAAGCGCGCATTGCCGTGCAATTTGTGTTGAATTATGAAGAGGGCGCCGAAAACTCGGTGCTGCATGGCGATGCGGCTTCAGAGCAATTTTTGTCCGAGATGTTTAACCCTGCAGCCTTTACCGCACGCCATCAAAGCATGGAAAGCATCTATGAATATGGCAGCAGGGCTGGTGTGTGGCGCATATTGCGCGAATTTGAAAACCGCAAACTGCCGTTGACCGTTTTTGGCGTGAGCATGGCTTTGCAGCGCCACCCCGAACTCACTGCTGCGTTTAAACAATTGGGACATGAAATTGCTTGCCACGGTTGGCGTTGGATCAGCTACCAAAACATAGACGAAGCGACCGAGCGCGAGCACATGCGCATAGGCATGGACATCATCAGCCAACTCACGGGTGAACGGCGAGGCGAAGCAGGCCATATCCATGGCCTGGGCTGGTACACAGGCCGCGACAGCCCCAACACCCGCCGCTTGGTGGCGGATTATGGTGGCTTCATGTACGACAGCGATTATTACGGCGACGACTTACCCTTTTGGATGAACGTACAAAAAACCAATGGTGATGTGGTGCCACAACTCATTGTGCCCTACACACTGGACACCAACGACATGCGCTTTGCATCGGCGCAGGGCTTTGCACAAGGCGACGATTTTTTCACCTACCTCAAAGACGCATTTGATGTGCTGTATGCCGAAGGCGACCCCAAAGGTTTGAACGCACCCAAAATGATGAGCATCGGCATGCACTGCCGCTTGCTGGGCAGGCCCGGTCGCATGAAATCTTTGCAACGGTTTTTAGACTACGTGCAATCACACAGCCATGTGTGGATTTGCCGGCGCATTGACATTGCGCGGCATTGGCACGAACACCACCCCTATCTGGCACCAGCATGATTACCCTTGCACAACTGAACCAAGCCACTATCAACGATGCCGTAAGCATGCTCGACGGCGTGTACGAACACTCGCCGTGGATTGCAGCACGTGCTTTGGTAGAGCGCCCTTTTAAGAGCCTTGCAGCACTCAAGCACAGCATGGTGAAAGCCTTAGACGCTGCTGGCAGCGAAGCCAAATTAACTTTGATACGGCAACACCCCACCTTGGCTGGCATAGCCATGCAAACGGGTACTTTGACAGCTGAATCTACCAACGAGCAGCAAAGAGCAGGGTTGACGCACTGCACGCCAGAGGAGTTGGCACGCATCGCCAAATTGAACGCCGACTACCAAGCCAAGTTTGGCTTTCCCTTCATTCTGGCTGTGCGTGGTGCACGTGGACTGGGTTTGAGCAAACAAACGATTTTGTCCACCTTTGAACGCCGCTTAGGCAACAGCCCACAATTTGAAATGGACGAATGCATACGCCAAATTCACCGCATAGCAGAAATTCGGCTGAACGACAAATTTGCTTTCACACCGGAGCTGGGCAACGCTGTATGGGACTGGCAAGAAAAGCTGGCGCAGCATTCTGACCCAGGCTATGCCGAACAAGGGCAGCTCACCGTCACGTATTTAACCGACGCACACCGCGCCTGTGCGCAACGCATTTCACACTGGATGATAGAGTGTGGCTGCGACACTGTAGTAATTGACGCAGTAGGCAATGTGGTTGGCAAGTACACTGGTCGCTATGAAAATAATAGCAGTTTAGGCAATAAAGACGCCGCATACAGCCAAAAAACACCCTATCTCTTAACTGGTTCGCACTACGACACTGTGCGCAATGGTGGCAAGTACGACGGCCGCTTGGGCATCTTTGTACCCATGGCATGTGTGCGTGAATTGAAGCATCAAAACAAACGCCTGCCCTATGGCATTGAAATTGTGGCTTTTGCAGAAGAAGAAGGACAGCGCTACAACGCCACATTTTTAGGCTCGGGCGCACTCACCGGTGATTTTGATCCTGCATGGTTGGAGCAAACAGATGCCAATGGCATCAGCATGCGCCAAGCCATGCAACAAGCAGGACTGTGTGTGGACGACATAGCCAAAATCAAGCGCAACCCAGCAGACTATTTGGGTTTTGTTGAAGTGCACATTGAGCAAGGGCCGGTGCTCAACGAGCTGAATATTCCGCTTGGCATTGTCACCTCCATCAACGGCAGCCTGCGCTACCACTGCGAAGTGCAAGGCACCGCTTGCCACGCAGGCACCACCCCCATGATCCGCCGCGCCGATGCGGCAGCGGCGGTGGCAGAGTTGATTTTGTACGCAGAGCAACGTGCCGCCCAAGACGGCGACTCTGTCGCTACGGTTGGTATATTGAATGTGCCCAATGGCTCAATCAACGTGGTGCCTGGCCGCTGCCAGTTCACCTTGGACATGCGTGCCCCCAGCAATGCACAGCGCGATGCCATGGCGAATGACATCTTGTCTCAGTTCAAAGCCATCTGCACGAAGCGACGGGTGCAGCACACCGCACATTTGAGCTTGAGCGTTGCGGCAGCGCCCAGCCACCCCAAGTGGCAAGAGCGATGGGAACAAGCAGTGGACAGCTTGGGCGTGCCCCTGCACCGCATGCCCAGTGGCGCGGGTCACGACGCCATGAAGCTGCACGACATCATGCCGCAAGCCATGCTGTTTGTGCGTGGTGAAAATTCGGGCATCAGCCACAACCCGCTGGAATCCAGCACCAACGACGACATGCAGCTGGCAGTAGAAGCGTTTTTAAAATTGCTGGACAACTTAGCCAATGAATTGTGAACATCCTCCGCATGAACACCACCACATGAACACCACCGCAACCAGTAAGACACAAATCTACCAGCAACTCGACGCATGGATTGACGCACACTTTGATGAGCAAGTGCGCTTTTTGCAAGCGCTGATTCAAGTTCCCACCGACACACCGCCTGGCAACAACACGCCGCATGCACTGCGAACGGCAGAACTGTTGCAGTCGTTCGGTTTTACTGCACAAAAGCACGAAGTCCCTGAAGCAGAAGTCAAAGCCGCTGGTCTTAAGTCCATCACCAATTTGCTTGTGCGCCGACAGTATGGCGATACTGATAGAGCGATTGATGGTACAAACAATGCCTCAAGTGATGCCACAAAAAAAGGCATCACCATTTTGCTCAACGCACATGGCGATGTGGTGCCACCGGGTGAAGGCTGGACCAAAAACCCGTATGGCGGCGAAATCGAAAACGGCAAAATCTATGGCCGCGCGGCAGCGGTCAGCAAGTGTGATTTTTCCACCTATACCTTTGCCACCCGTGCGCTCGAAGCCGTGGCAAAACCACAGACTGGCACAGTGGAACTCTTGTTTACCTATGACGAAGAATTTGGCGGTGAGTTAGGCCCTGGCTGGCTGTTGCAGAAAAAAATCATCCACCCCGACCTCATGATTGCCGCAGGCTTTAGCTACCAAGTGGTCACCGCGCACAATGGTTGCTTGCAATTGGAAGTTACGGTGCACGGCAAAATGGCGCATGCGGCCATACCCGACACAGGCGTGGATGCCATGCAAGCAGCCGTCAAGATCTTGAATGCACTGTACGCACAAAATGCACTTTACAACAACATCAAGTCAAATGTAGAGGGTATCAACCATCCTTATCTGAATGTGGGTTTGATTGCGGGCGGCACCAACACCAATGTGATTCCAGGGCGCGTCAGCTTCAAGCTGGATAGGCGCATGATTCCAGAAGAAAACCCAACAGAGGTTGAAGCCAATTTGCGTCAAATCATTGACGACACTGTAGCCTCACAAACCAAAGGGATCACGGTAGATGTGAAACGCATCTTGCTGGCGCGTGCCATGCAACCCTTGCCGGGCAACAAGCCATTGGTTGACGCGATACAGCGTCATGGTAAAACCGTTTTTGGCGAGCCCATCCCGGCACTGGGCACACCGCTTTACACCGATGTACGCTTATTCTGCGAAGCCGGAATTCCTGGTGTGATTTATGGCGCAGGCCCGCGCACGGTGCTAGAGTCCAACGCCAAACGTGCCGATGAAAACTTGGTTTTAGAAGACTTGCGCTGCGCCACCAAGGTAATTGCACGCAGTTTGAGTGATTTGTTGGCTAAATAGAAATTTACAGCAAAAAATATATAGAAAATTAGCCTGTAGGCGGCGTAATTATTGCCTAAACAGCTATCATTATTATAGCATTACAAATGCAGTGCAAAGCTATCAGCATTTACTTTTTGCCAATAGTTTTGATACACTTTGTGGTCTTCGTCGATGTTGTCGTCTAAAAGTGAACCCGTTTTCACCCGCGGTACCACGTTTGCCAGCAAGCGCACTTCACTGTCGCTCACACGTTGACTGATATGGTAGGCGGTGATGTCTTGCGGGTGTTGCAGCCCTGCGGCTTGCACAATTTCTTTAAGGGCAACCAAAGTGGCTTGGTGGTATTGGTAAACACGTTGCGCTTTGTTAGGTACATGAATGGCTTGTTGGCGCAGAGGGTCTTGCGTGGCAACACCGGTTGGGCATGTGCCAGTGTGGCAGCTTTGTGACTGGATACAACCCAAGGCAAACATAAAACCACGTGCCGAATTACACCAGTCTGCACCCAGCGCCATCATGCGGGCAATGTCAAACGCACTCACCACTTTACCAGCGCAGCCAATTTTAATTTTGTCGCGCAAACGCACGCCCTTGAGCGTGTTGTGCACCAAGAGCAAACCTTCTTGCAGCGGCATACCCACATGGTCCGCAAATTCCAAAGGCGCTGCACCTGTACCACCCTCCGCACCATCCACCACAATGAAGTCGGGTGTGATACCGGTTTGTAGCATGGCTTTGACCATGGCAAACCACTCCCACGCGTGGCCAATGCACAGCTTAAATCCGGTGGGCTTGCCGCCTGAGAGTGTGCGCAGTTTGTCAATGAACTGCATCATCTCCAAAGGCGTGCTAAACGCACTGTGACTGGCTGGCGATACGCAATCCACCCCAACAGGCACACCTCGCGCAGCGGCTATCTCGGCGGTGACCTTTGCAGCCGGCAACACACCACCATGCCCTGGCTTGGCGCCTTGGCTGAGTTTGATTTCAATCATTTTGACTTGTGGCAGCTTTGCATTTTCCGCAAACATGTTCTCATTAAATCGACCGTCATCATGGCGGCAACCAAAATAGCCCGAGCCAATTTCCCAAATTAAATCGCCACCATGCACAAGGTGGTGCTTCGAGATTGAGCCCTCGCCGGTGTCATGCGCAAAACCGCCTTGCTGGGCACCTTGGTTCAGTGCCAATATCGCATTGGCAGACAGCGCACCAAAACTCAGTGCCGAGATATTAAATATGCTGGCGCTGTAGGGTTGTGTACAGCGCTCACCACCGATTGAGATGCGAAAGTCGTGCGATGCCAGCACAGTCGGTTGCACCGAGTGATTAATCCACTCATAGCCAATCGCCTTGACATCCAATTGCGTGCCAAAGGGCTGTTTGTCAGAATCGCCTTTGGCGCGCTGGTACACCAATGAGCGCTGATCGCGCGAAAACGGCGAAGCCTCGGTGTCGCTCTCTACAAAATACTGGCGCAACTCGGGGCGAATGTATTCCAGCATGTAGCGCAAATGCCCTATTA
>Ga0114939_10002941_pt1 | contig 12218 bp, 11 predicted proteins | sample AshMeaCrysSpring_FD_87196 | JGI IMG/M metagenome (GOLD analysis project Ga0114939, IMG submission 87196) | Groundwater microbial communities from Big Spring, Nevada to study Microbial Dark Matter (Phase II) - Ash Meadows Crystal Spring | ecosystem: Environmental > Aquatic > Deep subsurface >... | reverse complement strand
TCGAGATCGGCGGCGAAACCTTCCACAAGGAACCCAACCTCCTCGAACAAATCGCCTACCGCGATACCTGGGGCAGAGGCGCGGATTCGTTCATCAGCATGATTTATGAACGGCTGATTTTGATGCGGGATTTGATGCACGAGGAAGCGAGCATCTATGTCCATTCCGACTGGCGAATGAACGCGCTGATACGCTTGGCAATGGCAGAAGTTTTCGGGGCAAACAACTTCATCAATGAAATTGTTTGGAAGCGACGAACAGGAATCTTGAACCAATCTCGAAAACTTGGCGCGTCCACCGATTCGATCTATCTGTTTTCAAAGAGTGCAGAACGCTATGTCTTCAACCAACAATTCATCCCATACACGGACGACGACCCTTATGTTCAAACGAAGTTTGTTTACAAAGACGAGAAGGGCAGACGTTACCGTCTTCATGCAATAACCAGTCCTTCCTACAGCCCAAGCCTCGTTTACGAATACAAGGGCTATAAGCCGCCTGCAAACGGTTGGTCATTTTCCCGCGAGACGATGGAAGATTGGGAACGACGAGGGATGCTCTACTTTCCGGAGGACAAGAATCAGAGGATTCAGCGGAAGCAATTCCTCGATGACAGCGAGGGGAAGCCTGTTCAGAGTCTTTGGGATGATATTCGCCCGATAAATTCTCAGGCTATCGAAGACACCAAGTATCCGACACAGAAAACAGAGCAGCTTCTCGAACGCATCATCAAAGCCAGCTCCAACGAAGGCGATCTCGTCGCGGATTTCTTTTGCGGATCCGGCACGACGGCGGCGGTGGCGGAGAAGCTGGGGCGCAAGTGGATTGCGACGGACCTGGGCAAGTTCGGCATCCACACCACGCGCAAGCGTTTGATCCAGGTGCAGCGGGATTTGAAGAAGGAGGGCAAGGCGTTCCGCGCCTTCGAGGTGCTCAACCTCGGCCGCTACGAGCGCCAGGCCTACCTCAATGTCTCCAGCCGCCTCACCGGCAAGAAGAAGGCGGAGGCCCTGCAACGCAAGGAACAGGAATTCCGAGATTTGATTCTACGGGCATAAAAGGCGGAGGGGAGCGCGGGCGTCCCGCCCGCATCTTCTTCCCAAAGCGGGCAGGATGCCCGCGCTCCCGACCCCTTCTTCGACGGTCGCAAAGCAGGCCGCCTCGTCGCCATCGGCCCGATCAACCTGCCGGTGGGCCGCTTGTTCGTGGAGGAAGTCATCACCGAGTGCCGCAAGCGCGGTGCCAGCCGGGCGGACATCCTCGCCTTCGAGTTCGAGATGGGCCTGTTCCCCGCCGTGCTGGACGAGGCGAAGCGCAAGGGCATCGATGTCGCCCCGAAAATCATCCCGCCGGAAGTCTTCGACAAACGCGCCGTGGACAAGGGCCAGGTGCGCTTTTCCGATGTCGCCTACGTCGAGGCGAACCCGCGTTATGGTAGGGCGGGCCGGCCCGGCGCGCCGACGAATGATCCGCAGGATCGCCTCACCGTTTCCATCGAACTCACGGATTTCTCCGTCCACTACAGCCAGGGCATCGCCGACGAACTCGCCCACGGCCTCAAGGAAGGCAAGAGCGAGGTCGTGTGCGACACCGGCACGCTCTACAAGGTGAGCAAGGACAAGAAAGGCATCGTCACCCGCGAGGCGCTCACCAAAAACTGGACGGACTGGGTGGACTACTGGGCCGTGGATTTCGATTATGAAAGCCGCAAGGAAATCATCCAGGTGGCCAAAAATTTCGGCACCGAGTCGCTGCCCGGCACGGCGGACACCGGAGAGCTGATCGAGTTCGAAGAACGCTGGACCGGAGCCTACATCTTCGAGAACCAGTGGCAGAGCTTCCGCACCCGCAAGGACCGCGGTCTGGAACTCACCACCGCCCCGCACACCTACGCCAAACCCGGCCGCTACACCGTGGCGGTGAAAGTCATCGACATCTTCGGCAACGACACCATGGCGCTCGTGCCGGTGAGCGTTGGCTAGTGCGGTGTTTCCGAGACAACCGTGCGAAAATCGCGGGGATTTCCTTCCAAATTCAAGGCGCCGGGAGACCGCGCGCCAACGCAGCGGATGGGGGGCGCGGGTCCGGCTCAAAATCCTCGATCTCCACACCGCGCATCGCTAACATCCCCTCCGCGCCAAGCCACCCACCCATGAAACTCCTCACCTGCGCCATCCTCACCGGCCTTGCCGCCGGCCTGCTCGGCGCGCTTTGCGGCGTCGGCGGCGGCATCGTCATGGTGCCCGCATTCGTCGGGCTGTTAGGACTGGAGCACAAGCAGGCGGTCGCCACCTCGATGGCCGTCATCATCGTCACCGCCATCGCCGCCACCGCGAACAACGCGCGCGCCAACAACCTCATCGACTGGAAAATCGTCGCCGTCACCGGTCTTGCATCGATGGCCGCCGCCTGGTTCGGCAGCGACCTGATGCGCGGCCTCAGCAACCAGACGCTCACGCGCGTCTTCGGCTGCCTGCTGGTGGTCTTCGGCGTGCGGATGCTCTGGAAGGGCTGAGTTCAAGCCAGCTTCGCCCAGACGGCGTCCCACACGCGCTGCGTTTCCAGTTCCTTCTGACAGCGCAGATCCAGCGGGCATTTCGCGAGCAGGCACGGCGCGCACTCGGCATGCCGTTTCACCACCGCGTGCCGTTTTCCGAGCGGACGTTTCCATGCCGGATCATTCGGTCCGAAAAGCGTCACGCAGGTTGCTCCCGCGTGAGCCGCCAGGTGTGGCAACGATCCATCCGCCGCGATGACCAGCCCGTGCACCGCCAGCAGCGGCAGCGTCCCGGCCAGAGGGGAGGCTTGGAAAAATTCGGCTCCGCCACCAAGTTCCGCCGCCAGATTTTTTCCCAAGCCGCCGCCACCGGCCACGCCGGCCACGGACACCCGACAGCCGTTTCCGATCAGTTTGCGGGCGATTTCCAGCCACCTTGCGAGCGGCCACTCATGGCTCGGGCCGAAATCCGAATCCGGGCTGAGCAGCACCGCGCCAGCCACCGGCTCGATGCCGAGGCGCGCAGGCGCGAAAAACGCCGGATCAAGCGTCTTGACGCCGATTTCCTCCACAGTGTTCAGGTAAAAGCGGACGCGGTGTTCCAGCGGATTTTCCACAATCGCCAGCGGATGGGTGAGTCGTTTTTTCAAGTGCCGCAGATCCGGCCCCAGGCGTTTCGGCACGGCGGCGATCTTGGCGGCGTCCGCGGCGAATCCCGCCTCCCACAGCAGCGCGGCCTGCCAGAGATCGCGGATTTCGGCGGCCGCCATCCTTGCTTTTGCTTTCGCCGGAAAGCCAAGCACTTCCAGCCCCGGCAGGGTTTCCCAGAATTCCCGCTGCTCCTCCCGGCAAATGACGCCGGTTTCCAGACCGGAAGCCATCAGCGCCCGCACCGCCGGCACTGCGAAACACGCCTCGTCCCAGCGCACTGGTGCGGCCACCAGCATGTCGCGTTTCATCCTCATGCCGCCACCCTATCGGAGCGGCGCGCGCCCGGAAACCGCAAAGTCCGGGGCTGGCTCAGTAAACCGGCGCGCCACCGCTGCTGTCGCCGCCGCCGCCAGTGCCTTGAATCTTTTCTTTGGTCCAGGAATAAGCCTGCCTCGCGTCGCGATACACCCCGATGCTGGTGTTGCAGGAACTCACGGCGAACATGGCGGCAAACAGCAGCAAATATTTCATGGCGGGTGATTTAACGGCCCGCTTTGATTTGGAAAAGTGAAAAATAATGCACACTTAATCAAACACTCCGACTGTGAGTCGCCGGATTTTTTCAAAATTCCAACGGAATGAGGCGAGAAATGGCTTTACATGCGGGTTCGGATGGCTAGCTTTCGCGCCCCGGTTGGCCGCATGATACGGCTCCGCACATACCATTTCCCGCCATGAAAGTCCTCTCATCCCTCGCCTCCGCCAAACGCCGCCACGCCGATTGCCAGGTCGTGAAGCGCAAAGGCACGGTTTATGTGATCTGCAAGTCGAACCCGAAATTCAAGGCCCGCCAGGGAGCGACGCCCGGCACCCGCCTCTCCAAGAAGGGCCTCTGAAGCTCCCGCCTGACGCCATATCAATTTTCGACACAAGCGGCCTGCGGGCCGCTTTTTTCATGCCCGCCGCGCAAGCCGCTCAAGCACGAGCCCGGCCGCAGTCATGCCAAACGCCGCCGTGACGTGAGTCACGCTGCCGAGTCCGCCCGCGCAGCCCAGCCGCCGGCCGCCGGTTTCGTGGCGCTCTCCGGAAACGCCCCCATCGCACTGGACGAAGACCTGCGGCTCGTCGGAAAACACGGCCTCGATGCCGAGCGTCTCGGGCTTCGCTCCCATCGGGGTTTTGGGAAACCCATGGTCGCGGCGCAGGCTGCGGCGCAGTTGGTGCAGCAGCGGGTCCTTGCCACTGTGGGCCAGATCCGCCACGCGGATGCGCGTCGGATCGCGCCGCCCGCCCGCGCCGCCGCAGGTGACGGTGTGGATTCCGCGGTGGCGGCACTCCGCCAGCAGCAAGGCCTTGTGGCGCGTGCTGTCGATCGCGTCGATCACCGCATCGAAGCCCGCGGTGAGGATTTCCGCGGCGGAGCTTTCGTTGAAAAAAACCGGCACGATCCGGACTTCCGCAGCCGGATGGATGGCGCGGGCGCGCTCCGCCATCGCCTCGGTTTTCTGGCGGCCGATCTGACCGTCCATCGCGTGAAGCTGGCGGTTCACGTTGGTGAGGCAGATTTCATCCAAATCCACCAGCGTGAGATGGCCGATGCCGGAACGCGCCAAGGATTCCACCGCCCATGAGCCGACGCCGCCGACGCCGATCACCGCCACCCTCGCTGTTAGAAAACGCGCCAGCGCCGCATGACCGTAAAGCCGCGCGATGCCGCCGAAGCGCTGCTGGAGGGAGTCCGGCACGGGCGCAACATGCCGCCGGACGCGCGGCGAGTCACGGCCGAATCACGCGCTTTTTGCGTCGCTGGCGGGCATGCAGCGCCGCCGGTTCCTCGCACTGTCCGCCGCTCGCCTCCTCCGGCCATGGGGGAAGTCCCGGGAGGCGCGACTTCGGACTAGGCTTGCATGAAGCCCCGCCCGGGCTAGAAACGCGGCGGCTTTCCTGTGAAAAGTTATTTCCTCCGCCGCCTGCTGCTGATTCCGCCGACCTTGATCGGCATCACGCTGCTGGTCTTCACGATCACGCGTTTCGTGCCCGGCGGTCCACTGGACCGGATGCTGCAGGAGGCCGCGCGCGGGGCCGATCAGGGCGGCAAGCGCGCCTCGTCCTCCAGCCAGGCGCAGGGCGGGCTGAGCGAGGAGCAGTTGGAGGAACTCGAGGAGCAGTTCGGCCTCAACAGGCGGGTGCTCGCCGCCTACGGCCAGTGGCTGGGCGTCGCGCCGCGCGAGGTGAGGATTTCCAAGGGCGAATTCGGCGGGCGCGGCGATGAAACGATCGGCGGCGCCATCGATCCCGCCACCACAGCGGAAGTCGTGCTGCGCGGCGATGGGCGGCTGGTGCGGGTGACACGCGATGGCGAAAGGGTGGCTGCGGCGGTGTTTGCCGGGACCGGAAAGGAGATTGGCGGGGAAGGGTGGAAAGTCCGTTACGAGACGGCCGCGGAACGGCGGGAACGCTTCATGCGGCGCAATCCGGGCAGCGCCTCGGCGCCGGAATACGCGCCGCGCGCGGTGATCTTCCAGACGCGTTTCTCGGGGCTCCTGCAGGGCGATCTGGGCCGCTCGACGGTTTACAATGATCCGGTGCATGAGATGATTTTCTCGCGCATGCCCATCGCGGTGTATTTCGGTTTGCTGACCGCCTTCATCACTTACGCGGTGTGTCTGCCGCTGGGCGTGTTGAAGGCGCTGAAGCACCGGACCTTCATCGACTCGTCCACCTCGGTGCTGATTTTCCTCGGTTATTCCATCCCCGGTTTCGCGCTCGGCGCGATCCTGCTGGTGCATCTCGGCGCGCGCATGAATCTCTTCCCGCTTTTCGGCCTGACCAGCGCGGATTTCGACCAGCTCGGCGCGTTCGGCAAAATCAAGGATCTCGCGCACCACACGGCGCTGCCGCTGCTCTGTTACATCGTCGGCTCCTTCGCGGGGCTCACCATGATGACCAAGAACAACCTGATGGAAAACCTCGCCGCGGACTACGTGCGCACCGCGGTGGCGAAGGGCGCGGGTTTCCGGCGGGCGGTCTTCGGCCACGCGTTCCGCAACTCGATGATTCCGGTCGCCACCAGTCTCGGCGATCTCGTCACGGTTTTCATCGGCGGCTCGATGCTGATCGAGACCGTGTTCGACATCCAGGGCTTCGGGCTGCTGGAATACCAGGCCGTCATCGCGCGCGACGTGCCGGTGATCATGGGCACGCTGACCGTTGCCGCGTTGCTCATGCTGATCGGCCATGTGATCTCGGACTTCATCGTGGCGATGGTGGATCCCCGCATCAAATTCGAATGAGCATGCGCTTGGCCGGCACATCCGCGGTTTTGTTAGGCGCGCTTGCGGCGGCGGGCGAGATCACGGGCGCGGCCATTCCGACGGCGCGCTGGTTTTTTGAAACGAGCCGCCAGGTGCCGTGGCTCCATACGGGGGCGGCGGGCGGCGGTTTCCCGTGGTTCGGCTGGCTGTCGGTGGCGCTGCTCGCGGGCGGCGGCGCGTGGATGCTTTTCCGTTCGTTCACCCGCGGTCCGGCCAATCCGCTCACCGCGCGGCGGATCAAGCGCTTCCGCGAAATCAAGCGCGGTTACTACTCGCTCATCATCCTGATGGCGCTCGGCGGCCTTGCGGCGCTCGATCAGGCTCTCGTCGGCAAACAGGCGCTCGCCGTGCACTATCAGGGCCGCTGGGTTTTCCCGGCGTTCCGGGCGGTGGCGATGAAAAACAAGGACTTCGGCGTCACCGGAGAATCGCCCGAAGCGCCGGTGAACTACCGCAAGCTCGCGAAAATCCTGCGCGGCACCGGCCAGGGCAGGGTGATCATGCCGCTGATTCCCTTCGATCCCACCGGCGACACGCTGCCGCCGCGGTCCCGCCCGCTGGTCCGGCGCGATGATGGCCTCTATTATGAGCCGGGCGCGCGCAAGCCCTACTTCGGCCTCGCCGCGCGCTATCACGATGTGGACGAGGCGAGGATTCACATCCGTCACACGCTGCGCGGCGGCGTGCCCTTCGGCCCCGCGGACGGCTGGAGCGCGGACGGCTCCCCGGTTTACAGCGCGGAATATCGCGAGGGCGAACCCGTCTCGGAGAATTACAGCGGCGCGGGCGACAAGGAGTCCTTCCTCACGGCCGGAACCGGCGGGCTGCGCGCGGTGAAATACCATCCCGCGCCGCCGATCCCGGAAGAGGGCAACTGGCTCGGCACCACCTCCCAGGGATACGACCTGCTCGCCAACCTCTACGGCGGCCTGCAGGTGAACTTCAAGGCGGCGCTGCTTTATCTGCCGGTGGTCTATCTGATCGGCGTCACCCTCGGCATGATGATGGGCTACTTCGGCGGTTGGTTCGATCTGGCGATGCAGCGCGTGATCGAGATTTTCTCCAACATGCCATTCCTCTTCGTGGTCATCATTTTCTCCAGCATGGTGCCGGACCGGTTCAAGGGGCTGCCGGTCATCATGACGATCCTCATCGCCTTCGGCTGGATGGGCATGACCTTCCTGATGCGCACCGCGGCATACCGGGACAAGGAGCGCGACTACATCGCCGCCGCCCGCGTGCTCGGGGCCGGCGCGCCGCGCATCCTGTTCCGCCACCTGCTGCCCAACACCGTCGCCATCATCGTCACGCTGGTGCCCTTCACCGTCTCCGGCCTGATTTTCGCGCTCACCTCGCTCGACTACCTCGGCTTCGGACTGCCGCCGGAATACGCCACATGGGGCCGCCTGCTCAACGACGGACTCTCCAATCTATCAGCCCCGTGGCTGGTCACCTCCACCTTCGCGGCGCTCGTCGGGCTGCTGGTGCTCATCACCTTCATCGGCGAGGCCGTGCGCGAGGCCTTCGATCCTAAGAAATTCGCCTATTACAAATGAAGCGCCGTCCGCTGATCCTCCCGGCCATGCTCGCCCTCGCTCTCGCGGGGGCTGGCTGTCACCGCGAGAGCGGGGAAACCACGCGCTCGCCGGGCTTCGAGGCCTTCGTGCCGCTATACAACCGCCACATCGAAGGCTGGTTGAAGTCACGGCAGGAAGAGACCGACAAGGAGGCCGCGCGCGTTGAAGCGGAAGCCGCCACCTCGCAAGGAGCCGCGCGGGAGATGAAACAAGTCCGCCTCGAAGCGCTGCGGCACGAGCAGGAAACATGGAAGTTCCGCCGCGCGCTCGGCGACTATCTGAAAATCGGCTCGCCCGCCGAGGTGCCCGCGGATCTCGTCTGGGAAAACGGCCTGGACCAGCCCGAGATCGGCGATCCCGCCGCGAAAAAGGGCGGGGTTTTCCGCCGCTACATGCCGACCTTTCCCCCCACCATCCGCCCCTTCGGCGACAATTCGAACAATTCGTTCCGCGGCGACATATACGACTACATCGACATGCCGCTCGTTTCCCTCCATCCGGAAACGATGAAGCTGATACCCGGCCTGGCGAAAGAATGGGCGGTATCCGGCGACGGGCGCACGGTTTATTTCCGCATCGATCCGGAGGCGCGTTATTCGGATGGGAAGCCGGTCCGCGCGCGCGATTTCCTGTTCGGCGTCTATCTGCGGGTGTCGGACTACATCGTCAATCCCTACGCCAAGCAGTTTTTCCGCGAGGAAATGGCGCAGGTGGCGATGTATGACGAGCTGACCCTGTCCGTCTCCCTGCCGCAGGCGAAGCTCTTCGCGCCGGCCCTCGCCGGGGCGATCCAGCCCTCGCCGCCGCATTTCTATCAGGAATACGGGCCGGATTACGCGGAGCGCTACCAGTGGCGCTTCCCACCGACCACCGGAGCCTACGAAGTCCGGCCGGAGGACATCGTCAAGGGTGCGTCGATCACCCAGACGCGCGTCAGGAACTGGTGGGCGAAGGACCGCAAATACCAACGTTACCGCTTCAATCCGGACAAGATCGTCCACACCGTGGTGCGGGATGAGTCCAAGGCCTTCGAGCTTTTCCGCGCCGGCGAGCTGGACACGTTCTACCTGACCCGGCCCGAGCGCTGGTATGAGAAATCCGAGATCGAGCAGGTTTACAAGGGCTACATCGAGCGCGTGAGGTTCCACAACCGCTACCCGAAGGTGCCGTTCGGATTCTATCCGAACGTGACCAAGCCGCCGCTCAACGACCGCAACGTCCGCACCGGCATCCAGCACGCGATGAACTGGCAGAAGGTGATCGAAGTGATGTACCGCGGGGATTACCAGCGGCTCAACGCTTTCAACGAGGGCTACGAGCTGTTCAGCGATCCCTCCATCAAGGCGCGGCCGTTTTCCATCGACCTCGCCCGCGAGGCGTTCCGCGCGGCGGGATTCACCACCGAGGGCGGCGACGGCATCCTGATGAAAGCGGACGGCACGCGGCTGTCGGTCGCCATCACCTATCCGAGCCAGCCGATCTACGAGCGCATGTTCGCCATCCTGCGGGAAGAGGCCAAGGCCTGCGGCTTCGAACTGCGGCTTGACGGCCTGGAGTTCACCGTAGCCTACAAAAAAGAGATGCAGAAGCAGCACGAGATGACTTTCGGAAGCTGGATGATCACGCCGCCGGTTCCGGACTTCCACCAGTTCCTGCATTCCAGCAACGCCTTCGACGAGAAGGGCAACCCCAGGCCGCAGACCAACAACATCTTCGTCTGGGGCAGGCCGGACACCGACATGCTCTGCGAGCAGACCCGCAACGCCCGCACCGCGGAGGAACTCCGCGACGCCGCGTGGAAACTCCAGCGCATCATTCACGACGAGGCGATCTTCGTGCCGGGTTTCTCCGTGGATTTCATCCGGATCGGCTCATGGCGCTGGGTTCGCTGGCCGGATTGCGAAAACACCCGCTTCAGCCCGCCCGTCGTTTATGATCCCCATGAGGTCTTCGTCTTCTGGATCGATGACGCGGTGCGGGCAGAAACCCAGTCCGCGCGCAGGACGGGCAGAGCCTTCCCCGAGTCCACCAGGACCGTGGACACATACCGCATCCGGCCCGCACCGGCCACCGACCCGCCATGAACGCGCGCGCCGAAAACATCCTCGAAGTGGAAAAGCTCATCACTTCGTTCGAGACCGACCGCGGCCTTTTGCGCGCCGTCGATCAGGTTTCCTTCACGGTGCCAGCGGGGAAAACCGTCGGCATCGTCGGCGAGTCCGGCTGCGGCAAGAGCGTCACCGCGATGTCGATCGTCCGGCTGCTGCCGCAGCCTGCGGGCAAGGTGCTGGGCGGGCATGTTCACTTCAAGGGCCGCGATTTGCTGCAAGCCGGAGAGGCGGAGATGCGCAAGGTGCGCGGCGGGGACATAGGTGTGATTTTCCAGGAGCCGATGTCCGCGCTCAACCCGGTGCACCGCATCGGCAAGCAGGTTGCCGAAGTCTTCCGCCTGCACCGGCGGATCTCCAAAAAGGAGGCGTGGGACGCATCCGTGGAAATGCTCGAACTCATGCGCATTCCCGCCCCGCAACAACGCATGATGGATTACCCGCACCAGCTTTCCGGCGGCATGCGCCAGCGCATTGTCATCGCGCTGGCGCTCGCGTGCCGGCCAGCGCTGGTCATCGCCGACGAGCCGACCACCGCGCTGGACGTCACCGTCCAGGCGCAGATTCTCGATCTGATGGCCAGGCTCCAGGCCGAAATGGGCATGTCCATCATCCTCATCACTCATGACCTCGGAGTGATCGCGGAAACGTGCGACGAAGTCGTGGTGATGTATGCCGGCCGGGTGGTGGAAAAAGCGCCCGCCGCAGAGCTCTTCGCCCGGCCCCTGCACGCCTACACCAAGGGCCTGCTCAACTCGATTCCCACGTTGGAAACCCCCTCGAAATCCATCCTCAGCACCATCCCCGGCATGGTCGCCTCGCTGGCCGAGCACACCCACGGCTGCCGTTTTTGCCAGAGAATGGGACGCACCGCGCGCGACAACCGCGAGCGCCCGCTTTTCGCCGAAGTCTCGCCCGGCCATTGGGTGGAAACCTGTCCGCAGTGTTATCAGCCATGACGCCCCCTTCCCCGCTGCTTTCCATCGACAATCTCCGCGTCCATTTCCCGGTGCGCGGCGGCGTCATGCTGCGCCAGACCGGAGCCGTGCGCGCCGTGGACGGCGTTTCCATCGAGATCGCGCCGGGCGAAACCCTCGGCCTCGTCGGCGAGTCCGGCTGCGGGAAATCCACGCTCGGCAAGGCCGCCGTCCGCCTGCTCAAGCCGACCTCCGGCAGCATCCGCTTCGGAGATGCGGACATCACCCGCGCCAGCCAGCGCGCGCTGCGCCCGCTGCGCCGGGATTTCCAAATGATCTTCCAGGACCCCGCCGAATCGCTCGATCCGCGCATGAGCGTGCGCTCCATCATCGAGGAGCCGCTCATCATCCACCGCATCGGCTCGCGCGCCGAGCGGATCAAGCGCGTCAACCGGCTGTTGGACCGCGTCGGCCTGCCCGTCTCCGCCGGAGAGCGGTATTCCTTCGAGTTTTCCGGCGGCCAGCGCCAGCGCATCGGCATCGCCCGCGCGCTCGCCCTCAATCCGAAACTCATCGTCTGCGACGAACCCGTCTCCGCGCTGGATGTTTCCATCCAGTCCCAGATCCTCAACCTGCTCGTCGAGTTGCAGAAGGACTCCGGCCTGTCTTATCTCTTCATCGCCCATGATCTTTCCGTGGTGAAACACGTCAGTGACCGCGTGGCCGTGATGTATCTCGGAAAAATCGTCGAGCTCGCAGAAGCGGAGGCGATCTATCGCGATCCCCGCCACGCCTACACCAAGGCGCTGCTCTCCGCCATTCCCACGCCCGATCCCATGGCCCGCCGCGAGAAAATCCTGCTGGAGGGCGATGTCCCGTCGCCCATCGATCCGCCCGCCGGCAGCGCCTTCGGCCACCGCATCGGCCACCCGCGCTACGGGGAAACCATCGGCCTGGATCTCGCTCTAACGGAAATCGCGCCGCGCCATTTCGTCGCTGCGGATCCGTGCTGCCTCACGGCCGAGGATTGGAACAAGGCGCGCCCTGCCCCGTTGACTCAAAAGTAGATGACACCGGAGCGGGTCCGGGGCGGTGGGGTCGTTGACTCATAAGTCATGACACCGGGGTTGGTGTTGTTTTTGCCTGCATCGGGC
>Ga0114939_10002940_pt1 | contig 12219 bp, 8 predicted proteins | sample AshMeaCrysSpring_FD_87196 | JGI IMG/M metagenome (GOLD analysis project Ga0114939, IMG submission 87196) | Groundwater microbial communities from Big Spring, Nevada to study Microbial Dark Matter (Phase II) - Ash Meadows Crystal Spring | ecosystem: Environmental > Aquatic > Deep subsurface >... | reverse complement strand
TGAGAGTCAGCCTGTTAGATTAGTGTGTAGAAACTAAGCAACAGACACCAGCTAACTAAATTTTAGACACCACAAACGACGACTATTCCACTCAAGAATAGGAAGTTCCAAAATGGAGGTAACAAGGTGAGCAACCAATCTAATCAAGTTTCAGAATTTTTTAATGGCGATTCGGAAACAGCTAACTTATTGTGGCAGTATGTCCAGTCCTTAAGTCCAGAAACCGTCACTCAGCTTTCCAAACCATCTTCACAAGAAGTTTTTCATGTGATGGAGAGGAACATCATGGGATTGTTAGGGAACCTGCCGAGCGAACACTTTGGTGTCACCATCACTACAAGTCGGGAAAACCTCGGTCGTCTGCTAGCATCAGCCATGATTAGTGGTTATTTTCTACGTAATGCTGAGCAGAGAATGACTTTTGAGAACGTTTTCCAAGGGACTGAGAGAAATCAACTAGAGTAATTCTGCCGTTAATATAGCCATGTGATTCAAACAACACAACTCCCAATTCTCCTAACCATCAAACTCGGTAGATATCAACCCCGTCTATCGAGTTTTGTCATGAGTAGTCATTAGTTCCTAGTTCCTAGTTCCTAGTTCCCATTCCACTAAAATGGAACTTTATTTGCTTGTACTAATAGCTGTCCATGCACAATATAAACTCTCCCGTACCTCATAAAATTATCGGTGTTGCGGTGATTTGGAACGACCAACAACAAATTTTAATTGACCGTCGTCGTCCAGAAGGAAGCATGGGCGGTTTGTGGGAATTCCCTGGGGGTAAAATTGAACCAGGGGAAACTGTTAAAGAATGTATTCAAAGAGAAATTTTAGAAGAATTAGGCATAGACATTGAAGTCGGCGAACATATAATCACTGTTGACCATACCTACACCCACTTGCGTGTTACCCTGAAAGTACATCACTGTCGCCATCTCAGAGGAACACCCCAACCTCTAGAGTGCGATGAAATTCGCTGGGTCAGTCTGGATGACCTCGATAGCTTTAGTTTTCCCAAAGCTAATTTTGAGATTATCGCTGCTCTCCGAGAATGGGAAATGGAGTTTAGGGAATAAATTATGTCAACTAAAAAGGATAAACGGGTAGTATAAAGTGAAACCATGCACCACCATTAGCAGTAGAATCTACCCAAATTTGACCGTAATGAGCGCGGATAATCCTTTGACATAGAGATAGACCAATACCATAACCTTCTTTGGCTTCATCCCGTTCTAGACGATAGAGATTTTCAAATATTCGCTCGCGGTTCTCTGGGGGAATACCAGGACCTGTATCACCAATACTAAGTTGAACTTTTTGTGTAGTACGATGCAGACCAGTAACGGTAATTATGCCTTCTTCTGGCGTGTATTTAATTGCATTGTCCAACAGATTGATTAGCACCTGGCGGATTCTTTCTGGGTCAGCATAAACACAAGGCAAGTCTTTGGGAATATCTGTATTTATTTTCTGGGATTTAGCGCTGTAGCGATCGCACAATTCTTCCAGCATATCCAAACAGAGTTTCCCTATATCCAGCTTTTGAGGTTGAATGCGAATTTCTACATCTGTACCGCGAGCTACTTGTAATAAATCAGTAATCATCTGGTCAATTTTCCGCACTTGAGCGCGAGTTTGCTGGAAAAGCTGTGCTGTTTGCTGTGGTTTGAGTTGGGAAAATTGGCTTTTTTGGGGATTGTTGTTCGATTCTAGAGTTTCGATAGCCATAGACACATAGGTGAGAGGATTTCGCAAGTCATGGGCTAGCATTCCAATTACCCGGTCTTTAAATTTCAATTGCTCTTGAAGTTTTTCATTTTCCTGTTTTAGCCGGAAAATTTCGTCAGACAGCTGTAGCAGTTCCCCAGAAACCGCTAAAGAGCGCAATGGTACTTTAGAGGATGTACCATTATTGTTATTGTCAGAATTCTCTTTGGCATCTTTTTGTAAATTTAAATACTCTTCTACAGCTATTTGCCACCGAGTCCACCAGTTTTTTAGCTGACCGATAATATTGCTACCAGCAAGTATCTGTCTGGGTGGGGGATGAATTTTGATTAAAGCCGGAGTTGCTACCAGTTTAAAGTGTTCGGCTAGGTAAGGTTGTTCCCCGACATCAATGATTTCCAAGTCAAACTGCTGTTGGACTTGTAATTCTTGCAAGAACTGACGAATCCTCTGTAGCTGTTGCTGAGAACTGGGACGCTCATCGACAAACAGTAACAGTTGAAGAGGTGCTTGAGAGTAGTTAGGCTGGTCTTGAGAAACCTGCATGTAATTCTGTTTCTGCACTGGTGACAACCCGGCGACACTGGAAACAACTAAAATTAATTGACAGAGTTACCGATGGGTGTTGTTTTCCTTTCAATTTAATATCTATTTTAGATTTTTAACTCTCATTCCCTTCCTAGGTTTTTGCGAATGCGATACTTATTTTTGAGTTTTTTAGTATTTTTTTGGTTAAGTACCATTCAATCATCGATTTGGGGGGCTGAATCTCCCTCACCATCTTTCCCTAGCCAAAATCCGGATTCCAGTATAGACAATACTTTTTATACCGATTCTGCCAGACTTGTTCAGGAAAGAATTGATTTAATCATCCGCATGGAAAAAGCAGTAGGGGGTTCTGATCCGAATCTATTACGCGCCGTTCGTGGTCAATTAACCTTACATGAGAGCGCTGTAGAACGCTTTTTAAGACGCTACGACCGTAATCCGAAAGCTGTGTGTTTCCTACCACCTGTATCTCCTGAGTTTGTTGCACCGATTGTATCCAAATTAACCGAAGACCAGACAAAAATTTACTGCTCTTTGTACAATGGCAGCCAGCAATTGTTAAAATTGAAGCCAACCATAGACCGGCTGATAGCTCGGCGGGGTGAAATAACAGAAGTACGACGGATTCCCCTAGTTAGTGGCGAACCGCCGCAAGTATTCCCAGACTTTACATATCAGCCCGTGGAACTTCCAAATTTGGGTGAACCTGCTATACCTTTTTTTGCCCGTGAACCAAATCTTCCTCCAAGCGCACCACCAGTCATTGGTAGGACGGCTAAAAAACCCATTGCTGAGTATGTAGAACCTATCCAACCAGCGTTTTTTACTCCCCCAGAGGCAATAGCCATTCTTCGAGGAGCAAAGCTACTGACCTTAGCAGCACGAGAGGCATTTCCAGCCGGGACACAATTTAGCAATCCAGCCCTAACAACAGCCGCAAGGGAACGCTTAGTCTATGAGGTTGACGCTGAGTATCCGCGAGCTTACGCTCAGTTTCTTGCCCAGCCTAACACTGGGATTTTCCGGGTGTTACCCGCATCTGCTTACCGTCGTCCCTTAGATACGGTTGAAAACCGCTTTGCACTTAGCGTTACCGAACGTTATCCTCTGCCAGTTTTAGCTCAAGGTAAAGGGAAGCTTACTCATAGGTTAACACTAGAGTTGGTTGACGACCAATTCCAGTTGATGCCCCAAGGAATCGACTATGGGTTTATGGTGGATTTGGGCGATATTCCTCTGGAAACCCTTGATCCTACTCTCCAAGCTGTAGCACCAGAAATTCGCCAATTTTTCCTCGACTATCAACCACCATCACAGTTAACAGCTATCCAAAGTGAACGCCGACGATTTCTGACCAACAAACGCGAAAACTTCCAGCAAAATCGCCAGATTGTCGGTGAAGCACCTGTTGTCTTAAGCCACACTTACTTGTTACGCAGCCTGAAGTTCCAACTGCCAGAAATTATCTTACAAGGTGGGGTAGTTTCCCGGTCACAACGCCTTCATATCGACCAATTACTCAAAATGCAAAGCAGTGATGTCCTAGTCGCCATCCGACCCATACATCGCCATCCTAATGGCGGTTACACTATCCTCTGGCGAGTTATCAATCAATTAGAAGACCCGAAAATTACTGATTTGGAAGAGTATTTGAAGTTGCAAGGGCAATAATGGGGTTGGGAATGGGTAATGGGTAATAGGTAATGCCCTATTCCTCTAAATACGCTAGGGTAGGGATGATAAGTGTTATGTGATGTGCGGTGGTTCCCGATCAACGTTCTGCTGTCTTATTGAGTTTGGCAGTTTTGCTCACCTCGTTAACAGCCTGTGCTAACAGCCCATCTGCCAAAAATTTAGAAGATTCTTTGGCAGCTGACCCTAGGCTGCAAAATAATTCTGCGACTTTGAGTGGTGCTAGTAACACTACACCCCAAAATAATCCCACAGTCCAGTTACCAGGTGATTTCCCCCCAGAAATTCCTCGCTATCCTAGCGCTCAACTTCAGGAGGTGACATCAGCCGCGACCCGTTGGGTAAGCGTTGACCCCAGTAATTTAATTGAAGGCTTTTATCTCAATCAATTTCGGGCAAATCAATGGGAAATCTTGCGTCAGCCCAGCAATGAACAACCGGGAATTGTAGAGGCACGCAGCAATGATTTACTGGTAACTATAACTGTAAAACCAGAACCAGCTAGACACAATCCCACATCAAATCAGCCACCACCAGCTACGGAATTTCTGATTCAATACCAACGGAATGGAGCGTCAACAGCACAAGCTACTCCTTCTGGGGAAACTAGCAATGAAACTACTGGTGATGGAATACCTCAACCGGGTTCTCCAGATTTTATTGGTCCGATACCCCCAGGAGATGTTTCTACCCAGCCTAATGGTGCAGCAAATTCCCCCATCCCTAATACCCCCAATCCTACCACTACTCTAACTTCCCAGGGGTTTAGCGACCTTAACAAAGCACCTGAATTATTACGTAATTATATTCAAGATTTGGCTAAATTAGGTGTGTTATCTACTACCTCTGACCAAACTAAGAACAACGCTGTTCCAACGCCAAATCTATTTGAACCGGGTAAAAATATTACTCGTCGGCAATTCGCTCGCTGGTTGGTAGCGGCTAATAATGCTATGTACAGCAATAACCCAGCCAAGCAAATCCGTTTGGCAGCAGAAACTGCTCAACCGGCTTTTAGTGATGTATCATCTAAAGATCCTGATTATCCAGCAATTCAGGGCTTGGCGGAAGCTGGTTTAATCCCCAGTCCCCTATCTGGAGATTCTACCGCTGTCCTGTTCCGTCCAGATGCACCCCTGACACGGGAGTCGATGATTCTCTGGAAGGTACCCCTAGATACACGCCAAGCATTACCATCTGCTAACTTAGAGACGGTCAAGCAAACATGGGGTTTTCAAGATGTCGGTAAAATTGACCCGAAGGCTTTGCGGGCAGTATTGGCAGATTTTCAAAATGGTGAACAGGCAAATATTCGTCGTGTGTTTGGTTATACCACTCTGTTTCAGCCTAAGAAGCCGGTAACACGTGCAGAAGCGGCGGCGGCTTTGTGGTATTTTGGAACTCAAGGTGAGGGAATCTCGGCATCAGAAGCTTTGAAGTTGCAGCGTCCAGCAAATTAAATAAGTAACAAGTTAATAATTTATCTTGACTATTGACTACTTTCAGGAAAACAATAAGTAGTGTTTTTATAGTCTTTTTTATTAAAATTATTAACAACTATTGGGAAAAATATTCTTGGCTTTACCCTTTTTTTTCTGCCGGGAATAAGCTATTATCCAGCTAGGAGATATTAGGCATTAGACAGTCTTTTACCTCACCCTAGATTAATTCGCGTGCATCTAACTTGATAAAGTGCGGTCATCTCAAACCTGATAACACCAATCTGAACGAGGTTTTGTGATGTAGGGTGGGTAGTATATAACAAGGATGAAAAAACTGATTGTATAGTTGATAGGTACTACCTACCCGATAGTGATTAAGCAGGGTGCAATGGCTTAGTACAGATGCAAATAAGTGCTTCTGTAGTTGGCGGGAGTCAGTAATAATCAGTAGTTCTTAGGTATTGACTGACTAGGTTGATGGTGGCTGCACTGATGTTTGTGCAATGCTTCCCATTGCAAGTTCACACAACCGCAAATCCAGGTTGTTTGAACAGTAAAAGTTAGCAATGTCTGTCAGGAGCGAGTTATTCTAATTTATAGCCGATTTTTCGAGTATTTTTACTCAGGTCGCTAGCTCTCTGGAGTTGGGACAATCATGAAACAGTCCCTAGATAAGCCCTAGAGACGGAAAATTCTAGCGCTGGCACTTTGTGCTGTTTTAACCTCATAAATACTCAACTGCTTGCTATAGTTATTAACCACTTCTGGCAATGCTTTAATTTGATTACCAGGTCACGAAGAATCTATGTCCCAATTTTATTTTCAAACCGAAAAAAACGGTTACAAAGCTTTCCAATTACCAGGTTCGCGTCCCCACTATAATCCTGATCGTCCCGGACAGGTAGAGCATATTTTTCTCAGCCTGAATTTGGATATTCCTAATCAAAGTTATGAGGGACTATGTAAAATCAGGCTAAAACCTGTTCGTAATGGCATAGAACGTTTGACCTTGGATGCTGTTAACCTAAATATACAATCAATAGAAGTAGATCAAATTCCGCAAAATTTTGATTACGACGGTGAACAATTATGTATTCAACTCGATCCACCTAGCCAGGTTGACAAGACAATTTTAATTGCGATCGCCTACTCGGTAGAAAAACCCCAGCGGGGGATTTACTTTATTCAACCAGATCAACACTATCCCCACAAACCAACCCAAGTCTGGACGCAAGGGGAAGACGAAGATTCCCGGTTCTGGTTTCCTTGTTTCGATTATCCAGGACAACTTTCTACTAGTGAAATCCGCGTCCGTGTCGCCAAACCTTTAATTGCAATTTCCAACGGTGAACTAATTTCTACAGAAGAAGACGGTGATTATAAAATTTACCACTGGTTGCAGAAAGAAGTTCATCCTACTTATTTGATGACTCTGGCAGTAAGTGATTTTGCGGAAATTCGCGACGATTGGCGAGGAAAACCTGTTACCTACTACGTAGAAAAAGGAAGAGAAGCGGATGCTCAGCGTAGCATGGGTAAAACTCCCCAGATGATGGAGTTTTTGAGTGAAAAATATGGTTATCCTTATGCTTTTCCAAAATACGCCCAGGTCTGTGTTGATGATTTTATCTTTGGTGGGATGGAAAACACTTCCACGACGCTGTTAACTGATAGGTGTTTGCTTGATGAAAGAGCAGCATTAGATAATCGTAATACTGAAAGTTTAGTTGTCCATGAACTAGCGCACCAATGGTTTGGTGATTTATTGGTAATTAAACATTGGTCTCATGCTTGGGTTAAGGAAGGAATGGCTTCTTATTCGGAAGTCATCTGGACAGAGCATGAGTATGGCAAAGAAGACGCCGCGTATTATAGATTACAGGAAATACGTAGCTATCTGGCTGAAGATAAGGGTCGTTACCGTCGTCCGATGGTGACTCACATCTACCGGGAAGCTATTGAACTTTATGACCGCCATATCTATGAAAAAGGGTCATGTGTTTATCATATGATGCGTGCGGAATTGGGGGATGAATTATTTTGGCGGGCAATGCAGACCTTTGTCGGGGATAATGCCCATAGCACAGTCGAAACTATTGATTTATTAAGGGCAATTGATAAGGCAACTGGACGTAACTTGACGTTCCTGTTTGACCAGTACGTTTACCGTGGTGGTCATCCTGATTTCAAAGTCGCATATTCTTGGGATGGTGATAGTAAACTAGCGAAAGTCACAATAACTCAAACCCACGCGCAAGAAGACAATAACGGCAGCGATTTATTTGACCTGAAAATTCCCATTGCCTTTGGTTATACCCAACAAGGGGAAGCAGCAAGGCTGAAAACCTTCTCGGTTCGTGTTCATGAACGGGACCAAAGTTTCTACTTCCCCTTAGAAGAAAAGCCCCAGTTTATTAGTTTTGATGCGGGTAATAATTACCTGAAAACTGTGTCTTTAGAGTATCCAGTGGCGGAACTCAAAGCTCAGTTAGAATTTGACCCTGACCCGATTTCTCGGATATTAGCCGCTGAAGCTTTGGCGAAAAAAGGTGGTTTAGAAGCTCTGAAAGCACTGTCTGGTGCGTTACAAACAGAACGCTTCTGGGGTGTGCGGGCAGAAGTGGCAAAACAACTAGCAGAAATCAAGCTAGACCAAGTGTTTGATCAGTTAGTTATTGGGTTGCAAGATCAACATCCTGTAGTCCGACGGTCGGTAGTCACAGCCTTGGGTAATATCAAAACCCGCAACAGCTATAAAGCTCTGAAATCTATCATCGAAGATGGTGATGCTAGCTATTATGTGGAAGCAGCCGCAAATCGTGCGATTGGGTCAATAGCAGCGGGTAATTTGGATGAGAAACCCAAGGAAGAAAAAGTGATTAAGCTGTTAGAGTCGGTGTTGGAGAACAAGGCTGGTTGGAATGAAGTGGTTCGCAGTGGTGCGATCGCTGGTCTTGCCCAACTGACAACCTCAGAAGCAGCTTTGAATGTGATTTTGGAATACACCAAACTCGGTGTACCGCAAGCCTTACGTTTAGCCTCAATTCGCGCTTTGGGGGCTATTTCCACTGGTCAAACAGCTACTAATTTGGAACGTATCCTGGAACGCTTAGAAGACCTGTCTAAAGAGACGTTCTTCTTAACTCAAGTTTCAGTGGTTGTCGCTCTAGAGCAAATGGAAACACGAAAGGCGATTGGTATTTTAAGCTCTTTGGCTGACCAAACACCCGACGGACGAGTGCGTCGCATGGCAGAAGAAGCTATTACTAAGGTGCAAAAGAGTGTGGGTAGCGACCAAGCAGTTAAACAACTGCGGGCAGAACTCGACCAAATTAAGAAGCAAAACCAAGAACTTAAGAGTCGTTTGGAAAACTTGGAAGCCAAGGCCAAGGGTTAGGTAATGGGCAATAGCTAATGGGGAATGGGTAATGCTAGCGTTTCCCCCAGTCCAAGCGTCCCCAGTCCCTAACCGAATTCGTAATACTTAATACTTAGTCACTAGAATAAATTCGCTATAGTTCGTGTGGAGATAAGTCTTACACGGGCTTTTCTTTTATGGGTAAATCTCTATATTAAGAAATATTACGAACACAATTATTAAAACTTCAAAAAAAACCCGGAAAATTTGTAGTTATATATACTATTATTAAAGAAATGATAAGAAATTCTTGATAGTCCTGTGCTACTAAACTGCCTGGGGAATTCTCAGGAAAATTGCCAGGTGGGTTTGTGGATGAGATTAGATGCTTATCCCAGTGGCAAGGTAAAACACATTGATAAATTAAAGAGGTAAAGGGTGGCGTGAATTCGGAAACACTTACCACAGAGAACAGACGCTACGATGCAAAGGCGATCGCTCGTTACTACCGCGTTCGTCCTTGGTTAGTTGTAGCGCGAGCCGTGAAAATTATATGGTTTTTTGCTAGATTCTTGCTGGGTCTCAAGTGGGATGAATGGCAAAATCAACAGGAGCAGAATAAATTAAAGCGGGCTGCTCAATTGCGGGAAATTCTTACCCACTTGGGTCCGACATTTATTAAAGTTGGTCAAGCCTTGTCAACGCGACCGGACTTAGTACGCCAAGATTTCTTAGAAGAACTGATAAAGCTACAAGACCAGTTACCGCCCTTCGATAACGCGATCGCGCTGAAGATTATTGAAACAGACCTAAACCGACCCCTAAAGGAAGTTTTTAGTGAACTATCACCCCATCCAGTAGCGGCGGCGAGTTTGGGACAAGTATACCGAGGTAGACTGGTAAGTGGGGAAGAAATTGCACTGAAGGTACAACGTCCTAACTTACGTCCTGTAATTACCCTAGACTTGTATTTGATGCGTTGGGCAGCAGGTTGGTTAGCACCGTGGCTACCGCTCAACTTGGGACACGACCTCAGCTTAATTGTGGACGAGTTTGGCAGCAAGTTATTTGAGGAAATTGACTACATCAACGAAGGTCACAACGCCGAGAAATTTGCTAACAACTTCCGTAACAACCCCCAGGTTAAAGTACCAGCAATTTACTGGAACTATAGCAGCAGCCGCATCTTAACTCTAGAGTGGATTAACGGCTGGAAGCTCACCGATACGCAAAGCATTCGCGCTGCCGGTTTAGACCCAGAAGCAATTATCCAAATTGGGGTTACCTCCGGGTTACAGCAGCTATTGGAACATGGATTTTTCCACGCTGACCCTCACCCTGGAAACTTATTTGCCATGCCGGATGGTCGGATGGCTTATATTGATTTTGGGATGATGGATCAGTTGGATGAACTGACCAAAGAAACCTTGGTGGATGCGGTAGTACATCTGGTGAACAAAGACTATGATGACCTAGCTGAAGACTACGTGAAGCTAGGTTTTTTAACACCAGAGATAGATATTCGTCCCATCGTCCCCGCCCTAGAAGCTGTTTGGGGGAACGCAATTGGTAAGAACGTCGGCGATTTTAACTTCAAAACCATCACCGATGAATACTCGAAATTGATGTATGACTACCCCTTCCGGGTACCTGCAAAATTTGCCTTGATTATTCGGTCTTTGGTAACCCAGGAAGGTATAGCTCTGAGCCTCAACCCCAATTTTAAAATCATCGAGGTAGCTTATCCCTACGTTGCACGGCGTCTGTTGACAGGGGAATCGGCTGAACTGCGGCGACGGTTACTGAATATCTTGTTTAAAGATGGAAAATTCCAGTGGCAGCGGCTGGAAAATTTGATTTCCATTGCTCGTACTGATGGTAGCTTTGATTTACTGCCGACAGCACAACTAGGCTTGCAATTTATTCTCTCGGATGAAGGTAAGTTTCTCCGCCGTCAGTTGTTACTCGCCCTCACAGAAGACGATCGCCTGCACACTGCAGAAGTCCAGCGGTTATGGAACTTAGTCAAGGATGACTTACAACCGACTCGCTTGTTTAACGTTGCGATTGGTGTTTTAACTGAGTTATCCAGAGAGGGAACAGCCGCTATCTTACCGAAAGCTCCATCTATCTCCCTGTTTGGTGGTCAGCGTTAAGAGTAATTAACCACAGATGATTTATCTGTGGTTAATTTCAAAAATCTATTTTTATGCAATGCAAAGCAAATTTTTGTATCTCTGTCAATCCATTAAAGGTATTTTTTCATAATTATTTAGACAATTTGTTAATAAAAATTAACTATATCTAGCTAGAAAAACCGTAAAAATTAAGTAAAAACTTGCATGTGTAATACGTTGAATTTTTTTAATTTTGTGCATTAAAGCAATTTTTAAGCGATATTCAAGGTGGCTTTATTATGCTACATACGTCGCCAAGATTATGAAAAATTATACTACATCGGCAAAGGCTTGTAAATACGTAGATAATTGAGAATGCTGTCAATTATTTTTTTGATGTTAAGCAAATATTGCGGAGTTTATCAATTTGTAAATCGTAATAGCTTATAGTTTTACTGAATTTGATTAATTAAGTTGATAATTTTTGAGAATCTGGTGTTTGAGTAGGACAAGGATACATAACATCTAGGTTTGCTAACCGCAGTCGGTTTTTTGTGAGAGAGTGATAGAGACGCTTCCCTGGAGTGTCTTGATAACTTTCCCCCAGTCATTATTAGGAGTTATTCATGTATTACTATTCCTTTAGTCCGCCCTATGTCCTGCTTGTAGTTGGGCTTTTGGCAGCATTAACATCTGGCGCGGCATTTGCATCTACGCTGAAATTAATTGTGCGGAAATGGCAAAAAGATGGTGCCCAAACTTCTGACACTAGTACATTGTCGATTAACAGCATTTTTGTGCCATTTATCGGTATTAGTGGTGGTGTTTGTCTGTTTCTTGGTTCCGGGTTGGAAATTTTTGGCTTTCCCACTTTGCTAGCCTATGCTGTAGGTATACCAATGACACTCCTAACTGGTTTGTTGGTTTGGAAGCAATTAGGTAGCATGTTAGCTTATGCTGAACGTCAAGGTTTTCAAGCTCTTGATTTGGATTCAATGAGTTAGTAATTTGAGGATTTAGTATAACTGCTCGTTGTTGGTGACGAGTAGTTATTTTTTGTTTCGCGCTGCATACGCAAAGGCGCAAATATGACTCCAGAGAAACCAGGATTTTGCTTCTGCACTTTAGCGTTTGGCAAGAAATATCGCGCTTTGGCATTGTTATTAGCAAAAGACATTGAGAAATATGCACCTTACACTTCTTTTGTAGTTTTATCTGATAAACCAGAAGAGTTTAGCGAACAGTCGAATGTTATTAGCTTTAAACATCACCAGCAAAGTGTGAAGGGTTATCACGATAAAAGATTTGCGATCGCTCAGGCTTTAGAGTT
>Ga0114939_10002939_pt1 | contig 12221 bp, 11 predicted proteins | sample AshMeaCrysSpring_FD_87196 | JGI IMG/M metagenome (GOLD analysis project Ga0114939, IMG submission 87196) | Groundwater microbial communities from Big Spring, Nevada to study Microbial Dark Matter (Phase II) - Ash Meadows Crystal Spring | ecosystem: Environmental > Aquatic > Deep subsurface >... | reverse complement strand
CCAAAGGTTATGCATTGGTGTTTCATGCAGATTTGGTCCACGGTACAGCATTGGCAAAGCACATGCAAGACTATTCGTTTTTTGGCTACCAATCTAACGAAGCATTGCATTTATCTGAACGTGAAAGAAAGATTGTATTGGATTGCTTTACTAAAATAGAATACGAGCTTACACATGCCATAGACAAGCATAGTAAGCGCTTAATTGTATCTAATATTGAGCTGTTTTTAAACTACTGCATTCGCTTTTACGACCGACAGTTTATTACACGAGATACCGTACACAAAAGCATTGTAGAAAAATTTGAAACATTACTTAATACCTATTTTGCCACCGACGAACCACAAACAAAAGGTTTGCCTTCGGTGGCTTATTGCGCTAATGCTTTGCATTTATCAGCAGGCTATTTTGGCGATTTAATTAAAAAAGAAACAGGCAAATCTGCCCAAGAATACATACAGCTAAAACTGATAGATGTGGCTAAAGAAAAAATATGCGACCACAACAAATCGGTAAGTGAAATAGCCTACGAGCTAGGCTTTAAATACCCGCAACATTTTACAAGACTATTCAAACAAAAAGTCGGGCAATCACCTAATGCTTATAGGTTGCTGAATTAAAGAATATTGTTGGTATGCTTACGCCTAATTACCTATGCGACATACCATAAAGGCTAAAAATTAGCCTCAAGGCTACTCATTCAAGTGGTTGAATAGTCTCTCCCAACTCAGTTCAGAGCGTTCAAGTATTTGAAAAGCCTCTCCTAACGCAGTTCGGCCCGTTCAAGTGTTTGAACAGCTTCTCCCAACTCAGTTCAGCTCATTCAAGTAGTTGAATAGTCTCTCCCATCTCAGTTTAGCCTGTTCAATTAGTTGAATTACTTCTCCCAATCCAGTTCAGCCCATTCAAGTGATTGAATAGCTTCTCCCAACTCAGTTTATCCTGTTCAAGTAGTTGAATAGCCTCTCCCAACTTAGTTTATCCTGTTCAAGTGGTTGAATAGCCTCTCCCAACTCAGTTCAGCACGTTCAAGTGGTTGAATTGCTTCTCCCAACTCAGTTTAGCCTGTTCAAGTGGTTTTTGCTTGTTAACTCTGTAGTTATTAGTGCGGAAAACTGGTTTTACGAGTAAACACATGTTAAAATATCTAAAAAGAATCAAAAATCATCATGTTTTATTTGGCAGCTTTAAAAACATACCTATTTTAGTGTATGTAAATATTTTTCAACTATTAAAACAATTACCCATGAAGCTGTATCCTTTCTCTATCTCACAACTGCATTATGTAGAAACTGGTCAGTTTATTGTTCGCTACTTAACCGATTTTACCAATTCGGCCATTGTATCTACTACAGATGCTGAATTTAATACATTGCACCAAGCCATTATTACACAATCGCCTGTGTACAACAATGCGCTAGTACAAATAAAGGCTAAAGCAGAATCTGCCATGCTGCTAGACCGTGATGATAGGCGTGATAAAAAAATTGCTACTATTCGTAGGGTAGTATCGGTGTACGAGTATTCGGATATTGAAGCAGAGCAAATAGCTTATAAAAAATTAAAAATTGTATTAAACAGTTTTGCTGGTCTTGAGCAACAGAACTACGAAGCAGAAAGCCTGGGCATTGCAAACCTAGTTAAGGAATTACAAAGCCCTACCAATGCGCCTTATGTACAGCTATTTGGCTTACAAAAGCATATAGATAACTTAGTTGCTGCTAACAATGATTTTACAACTTTATTTGATAAGCGCTCAACCGACACGATAAGCACTGTGGTATACGATACTAAGGCACTACGCAAGCAACTGATAGAAAGCTATAAAAACTTGGCAGATTATGTACTAGTAATGGCAAAAACAAAAAAGAATACAGATTATTATACCAATATTTTAGCTGTACTAAACAATGGCAGACAATATTTTGCTGATTTATTGGCTAAAAGAGAAGGCAATGCTGCTGCTAGTAACACACCGCCTGCAACACCTGCTGGATAAATGATACAAAACTGTAGCTTAGCGCCTCAAAAAAATTATTATAATGACGCCACAATTAGCTTCTTTTTTAACCGCTTTAAAAGCCCATCAACATAGCTTTTCAGACGTACTTGCTTTTATAGAGGCAGATTATACGCATCAACCTACTGCTTTTAAAAATGGTGATGCCTACAACGAGGCTACACAAAATCAAGGCAGTGCCAAAGTGTTTGCTTTTGCCCAACTACACAACCTAAGTGCAGAAGATACCTTGTTTTTATTTGCAGAGCATTACCAAAATGTATTAGCTACACCTAATGATACCAACCACCAAAACATTAGGCAGTTTATACAGCACGGCTGGGCTGGTATTGCTTTTGAAGGCGAGGCTTTGGTAAAAAAGTAATTACGAGATTAAATACAAAGAGAGCCAAAGTAAACTTTGGCTCTCTTTAGTAAAAATTATTACAAGAACAAGGTTTATGCTTCTTCAGTAGTTTCTGTTTCTTCTGCTGCGCTTAGTTTTAATGCTACTTCATTTGCCTTTAGCAAGTTGTACCATTTCACCATTTTCTTCATGTCACTTGCATACACTCTTTCAAAATCCATATCAGGGTATACTTTGGTAAAGTATGCTTTAATAGCTTGTGGGTCTTTTTCTGAAGGTAACGCTTCTGCACTTGTATCCATAGCAACAAATACTTCTACAAGATTCACATTTTCACGAATAGTGAACACCTCAATACTTTCTAAATGAGAGAAATTATGTACACGACTGCTTACAAATTTTGTCACCTTATCTTCTAGGCCACGTACAATAGCGCCATCTGTTTTACTACCTACTAGTTCAAACAAACCGCTCATGCCTGTAATTGATATTAACTTACTGTATTCCATTTTTATAATTTAAGAGGCTGCAAAATAAAGGGAAATGCTTTATAATGGCGAGTGATATTATTTTTAGAATAATGATAACAAATGATGCCATTATACCATAAACGCTCTCATAGACAATACAATATCGGCTAACGATGCAAAGCCATCAATTTTTATTTGCGGCTTGGCTACTTCTGCGGTCATACTGCCTGAAAACAACTGCCATGCAATGTTGCTGTCGATGGTTAATGTAGTAATAGGCTGTTCTTTAGCATCGGCTATTAACTGCCAGCCCTGTGGTTGTTTTACCAAAAAATAAGTGCCGCCTACAGGTGTTATATTTATTTGGATGGTAGTGCGCAATGCTGCACTTACGTGGCTAAAAGCAGCAGGTAAAGCCTGCATAATGATTTGTACAAATGGTACAAAATACTGCTCATTTATTAATGCCTGCTTGCCTACAGCTGCCCTTATTTGCTGCTGATGGATGAATTTTTCGGTATATTCTCTAGCCACATGTAGCCAGTTTTTAGACTGTGTTTCGCCAGCCCAAGCTACAGGAAATATAGCTATTGCTTTTGGTGGCAGGCTAGCATAATAACTACTTACTAATGGGCCGGTGGTTTGCAGTAACAGTACTAATACTTGTGGGCTTAGTCGTTTACTTGCTTTTACCCAACTAGCATTAAGTGTATTTAACCAAGCTACTAAATCTTGATAAGCATCAATATTACCTGGATTTTCACCAAAAAATTTATCTCGCTGAATAGAGAGCGTTCGCAAATTACCATCTAGTAAATGTGCAGCTACATCTTTTACACACCACTGTTTTGCAACGGTGGGCTTTTGCCATTCTGCCTCAGTTAAAGACTGAAGCAACTCAATTAACAATGCATCTATTTCTGGAAAAAGATGCGCTACGGTAATGGGTGTTTGCTCGCTTGGTAGCATTTACGCTTTGTTTATTTCGGCTAATAAATTGTTTAGTCTTGCTTCTAGATTTTCGTAACTGGTATAACCTCTCGCAACTAAGTAAAATTTACTTTCTGCGGTTTGTACCAATACCGTAGGAAAACTAGTTACTTGTAATTGCTTACACAACTGAAACTCGTAATGTGCTTTATCCTTGTACGCATCGCTGCTTAGTTTTTGGTAAAAACTTTCTGGTTGAATGCTGTATTTTTCTAGCAAATGCAAATAAGCTGCATCATCGGTTAAATCACGCCCTTCATAATGTAGTGCATATTGTAAGTCTGATGCAAATTCTATTTGCCTATCAGGATAAAATTCTTTAAAAATACTCATGGCTATGGACGGCTTCTCGCTATTAGGAAACCAATCACTCAAATCTGGATTATTAATATGCCACAAATAATCGTCCCCAAATTTTACCCCCGACATTTCCTCAACATTGTGATAGGCTTTTTGAATATAACCAGCTGTAACGCCTATGTGCACAGGTTTTTCAGGCAATATCATACCACCGCTTAATACATCAAAGTGCATGTCATTTTCAAAATGCACAGCTATTTTTTTAATCACGCTACTAAAACCATAGCACCAACCACAATAGGCATCGTAACAATAGTATACAACAGGTTTTGTCATGGGGCAAAGATAAACCACTGATTTATGATTTGAGATTTGGGATTTATGATGTATAAAAGCTGTGCGAAGTCTCTGACTTCGTAACTTGTATGTTCTTTCGAGTCTGTGACTCGTAACACTGCGTTGCTAAACCAATAAGTATCAAATACCTCGAATAGCTGTTACAATCATTATACCTCATTAAAATCATTCAAATCACTGATGTTTCGGTATTTTCGCAGCCATAATTTTTTTTGATGAGTATTGCAGATAAATATGAGGTAGTTATTGGTTTAGAGGTTCATGCCCAATTAAGTACAGCTAGCAAATTGTTTTGTGGCGATAGTGCTGCCTTTGGTGGCGAGGCCAATACACATATTAGCGCTATTACCATGGGGCATCCTGGTACATTGCCTAAAACCAATAGAAAGGCGGTAGAATATGCTATAAAAATGGGGTTAGCGTGTAATTGTGAAATTGTACAGAACAACTATTTTGCCCGTAAAAACTATTTCTATCCAGATTTACCAAAAGGCTACCAAACATCGCAACATACAACACCTATTTGTAAAGGTGGTTATGTAACCATCACTACATCTGAAGGCACAAAAGACATACAACTTAACAGAATTCACTTAGAAGAAGATGCTGGCAAAAGCATTCACGATATTGATGATGCTAATACTTGCATAGACCTAAATAGAGCTGGTGTAGCATTAATAGAAATTGTAACTGAACCATGCTTGCGCAGCAGCGAAGAAGCTTATCAGTACGTAACAGAATTGCGCCGTTTGGTGCAGTGGATAGATGTGTGCGATGGCAATATGGAAGAAGGTAGTTTGCGTTGCGATGCCAATGTATCTATTCGCTTAAAAGGCGCTACAGAACTAGGTACTAAGGTGGAGGTAAAAAACCTAAACAGTATTCGCAATATTAAAAAAGCCATTGACCTAGAAGTAGATAGAATGATTGGCATTGTTGAAAATGGTGGTACAATTATTCAGCAAACAAGAAGCTACGATGCAGATAAGGATATCACTTTCTCAATGCGAGACAAAGAAGAAGCGAATGACTATCGTTATTTCGCTTGCCCAGATTTAGCACCGTTTCATTTAACAGCAGATTTTATTGATGGTATTAAACAAGCATTGCCAGCATTACCACAGCAATTGGCAAAAAGCTACCAAGCAGATTATGGCTTAAGTGCTTACGATGCAGCACAGCTTTGCGATGATAAAACAACATCTGATTATTTTTTAGCCACAGCAGCACATACCAAACATTATAAAGCGATTGTAAACTGGATTACCGGCCCTATTCGTCAATACTTGAATGATAGCAGTACAAGCCTTGCAAGCTTGCCATTAGCACCACAAACATTGGCTGACTTAATAGCTTTAATAGATGAAGGCAAAGTAAATTTCTCTGTTGCATCATCTAAAATTTTCCCTGTATTACTAAAAGAAAATAAACAACCATTACAAGTAGCCGAAGAATTAAACTTGCTACAAGTAAGCGATAGTAATGAGCTTGAGGCTTGGGTAAATGAAGCCATTAGTAAAATGCCAGATAAAGTTGCTGAATACAAAAAAGGTAAAAAGGGCTTAATAGGCTTGTTTGTAGGCGAAGTGAAAAAGATAAGCAAAGGCAAAGCTGACCCTAAAGTAGTTACGGCATTATTGCAAGAAAAACTAGACCACTAATTGATTTGATTGTATTGATTTACGATGATTTTATTGCAAAATACATGAGAAAATTACTAATTATCATAGGTTTAATAAGTGTTATTGCTGCTTGCAACAATAAGCGTAAGCTATTTGAAGTAAGTGGTAAAATAACCAATAGCACAGCTAAAAAAGTGTATTTACAGTACCTTGTTTGGGGTGCTGAAAAGCCTATTGTTGTTGATTCTACTAGCTTACAAAAAGATGGCAGCTTTATGTTGTCTACAGCTTATGGCAATGAAGAAAGCATCTATGAATTAGTATTTGATACTACAGCAAGTGTTTTATTAATTAATGATAACCCCAAAGTGCTTGTAACAATTGATAAAAACAATTTTAAGCAATACACGGTTAATGGTTCTAAAGCAAGTGCAGCCTTGCACGATTTTTTAAACAATTACAGCAATGCCTATCCACAACTCTTAGCCACAAGCCAAAGGCTTGATACTATTGCTTTAGAGAAAGATGTAACAGATAGTATAAAAACAGTTGTAAAACTTGAAAAGGAACAACAACTACAAAAGGTAAATACAACTATTACCAACGCATTTAAAAATACTAGTAGCCCTGCATTGCGTTATTATTTAATTGCTAAGGCTTTTGCCACAATGCCTTTGTCACAAATACAAGAATTGGCTACGGTTGCTAGTTCGCAAAATAGTACACATTCAGGTTTGGCTTTTATAAAATCTATTATTACTAAACTAATAGACAAAGAAAAAGCAGTAAAACAAGCTATTGAAAAACAACAAAAAGATAGCCTTGCAACGGTGCAAAAAGATAGCTTGGCAAAGCAAATACAACTAGATTCTTCAGCTAATAAGAAGTCAATAAAAGATACGGCTACTGGTCACTAGTAGCTTGCTGATATATATAAAACACATCGTAATATTAACATTTGTTGCTTAACTTTTTGGAGTAAAATTTGTAAATAATACTTTTATTTACAATAACGTATAAAAACTTTAAGCTGATGAAAAAAATTATCGCATCAATTGCTGCAAGCTTTTTCTTACTACAATTAGCAGCGCAAGACCAAATAATTGGTAAATGGTGGACACCTAAAAAAGATGGTCAAATAGAGATTTACAAGTCTGGTACCAAGTATTTTGGAAAATTAATTTGGGGTAAAGATGGCACTAAAAAAGACGTCAATAATCCTAAAGAAGAATTAAGAACTAGACCATTAATTGGTATGGACTTATTTACCAATTTTACTTATAATGCAAGTGATGCACAGTGGATTGATGGTAAAATATACGACCCTCAGGGCGGCAAAACTTATAGCTGTAAAATATGGCTTACTGATGATGGTAAAACATTAAATGCACGAGGATTTATTGGTTTTTCGTTGCTAGGTCGTACCGAAAAATTCACAAGACTATAGCAACATTAAACATTATCATATTTACTTTGGTGCATTAAAAGCTGTAAAAAGCTTTATTAAACGGCTAAAAAGATTAACTTAGCCACCTTAATAATATCAAACATGCCTACAACGCAAGAACTAAAAAACATTGCTTCTCAAGTAAGAAGAGATATAGTAAGAATGGTACATGCTGTACAAAGTGGTCATCCTGGTGGTTCGCTAGGTTGCACAGACTATTTAACAGCGCTGTATTTTGAAGTAATGAAACATGATACCAACTTTAAAATGGAAGGAAAAGGAGAAGACTTATTCTTCTTATCAAATGGTCATATATCGCCAGTGTTTTACTCAGTTTTAGCTCGTGCAGGCTATTTTGATATTAAAGAATTAGGCACGTTTAGAAAATTAAATTCTCGTTTACAAGGTCACCCTACCACTCATGAACACTTACCTGGTGTACGTGTAGCTAGCGGTAGTTTAGGTCAAGGTATGAGTGTAGCCATTGGCGCTGCGCTTGCCAAAAAATTTGATGGTGATGATTGTATTGTCTACTCATTACATGGTGATGGTGAGCTAGATGAAGGACAAAACTGGGAAGCAATTATGTTTGCTGCCCATAAAAAAGTAGACAATTTAATAGCTACTATTGATTACAACGGTCAGCAAATTGATGGCCCTACTAGTAAAGTAATGAACTTAGGTAATTTAAAAGCTAAGTTTGAAGCTTTTGACTGGACGGTTTTAGAAGTAAACAATGGTAATGATATGGACGAATTGATTGCTGGCTTTAACAAAGCAAAAAGCTTGGTAGGCCAAGGCAAGCCAATTTGTATTTTAATGAAAACCGGTATGGGTAAAGGTATTGACTTTATGGAAGGCTCTCACGAATGGCATGGTATTGCACCAAATGATGAGCAACTAGCAAGAGCTTTGGCACAGTTACCAGAAACGCTAGGTGATTATTAGTTTATTATACAAGTTTAAAAATTACATAGAAAATGCCCCGAAATTTCGGGGCGTTTTTATATGCAGTTACTTCTCTTTTGAAATAAAAATTAAGAATGCAACTATTGTAAGTTGGTAAAATAAAATGGCTGTCACAAATTGATGTGACAGCCATTTACAATTAAATTAAGTTAATACTAATAACCCAATTCATCTATTAAGGATTATGCAACAACAAGGTGGCACCAAATGTTTGTCCTGTAGGTATTGATGCTCTAGCAGAAGTAAAGCCACGTGCTACTAAGCTATAGTTTTTACCTTCTCTAAACGTAACTGCTGCATTATTAACCAAAGTTGTTGTACCAGACACAATTGTTAATGTGTATGTACCTTCGGGTATATTTCTAAAAGCAGACAATGCTGTTTCATCAGGATTTGCACTAGCACCAATATATGGTACATTAGTTAATCTAACAGTATCAGCAACAGCTAGTGAAAATTGGTTTGCCGTTCTTGCTAGCGTTACATTAACATTTCCTGCATTAGGTGAAAAATGTAGAAGACGAACATTTGAAGTGCCCGCTGCGGCAGCTGTCATATCGGTTTTCAACACTAACATTCTTGCTGTACCAGAAGATGTTAACGTATCGAATCCAAAAAATGAAGTAGCTGTAGCGTTAGATACACTTACCGTACGGCTTACATAATTGGTAGCAGCAGAAGTTGCTCTTAGAGCTACAGAAACACTTCCAGGATTAACACCAATAAAATTACCCAGTAAACTTCCGTTTGCTGCTAGTGCTACTGCGCTGCCGCCAAGCGCTAATTTGTTATTGTTAACGAAAACAGAATCGCTAGTTCCAGAAAGCAATGTAAATCTATGTACCGAAACATAGGCCTCTTCTGTAGGATCAGAGGTTGGATTAGGAAGCCCTTTTTTGCAAGAACTAATGCTAGCACCTACTAAAGTAGTAGACAAGATAAAAACAAGTGACTTATTTAATATATTAAATTTCATAAAATAGTTTTTAAGAATTAGTACCCTGGGTTTTGAACTACAATTGGGTTCTGAGTTACTTCACCAACTGGTAAAGGCCAAATGAAGCGATAATCTGAGTAAGGAATTGCTGGTTGACCAGGGGTAACTGAAAGTCCGAAACCATACTGAGCCATCCCTGTATTACCATTTACAACTTTTGCAGGTATACCAACTGGTCTTAAAGCGGTAATTGGATCTTGCACAGTTCTATGGATATCTGCCCAACGTTTACCTTCGGCCAAAAACTCAATTCTACGCTCCATTAAAATTGCATTGATTTCATCAACATCTGTAGCAAAACTTGCAACGGTATATTGTGTTGTAGCAGGCGCTACACTCGCTCTGTTACGAACCATATTCAATAAATCTACTGCTCTTTGAGATACTGCACCAGCTGATAATCTAGCTTCAGCCTCGGCCTGCATTAATAAGACCTCTGCCCAGCGAATAATAGGATTATTATCACCTCTACCTACATAATCGGTGTATTTTCGCGTCATAATTGCTTGGCCAGTAGCTACAGAAGTTCCATTATTAGTTGCACCTTGTAAGTATAAAGCAGAGCGTCTTAAATCATTTGCTAACCACTCTGTTCTATTCCAAATGATTGGTGAAATTGAAACTAAACCACGACCAGCTAAATCATTTGTACCATATTGAGAAGCCAAAGCTCCATTAACAGAACCATTATCTAGTGGATCATTTTTAATTGTAAAGATATTTTCGCTAGTTATACTGTTACCACCTGTATAGCCAAATGAACCACCTGGCGTAGCTTGTAGGGCATAGCCACCAATTAAGCTAGTAGTTGAAGATGGTGTTAATGGTGTAAGTGTGGTAGGTATTAGTTTATTTCCTTCAATTCTTACGCTATCCCACTTGCCCATATGCATATAAGCACGCATTTTCATTGCAATTGCTGCACCTCTTGTAGCACGAATAGGGCCTAAAGTTTGTGAAACAGGCAAGTTAGATTCTGCATAATTCAAATCTGCTATTGCACGTTGATAATCGTAAAGTACTGTTGGGCGTGGCTCTGTCTTTAATCTATCTAAAGTAGCAGAACCAGTAACCGCATATTCTCTATATGGAATACCTAATCTAGCACCATTGCCATCTAGGTATGGACGTGCAAAATGCGTCAGCATTTCTAAATGACCAAGCGCTCGCAAGAAACGACACTCAGCCTCAAACTGGGTAGCAGTTGCAGTAGGTAAAATTGAACCAGAAACTTTCCTAAAGCCATCAATTGCGATGTTGGCTTTATTTATCATATTGTAGGTGTTATCCCAAAAAGCGACGTTATTGGTAGTAGTTGGGTTATAAGTACCTTGATATGTAAACTGATAAAAAGCAGCTACGTTAACCATATCCTCACCACGACAATCACCTTGTTGTACGTTAGCCGCACCAAATGGATAGCCACGACCAGCAAGTGTTGTAGTACCAGTTTGCGCAGCATCATAAACACCGTTGAGTGCTAGCGTTGCACGTGCAGGGGTTGTAAATACGCTTTCGTCTGTAAAAGAAGAATATGGTGCTTCTTCTAAAACTTTCTCACATCCAATACTTCCAAACGCAATGGCTGAAAGAAATGAATAAGCCAATAAGTTATTAAGTTTCATATAATTATTTATTTTGTATTTTTATTTGTATTAGAATCCAACATTTAAGCCAAATGACACAATACGCAACTGTGGCGTTACAGCATTATCTTGACCCGCTTGAGATGCATTTTCAGGATCTAAGCCACTATACTTTGTCCAAACAGCCAAGTTTTGACCTTGTATAAAAAATCTGAAAGATTTAACATATCCATTGGTAGCATCATTTAATGTTTTGCTGCCTAAAGCATAGCTAAGTGTTAAATTTTGCAAACGAACAAAATCACCAGATTCTACAAACCTAGACGTTGCTAAACCATTTTGGTTGATTGCATTGCTTTGACCTTGTACTATTCTTGGTACACTTGTAACTTGGCCAGGTTTTGTCCAACGATCTAGAATTTCTGTACCATTATTGTGGAAGTTTTGGCTTAAAAGCGCTTCTTGACGAGTGATATTCATTATTTTGTTTCCGCCAGAATAACGGAAAAGAACATCTAAGCTGAAGTTTTTATATTTAAACGTATTGCTCCATCCTCCAAAGAAAGTAGGCAATCTAAGTCCTAAATTAACACGATCAGCTACACCTAGTGATGTTTGTGCATTTAATGTAGGGTCGTTTAAGTTATTAGCAAAATAATAAGCACCATTGGCGATATTATGTTGTACTAGCTGACCTGTACCATTGTAATACATAGGGTTACCGTTTGCGGTATTAACGCCTGCATATTTTAAGCCCCAAAGAATATTAAGAGAACTACCTACTTCTAATAAATTGTAAGTACCTGGAATACTAGTCACTGGTGTTCCACCAATAGTGTATAATGAAGTGATTTTATTATTAATAAAGGTGTGATTTAAAGAAGAGTTCCAAGTAAAGTTCTTGGTACGAATAATATCACCACCGATAGTAATTTCTAAACCAGTATTGCGAGCAGTACCAATATTTTGTGAAATACTATTACCAGGAATACCAGCCGAGTTTGGTGTAGGTACAGCTAAAACAAGATTATCTAAATCATTCAAAAACCAATCTACGCCTAATGTAAACCTGCTATTGTTAATTCCTAATTCTAAACCTATGTCATACTTCTTATTT
>Ga0114939_10002938_pt1 | contig 12224 bp, 9 predicted proteins | sample AshMeaCrysSpring_FD_87196 | JGI IMG/M metagenome (GOLD analysis project Ga0114939, IMG submission 87196) | Groundwater microbial communities from Big Spring, Nevada to study Microbial Dark Matter (Phase II) - Ash Meadows Crystal Spring | ecosystem: Environmental > Aquatic > Deep subsurface >... | reverse complement strand
TGGCGAGATTCCTGCAGTTGGCGATCCAGTTCCTGGCGAGATTCCCGCAATTGGCGATCCATTTCCTGGCGAGATTCTCGAAACCGTCGATCGGTCTCTTGGGACTGCCGCGCAACCTCGGCAAATAACGCCCATACATCTTCTAATGTGACAGCTGTGTTCATAATTTTCTCTCACTGATAAAAATTTAGGTAATAACATCCGGTTGCGTACGTCCGGTATATTTTTTTATTCCGGCTAATTCTTCGGAAATATGGATCAACGACGCAAGTACTAATTGCGCATCTTGGAGATGATATTGCGGATTTGCCTCATACGATTCCAAATAAATCCGCAGGGTCGCACCCGCAGTCCCAGTGCCAGAAAGACGATAAATAATCCGGGCGCCATTAGTAAAAATTACCCGTATCCCGCCGCCAGTACTCAAACTCCCATCAATCGGGTCTAAATAACTAAAATCATCGGCGGTGTGAATCTGATATTGGCCGTAACTCCGCCCACATAAATGCGGCAGAGAACTATTCAGGTGATCCATTAAATCCTGTGCGGCGCCGCCTTCTATTTCTTCATAATCATGACGAGTATAAAAATTGCGGCCGAATTTACGCCAATGATCAAAAAGCAATTCCTGAACGCCTTTGTTCTCTGCGGCCAAAATATTTAGCCAATACAATACCGCCCACAGGCCATCCTTTTCGCGGACGTGATTAGAGCCGCTACCAAAACTCTCCTCGCCGCACAGAGTAACCTTGCCAGCATCAAGGAGATTACCAAAGAACTTCCACCCGGTCGGTGTCTCGTAACAGGGGATGCCAAGGTGCGCCGCGACGCGGTCCGCCGCCGCGCTCGTCGGCATCGAGCGGGCAATCCCCGCCAGCCCGGCACGATATCCGGGGATGCTATGGGCATGCGCGGCCAGCAGCGCCAGGCTATCGCTCGGGGTGACAAAGCACCCGCGCCCCAGGATGAGATTGCGGTCGCCATCCCCGTCGGAGGCCGCGCCCAATTCCGGCGCATCCCGACTATTCAGTAGCGCGACCAATTCCGCCGCATGGGTCAGATTTGGGTCGGGATGACGACCGCCGAAATCGGGGCGCGGGATGGAATTGATCACCGTCCCGCGGGGGGCGCCGAGTTGGTCTTCGAGTATCGCCCGGGCATACGGTCCCGTAACCGCGTGCATGGCGTCGAAACACATCCGCAGACCGCCGGCGAATAACTGACGTAACGCAGGAAAATCAAACACTTGCTCCAGCAACGCCGCATAATCCGCAACCGGGTCGATTACCTCGACCGCCATCTGACCCAGGAGACGCCCGCCCAAAGTAGCCAGGTCAATCGCCGGCGCATTATCCAAAATATGATAGGATTCCAGGTCGCAGGTCCGCGCATAGATCGCCGCAGTGATGGCCTCAGGCGCCGGGCCGCCGTTATCGCTGTTGAATTTGACCCCGAAATCGCCGTTTTCGCCGCCGGGGTTGTGGCTGGCAGAGAGGATTATGCCGCCGGCGGTGCGGTGCTTGCGGATCAGGCACGACGCCGCCGGGGTCGAGAGTATCCCATCGCGCCCTACAATCACCCGTTTTATACCATTGGCGGCGGCCATACGCAGGATGATCTGAATCGCCGGGTGGTTATAATGGCGCCCATCGCCGCCCAAGACAAAAGTACTCCCCGCAGGAAGTTGGGTATCAAATATCGCCTGGACGAAATTCTCCAAATAATTTGGTTGCTGGAAGACCATAACTTTTTTACGGAGGCCGGAAGTGCCGGGGCGTTGATCCACAAAGGGTCGGGTCGAAATTGTGCGGAGATTCATTTGATATTTCCTAGATGTTAAATCGGAATTAAACAAGCGAGTTCATTACACCACAAAATTGCGCATTAGTGCGATATTCCCTACGGATTAATAGATTTTTATGGGTAACAGACAGTTGTTCATTGCGGTAAGTGGAATTACCCTGAGTGGGTGTCTCTTAATTATTGCTGGGAGCTCGTGGGTCGAATGGTTAGCACTGGCAATACCGAGCGTGGCGTGGATTATTTTCGCCTGGAGAGAAAGCTACAAAAGCCCCTTGGGTTGTTCTGCCGAAGATTTGGCCGAATTGAATCGCTTGACCGACGAGTTTCATGCACTCTTGGGGGAATTTGCTCGGCACTTTGCAATTCAGCTCGATGGATTCAAATCGGAATTTTCCCAAATTCGCCACCTCCTTCGTGATGCGGTAAATCGTCTTACCGATAGTTTTAAGAATATGGAGGCGATGACCCGCAAGCAGGAATCGTTAATTACTCCAATTGTTGCTCGGCAGCAGATATCTAAAGATAATGAATCCAAAACGAGCATCGTCTCGTTTGTCAATTACGCGAGTGATACTATGAGCAATTATGTCGAGACAATTGTGCGGGTAAGTATGTATAGCATGAAAATTGTCGAGCGCATGGATGATGTTTATCATACAGTAAGCGCGATTCTCACTGATTTAGATGCTGTGGATAATATCGCTAAACAGACGAATCTCTTGGCGCTTAATGCCGCAATTGAGGCCGTGCGTGCCGGTGAGGCCGGACGGGGTTTTGCAGTGGTCGCAGATGAAGTACGGAAGCTTTCGCATCATTCTAGTCAATTTAGCGCGCAAATTCGTCGCCATGTCGCGGAATCGCAGGGGGTGTTACGTAATGCAATGGCCGCAAGCGCTGAATTGTCCTCGCATGATATGAATTTTGCCTTACAGGCAAAAATTAATCTGCAACAAATGATCCAGGAAATCAAGGAAATCGATAGAAAAATGCAGATGAGCATTTCGGAGATTTCCCGTATTGGCAATGAAATCCAAAATTATGTTAATAGTGCGGTGACTGCGCTCCAATTCGAGGATATGGCAAGTCAGTTAATTACGCATTTAGATCGGCGGGTATTGGGTTTAAGCGCGCTCTTGGATGGTGTGCATAATATTGGGGCGAGCACTGGAGAATCACGGACTACGACTTATCATGAAAAGATCGGACGCTTCCACAATGCGATCTTTCAGGCGGTAAATTTATTAAGCACAACCGAACATCAAGCCGTATCACAACAGAAAATGCACGCGGGCGATGTAGAATTATTTTAATTTCGAGGAACAAAAAAATGGCAAAGACAATTCTTGCGGTCGATGATTCAAATTCAATCCGGCAAATGGTCGCCTTTACGCTCAAAGGCGCCGGATATCAAGTAGTAGAGGCTGTGGATGGAAATGATGGCCTGAGCAAAGCTAGAGCTAAAGCGGTCGATTTAGTCTTGACAGACCAAAATATGCCTGGGATGGACGGGCTGACATTAATTAAAAATCTCCGCGCGACTCCGCAATATCGCTCGGTTCCGATTTTGATGTTGACTACGGAATCCAGCGATTCGATGAAAAATCAGGGACGGGCGGTCGGTGCTACTGGTTGGTTGGTAAAACCTTTTGACCCGAAGAAATTATTAGAGGTCGTAAAAAAAGTCATCGGGTAAAATAATTGAGGGGTGACGGAAAATGCGGCCGGCTCATCTATTGAGTGTCCTGGAAAGTGAATTTCTCAGCACCCGCACTGGTTATCATACGCCGGTAATGTTGTGGGGTCCGCCGGGCGTGGGGAAATCACAAATGGTGGCGCAAGTTGCAGCGCGGCATGGGGTTACGGTAATTGATATTCGTTTGTCGCAAATGGAGCCGACGGACCTGCGCGGTATTCCGTTTCGCGTCGGGAATTTAGTCGAATGGGCGATTCCCGAATTACTTCCCGATGCGGAGCGTCACGGCGCCGAAGGTATTTTATTTTTGGATGAGATTACCTCGGCGTCGCCGACAGTTTCCGCATCGGCATATCAATTAATTTTGGATCGACGCTTGGGTCATTATCAAGTACCGAATGGATGGGCGTTATTTGCCGCCGGAAATCGTCAAGGCGATCGTGGGGTAACTTATACGATGCCGGCGCCGCTCGCGAATCGGTTTTCGCATTTCGAGGTCGAAACGCATCTCGATGATTGGGTAATGTGGGCAAATCGTCACAATCTTGACTCGCGGATAATCGCTTTTTTACGTTTTAAGCCAGAATTGTTATTTGATTTTGACCCGGCGCATAATCCAGTCGCATTTCCGTCGCCCCGTTCCTGGGAATTCGCCCATCGGGCACTTCAAAAGTTTTCCGGTAATTCGCCGTTATTGTGTGGCGTATTGCAGGCGTGTGTTGGTCCAGCGGCGGGATTAGAATTGCACGCATTTATCACCAAAATGGATCAATTACCGGATATTGATGCAATTCTTGCGGGGGAGACTATTGCGCCGCCGCGAGAGGTGGATCTGCAATATGCGGTAGCGGCGGCTCTGGTAGGACGGGCACTCGGCTCCCAAAATGCGACAATATATGGTCGCGTTTTAGATTATGCGGGGCGTTTCCCAGATCGGGAGATCGGCGTGATGCTAGTTTGGGATCTATTTCGTGCGCTTTATCCCCAAGCGGATGTCTTAATTAAGACGCCGCAATTCGCTCAGTGGGCGCGATTGGTGGGGGATATTATGACCGACGTCCAAACGAAATCAAATTGAAATCCAGCCCACAGCTAATTGCGAATTGTCAAAAGAGATATCACGCGGCGATCAAGCGCTCGACTACGGCCTGGGTTGCGTGGGGGAGCGCTACAGTTCGGGCGGCGCGCCCCATAATTTGCAGGCGCTCGGGGTGTTCGGCGAAGCTCCGCAGCATCTCCTTGAGGAGTTTGCGGGTGAGCGTGCTTTGGGGGAGGAGCAACGCCGCCTCGGCGTCGACCAACAACTGGGCGTTGTGCGTCTGATGGTCATCCACCGCGTGCGGATAGGGCACGAGTAGCGCCGCGACGCCCGCCGCCGCAACCTCGGCCACCGTCAGCGCCCCGGAACGACAAATCACCAAGTCGGCCCAGTGATACGCACCCGCCATATCCGTAATGAAGGGCACTACCCGGGCAGTAACTCCTTCGGCCTGATAGGCAATTCGAGTAGATTCCTGGTCGCGCTCACCGGTTTGATGCCAAATCTCGGGGCAGAGGTGAGCCGGCAAGTCCGCCACCGCCCCAGGAACCAGCGAATTAAGCGCCGCGGCGCCTTGACTACCGCCAAGGACCAGCACCCGCCACGGATTACGGGGTACCTCACGGGATGCCAGCGCCGCGATCTCGGGGCGGATGGGGTTGCCCGTGACCACGGCGTTCACCTGCTCAGGAAAAGTATCGGGAAAACCGGTCAGCACCTGGTTCGCGACCCGAGAGAGGACCCGATTCGTGAGGCCAGCGATGGAATTCTGCTCGTGGATGACCAGTTTTTTCCCGAGCATCCAAGCCATGACCCCGCCGGGGCCGGTCACGAACCCGCCCATCCCCAGCACCACGTCGGGATTTACCCGTTGCAGGGCTAATCGTGCCTCGTATAGCGCCCGACCGACCCGCACCGGCGCCATCAACCAACTCAGCACGCCCTTTCTGCGCAGGCCGCTCACGGAAATCCACTCGATGGGATAGCCCGCCGCCGGGACCAGGCGCGCCTCCAGGCCGGCGCGGGTGCCCATCCAGACCACCTCGACCCCCCGGCGGCGCAGTTCCCCCGCCACCGCTAACGCCGGGAACACATGCCCCCCGGTACCCCCAGCCATGATCAACACCCGCCGCGTGGTGCTCATGGACGCGCCCCGACTTTGGCTGGACGTCGCTTTTCCTCAGTGGCGAAACCCAATTCCCCTGCTACCCGTAGCAATAATGCGACTGCCATACACATCACCATAACGCTCGACCCGCCGTAACTCATCAATGGTAAAGTCAATCCTTTGGTCGGAAGGATTCCCATATTGACGCCGATATTGACGAATGCCTGAAATCCGACCCAAATTGCTACGCCATAACACAAATAGGCGGAAAAGGGGTGACCGGCTTTTTCGGCCCGTTCGGCAATCTCAAAAGCCCGCCAGACCATAAAGGAAAATAATCCAATAATAAACAGAATCCCGAATAGACCTAATTCCTCGGCGATCACTGATAATAAAAAGTCCGTATGCGCCTCGGGTAAATAATGTAATTTCTGGACGCTCCCGCCTAAGCCTACGCCGAACCACTCACCGCGCCCAAAGGCAATTAATGCCTGGGTGAGTTGGTATCCCTTTCCGAATGGGTCTTCCCATGGATTAAGAAATGAGATAATGCGCTTAAAGCGATATTCGGCAAAAAGGGCTAAACCCGCGAATCCGACTAATACCGGAGTTAAAAGTACAATAAATTGCCAAACGCGCACCCCAGCAAGAAATAACATCCCCATGCAGGTAACTAAAACGACGACGGAGGTTCCGAAATCCGGTTCGAGTAATAACAAAAAGACAATACCTCCGAGAATTAATAGCGGTTTGATAAATCCCCAAATGGAATAGCGGACCTCTTGACTCCGACGCACCATGTACCCGGAGAGGTAAATAATCGCGAATAATTTGACTAATTCCGACGGCTGGAGAGTTAATGGTCCAATGCCTAACCAGCGCGAGCTACCGTTAATATTTCGCCCGATTCCAGGCAATAGCACGATAATTAATAGCCCCATGCCAAATAATAAAAAATACGGGCCGAGTCGCTCCCAAAAACGCAGCGGAATCCACAAGAGCATCCATCCCAAAAGTAGTCCCAAACTTACATAGATCCCCTGTCGCATCAAAAAGTAAAAGGAGTTTCCGGTAAAATCACTGGCGATACTAATTGACGCCGAGCCGACCATAATTAATCCAAACAAAAGTAGCGCCAAGCTACTAATTAATAGCTGTAAATCTAAAGGTGGGCGACGCAAGGCAACAATTGTATTGTACATAATCCCCCTCAGACAATTAACAATCCTCTCCGAATCGGAGAGGGTGTTTATTTTAATCCGCCGACAGAAATTAGCTAATTTACTAAATCGTCGGATGTGCCGTTTATCACCTGGGGATTTTCTTCCGGGATGATAATTGTCATTTGGTTTATTCCCTGTTCAGGTGCGCGATATACACTATAGGCGTGGGGTGGGTACGGCATTCCATAAACCCCCGCATTCATAAAATAATAGCGGAGCAAATATCCGCCATTTAATACTAAAAGTGCGGCGATAATTATCGGCGCATGCCCCTTCCAACCGTGAATTACGCCTTTTAATTCCAAAAGAAATGGCACAATTAAACCCAGCGTTAGAAATCCAATCAGCCAGCCATTATCGTTCCACAATAAATGCGCGGAGTGGCGCGCCGATTCAGAACTGGTCGTGGTGTATTGGAAAAAGACAAAGATCACGACGATTTCTAATCCGACCAAAATTAGATCGGCGCGCTCAAATAATGCAATCAATTGATGATCTTGATCATCTTTAATTGCGAGATAGAGCGCCAGGAGTAAAAACGCCAAGGCAGTCGAAAATGCCGAGATGCTAAATAAAATCGGGACTCCGGGATTATTCCATAACGCAACCGCAGGGAAGGATTGCAATAATAATCCGGTGTAAATTACCGTTCCAATGCTACTAAGAGTCGCCAACCAGCCAATGATGCGTTGCACTTTTGTGATTTGCGCATCGAGCCACGCAATTAATTTACACTCCAAAATTTTATTCACGATGGGGAGCTTTTGAAAAAAGGCGCTGGCGCGCATATACGGTAGCGCATAAAGCAGACTGAGCAACATCATCCAGACAATAAATTGCGTCCCCCAGGCAATCCACGCATCGGGTTTATTTAAGAGCACCGTCGGGACTAATACATTAATCACTGCGAGGTGGTGGAGCAGATGCAGAAATAGCATTGATGACCCAATATTCAGCATCATAAAACCGGAGAGATTGCCCCAGAGAACTAATTGCGGATGCGGTTTTAAGTACATATCGGTTAGGCAGGAAATCGCCACTGATGCGGCCCCCATTCCGCCGAGAAATAAATAGAGCGCCAGCCACCAAGTCCAATAATGTTGAGTAGTGTAATACATATCATTTCCTAGCCAAGGTTAATTTCACCAATATAAAATACATTCGGGCGGGTGCCGAGATGAGGCAATAACGGTTTTGCGACGCCGGAGGTGACTAAACGCGCGACGTAATCATTCGGGTCATTTAGATCGCCGAAGATGCGCGCTGAAGTAACGCAAGTCTGAACGCAGGCCGGATTTTGTCCAGCGGCAACGCGATGCGCGCAAAAAGAGCATTTATCCATGCTCGGGCTTTCGCGGTGAATTAATTCGCCGAAGAATTTCTTACCCGCCGCAACATCACGATATTCAAATGTATAACGTGCGTCATACGGACATGCTAATGCGCACGCCTCACAGCCCATGCAAGTCGCATCATCGACAAAGACAATTCCGTTATCTAATTTGCGCGTGGCGCCGGTCGGACAAACGCTCATGCAAGGGGGATTATCGCAGTGATTACACAGACGCGGGAAAAACCGTCGCCGTGCGGAATCGCCCACAGTTAATTCAATATCGTGGACATAGGTGCGCCATTTATTACTCCAAACCGGAGTCTGATTTTCCATCGCACATGCCGCCATACAGGCATTACATCCGACGCAGGCATTGAGATTAATTACCATTGCGTAGTGTTGCATATTTTATCTCCGTTTAATTTAGGCCTTGGCAATGCGTAGGGTAAATTCTTGCGAACGGAATCCCGCAACTACCGGCTCAACGATATGCGGGATTAATTTATTGGTGGCAGTGCCGCCCATACCAAAACTCCGGGTGAGTTGCGGATTCTCAATCCCAAAAGAGGAATGGATAAACAGCGTATCGGGTCGAATTTGGCGGGTGAGATATGCGCGTCCCGCGGCGGTCTGCCCCGATAAAGTATTGGTAAGAATAATTGCATCGCCGTGGCGAATCTGCAATTGCGCAGCCCGTTGCGGATGAATCCATACGCCGGTGTATAAATCCTTTTTCAAAGTATTAATCGCGGCAATTACTGGATTATTGCTATTGGTCGAACCATAAGAGACCGTGGTGGTTTTTCCGTAGGTGAAATAAAACTCGTCCGCGGCCAAAGGCTCGTCCATGGATTTATCCGCACGGCACTGCGCCGGGAAATAACCAGCCAGGACATTAAAATGCGGGCCGGTGGCGCCTTGCATTCGTAGCCCTTCAAAGATACTGCTAAAAAATTCCAAGCGCCCACTCGGCGTGGTCGTGGGTAATTTGCGCGGAACCCCAGCGGTCTTTAATAAATCCCGCCAGTGCGCCTCGGGATAGACGCCCTTTTCCCGCAGGATTTTGTCGAGATTTTCGACCGTAGTGCCGAGGCGTTGCGCGGTAACCTGAAACGAAATCTCCCGACAGGCGCGGGAAAACGGGGCTTTGTGTCCGGCCTGGCGCTGTTTTTCCAGGGCATCCTGGACCGCCGCCGCTGGAAGGCGAGTCAACCTCTCCATCGCCTGGAAGAGGCGCTCCGGCGCACCACTGATGATCCGGGTCAATTCCAGCAACACATCCGGCGCCTCGGCGCTGTCGTATAGCGGTTCAATCGCGGCGTAGCGGGTGGTCACCGCAAGGTCGGAATTTACCCCATTTCCATAGATATTTGGCTCGCTACGCTCCAAGTAGGTGCTCGACGGCAGGATTACATCCACGTACGGGGTGGTGTCAGACGGCAGGACCTCCAGGCAGATGATGAGCTCCATGTTGGGATGGCGCATCATCTCCTTCCAGTGCGCGTCCGAGTAGTAGTGGCGCACCGGGTTCGCGGCATTAATAAACAACGCCCTGGTCTGATATTTTTCCCCGCGCCACAGCAATTTCCCCTCGATGGACTCCTTCATGCCCTCGTCAGCGATGGCCGGGACCGCGACCCAGGGCTGTCCGGCGGCCTTTTGCTGCGCCGCATAGGCCCATCCCCAGCCGGGGTGTCCATGCGAAAAGTTCTCGCCTTTCGATAAGGCATTGACCAGCATATTGACAAATTCAATCCCGGGCAGAGTTTCCATGGGCGCGGGCAGTTGTTCACCGTGGGCCTTGGCGTGCTGAAATCCCTCGAGTTTATGGTGAAACTCGCCGCTCATCACCCAGCCGCCTTCTTGGTCGATCCCGCCATTGAGCGTTTGGATCATCGCCTGGACGCGCCGGGTCATCATGATGTTGCCGTAGCGGGCGCCGTGCCAACCGGGGTCGATAATCGCCGGTCGTGTAGTGCCGAACTCATAGGCGATGCGGCGGATCGTCGCGGCGGGGATCGTGGTGATCTTCTCGGCCCACTCTGGGGTACAGTCTTTGATCTCGGCCTGTTGCGCCTGAAACACCGTCACCACCGGCCGCCCTTCCCACACCAAGTCTTCTGCGACCAGCGCCGGATAAAAGGGCTGTCCTTCTACATCGCGGGTATTTTTGTTGGTATAGGCGGGTAGCGTGCGGATGTGGTTGGTTCCCTCTTCAGCGGCCAGGGGACGCTTTTCCGCGTCGCGGGCGAGCTGCCACTGCCCCTGCGCATCCTGATAGACCAAAAACGGGAGATTGGTATAGGTGCGGAGAAATTCGCTGTCGTAATAGCCGTGGTCGAGCATCTCTTTCAGGAGCGCCAGGCTAAACTCCAGGTCGGTGCCGGGGCGGATCGCCAGCCACTCGTGGGCCTTGGCGGCGGTCTCCGAGAGGCGCGGGTCTACCGCGACCACTTTCGCGCCGTTTTTCAACGCGGTAGCAAAACGCACTACCCGACAGGTCGACACAGCCCCCATCGAGGCGTTGTTGCCGATCAACAGGATATATTTCGCGTGGTCGTAATCGGGCAAAACCTCGTCATGGATATTAAAATTGCCGGTGAGCGAGTCGGTGCCAAAATGTCCGGTCGCAACGCAGTGTTGCATTGGTGAGGCGACAATATTCGGGATTTCGTTGGCGAGCGCGAACGGTACCGACCAATTCATGTAAAACACGCACGAGGTCCAGCCGCCGATCATCGTCCACTCCCAGGGTTTGATCTGGGCGTGTTTTTGGCGCGTGGCGATATATTCCCAGGCCTCTTGCCAGCTCACGGCGCGAAACTTCATCTCGCCGCGTTGCGAGCCCTCAACACGGATCAGCGGCTGTTTGAAGCGGTCGGTGTCGTAGGTCTGACGCAGGCCGCTCTGTCCGCGGGCGCAGATCTTCCCGCGATTTAGGGTCGAATGCGGATTGCCATCGAGCTTCACGACCCGCTTGACGCCGGCTATAGTGCGGGTGGTGACCTCGATATTGCACAGTGACGAGCAGAAATTGCAGATACTGTACGACTTTTCGGCTTGGTCTTGGGGAAGGGCCGCTGGGGACGCAACAGAGGTGCTCGGTTTCAACAGTGTCAGACCGGCGATGCCACAGCTAGCCTTGAAGAAATTCCGCCGGCTAAGTACGGGAAACATCCACGACATGTACTTGGTACTCCCTTGGAGGTAAGTTTTCGGGTGCCGCCCGATGCGGTCGGTGTTTGAGATTGCCAACGGGCAGACGGGGTAGTTATTATGCCTTTGCGGGAAATAGTATGACAGTAGCAAATGAATGGACGGTAGACCCACACACGCTAACCATTTAATTTTCTTGAAACGTCCGGCGGAAGGTGCCACTATGTCGGTCCAGCATTATGGACAGCTAATTTGTGATCCGGCTATCAATCATTTCACATTAGCGTAAATTGTTCGAACTTATCAAGGTAAATTACATGAACAACGATAATGATATCCTACAAAAAATCATCCTCATTCTTACAGATAATCAGAAAAAGGATGCAAATGGATGGTTAGACTTGGCGGCGCTCGGACAAGAGCTCTCAACAGCTGAAAGAACGGTTACTGGGAAAATTCGTCCTTTTTTAGAATCGTATCCAGATTATTTTGAATTACGTCTGGACGATAAATACAAACCTCCCATAGTGTATACGCGCTTAAAACAATCTATCACAAATAATAGTCCCCGAACTAATTCTAATCAAACACAGAGTAATATTTCTAAAATTTCACCTGATGAGACAAAACTGCGTAATTGGGCGTATATAGTAGATTTTCATAATGCTATTGAAGACTTGAAGAAGTTAGCATTACCAGAACGTTGGCACTATAATAAAGAAGATTCAAACTATCCCAATCCAATTCTTGTAAATTATCTCAACTATACTTTTACTCGACTTTCACATGAAAAAAAAATCAGCATAGCTGAAGATATAGCGGCTTTTAATACAGGCTTAGTGAATGAATTATATGAGCCAATTTATGCT
>Ga0114939_10002937_pt1 | contig 12228 bp, 8 predicted proteins | sample AshMeaCrysSpring_FD_87196 | JGI IMG/M metagenome (GOLD analysis project Ga0114939, IMG submission 87196) | Groundwater microbial communities from Big Spring, Nevada to study Microbial Dark Matter (Phase II) - Ash Meadows Crystal Spring | ecosystem: Environmental > Aquatic > Deep subsurface >... | reverse complement strand
TTTTAGTGCTTTCGTTTACTGTAGCAGTACCTTTAGCGTAAAACAATACTTTTTTTTGTGGTTTAGAGCAGGCTACTGCCGATTCATCGATGGCAATTGTTGAAAGCTTCTTCATGATGTTATGTATTTATAGTAATAAAAAATCCCGATAAAAATATCGGGATTGAAAGTATGACTTTATATACTTAGTGTAGTTGTTTTGTTGACAATTATTTTGCTGCTGCAAAACGTTCAGCAACTTTTGCCCAATTGATAACGTTCCAAATAGCTGCTAAGTAATCTGGACGTTTGTTTTGATACTTTAAGTAGTATGCGTGTTCCCATACGTCAACACCTAAAATTGGTGTGCCTTTTACTTCAGCAACATCCATTAAAGGATTGTCTTGGTTTGGTGTAGAAGTAATTTCTAATTTACCGTCTTTTACTATTAACCAAGCCCAGCCGCTACCAAAACGTGTAGCACCTGCTGCCGCAAATTTTGTTTTAAACTCGTCGAAACTACCAAAGGCTGCGTCGATAGCTGCTGCTAAATCGCCAGTAGGTACTGCACCAGAAGCTGCTGCTAAGCTATCCCAGAAGAAAGTGTGGTTCCAATGGCCACCACCATTGTTACGCACTGCTGGTGAAATAGTACCAGCAACTGCTACTAATTCTTCGATGGTTTTACCCTCGTTTGGTGTACCAGCAATAGCATTATTAAGGTTGGTTACATAAGCTTGGTGGTGCTTATCGTGGTGAATAGTCATCGTTTCTGCATCGATGTATGGCTCTAACGCATCGTAAGCGTAAGGCAAAGGCGCTAATGTGAATGACATTGTGTTTATTTTATTTGGTTATTAATTATTTGCTGAGCAAAGGTAACACTTGAGGTGGTATTGGGCTGAAACGCAACAATTATTTGTTGTTGAATAAAGGAATATGTGATAATTATATCCAATTGTTAAGTGTGTAAATAAAAATTTATAAGATTACTTTATTTTCATTGCAAAATTGCTACAAAATGATAACTGCAAAACAGGTTGATGTACTTAATGTGGGTCTATTGCTATTATCACTTTTGGTAGCGTTTTACTTGCCATTTCAGCTTTTTCTCTTTTCCTACGCAGTGCTTGGGCCGTTACATTATCTTACAGAAATAAGATGGCTTAGTAAGAAGCAGTTTTTTGTGGCTAATAAACGGTGGGTGGTTGTTTTCTTAATTGCTTGTATTGTTATCATTATTCCTTCGCTATTGAGGTTACCTATTTTTACTATAGTTTACAATATACCGCTACTGAAAAAAGTATTAACTATTGTGTCTCGTTATTATGGCATTATCATGTTGGGGTGCTTGTTTTTTTCAGCAGTATTGGTATTGCTTAAACAAGCGAGTAATTATTTATTATGGTTAGTTATAAGCATTGCTGTTAGTATGCTTGTGCTTAAGTATTTGCCATTTGCGTATATAGTGTTTGGTGTGTTTTTGCCTACTATTATTCACGTATACTTGTTTACCTTATTGTTTATGATTTATGGCAATCTAAAAGCAAAGTCTCTTTGGTGTACAGTAGGTATTGTTGCTTTAATACTTACCCCTTTTATAATTATATTGCTACCTGTAAATAGTAACAATTATATGCTTAGTGATGCAATTAAAGCCATTCTTTTTGAAAGTGGTTTTAACAAGCTTGCTATTTATTTAGCAAAAATTTTTAGCGCTGATGATGCAGTTTTGAGGCAACCTGTTTTATCGAATATTGGTATTAAAATACAAATATTTATTGCTTTTAGCTATACCTATCATTACCTTAATTGGTTTTCTAAAACCTCTGTGATTGGCTGGGGTAAACAATTACAAACAAGTCATTTACTAGTTATTGGTTGTATTTGGTTGTTGGCTGTTATGTTGTATTGGTACAATTATATTATTGGCTTTAAGGTGTTGGCTTTTTTAAGTTTATTGCACGTGCTATTAGAGTTTCCTTTAAATATTACCTCTATTAAAGCTATTATAGTGAAGTTGTTTTATTAGCAATTGTTAACCACCATTTCTTCTAAAACCGCCACCACCAAAGCCGCCGCCATTACGATTGCCACCTGGCATTCTGTTTCTAAATTGTACATCTCTTCTTTGTTCTCCACCAGGAAACTTACGTAGGTTGTAAGTAAATGTGAGCATGAAGTAACGTTGCAAAACATTGTTCTGCACATCTTGAATATAGTTGTTGGTTACGTTTCTGCTTACGCTCACATTTTGGTTAAGAATATCAGTAACGCTAAACTTTATCTCGCCATCTTTTTTCTTAAATATTTGCTTTGCAAAAAAGGCATTCCATAAAGGTAAACTTGCATTGTAGCCACTAGTTAAACCACTGTTATAAATGTAATCGAAATCGCTGCCTAAAATCCAGCCACCATTAAAGGTATAAGTTGGCTCTACAGAAAAACTTTGCGTAAAGTAATCTCTGTTTTGCTCTGGCTTTAAAGAGTATTTAGCAATGTTATAGTTGTAGGTAGTATTAAAATTTAAGTCTAGTTTTTCGTTAATATTCATGGTCCAATTGATGGCTTCGCTAAGGCGTGTACTTGTTGTAAAATTGGTAGCTCCATTTATTAAACTTACATCTCTATTAAGCGAAACATTGCTTATTAAATTAAGGTTACTCTTTGGATTTTTTAACTGAAAACCATAATTCACATTTGCAAAAATATTGAATGACCCATTGGCATTTTCGTATGTGGTAGCAAGTGCGCCACGACCAGAATCGGTAATACTGTTTACAACTTTGTTGCTAGTAATACTGCCGCTAAGTAGAGCAGAAATATTGCGTAACGTAACTTGATTAACAGACGTGTACACAAGGCGTAGACTGTGCGAAAACTCTTGACCAAGTTTTGGATTACCAGTAATAATGTTATTGCGATTACTATTGTCTGGTACAGGTTGCAATTGCGCAGTACTAGGCTGATTGCTACGACCATTATAGTTTATACGTAGGTTTTTCTTTTTGGTAAAATTGTAAATAAAATTAGCAGTAGGATAGATGTTGGTGAAGTTTCTATCAAAGTGTGTGCCTTTGCTTGTGTTATCGCTTTTAAGGTTTGTGTATTGAACACCATTTGATATGCCAAAGTTAATTTTCTCAGTTTGTAATCTATAGCCTATTGTAACTCTGTTTGATGAGTTTTCGTTTTGAAAATAATTTGATAAAGAATCTACAAAGTAGGTATAATCATTGGTGGTTTTATCAAAAGAATACACCTTTCTATCTGAGTTACTATTGTTTTGGTTGTAGCCATAAGTTAGTTCTATGATGTTGCTTTTTACAATAGGAAATGTGTAAGAAACAGTAGTTCCAAAGCCATTACTTTTTGAAATGCTATTGTTTATTTGGTCTGTAAGTATGGTTGTATCTTTTTTATAAATAGAGTAAGGTAAATAATAGTGGGTATTAGCATAGTTGGTGCCATCGCTTTCGTTGTGGCTACCACTGCCAGATAAGCTTATTGAAAATGTGTGTCCACGAGCTTTAAAACGATGTCTATAAGTTGCACTAATATCGCCATTGTAGCCGTTGGTATTACTTGTGGTAGTTTGGTTGTTATCTATCTGTGTTATATCGCCTTTGCCGTATTCTAAGCTTTTGGTGGTTTTTGACAATACTTGGTTGATGTTATCGCCACTTTGAAAAGCAATGTCTGGTCTTATAACTAGCGAGTTCATACTGTCAAACTTAGTTTCGATGTTTAAGTTGATACGATGATTGTCGCTTACACGATTATTATTGGTTAATTGGTTTACAAATGCTGATGAATCTGTCGTACCATCAAAGCGCTGTGTAAAGGTTTTCGAATTGCGATTTGTATTAAGATTGTTGTAGAAATAGCTGCCTGCAAAATCTGTTTTTTTGCCCCATAAATCGCTGTAATTAATACCTATACCTTTTGTATCGGTAATGCCACCACGGCTTCTGCCGCTGCCGCCACCATCTGTAGCATTAAAGTTCTGTTTGTTTACATTATTGGCTTGGCTTAGTATAGTTAGTTTTTGATTGCCATTAAAGTAGTTGAAATTGACACTAGCATCATATCTGCCTTGGTCGCCATAACCTCCTATAAAGCGGCCAAATACGCCTTTACGTCTATCTTTTTTAGTGATAATATTTATGGTTTTGGTACGTGTGCCATCATCAAAGCCACTGAAAGCACTCTGGTCGCTTTGCGCGTCATATACCTGAATTTTATCTACGATGTCTGGAGGTAAATTTTTAGTAGCCATTTTAGAATCATTACCAAAAAAGCGTTTACCATCTACTAAAATTCTAGCTACTTGCTCACCTTGGGCATTTACATTACCATCTTTATCTACCAAAACACCGGGTAGTTTTTTCAATAAGTCTTCAACAACTGCATTAGGCTTTGTTTTATAACTACCTGCATTAAATTCAAGCGTGTCTTTTTTTACGGTTAATGGTGGCGTGCTTGTTACTATTACTTCACCAAGGTTTGCAGCTGCTGTTTGCAGATAAATATTGCCTAAATTTAATAGAGACTTATCTACAGTAACATTTTTAAAAACTGTGCTATAGCCTTGAAAGGAAATACGAACAATGTATTTGCCAAAGGGAATATCTTTTATTTCAAACAACCCCTCTTCTTTGGCTAAACTTGATACCTCTACCGTTGAGTCTACACCATCTAAAATAGAAATAGAGGCATCTTTTAGTAGCTGTTTAGCTGTGCTATCTACTATTTTGCCTTTTATAGTGGCCGTATTTTGTGCAAATAAGTGTAACGACGCAATGGAAAGCAAAGTGAGCAGTATCGTTTTTTTCATAAAAAACAGTAATAGAATCTAAAATTATCACTACAGGTACTTGTAATAATTTTATAAAAGCCTTAACGGTAATTGCTAATGATGATTAGTAAATGATAGCAAAAAAATCGGTGAATAATTGTAATTGCAACACTTAATGGCTAAGACTTATGCTGGTAGCGAAAGTTTAATCGGTAAAAAACATCAAATACCCGATAAGTTGATTAAGGCTGTACAGCATTTAGGCTAATTTGTATATCATTAATGTATAAAATTGTTTTTGTTTGAAAAGGCTTCTAATAGTTTTTCTGGTTTTACTAACTGCTTCTAGTGTTTTTGCAAGGCATATTAAAGGCGGTTGGGTGCAGTATGAATACCAAGGCGCAGGTAGCGCTGCCAATACTTCTATCTATAAAATTACCGTGTATGTATTTAAAGATTGCTCGCAAAATGGACCTATGCCTACATCATTGGGTATTTACGATGCAGTAACTTATCAATCTGTTCAGTCTATTTCTAATACCAGCTATAGTAATATTAGCACACCATCCAAAACTACATTTGACCCCTGCTTAAGTAATCCGCCAACTATTTGCTATGCCATTTACACATATTCAACCACTGTAACACTTGCAGATAATGCCAATGGCTACATTATAGCTGCATCTGATGCTAATAGAGTTGCTGGTATTGTTAATGTTTCTGGCTCATCAAGTACTGGTATAAGCTTTACTGCCACTATACCTGGTACTGTTAATAGTGTAGATTATCATAAAAACTCTAATCCTTTTTTTGAGTTTAAAGACACAGTAGTTATTTGCTATAGTGCCAACTTTAGCTATCAGTTTAAAGCCACAGATGTTGACGGCGATTCGTTGTCTTACAGTTTTGGTAATGGTATTAATGGTACACAAACCTTAAGTGCGCCACCTTATAGTTCTATACCTTACAGTGGTAGTTACAGTGGCACATCGCCTTTAGGTGATGATGTTACGATTAACCCTTTTACTGGCTTAATTTCTGGTAAAGCACCGGCAACTACAGGTGAGTATGTAATTGCAGTGTATGTATCAGAATGGCGCAACGGCATTATGATTAACTCAACAAGAAAGGAACTACAGATTACAGTGGCTAATTGCTCACTATCTGCTGCTGCTTTAAAGTTGTCCTATATTAATTGTGATAATTTCGTATTCACGTTTCAAAACGAGACAACAGCATCAAACATTAATGCTTATCTATGGGATTTTGGTGTAACCACGTCTACAAAAGATACCTCTACACAAGCTACACCTACTTACACGTACGCTGATACTGGTACATATACGTTAAAGCTCACTGTTGCTAATACTGGTGGTTGTAAAGACTCTGCACAGTCTGTTGTAAAAGTATATCCTGGCTTTACACCAGCATTTACAGTATCTGGTAGTTGTTATCAGTCACCATTTACATTTACCGATGCATCTGTTACTAAATTTGGTGTTATAGATAGTTGGTCGTGGAATTTTGGCGATCCAAATAGTAGCACTGATACTTCAACCCAAAAAAATAATACTTACCAATACAGTGCTTCTGGTACTAATACAGCTACACTTACGGTAACAAACAGTAAGGGATGTAGTGGTACTGCAACTAAAACTGTAATTGTAAATAATAAGCCACAGATCACACTGCCTTTTAAAGATACCTTGATTTGTAGTATTGATAGCTTGCCATTGGTTGCAAAAAGCACAGGTACTTACAGTTGGTCACCTAATTACAATATTATCAATCCAACATCAAGTACGCCTATTGTTTTTCCAAAAGATACAACCGTCTATACTGTTACCGTGGCAGATCAAGGCTGTGTTGACTCAGCAAGTATAACTGTAAATGTGCTTGATTTTATTACTGTAAAATTACCTGCCGACACTGGTATTTGTAGAACTGATAGCATTACGCTTAAACCTGTAAGTGATGCGCTCAGTTATATGTGGACAGAAAGTGGTGGCGGTAATACGCTAAGTAGTAAAACGGTTAAATATCCTAAAGCTTCACCAACAACAGATTCTGTTACTTACTATGTTACTGCAAATCTTGGTTATTGTCAGGATAAAGCAAAAATTACAGTGCATACAGCAGTTTATCCAACAGCAACAGTAAGTGCAGATACCAGTATCTGCTTTGGCAGTAGGGCTTATTTAGCAGGTAGCTATACTGGCGCATTTTACAGTTGGTCACCTACAAGTACGCTATATCAAGCCAATACTTTACAGCCTATTGCAGGGCCACAAAAAACTACTAGCTATGTACTATCGGTTGGCGATACTTCTTACTGTACTAAGCTCGTAACAGATACAGTTGTGGTAACCGTCATTCCAAAATTCAATATTAATGCAGGTAATGATACATCGGTAGTAATAGGTCAGCCTTTGCAATTAACTGCATCTGGCGATACTACAAGCCTAAGTTATGTTTGGCAGCCAAGTACTTACTTAAACAACAATACTGTTTATAATCCTGTAGCAACATTCACAAGTGCAGCCGTGCCAGATATTGTACCATTTACAGTTACTGCTGCTACTAAAGAAGGCTGCACAGCTACAGATGTAGTAAATGTGAAAGTGTACAAAATGAGCCCAGATATTTTAGTGCCAAGTGGTTTTACGCCAAATGGTGATGGTAAAAATGATGTGCTTAAGCCAATATTAATTGGCATAGCAAAACTGCATTACTTTAACGTTTACAACCGTTATGGGCAGTTAGTATTTTCTACAAGCGATGGTAGTAAAGGATGGGATGGTTTCATAAATGGTATGGCGCAAAGTGCAAACACTTTTGTATTTATGGCTGAAGGCACAGATTATTTGGGTAATATCATTAATAGAAAAGGTACTACTGTTTTAGTAAAATAAATATTTACCTAAAAATATAAAGTAGAATTGGCCGCTTAGAGGTGGCAATAATTGGATGCAATGCTTCTAAGAAAGTGTAAGATACCATAGGACAACCAAGGCTATTGCATATTGGTAAAGGATAAGGCTCATTATTTGGTACACAACTATAAGCATGTAACACCACGCTACGATCAAATGCCTTACTATTACTACTGTCTAAGCCAATAAGTTTATACGCTTTTCCAAATTTCCCTTTGTATTGGTAGCTTATTTTGTACTTGCCCAATGATGTACATCCACTGCTTACTTCATTTGAAAAAGTAGGTGTTTGAGCAAATTTTTTGCTACCGCTGCCATGTGCAACAAGCCCAGCTAATTCAATACTATCTTTTTGCATGTTGTACACAAAAAATCTGTTCTTACCACAATGTAAGCTCATGTCTATAAGAAAGCATATTTCTGTATTGTTATGATGCGCAATTGCATAGCTATTAATTTTTTTACTCTGTTTTTTAAGCTTGTGTAATAGCAGCGTATCTACAGTATTCGTTTGTTTTTCGTGTAATGCTTTAGAAGTTGTTCTGGTAAATAATGTTCTGTATTGGTAGGCTACAAATAGTATAAAGCAAGTACAAATTACCATAATTATAAGCACTACTTTTCTCATTTTAGTTTTTGCTTTAAGATGCAATGATGCATTATTTGCATAACCTAAAACCAACTTTGGGTTGTTAAAAAATATGTAAAAGCAATTTTTTTACAGTAGTGCCTTATTTCTGGTAGAGCGTTTGTTTAGATGGTATGTAAATACAATTCTGAAACACTAAAAACGCTCGTTATGAAAAAAATACTACACTCAGTTATCTTGCTATTTACAGTAACAATTTTATTTTCTAGTTGTGTAAAGTCTGTAGAGTTATACAACGACCCAATTGTGGGTTCATGGGTACTAAACGATGCATCTAAAGGCAATGCAAATGGTTGGCAGCCTTTGTACACTGGCCTAGAAAACGGTGTGTTTACATTTTATGCCAATGGCGGTGCTACTTACGACGATGGCTATAATTTATACCAAGGTAGTTGGTCTATTACCACTGTTTCATCGGGCTATTACGATTATTATGGTAATTATTATATTGACTATCACGATGCAATGCAGGTAAGGCTTCGCAGCGCAAATGGTGCTACTATTAACTTGTACTTTGATGATATCAATTTCAATGGTGGTAATTATTTTTCAGCTACTTATTATAGAAACTATTCAGTAGAACGCTATGGCTTTACAAGATATTGATTTGGCTTGTGAAAAGTAAAATAGAAAAGGCTTACGAACAGTAGTATATAAAGTAAAAACCCCGCATTTGCGGGGCTTTTAAATTTCTAATGTTGCTTAAAAAACTAGCGTAAGAACAACATTTCTCTGTATTTAGGAAGTGTCCATTCTTCATCATCTACCAAGTGCTCTAATTTATCTACATGGTAGCGGATAACATCAAAGTATTTGCCTTTAATATCATCGCAGTAAGCAATAGCTCTTGCACGAGTATCAGCAATGTTATTAGCTACTTTTCTAGCTTCAACCATTTCGTTTACTTGCTCATAAACGATGTTTATGTGCTCGCTTACTTCATTTAAAATAGCTAATTGGCTACGGTAAGTAGTTTCAGGAACACCAACAGCTTTAAGGCTTTCAATGTTACCTGCTAATTGAGTTAAGTATTTAACAGCAGCAGGAATAATGTGGTTTAAAGCTAAATCACCCATCACTCTAGCTTCAATTTGTACTTTTTTCAAGTATTTTTCAAGCTCAATTTCGTGTCTAGCTTCTAATTCGCTGTGTGTGTAAATGTTGTTGTTTAAGAATAAAGCTTTTGCTTTTTCAGTAACCAATGCATCTAACGCTACAGGAGTAGTTTTTAAATTTGGTAAGCCACGTTTTTCAGCTTCAGCGTGCCATTCGTCGCTATAACCATCACCTTCAAACAATACTTTTTTGCTAGCAACAATATAGTGTTGAATGGTTTGCATGATAGCGATTTCTTTTTTCTCGCCTTTTTCAATTAATGCATCAACATCTTTCTTAAATGTTTTCAAGGTCTCAGCCATGATAGTATTTAAGATTGTCATTGGGTTAGCACAGTTTGCAGTAGAACCTACAGCACGGAACTCGAATTTGTTACCTGTAAATGCAAATGGTGATGTACGGTTACGGTCAGTATTATCCATTAATAATTCTGGAATACTGCGGTGTAAATCTAATTTTAAGATGGCTTCATCTTGTTCGTCAAAGTTGTCACCAACACGAGTTTCAACTTCTTCCAAAACTTTAGCTAAATATTGACCCACGAATACTGAGATGATAGCTGGTGGTGCCTCGTTTGCGCCCAAGCGGTGATCGTTTGGTGCAGATGCAATAGAAGCTCTTAAAATATCTGCATAATCGTGTACCGCTTTAATGGTATTAACAAAGAATGTTAAGAACATTAAGTTGGTTTTAGGAGTTTTACCTGGTGCTAATAAGTTTACACCTGTATCTGTAGCAAGGCTCCAGTTATTGTGTTTACCACTACCGTTAATACCTGCAAATGGTTTCTCGTGTAGTAATACTTTTAATTTGTGACGTTTAGCAACACGGTTCATTACGTCCATTAACAACGTGTTGTGGTCAACTGCAATGTTAATTTCTTCAAATATTGGTGCACACTCAAACTGAGCAGGAGCTACCTCATTGTGACGTGTACGTAAAGGAATACCTAATTTGTAAGCTTCGTTTTCAAAATCTCTCATGAAAGCGTACACTCTTTCTGGTATTGTACCAAAGTAATGGTCTTCTAATTGTTGACCCTTAGCTGGTGCTGCGCCAAATACAGTACGACCGCTTTGTACCAAGTCAGGACGAGCATTTGCTAATGCTTCATCTATTACAAAGTATTCTTGCTCCCAGCCTAGTGTACCAGTTACTTTGCTTACGTTTTTGTCGAAGTAATTACATACATCAACAGCCGCTTTGTTTAAAGCTTCTAACGCTTTTAATAATGGCGCTTTGTAGTCTAAAGATTCGCCAGTGTATGATACGAAAATGGTAGGGATACATAATGTTTTACCGTGACCAATTTCAATAATAAATGCAGGTGAAGAAGGATCCCAAGCAGTGTAGCCACGAGCTTCAAAAGTTGCTCTTAAACCACCATTAGGAAAAGAAGAAGCATCAGGCTCTTGCTGTACTAATGCAGCACCATCAAACTCTTCAATTGCTGTACCATCGCTCTTTAAAGTAAAGAAGCTATCGTGTTTTTCAGCAGTAGTACCAGTTAATGGTTGAAACCAGTGCGTAAAGTGTGTAACACCTTTACTTTCTGCCCAAGCTCTTAAACCGTTAGCAATTTGACTAGCATTTGCTCTGTCAATTTTTTTGCCACCTTTAATACTACCAACAAGGCTTTTATAAGCCTCATCGCTTAGGTATTCACGTGCAGTCTTCAATGTAAAGACGCTTTCGCCAAAAATGGCGGTAATTTTAGACGATTTAGCACCTCCTGCTTCTACTTCGTCAGTTAGTTTGGTAATTGCCTCAAATCTTAATGACATGGTACTTTTATATTTTGGTTAAAAAGATAATTCACCAAAAGAACAATTTTTTTTGTTTTTCTCCAAAAAAATGCTTAAATTAATAACAGAATGTAAAAAAAACTCCATTTAGATGAAGATTTTTTTTATGAAAGGGTATAAAATAAAACATTAAAAAAATTTAAATTACGTTTTTTACCCACCAATGCTTCTTATAACAAATGCATATTAAAAAATACAATGTGAATTATTTAATTCCTTGTCTTTTAATTGTAAATGATTGATGTTCTTGTAGATTTCTTTTGGGTTATCGTATTATTTGAAAATAACTAAAAATTAGCCTCAAAAACTAAAAAAAATGATAGGATAAGTATTTTTTCTTAGTAAAAAATTAATTGAAAAACTAGTTGTTTAATAAATTAGATAAAAAAAATACGATAAAATATTTCATCAATTCGTTTTTTTGACTTTATTTTAGCAAAAAATAGGAATAGTTGAATATTATTTAAAGTAAACTGGTTTTTATGAGAAAATATCTTTTGAGTATTCTTTTGTTTATATGCAAGTTTTTTATTTCCGCTGCAATTTTTTGTGGTTTTATAGTTGAAGCTATGTTTCTTATAATTATTGGTATGGTAAGTAGCATATTAATAAATAATTATAAGTTTTTTATTAATAAATATCAGTTACAAACTGTATAAGTTAAAATTAAAGCAGTTGATTTTTATTATGATGTAATATTTTTTTTGCTAGCAATAATTAATATAAATTTTTATTTAACCCTTTAAAATTGTTTAGTTATAAAACAACCAAAACCAACGCTAAACATTTTAAGCAACTAAAACAAAACAACTATGTTCAAAAAAACAATGCTTTCGGTATTTGCAATGACCGCACTAGTAGCTGCAAAAGCTCAAGATTCTACTAAAAAAGCCGCTACAACAATTTCAGGTTCGGTGGATGCGTATTATCGTTTTTATTTTGCTGGCA
>Ga0114939_10002935_pt1 | contig 12234 bp, 9 predicted proteins | sample AshMeaCrysSpring_FD_87196 | JGI IMG/M metagenome (GOLD analysis project Ga0114939, IMG submission 87196) | Groundwater microbial communities from Big Spring, Nevada to study Microbial Dark Matter (Phase II) - Ash Meadows Crystal Spring | ecosystem: Environmental > Aquatic > Deep subsurface >... | reverse complement strand
GCGTAGATGATCGCGTCCGCGAGCGCGTAGTCCGGCAAGGAGGAGGTGGTCGAGTCATAGGCGTCGAGGGACATCAGCGCTGCGCGGGGGGCAACCCCGGAGACCCCGACGCCGTTTCCGCTGCGCGCGGCGACGATCCCGGCGACGTGGGTGCCGTGGCCCACCCCGTGCCCTGGCTCTGGGTTTCCGACACCGTCGCTGTCGGCCACGAAGTCCCAGCCGTAAAGGTCGTCGACCAAGCCGTTGCCATCATCATCGACGCCATTGGCCTCACGCCCGGCTCCGGACTCACCGGGATTGGCCCACAGGTTGGGTGCCAAGTCGGGATGCGACACCTGCACGCCGGAGTCGATGACGGCCACGACCGCTCCCAGACCCTGTGCTGAGTCCCAGGCGGAGAAGGCGTCGATGTCGGCATCGGGGAGGCCCGCAACTCCACCGACGGCCTGGCCGGAGTTCTCAAGCGCCCACTGGCTGCCGAGGAGCGGGTCACCCGGGTTGGCAGCCAAGGAGAAGTCAACCGCGGGCTCAGCCCACTCGACTCCTGGGAGGGCTTCCACCCGCGCCTCGAAAGCCGATGAGGAGAGGCCCACGGGCAGCTGCCAGACCTCAGCTCCGGGGAGCCTCAACTCCCTGGACACCTCGGCACCCACCTGGGCGCGGAGCTCCCGCACAGCCGCAGGCTCCTCGCCCGCCTCCACGCGGACCACCAACTCGCGCGACAGAGTGGGACGCTGCGGCTCATCCGGCACCCCTCCGCCACCTGCGGCGGCCACCGGGGCCGCGCTCGCGACAGGCCCGAGGACCGCCAACAGCACGGCCCCGGCCGCCACGAAAGCACGGCTGGATGGATCCACCCCCCGAGGTGCGTGAGTGCCCGCCAAGGACGTCACCTCAACGCGGCTGGGCCCGGAGGTAGTACTCGTCGCTGCCGCCCAAAGCAGCGTCGAGCACCGGCAGGTCCGACGAACCAAGGAAGGCCGACCACCCAGCCAGCCCGCCCGGATCCGGACCCCGCTTCAGGAACTGCACATACGCAGCCGCCACCAACCGCTGGCGAGACTCCAAAGACCACACGATCCCCCCCGCGACAGCGCCCGGCCCCGCGGTCGCGGCAGCCTGCGTCCAGCCCGCCAGGCCACCCGGATCCGGCTCCCGGCCCAACACCCCCGCATACATGTCCCGCACCCACTGCTGCAGCGACCCCGACCGCGCCACCCGCTCCGGACTGGCCCAGAACCCCGCCCGCGCATCCATCACCCGCACCGACCCCGACGACAACGCCGCAGTCCAGTTGGCCAGGCCACCCGGATCCGGCCCCCGCCCCAAGATCTCCGAGTACAGCGCCGCCGCCCGCCGCGACATCCCCTCCGGCGAGTACTCAAACGCCCGCACCAAACCCGACCGCGACACCTGCCCCGCCCGCAACGCCGCCACCCAGCCCTGCAACCCGCCCGGATCCGCCTCCCGGCCCAACACATCCCGATACACCTGCGCCACAAACGCCTGGACCTGCTCAACGGGCGCCACCCGCGGGTCCCAGGGGTCCGCCGCGAGGATACGCAGCAGGTTCCACTGGCCCGCGTCCTCACCGCCGACGGTCCAGAAGGCGACCCCCCCGAGCAGGTACGTGTCGACCAGGCGGGCCCGCTCGATCACCGCCTGAGCGTCGGAGAAGTACGCGCGGCGGGTGACGGTGCAGGCCGTGGCGCCGTCGGCGAAAGACTCCGCGTAGGTGAACGTCCGCTCGCGCAGAGCCGCGTCCCAGGCCACCGGGGCGCCCCGGGCAGCGGCTGACTGCCATGCCTGGGTGGCCGTGTACGACCGCCGCGCAAGGTCTGCCGATGGCGGGCACGTGCCGGCGGTGGCCGTCACCCAGTCGCGCCCGTAGGTCGGGACGCCGAGGACAACCTTGCCCGAGGGGACCTGGGTGACGGCGTAGGCGGCGATGCGCTTGACCCAGTCATAGGGCGCGATCGGACCCGCGGCGCTGACGCTGTAGTCGTAGGCCATGATCCGGACGCGGTTCACGTGGGGCGCGATCCCTGCGTAGTCGTACACCCAGTAGCCGGATCCGGCCGCCTGGGCGCTGTCGTAGGTCGGGGGGATCGTCGCGAAGAGCAGCTTGCCGCGGGCCCGTAGCTCGGCCCCGAGCTGAGCGACGAACTGCACCCAGTTCGGCCGCGTCGCCGGCCATGACGCCTTGCCATCGCGGAAGGCGAAACCCTCGTAGTCCAGATCGATCCCGTCGTAGCCGCGGCCCATGACGAGGTTCACCAGCGTGCCGACCAGGACGGCTCGGCGCCCCGGATCGGCCATGACGGCGGCCATGTACCCCGCCCCGGTGCCGTCGGTGACGGCCGGAACCACAGGGATCCCAGCAGCCCGCGCCGCCGCGATCACCGTGCCGCGATCGGCCGAGGTCTCCTGATCGGTGACGGCGGTCTCGCTGGTCGACGAGTGCCAGAACGGCGAGACGTCCGAGAAGAGGTCGGCATTCGCCTGCAGGCTCTGCACGGACGCGGCCGTCGTCCAGTAGGGGATCCAGCCGCTGACGATCCGACGCGGTCCGGCCTCCGCCTGAGGCGTGGCAACCACCGCGGTCGCGCAGAGCGCGGCGAGCGCCGACACAACAGCCGCGAACCTCGTTCTGCGCTTCACCCCACGAGGCTAACCCGAGGTCGGGCCGGGGCCTTGCTCCGGACGGGTGCCACCCGCGGGCGAGCCACCGTGGACCTTGGACCACGACCAGGGGTAGGCCGCGTCCTCGCAGGCGATCGCGGCCGGGCCGAGGTCAAGCGGGCGGAAGGTGTCGACCATGACGGCCAGCTCGTCGGTGGCGGCCTTGCCGATGCTCGCCTCGACGCTGCCCGGCTGTGGCCCGTGGGTGAACCCGCTGGGGTGCAGGCTCACCGAGCCCTGCACGATGCCGGCGCCCTTGCGGCTCATGAAGTCGCCGCCGACGTAGAACAGCACCTCGTCGGAGTCCACGTTGGCGTGGTTGTACGGCGCGGGGATGCCCTGCGGGTGGTAGTCGAACAGCCGCGGCACGAACGAGCAGATCACGAAGTTCGGCCCCTCGAAGGTCTGGTGCACCGGCGGCGGCTGGTGCACCCGGCCGGTGATCGGCTCGAAGTCGTGGATCGAGAGGGCGTACGGGTAGAGGCAGCCGTCCCAGCCGATCACGTCGAACGGGTGCGTCGCGTACGTGTAGCGCGTCAGCCCCGAGCGGTGCCGCACGAGCACCTCGACGTCGGAGCCCTCGACCAGCAGCGGCTCAGCCGGCCCACGCAGGTCGCGCTCGCAGAACGGGCTGTGCTCGAGGAACTGCCCGTGCGACGACAGGTAGCGCCGGGGCGGGGCGACGTGGCCAGAGGCCTCGATCACCAGCAGCCGCAAGGGCTCCGGGCCCTGGGGCAGCCAACGGTGCGTCGTCGAGGTGGGGATCACGACGTAGTCGCCGCTGCCCACCTGGAGGGCCCCGAACACCGTCTCCAGCCGCGCCGACCCGCTCTCGATGTAGAGGAGCTCGTCGCCGATCGCGTTGCGGTAGAGCCCGCTGGGGGTGTCTGCCGCCACCGACGAGACCCGCACGTCGGCGTTGGCCACGAGCAGCCGGCGAGCGGTGACCGGGTCGCCGCCGACGCCGAGCTCATGGGTGCGGAAGTGCCGCGGCAGCAGCGGCCGGTTGGGCGCCGTCGGCTGGGCGGGCTCGTCGACCGCAACCGCCGCGGTGATCGCCGTCGGCAGGTTGTGGTGGTAGAGCAGCGCGGCGTCGCTGGAGAAGCCCTCGGCGCCCATCAGCTCCTCGGCGTACAGCCCGCCCTCGGGCCGGTGGAACTGGGTGTGCCGCTTGCGAGGCAGCTCGCCCACCGCGCGGTAGAAGGCCATCGGTACTCCAGCGTCCTCATCATCGGCACAGGACGTCCGTGCCTCCCCACGATCGGCTAGCGTCGCACGCGTGTCAACGCCAGCCGCCCTCCCTCGGGCCTGATTCACCGGGCTCGTGGACCACGCCGGCGTCTACCCCCCCGCGTCGCTGGACCTCGACGCCGCGCTGGCGGATTTCCGGGCGCTGACGCGCGGCGATCGCGCCGACCTGCTCGGCCCGCTGCTCGTCCCCGCCAGCCGGGCCGGCGAGTTGCGCGACCTGCTGCTGGGCTCGGACACCCTCGCCGTGGCGCTGATCGCCGACGACGGCCTGGCCAGCCTGGCCCGGGGCCGCGACGCGCTGCTCGACGACGACCGGGTGGCGCTGGTGCACCTCGAGGTGGCGCTGCCCCCCGACCTCGACCCCGCGTTGTCGGCCGAGGCCTACCTCGACCACCTCGACTTCACCGCGCCGGCCTTCCTCGAGGTGCCCCGGCGCGGCTTCGAGGCGGCGCTCGACGTGATCGCAGCCGACGGCGCCGAGCGGGCGAAGTACCGGACGGGTGGGGTTGAGGCCGCGGCGCATCCGAGCGAGGCCGAGCTCGCCGCGTTCATCGTCGGCTGCGCGCGGCGTCGCCTGGCGTTCAAGTTGACCGCCGGGCTGCATCACGCCCTGCGCACCACGACCGACGAGGGCTTCGAGCAGCACGGTGTGCTCAACGTTCTCGCCGCGGTCGACGCCGCAGCCCAAGGCGCGGATGAGCGGGCCGTCGCCGCGCTGCTCGCGCGCCGTGAGGTCGAGGGGGTCGCAGAGGCGCTCGCCGGCGGCGACCCCCGACGCGCGCGCGCCCTCTGGCGGTCTTTCGGCTGCTGCGCGCCAGCCGAGCCGATTGATGACATCGAGCGGCTCGGCCTGCTCGGGGAGCCCTGAGCGCGATGCCGCTCACGAGCTGGGTCACCGGCGCCGACGGCTCTGGCCGTCCGGTCGAGCACCTGCCGTACGGCTGCGTGTCCACCGCACCCGGAGGCGCGCGCTCGCTCGCGGTCGCGGTCGGCGACAGCGCCCTGCTGCTCGGCCCCGCTGCCGAGACCGGTCTGCTCGACGTCGTCCCGCGGGCCGCGCTCGAGGCGGCGACGCTCAACCCGCTGCTGGCGCTCGGCCCCGAGGCCTGGGCCGCGCTGCGCGCCCGGCTCACCGACCTGCTCACCGACCCCGCGGCACGCGATCGGCTCGGCCCGGCCCTGGCGCCCCTCGCCGGCTGCGGCGAGCACCTCGCCTGGGATGTCGCCGACTACGTGGACTTCTACTCCTCGCAGCACCACGCCGAGAACGTCGGGCGGATCTTCCGCCCCGACTCCCCCGCGCTGCCGCCGAACTGGCGGCACCTGCCTATCGGCTACCACGGCCGCTCCGGCACCGTGGTCGTGAGCGGCACCCCCATCGTCCGCCCGCACGGCCAGCGCAAGCCGCCCGCCGCCGAGGCCCCGGATTTCGGCCCCACCCGCCGGCTCGACGTCGAGGTGGAGGTCGGCTACGTGGTGGGGGTGCCGACCGCGCTGGGCGAGTCGGTCAGGGCGAACGCGTTCGCCGACCACGTGTTCGGCGCGGTGCTGGTCAACGACTGGTCCGCCCGCGACATCCAGGCGTGGGAGTACGTCCCGCTGGGGCCGTTTCTCGGCAAGTCGTTCGCGACCTCGGTGTCGGCCTGGGTGACGCCGCTGGCCGCGCTGGCCGAGGCCCGCGTCGCGCCCCCGGCCCAGGAGCCGGCCGTGCTTCCGTACCTCGTCGACGATGACCCGTGGTCGCTTGACCTCGTGCTGGAGCTGTCGGTGGGCGGCGAGGCGGTGTCCCGACCCCCGTACGCGTCGATGTACTGGACCCCGGGCCAGCAGTTGGCGCACCTGACCGCCAACGGAGCGTCACTGCGCACCGGTGACCTCTACGCCAGCGGCACCGTCAGCGGGCCCGAGCCGGACGAGCGCGGGTCGCTGCTTGAGCTGTCCTGGGGTGGCCGCGAGCCGGTGGCGCTGCCCAGCGGCCGGTCGTTGGCGTTCCTCGAGGACGGCGACGACGTCGTGATCCGCGGGACAGCCCGCGGCCTGCGCGGCGCCCGCCTCGAGCTCGGCCCGGTCGCCGGGCGCATCCGGCCGGCCCACGCAAGGGCCTGACCGGACCGACCGGCCCGCTGCCGGTCGCGGGCCGCGTGCTACGGCGCCGAGACCGGCCAGGCCACGAGTCCGGTGGCCGCGTCGATGACCTGGCGATCGCCCAGCGGCTCGGCAAGGCGCACCTCGCGCTCGTACATCCGGAAATCCGCGGTGCAGGCCGTGTCGGGCGGCACGGTGTCCACGAGCTCAAGCACGACGCTCTCGGCGGACTCCTCGGCGACCCGGACCTCCGGCGGGCAGCTGCCCGACCCCCCGAAGTACGCCACGATGGCCCGCCCGTCGCCGCCCAGCGGCTTGACCTGGATGGCGGGCTGCTCGGCCGCAGGCGGGTCGGTCGGCGTGGGGCCCGGCGGGTCGGCGGTCGGGGCAGGCTCGGGCGGCGGAATGGGGGCCGGCTCGGGGACCGGCGGGGCGGCCGGCTCGGTCACCCACTCCGGCGCGATCGCGAGCACCTGCGGGCCCCAGCCGTCGGCGGTGCCGAACAGCCAGGTGGGCGCCAGCACGAGGTCGTCGCCTTCGGGGTACGGAGACAGGCCCAGGCGCACGCTGGTGATCACCAGCGGCTCCACCTCGCCGCACGCGGGCATCGTGACCGCCGGGTCGATCGGCGCCCCCAGCGCTGGGTCGGGCTGCGGGCAGGCGCCGATCGCGGGTTGCGGCAGGTCGGCCAGCTGGTCGTACGCGTCGGCCGCGCTGATCAGCGGGTACGGGTCGGAGCGCTCAGGGGCTGCCAGGTGCCCGTCGGCGTAGCCGATGCCGTCGGCGTCCACCGTCACCGAGGTCGACCACCCGGACGTGGGCAGTCCGTCGACGACCGGGTCGACGCTGACCCAGGTCGTCGGAGCGCCGGGCTCGACGCGAGCGGCCGTGGCGTCGAGGCCGACGGCCGCGAGGACCGGAGCCGCCGTGGCGCGAGCGCTGTCGGCGGAGGGGCCTGGCGGGGGCTCGGGCAGGGGGATGGGCTCGGGGTAGGGCTGCCAGCCGGGGTCCGTCCCGGGGACCGGCTCGGGGGCCGGAACTGCCGTGGCCGTCGCGACGGCCCCAGCAGAGCCCTCGGCGGCCGACCCGGAGCCGGCTGACCCCGAGCTCGATCTCGGTGGGGCCGACGCCGGCGGGCCGATGCAGAGCGCGCTGGAGGCGTCCGGGCCCACGGCGGGGTCGGAGGTCACCGGGGTGTCCGGGCACCCGCTGGGGCGATCGAGGAGGCTGTCGCGCTGGTACGACCAGGGCTGGCCCGGCTCGTCAAGCACGACCAGGGCGCCGCCGGGTCCGGTGGCGTTCCAATGATCAGAGCCGCGCACGGGGGCGGCGCCGATCCCGAGGGCGGCGGCCAGCCGGGCGACGGCGGCGGGTTCGGCGGCGGCCTGCGTGAAGCGGCGCACCGCCTCTTCGCTCGGCCCTTCGGGCAGGGGGGCATCCAGCTCGTACGACGCGGCGGCCCGCAGCTCGGCCGAGACCGACAGCGCAGAGGCGTCTCCGGCCGCGCCGCCGAGGGCGAGCGGGCGCAGTCCCCCAGCGCCCGAGCCCAGGCCGGAGGCGGCCACCGCGGCGACGACCGCCACCACGGCGCCGGCCGCGAGGGCCGGGATGAGCCAACCCCGCAAGCCGCGGGACGCCGTCCCTTCGGCCGGCCCAGACTCGGGGAGGGGCTCGGGCGCTGCCGTCAGCGGATCGCTCATCACAGCCTCCTGGGGCGGCCAGCCTGGGGCCGGCTCACCCGTGTGACGGCCCTCGCATCGGCTCGGTTCCGACCCACGCGTCTCGATCCGCTCGGCCCGCCGCCTACGGGACCGACCTGATGTTGCGCACCAAGACGCCCGAGACGACCGTCACGACGGCGGTCGCGGTGTAGAGCGCGGGGTAGCCGCCCAGCGAGGTGACGATCGGCGCGGCGATGACGGGTGCGAGCACCTGAGGCAGCGCGTTGGCGACGTTGATGACGCCGAGGTCGCGCCCCCGGTCCTCGGCGTTGGGCAGCACCTGGGTGATCAGCGCCTGGTCGACGGCAAGGTAGACGCCGTAGCCGAGGCCCAGGATGAGCGCTGCCAGCATCGCGAAGGCGAAGGTCGGCAGGAAGGCCAGGATCAGGAGGGATACCGCCATCACCAGTGACGCGCCGAGGACGTACACCTTGCGCTTGCCCGAACGGTCCGACAGCCAGCCCCCGACGATCGCGGTGAGGATCGTGCCGAACGCGTAGATCACGATGAGGACGGTCTGGGCCTGCTCGGGGTTGTCGGCCTCGACCTCGTCCTGCAGGTAGAACAGCAGGTAGAGGATCGCCATCGAATTGCCCAGGGTCAGCAGAAAGCGGGTACCCCAGGCCCAGGCGAAGTCGGGATGCTCGCGGGGGCTGATCCAGAACTCCTTGAGGAACTCGCCGAGTCGGAAGGGCGGCTTGGCCGCGGCGGGCAGCACTGGATCGCGGAGCCGTACCGCGAAGGGCAGCACCAGCACGACGAGCAGCACCGCCACGAGGTAGACGCCGGCCTGCAGGTCGGTGACCACGAACGACACGAGGGCCACGCCCACCACGACGCCGAGCGTCTGGGCGAGGCCGACGAAGCCTGAGACGACGCCGCGCTGCCGGACCGGGACCTGGTCGGGGATCGTCGCGGTGGTGCCCGCGAACGCCGCGTTGACGCTGGCCTGCACGAGACCCCACGCGAACGCGAGCGTCAGCACCGTCGACTGCTGGGCCAGGACCACCAAGGCCAGCGCGCCCGCGATCGCGCCGCCCAGCAACCACGGCCGCCGCCTGCCAAACCTGGAGGTGGTGCGGTCGGACAACGCGCCGGCCAGCGGGTTCGCCACGACGCTGACTGCGGCGCCGACCCCGGTGATCCAGGCGAGCGCCACCTCCTTGCCGTCCGCGCCGGCGACCTGGTCGGCGTAGCGGGGCAGCAGGTTCTGGATCGGCGTGTAGAACGCCACCAAGATGCCGAGGTTGGCCAGCGTCAGCCCGGCGATGTACCCGCGCCCCACCGTGCGCGTGGGCTCGGCGAGCGCGTCGACGGCGCCGGAGTTGGCTGGCCCGGGAGTCACCGGGCCGGTGTCATCTGCCACGCCCCGCATCATGGCGGGTCACGGGGCCGGACGGGGTCCGTCGCCCGAAAGAGGGCTCGGCGCGTCGAGCGCAGTCCACCCGCCCGCTGCGCGTCAGAGGTTGCCGCGGGCGTCCTGCTCGCGCTCGATGGCCTCGAAGAGCGCCTTGAAGTTGCCCTTGCCGAAGCCCAGCGAGCCATGCCGCTCGATCATCTCGAAGAACACCGTCGGGCGGTCCTGCACGGGCTTGGTGAAGATCTGCAGGAGGTAGCCCTCCTCGTCGCGGTCGACGAGGATGCCCCGCGACTTCAGCTCCTCGATCGGCACCCGCACCTCGCCGATCCGCGCCCGCAACTCGGGGTCGTCGTAGTAGGCCGCCGGAGTGGCCAGGAAGGCGACGCCGGAGGCGCGCATCGCGTCCACCGTGGCCAGGATGTCGCCGGTCGCGAGCGCGACGTGCTGCACGCCGGGGCCACCGTAGAACTCGAGGTACTCGTCGATCTGGCTCTTCTTCTTCGACGGGGCCGGCTCGTTCAGCGGGAACTTCACCCGCCGCGAGCCGTCAGCGACGACCTTGGACATCAGCGCGCTGTACTCGGTGGCGATGTCGTCGCCGATGAACTCGGCCATGTTCGTGAAGCCCATGACCCGGTGGTAGTAGTCGACCCACTCATCCATGTGGCCCAGCTCGACGTTGCCGACGCAGTGGTCGACCGCCTGGAACAGCCGCGGCCCGGGTTCGACGATCGGGTCCCGCGCGTGGAAGCCCGGCAGGTACGGGCCGGTGTAGCGAGATCGGTCGACCAGCGAGTGACGCGTCTCGCCGTACGTCGCGATCGCCGCCCGTACGACGACCCCGTGCTCGTCGGCGACCTCGTGCGGCTCCTCGAGCCCACGGGCGCCGGCCTCGACCGCGTGCTGGTACGCGGCGGGGACGTCGGGCACGTTGAGCGCCAGGTCGACGATCCCGTCGCCGTGCGCGGCCACATGGTGGGCCAGCGCCGTGCCGGGGCGCACCGGCCCACGCAGCACGAACCGCGCCTTGCCGCTGTCCATGACGTACGCCGCCTCGTCGCGCTGCCCGGTCTCCGGGCCCGCGTACGCGGTGCAGCGCATGCCGAACGCGGTGGAGTACCAGTGGGCGGCCTGCTTGGCGTTGCCGACCGCGAAGACGATCGCGTCCATGCCGGACACCGGGAAAGCATCGGGGGCGGGCGCGGGCTCGAGCAGGGGGCCGTCGATCAGGTCGGTCATCCCCGGAGGGTGGCCAGGGCGGTCAGGATGCGCAACAGGGTGCCGACAGACTAGGCAGTCTGTACAGTCCTGGCCAATCCCCGGCGGCGGATCGCGGCCGTCCTGCCCATCGGAGGGTCCATGAGCGCCACCCCCGACTTCGACGCGTTGGACGCCCGGATCATCCGGCTGTTCGCCGAGGAGCCCCGGGTGGGGGTGCTGGAGGCGTCCCGCCGGCTCGCCGTCGCCCGCGGCACGATCCAGGCGCGGCTCGACCGGCTGCAGAATCGCGGGGTCATCAGCGGGTACGGCCCCGACGTCGAGCCCGCCGCGATCGGCTACGCCGTGACGGCCTTCATGACCTTGGAGATCAGCCAGGGCAGCGGCCACGGCCGGATCGAGGACCGGCTGGCGGCGATCCCCGAGCTGCTCGAGCTGCACACGATCACCGGGGCGGGCGACATGCTGTGCCGGGTGGTGGCCCGCTCCAACGCCGACCTCCAGCGCGTGGTGGATGCCGTGCTGGCCGTCCCCGGCGTGACCCGCACGTCCACGGTGATCGCCCTCGCGCGCCCGATCCCCTACCGCACGCTGCCGCTGGTCGACGCGGCCGCCTCCACCGGTGGGTTGGTCAACCCAGCGCAAGCGCGGCGAGCGCCGCGTTGACGATCGAGCCGGGGAGCAGGTCGTGCAGGTCGTACAGCTCCGCGACCGTCCCGGACTGGCCAAAGGCGTCGACGCCGAGCGGGACCGCCGGCACCCCGAGCGCGGACCCCAGCCACGCCATGGCGTGCGAGGCGGCGTCGTGCGCGGTGACCACCGGCGCCCGATCGGGGAAGACCGCGCGCAGCGCTCCCGGCACCGAAGGGGTCCTCGCCGTGCGGACCCCCTGCCGCACGGTGCGCTGCCACGCTCCCTAGAGCCGGTCGAGCTAGGTGACGTCGACGACGTGGGCGGCGATCCCCTCGTCGGCCAGCTCGGCTGCGGCGGCCAGCACCTCGGGCAGCACCGCGCCCGAGCCGACCAGGTGCACCACCGGTGCGCCCTGGGCAGCCAGCGCGGAGGCGTCCACAAGGCGGTAGGCGCCGGCGAGGACCTGCCGGCGAAGCAGTGCGTCGCCGATCCGCTGCCGCGCCGCCTCGAACGGGGCCTGGTCGATCGGCCGCGTGGTAAGCCGGAAGTAGAAGGCGCCCTCCTCGGCGGGCTGGGCCGTCGGCGCGGCATGGTGGCCGGCCGCGATCCGGCCCACCGCGTCGCACAGCAGCCAGTCGAGCGCGACGCCGTAGGCGGGCTCGATGAACGTGACCCCCGGCAGCTCAAGGCCGATGGACGCGGTGATCGTCGACTGGTGGGCGCCGCCCTCAGGGGCCAGCGTGATGCCCGACGGCGTGCCCGCGACGATGAACCGCGCGCCTGAGTAGACCGAGTAGATGAGCGCGTCGAGACCCCGGCAGACGAACGGGTCGTAGACCGTGCCCACCGGGATCAGCGGCTGCCCCGACAGGTCCCACGACAGCCCGAGCTGGCCGAGCAGCAGGAACAGGTTCATCTCGCTGATGCCCAGCTCGATGTGCTGCCCGCCCGGGCCCTCGGCCCACTTGAGCACCGGGTCCTCGTTCCAGGCTCGTTTCTCGTCGGGGTTGTAGACGCCGGTGCGGTTGATGAAGCCAGCGAGGTTGGTCGAGGTCGCGACGTCCGGGGCGGTGGTCACGAGGTACGGGGCCAGCTCGCCTCTCGACAGGTCCACGAGGACCCAGCCGAAGGCCTCCTGGGTGGATGTCGGCTTGCCCGAGCGGATCCCGGTGGCCTCCGGTGCGGCCACCCAGAGGCCCTCGGCGCGCGGACGGCGCTGCAGGTGCTCACGCCGCACATGGCAAAGGACCCCGGCCGGCGAGGTCGGGTCGAAGCGGTCCCACT
>Ga0114939_10002934_pt1 | contig 12237 bp, 14 predicted proteins | sample AshMeaCrysSpring_FD_87196 | JGI IMG/M metagenome (GOLD analysis project Ga0114939, IMG submission 87196) | Groundwater microbial communities from Big Spring, Nevada to study Microbial Dark Matter (Phase II) - Ash Meadows Crystal Spring | ecosystem: Environmental > Aquatic > Deep subsurface >... | reverse complement strand
GTAGATTTTGTATGATTGAAATGACTTTGCCCCTATAATCCTCTGGATTGTTTGAGCTCCAAAACTAACCCCCCAATTTACTACTTCAAAGAACTATTATTGCTTAACTAAACGACATTGGATCCGAGATTTCAAATGCTGCTTTCACTGTGTACTATGTTCCGCAAAAAGTGCGGTAACCCACATCGCCGGCGGCTGGCGGCTGGCGGTATGCTTCGTAGTTGGCGTTGAGCGAGTAAGGCGTTTCCAATACCTGTAGCAGCTTGTACACCAGGCTCATGTCTTTGCCCAGGGTGGCGGCCTCTAGCGCTTCTTCCACCAGGTGGTTGCGCGGTATGAACACGGGGTTGGCGGCTCGCATGATGCGGTACGCTTCGCCTTCGGGCTGCTCGTTGTGTAAAAGGCGTTGCTGCCACCGGGCATGCCAGTGTTTAAATGCATCGTCCTGGTATGCCGGGTTCTGCGTAAAGGTGTTACTAGTTAGATCGACAAAGGTGTTCGTATAGTCGGCCTGGTTTTGCTGCATCCATTGCAACAGTTCATCAGCCAGGGCTTTATCGATGGGTAATTCGTTTAGCATGCCCAGTTTGCGGCGCAGGGTGGCCGTCCATTTTTCTGCAAAAAGACTTTCAAAACGATAGATCACCTCCCGAGCTTGGTCAATAGCCTTTTCGTTATCATCGTTTAGCAATGGCAGCAGCGTAGTGGCAAACACCGCCAGGTTCCAATGGGCAATGGCGGGTTGGTTGCCAAATGCATATCGCCCGCCAGTGTCAATGGAGCTGAATACGGTACCGGGGTGGTAGTTGTTCATAAAGGCACAGGGGCCGTAGTCAATTGTTTCACCGGCAACGCTCATGTTGTCGGTATTCATTACCCCATGTATAAAGCCCACACGCATCCATTCGGCTATCAGGTCTGCCTGCCTTTCCATTAAGGCTTTCAGGAGGTCTATCACAGGGTCGGAGCTTTCGGTAAGCTGGGGGTAGTGCCGGGCAATTACATATTGCAAAAAAGCCTCAAATTCGGCTTTGGGTAGATGTGCCGATGCATATTCAAAAGTGCCAACGCGTATATGACTTGCCGCCACACGGGTAAGCACGGCGCCTTCGTGCTCTGCCTCGCGGTACACCGGTTCGCCGGTGGCCACAACGGCCAGGCTGCGAGTGGTGGGTATGCCCAGGTGGTGCATCGCCTCGCTTATAATGTATTCGCGCAGCATGGAGTACAGCGTAGCGCGGCCATCGCCACGACGACTATAGCGGGTTATGCCGCTGCCTTTCAATTGTATATCGAACCGCAGGCCATTTGGTATTAATTGCTCGCCCAGTAGTATAGCGCGGCCATCGCCCAGCATATTGGGGTAGCCAAACTGGTGGCCCATGTATGCCTGCGCTATGGGTTCGGCACCGGGTGGCAGGGTATTCCCTCCCAGCATAGAGGCGAGTTCTTCCATCGTGTCCTTGGTTGCGCTAAGGCCCAGTACTTGTGCCAGCCGTTGGTTGAACAGCACGGCCTGGGGCTTTTGCACGGGCGTTGGCTTCACCCGCGAAAAAAGTGGCTGCGGCAGGGTGGCGTAGCTGTGCTCCAGGCGCCAGCCCATATCTGTAGTTGCGGATGCAAGTGTTTCCATATAAGGCTAAACCGCAAAACTACCGCCAAGGTTTTGCGAAATCGGGAGTAATGTGCTGCAAAGGGGTCAGGCCAACTGCCAGGAAAGGCTGAATCTGGTTAGAAGGATTAAAAACTGCCTAGTCCAATTTACTAAGTGGAGCACCCTAAACGACAACCCTGCGTGGTTCTTCTGTTCAATTGAGCGCCCTAAAAAACGCTTGCAGCTTACCCTCATCCAGCTGCCCGTTGGTTCTTACACTGCTGCACAGGTCAATGCCAAAGGGTTGAACATAATCAATGGCCTGCCGCACATTGTCTTCATTTATGCCGCCAGCCAGGAAGAGCGGGATATCAATACGCTCCCTTATTTCTTTGCTCAGCTCCCAGTTGTGCGTACGCCCGGTGCCACCAAGTTCTTTCACTGCCAGTGAGGGGTTGCCGCTGTCCAGCAATATAGCATCTACCCATTGCGACACCTCAATGGCATCGGCCACCGAATGGTTGTCTACTACATGCACCACTTGCACCAGTTTCACATGTGGCAATGCATTGCGTACCAAGTGATATTGCCGTTGCTCCAACTCATCCACTATTTGTATGGTAGAGGTATGTACCTTTCTAAAATGGGTAATAATATCCTCCGCCTTTGTTTCGCTGGTGAGCAAAAAGGTGGCAACAGGCGGAGGCACACGCTTGGCTATTTGGGCTATCAGCTCATCATCAATCACGCCCGGTCCGCTGGGCATTTTGCCCACCAGGCCCAGGGCGCTGGCTCCGCACCGTATAGCGGTTTGTGCTTCCTGTACACTGCTGATGCAGCAGATTTTTATGCGTGGAGTCGTCATGTTTTACTTTAAAAGCTTTGTTCATTTGTCTTAGGCGGACATCAACCTCATACTACCGCAGAGCCTATGCTACTCAGGTGGGTTATTTCAGCAGCGTCATTACCTCCATAAAATTACGGTTATTTTCTTCGTTTTTCAGTGCGGCTGCTATGTCCATTTTTTCGCGCTGGGTAATGTGGAAATTGATGGCTGCGGCGGCATCCCTGCGCGATGGTTTGTAGTTGAATATCACGCGATGAAACACGGGGCCCATCAGTTGCTGCAGCCATTCTACCTGCCGTAGCTGTACATATTCCTGAAAACGGAATAGGTTGCTTTGCGTAAGCAGGGCGGGCCGAGTAGCCAGGTCAAAAATGCTGTTGCTTTCTTCATAGTCGCTCCAGCCGCCCTCCTCTTTGTCGCGTATTTGCACCAGCAGGGCGGTCTTACAGTTTTGCTCTATCCACTGCCGAAACACGTACAGGAAGCGCGTGGCCGTTTCCAGGCCGGTATTGTCTCTAAAGCCGGCATCCATCACGTCAACCACGGGGTTGGTAGGCAGCCACACGTTGGGCAGTACGTAGGGGAAGGTAGCATTCATACGCAGGGCGCTCAGCATGCGTAGGTTGACTGATTGCTGTTTATCAAAATAGCTTACAAAGTCAATAGCATCGGGGTCTGCGGGGCGGCTTACAGCAGCATTCAATTGGGGTCGAAGCATAAAGCGGGCGGGCCTGGTAGCTATTAGCACCTTACGCCCATCGCGGGTAACCACGCAATGAGGCATCAGTCGGGGTACAGCGGCGGTGTCTTCCAGGGCGCGGCACTGCAGCAGGGTACGGTCGAGCCAGCTGTGGGTATTTTCATTCAGGCGGTACTCAAAAGCATAGCCTCTGTCTTTCAAATATTGTTGACCGCCATAGGTAAAGCGACGCGGAGGAGCCAGTACATCGCGGGCTACCAGGCTCGAAAACACAGGATTAAGCAGGTCTTTGCTTACATCGTGCAGGTGATAGCGCACCTGTGCATCCGTAATCTGCCCGCAGTGCCTGCGCCAAGCAAGTTCTCGGTACCATGCAGCCCCTATCATCCCCCCCGAAGCACCGGAAACTAAAAAGGAGCGCTGCATGAGATGTTTGCCACTTACACTGTCCAGCCGGTGCAGCACATGCAAAGTCAGGGTTGCTGCCCGCCATCCGCCCCCGCTGCAGGCCAGCAACACCAGCACCGGCTTATCTTCTGTTTGGCGGGCTTTCCAGGCGTTTAACAGCGCTATGTATTGCAGGGAGTCGGCCGTGCACATGGCAGGTGTGGCGCCTTGCAACAAGCCCTTGCGATTGTATGGAGGAAACGAACTTTCGGTGGTGTAGTTTAACCCATAAGCTTTGTTGCGCGGGTCCAGTATTTTTTGCTGGTAAAAAAAATTGAACAATAGCAGCAGGAAGCCCACAAACAGCAGCGACCATTTGCCCAAAAAATAACTTACGGCACCTGCCACTGCAATCAGAATGGCAAAGGCTACTGTGATGCTGGCTGCGGCTGGAAGTTGGAAAATGGGTGTGTCGAGAAAATAACCAAGTACCACCAGCGAGCCAAAGGCAAGCATAATGCTGATAACTGCTGCCAGGTGGTGTTGCTTAAAAATTCGGTCGAGCAGCTCGGGCGTATAATGGCTTATGTTGCGCGGCTGCCGTGGCTTTAGGTTAGGCTCCAGGTACCAGTCTACCCGCATGATGCCCTGCTGCCCGCCATGCCCTGAACGGCGGCTGAGCTTATGGCGGTGCAAGGCAGCTTTTTCGCCGGGGGCAAGCTGCCTGTAAATGGTGCGGTCGGCGCCAAAAAAGTAGGTAAACCCTACCAGCACCGTAAGTACAAACCCTACTGCAAAGCCACCTGCCAGCCATACAATAGTTATGCCTGGCAACAACTCTTGTCGCGATGCATAGTGCCAGCCCTGCACTACGTACACAAATAATAGAATAAGGGGCAGCCCAAAATTGTTGACGCTGTACTTGAGTAAGGGCTGTGTGGCTGTAGCCAAAAAGCGCACCTGCCTGCTGTGCAAAATGAAGGTGGTAATATTCCAGCACATGAAGAAGATGGCGAAAGCTGCGCCTACAAATGCTGTGCTCAGGGCATTTACCTCGCCCAGGTATTCGGGGTACAGGTACAGCCGGTGGGCGCCAAACTTGTATAAAAACTGCCCATTGATAGTGGCAAAAAGCAGCCACCAAAAAATGAGGAATACGTGATAACGCCGCAGGTGCAGCAGTATCAGCTGCATAGGCAAAGAGTACCAAATGCCTGTGAGGTAAGGCTTCAATCGTTTCATGCACAGATGGGCTTACAATTATAGACAAACGCCCACACACCTGTGCTGCCTTTTATGCACAGGCATTTTAAGCAGAAATATTACACTGCGTAATGACAGGACTATTTGGCTACTGACGCTTTGGCTGGTGCCGTGGTGAGAAACAGCAGGGCCACCATGCACATCAGGTACAGCATACCTATTAACTGATGCAGTTGTGCCATCCATTCGAACAGGCCCCAGCGGTTGGGTACAATGCCGGTGCTGCTAAGCACGCTGGCAATACCCAGCACTACCTGCAGTGCTACAATGCCCAATGGCCACCAGCGGTATTGGTACAGCAAACCGCTGCCGATGGGCCTGTAAATTTTTAAGGTAAGCAACGCGGTTAGTGCCAGCAGCATATAGGCCAGGGTGCGGTGCATAAATTGAATGGTTATTTTGTTGTCTATAAAATTGAGCCATCCATGCGCTGGATCAAACAGGCCGGCAGAGCTTAGCATGCTGCCATTAATGGTAGGCCAGGTAGGTGCGGCTGTGGCAGCTTTATGGCCTGCCATCAGGGCGCCAAAGGAAAGCTGCAGCACCAGAAAGAACATCATGAACAGCAGCAAATTGCGCAGTTTTTCCTGCCGTATCCGTTGTGCGGCTTCAACCCGGAGCTTAAGTGCAAACCAAAGCGTGTAGCATAGCAAGCCCAGGGCAAAAACAAAATGCAGCGCCAGGCGGGTGGGGCGAACATAAACCGCATCGCCCACAAGGCCACTGGCTACCATTATCCAGCCTATAGCGCCTTGTAGTCCGCCCAGCACAAACAGCACTGCCAGTGGCGCTACCATGCTGCGGGCAAACTTGCTGGTAGCCAAAAAATAGATGAAACCAGCGGCAAACACCAGGCCTATCAGCCTACCCCACAGCCGGTGAAACCATTCCCAAAAGAATATGAATTTGAAATCGGCAAGCGTAAAATCGCTGTTTAGCAGGCGATACTGCGGTGTTAGGCGGTATTTTTCAAACTCAGCCATCCACGATGCTTCGTTGAGCGGGGGCAATGTGCCGGTTACCACATCCCACTCGGTAATGCTGAGGCCACTGCCCGTAAGGCGGGTAATGCCACCCAGCAATATTTGTATAATTACCATGCCTATGCCAACCAGCAGCCACATAGCCACCTGCCTGTTGGCCTTTGCCTGTTTTTCCTGCAAGGCAACTTTCAAAACCTCTTCCATTCCAATCTGCTATTTGTGCGCAGGCAAAGGTATTGCTGCCCTACAAGGCAGGGTGTTTTTGTTTCATCATGCATGGTCGCCGGGGTGATGAAGCCGCCAGCGATGGTGGGCAATAAACAACCCGCCAACTACCACAAATGGCAATGTAATGAGGGCAATAATGCTGAGACTCATCCACACCGAATTATTCATTTGATAGTTGTGCATGAAAATCCATGGCGTAAATGCAATCCCCACCGCTACAAACAAAATGCCTCCAAACATTTCTTTTTTCCAGGCTAGCACCAACAAGGCCAGCAAGACAAAGGAAGGGATGAGGTGGATAAGAAATCCTGTAATCTGCTTCCATAGCGGAAGGCCCGGCTCAAAAGCATCAAGGGCAAATAAGCTGATGAAGGCAATTGCCAACAGGCACAATACGCGGGGTGACCAATAAAGAAACTTATTCATAGTGCACAATTTAAAGAGTCAATACAGGAAGAACCTTTCTGCCGGCTCCAGCTACTGTTGCAGGAAGATGCTAGTGCCGGACACCTAAATTTAGCAAAAAGAATCGGTGCAAATACTGATAAATTGCAGGTTAGCATTCACATACACTTTTTATGGAAAAAGGAATCCCATTTGGCAACGTTAAATTGATTGTTTGCTTCAATGCGGGACCCGGTTTTTACTGCATGGGTATGGCTCATTTGCAAAAGGGTCGGTATAGGTGGGCACGGGGTTGTTGTTGTCGGGTGCGCACCGGATTAGGTACAGGTGTTTTGCCACTATATAAAATGTGCACCCAACTCTGATACCAGCGTGGTTATTGGCATGCAGGTCAATGGCGAAAACTGGTAAACCCTTTGTGTCGAAACCGGGATGCTGACTGGTAAATTCAGCTCTGGTTGCCAAGCGAAGCAGATCGTCGTCATCAATCTGGGTATCTCTCCACGAATCGGGTACGTTGAAGAAAATAGCCTTCTGGAAAACAAGGTCATTATCGCGGTAATAGATGCGGTTGAAGCTGCAGGAAATAATGAGCATGCCCCGCCGGAAGCCGTGCACCCAAAACCCATCCCACAAGCTGTGTAGCGGCAGTGTACCATTAATGCGTTTTACAATTTGCTGATAAGTTTCATGGCTTTCCATTCTGGCGCAGTTTACAGTTTCCACTTAGTTCTGCATTTACATTTTCAGTAAGTTATTTAACTTATTTGGAACAGCAGCAGTGTTCTTTATTAAGCCGCGCAGCATGTGGCTGTAAAAATGGTATAGAAACTTGTTTTAGGCTTCGTGGCTCCCATTTTTCGGAATAAAGGGCAGGAGGCAACGCCCAACTCAACTTAACTCTAAAGGTTATTTTTTGAAAGATGCACCACCCGAAAGCGCTACTTTTGCAGCCCTAAAAATAGTGCACCATGAGCAAAGGACCAATCAGCCAGTTTATCATCCATCATTACCGCCACTTTAACGCCGCAGCCCTGGTAGATGCGGCCAAAGGCTACGAGACGCACCTGCTGGAAGGCGGCAAAATGATGGTAACCCTTGCCGGAGCTATGAGTACCGGCGAACTGGGTATCAGCCTGGCCGAAATGATACGGCAGGACAAGGTGCAGATTATTAGTTGTACAGTCGCCAACCTGGAGGAAGATGTGATGAACCTGGTGGCTCACAGTCATTACAAGCGCATACCCAACTATCGCGACCTGACGCCACAGGAAGAGTGGGACTTGCTGGAAAATCATTACAACCGTGTTACCGATACCTGCATTCCCGAAGAAGAAGCCTTCCGCAGGCTGCAGAAGCACCTGTACCGTCAATGGCGCGAAGCTGAAGACAAGGGTGAGCGCTACTTTCCTCACGAATTTTTGTACAAAACCGTACTGAGTGGCGACCTACAGCAGTATTACGAAATAGACCCGAAAGACAGCTGGATTGTAGCGGCTGCAGAAAAGAACATTCCCATAGTGGTACCCGGCTGGGAAGACAGCACCACCGGAAACATATTTGCCAGTTATGTTATAAAAGGCGAACTGAAAGCCAGCACGGTAAAAAGTGGAATTGAGTATATGGTGTGGCTGGCTGATTGGTACAGGCAAAACAGTGGTGGCAAAGGCGTGGGCTTCTTCCAAATTGGAGGAGGTATTGCAGGCGATTTTCCAATATGCGTAGTGCCCATGATGTACCAGGATCTGGAGTGGCACGATGTGCCTTTCTGGACCTATTTTTGCCAAATAAGCGACAGCACCACCAGCTACGGCAGCTATAGTGGCGCAGTACCCAACGAAAAAATTACCTGGGGCAAGCTCGACGTCAATACACCTAAATTCATTGTGGAAAGCGATGCCACCATAGTAGCGCCGCTCATTTTTGCTTACGTGCTTGGATGGTAAGTTGTTGCTAACTAATCCACAACAAATGGCATATCGTTAATAAGTTTTCTTATTAATGCGAATGCTGAAAGGTTATGTTTGGCAAAACATCCAAAACGATGCTCGCCAAACGTCCTCTTGCTTTATTATTGCTGGTGTTTGCTTGCCTATTGCTTGCTATTTATGGAGTAGCAGCTATCCTGTAACGGCATGCTTTAAATACCGGTTTTGCCTACCAGATTTCAGCAAAATCAATTTCTGCTATGCAGGAGTCATGCAGGTTAAAGATTAGCCTGAAGGCATGCCCTTCCACTGCCAGGTTGTATTGCTTGCTCACCAGTTCAAACACTTCTACCGTTTCGGTGGCAGGGTTAATAATGAGGTAATACTTCACACCTGCTGATTCATATAGGCCATACTTGGTGTGCCTGTCTTTGAGTGGCGTGGCAGGGGATAGAATTTCGGCAACAAGAGCAGGTGCGAAATCGAGGTACGGTTTAGTGATTTTATCACAAAAGATGATAAAATCAGGTTGTACAATGGTGTCTTCAGCAATTTTTTAATCCAAAGGCTGACTGGTTTTACAATTTTTACAGCCTTTCATTGCATCTATGAACACATAGCTAAGTGCACTGGCGATTATTTGATGCTTGGGCGGAGGCGCCGGGCTCATGGCATGCGGAATCCCTTCAATCAGTTCCCACTGACCTTCCCACTTGCAATAGTCGTCGTATGTGTAATGAGGCAATATGCGTACCGGCTGAGCCATGGCATAAAAGTATAAAATACAAACTAACTGCACCCGATTTTGCCCACTCTTGTAGCATGTCTGCCGCCTTCAAATGGAGTGTTCATAAAGGCTTCTATCATTTGCAGCGCATAGGGCAGGGCCACAAAGCGGGCGGGAATGCATATAACGTTAGCGTCATTGTGCTGGCGAACTACCTGTGCCACATCCAGCTGCCAGCACAAAGCTGCGCGTATGCCCTGGTGTTTGTTGGCCGTCATGGATACACCATTGGCACTGCCGCAAAACAGGATGCCAAAAGCTGCTTCACCCTTTTCTACCATTTCAGCAGTGGGGTGGGCAAAGTCGGGGTAGTCTACCGAGGCATGCGAATGGGTGCCAAAATCCTGCACCTGCAGGCCTTTATCGGTAAGCCACTGCACTACGGCATTCTTATATTCAATGCCCGCGTGGTCGCAGCCTATAGCAATGGGTTTGTTAAATTGAAATATTGCCGACATAAGGTATGGTTGTTGTTTGAAGCAAGGTCGCTTAAACTATTGCCGACTGCCTGCTTTTTGTTGGGTACAAAGGTAGAGTGCAGTAAGGCTAGTTGTCGGGCGGGTATAAAAGAAAAAACCTGCTTCATTTCAAAGCAGGCTCCTTACAAAAAGTAATAAGTCTAAAACAAAGCTTAACCAAGTGCTACACGCTTGAAGCTGGTAACCGAAAGGTCAGCATTTACACTTTTAAGATATTCGGCTACTGTTTTGCTGCTATCCTTTACAAAGGCCTGGGCCAGTAAGGTGTTGTCTTTAAAGAAAGCGCCAAGTTTACCGTCGGCAATTTTAGCGATCATTTCATCGGGCTTGCCTGCCATCTTGGGGTCAATCTTTATTTGCTCCACCACAATGGCTTTTTCGCGGGCTACTACCTCGGCAGGTACGCTATTAGCGTCTACGGCCAGGGGATTCATAGCGGCAACTTGCATAGCGATGTCTTTTCCGGCTTCGGCAGCTTCGAGGGTAAGGCCTACCAGTACGCCCATGCGGTAGGCCCCATGGATGTAGGATGCCACAAAAGGAGCTTCCACACGCTCAAACTTGCTGATGCCAATTTTTTCGCCAATAGCAGCCAGTTTGTCGTTAATCAGTTCGCTCACTTTGGTGCCATTTACGGTAACCTCGGCCAGTTCTTCAGCGCTTTTTACGTTGTTGGCAATGGCTGCGTCGGCTATGCTTTTTGCAAAGGCTACAAAATCGGCATTCTTGCTTACAAAGTCGGTTTCACAGCTAATGCACAGGGCAATGCCTGCGGTGTTGTCGGCGGTGGTTTGTGCAATTACCACACCTTCTTTGGCTTCGCGGTCGCTGCGTTTGGCAGCAATTTTCTGACCCTGCTTGCGCAACCAGTCAATAGCGGCTTCAAAATCGCCATTGGTTTCGGTAAGCGCTTTGCGGCAATCCATCATACCGGCGCCGGTAGCTTGGCGCAGTTTGTTGATGTCGGCGGCTGTAATAGCTACTGTAGTACTCATATTATTAAATATTTATTCTTTTTACTTAAGGCTGCTTTAGTTTGGTTTTCTTTCTGCAGCTATTATTTAGAAACAGCCACTGCAATTTCTGCCGAAATACCAGTGGCTGCTTGCGATTCAATTCCTTCACGAACCCGGAGTACAGCTTATTAGCTTCCTGCGGGTTTGCGGCCACCACCACCTGCGCCGGGTATACGACGCTTGGGGGCACCACCACCACTACCACGGCCACCACGGCCACCACCGCGGCCACCACGGTCGCCTTCGGCTTTTTCGCCACCGGTTTCCACCTCAAAGTTGATGCGGCTATCGCTTACTTCCTCCTCACCTTCATCGTCTTTGCTGGCCTGGCGTTCAGCAAGACCTTCGGCAATAGCTGCGGTAAGGTAGTTTACAATAATAGCAATTGACTTAGTAGCATCGTCGTTGGCAGGTATTGCGTAGTCAATCTTGTTGGGGTCGCAGTTGGTATCTACCATGCCCATCGTGGTTATACCCAGGCGGCGTGCTTCGGCCAGGGCTATATGTTCGTGGCCAATGTCTACCATAAAAAGGGCAGCAGGCGTACGGCCCATAGTAGCAATACCACCCAATACCTTTTCCATTTTTTCTTTATCGCGGGTAAGCGTCAGGCGCTCTTTTTTGGTCAGGCTATCGAGTGTGCCATCAGCCAGCATCTTTTCAATGCTCTGCATTTTCTTCACGCTTTTGCGCACCGTATTGAAGTTGGTGAGCATGCCACCCAGCCAACGTTCGGTTACGTAAGGCATGTTCACACGTTGGGCGCATTCAGTAACGATTTCCTTTGCCTGCTTTTTAGTGGCTACAAACATTACCTTTTTGCCGGTGCGGGCTATCTGCTTCAGGGCGGCGGCTGTTTCCTGCAGGCCTTCTACAGTCTTGTTCAGGTCAATGATGTGAATGCCTTTCTTTTCGGCAAAAATGTACGGCAGCATTTTGGGGTTCCACTTCTTTTTAAGGTGGCCAAAGTGTACGCCCGCGTCAAGCAACTGCTGCTGGAGAGAAGTATTTTGTTCCATTTTCGGTTTTAAATTGATTGATTATCAATTATTGATTATTTCCTGATTGACTAACGACTGCTCCGGGCAGCCGGAGAAATCAATAATCAATAATGAGACCTTAACGTTTCGAGAACTGGTAGCTGCGACGAGCTTTTTTGCGGCCGGGCTTCTTACGTTCTACGCTGCGGGGGTCGCGGGTAAGCAGGCCTGCTGCTTTCAGGGCAGGACGCAACTCGGGGTTCGTTTCGATAAGAGCGCGGGCAATGCCAAGTTTGGCCGCCTCGGCCTGACCTTTGAGGCCGCCACCGGTAGCATTTATCTTAATGTCGTACTTGTCGGTGCCTTCTACCGTCTTCAAAGGCATTTCTACCTGATTTTGCAGGTACACCAGCGGAAAATAGGCTTTGTAGTCTTTGTCGTTTACGGTGATGGAGCCGCTTCCTTTGCTCAGGAATACGCGGGTTACCGCTTCCTTACGACGACCTACTGCATTTTTTTGTTTTTCCATTTATTAAAGCTTTTGGCTATTGGTCATTAGCGATGGGCTATTAACGATTAAACCGATTTTTAGAATTTGAGTTCTTTAGGTTGCTGAGCGCTATGGGGGTGCTTATCGCCG
>Ga0114939_10002933_pt1 | contig 12239 bp, 11 predicted proteins | sample AshMeaCrysSpring_FD_87196 | JGI IMG/M metagenome (GOLD analysis project Ga0114939, IMG submission 87196) | Groundwater microbial communities from Big Spring, Nevada to study Microbial Dark Matter (Phase II) - Ash Meadows Crystal Spring | ecosystem: Environmental > Aquatic > Deep subsurface >... | reverse complement strand
TCGGGAGCTCAATCCAAAACTGGGGGGCGGCAAGGCCCCGGGGCTCAGCGAAGAACGATGCGACGCGGCGGCGCCGGCGCCACCACCGCGCCGATGATGGCCGCCACCACGCCCACGCCGCGCATGGCATCGAGGACGCCCGCAGCCACGCCGGGCGCGAGCGCGGCAAGCAAACCACCAGAGGTCTGCGGGTCATAGAGCAGCGCCCGGACGCTGTCGTCGAGGTCGGCCGGCTCGGTCACCCCGGCAGAGAAGTACCCCTGGTTGGTGGCACCACCGCCCGCGCGATTCCGCTCCGCCAGTGCCAGCGCCCCGTCGAGCAATGGCACCTGTGCAACCTCCACACTCAGCGTTGCCGCACTTGCCGTTGCAACTTCGGTCAAATGACCAATTAGACCAAACCCCGTGATGTCCGTGCAGGCGTGAACACCAGGACCAGCGACCTCGGCCAGAATCCGTGCCGCGTCCCTGTTGAGCGCCCGCATCGTCGCGACGGCGCCTGCAACAACGTCGGCTGGGGCCCGACCGTGCTTGATGGCCGTCGTGATGACGCCCGTGCCGAGCGGCTTGGTGAGCAGCAACAGGTCGCCGGGCCGCGCCCCCCCATTGCGCCACACGCGGCGCGGGTGCACGAACCCCGTGACCGCGTAGCCGAACTTCACCTCGGGATCCTGCACAGTGTGGCCGCCAAGCAGGGCAACGCCGGCCTCGTCGAGCACCCGCTGCCCCCCGCGGAACACCGCCCCGATGGCCGACTGGTCGAAGTCCCGCACGGGAAAGCCGGCAATGGCCAAGGCCGTGACCGGCGCGGCCCCCATGGCATACACGTCGCTCAACGCGTTGGCCGCCGCGATCTCGCCAAAAACGAACGGGTCGTCGATGATGGGCGTGAAGAAGTCCACCGTCTGCACGAGGGCCCGCTCCTCATCGACCGCGTACACACCCGCATCGTCAGCGGTCCTGAAATCGACGAGGACCCGGGGATCGTCGGAGAGGGGCAGGTCGCTCAGAACCTGAGCGAGCTCGCCAGCAGCGAGCTTGCCCGCTCAACCCGCGCAGGCGGCGTATTCGGTGAGGCGCTTCATGGTGACGTCCCGTCTGTCGGTCGGTCTCTGTCGGCCGGTCAGTCTGTAGGTCTGATCACTGGGACGCCGGCCGCTCGGTCGCTCGGTCGCTTGGTTTCTTGATTTCTGGGTCGGCCCTCCACTCCCTCGTTGTGTCGGTTTCTCGGTCGCCGAACTGGGCTCCAGCCCCGTTATCCCGTCGGCCAACCGTCAATCGCCACGTCTTGGTGATCCACCTGGACGCTGGGCACCCGGGCACCGGGCAACGGACACCGGGCGTCAGGCGCCAGGCGCTAGGCTGATGTCAACTGCTCGTAGATCCGGTGCAGCTCGTCCTCCGACGTGAACTCGATCTCGACTCGCCCCCCCTTGCCGGCCCGCACAATACGAACCCGCGTGCCGAGGGCGAACCGGAGCTTCTCCTCGGCCTGGCGCGTGTGAACGTCGGGCGCGGGCCTGGCTTCCACATGCGGGCCCGGCGGCGCTGACAACCTTCGAACCAGCGCCTCGGTTTCCCGAACCGACAACGCCCGCTTCACGACGTCCCTGGCAGCCCGCAGCTGGGCTTCGGCGGCCTCGAGTCCAAGTATGGCCCGCGCGTGCCCCATCGCCAACGCGCCTCGTGCGACATCATCGCGGACAGATGCTGGTAACTTCAACAGCCTCAAATAGTTAGAGACAGAGGCCCGGTCCTTGCCCACTGCGATGGCCACCTGTTCCTGCGTCATCCCGAACTCGTCGGTCAGACGGCGATAGGCCTGGGCCTCCTCAATCGGGTTGAGGTCCTCGCGCTGCACGTTCTCAATGAGGGCTACCTCCAACAGCTTCTCGTCGGGAGTATCGCGGACGATGACGGGGACCTTGAGGAGACCTGCCCGCTGAGCCGCCCGCCAGCGCCGCTCGCCGGCAATGATCTCGTAGCCCTGTCCGCGCTTGCGGACGATGATGGGCTGGATCAAACCGTTGGCTTTGATGGACTGAGCCAGCTCGTCGAGACGAGTCTCGTCGAACTGCGATCGGGGCTGGAACGCATTCGGTGCAAGTAAGTCGAGGTCCACGAGAGACTCGGCATCTCGAGCAACCGGCAAGGGAGCCGGCGTCGGCGCGTCGGGGATGAGAGCACTCAGTCCCCTGCCGAGAGCTTGTCGTTTTTCCGACATTGGTGGCTTCCTCTACTTCGCGTTGTCTAGCCGGCCTGATGTGCGGGCTGGGCGGACTCATTCAGACGCGCGAGCACTTCTCGCGCAAGCGCGTGATAGGCCTCGGCACCGCGAGATCGGGGATCGTACTGCGCCACGGGCAGTCCGTGGCTGGGCGCCTCGCCGAGGCGGACGTTGCGGGGGATGACCGTTTGGTAGACCTTCGGGCCGAAGAACGTTCGGATTTCCCGGGCGACCTGCTGCGACAGATTCGTCCGCTCATCGTGCATCGTCAGCAGGACGCCACCCACGTCGAGCGACGGGTTGAGCGCGGCGCGCACCCGGCGCAAGGTCGCGACGAGGTCGGCCAGACCCTCGAGCGCGAAGTACTCGCAGTTGAGCGGGATCAGGACCTCGTCGGCAGCCACCAAAGCGTTCAGCGTCAGGAGGCCAAGCGAGGGTGGCGTGTCAATCATCACCACGTCGAAGTCGTGACGCCGGGGCCGGATCAGTTCGCGAAGCCGGGTCTCGCGGTATTCCAGGGAGACCATTTCGATTTCTGCCCCCGTCAACTGACGATCGGCTGGGACGAGGAACAAGCCAGGGATGGAGGTGTCCAGCACCGGCAGTGGCACGGTGCCGAGTTGTTCCGCGGTGAGTCCCTCGTAGACCGTGTGCTCTCCGAACGGGCGCTCCTTCCGACCCAGGCCTGACGTGAGGTTGCCTTGGGGGTCCACGTCTACGAGCAACACCCGCTGGCCGGCCAAGGCGAGCGATGCGCCCAGGTTGATTGTCGTGGTCGTCTTGCCGACGCCACCTTTCTGGTTCGAGACGGCGATGATGGTACCCATGTCCGGCGCGGTGCAAGGGGAGAGCGGGTGCCAAGAATAGCCCCGCCCTCAAGGCCGGTCAAGGCAGGCGCTGATGTTCCACGTGGAACATTGCCAGACTCGGCCATGCAGAGCAGTCTCGGCGGCTGGCACCCAGCACAGCCAGGCCGTGCGAGCGACGAGGTGACGAATGCACCCAGTCGCCAGGGCTCGACGGCGGCCGTCAGGGAGCGTTGGACGCCACCCCGCGCCCGTCCCGCACGGCGTTGGGCGCTAGGCGCCAGACCACTTCCTGATGGTCCACAGTCGGCTACCCAGCGACTCGATCAGTGGCGCCTCGCCTTCGAACCGAAGTGGATAGGGCAGGCTCTCGCGTCCGCTCCGCGTCGTGGACGTGAACACCAAGAGGAGGCCGTCGGGCCTGAGCAGCTGCTGCAGGATCGACAGCTGCTTCGTCTCGAGTCGAACCGCCCTCACGGTGATGGCATCCTGCGACTCGAGCAGCGCCGGACGCTCGGCCAATTCCTCGAAGCGCGCCGTCTCAACGACGATGTTGATGAGTTCGAGGTGTCGAACGGCTTCCCGAAGGAACGCCGCCTTGCGGGTCTTTGCCTCGACCATCCGCAGCTTCAGTCGCGGCAGCATGAGCTTGAGGGGAATGGCGGGAGATCCTCCTCCAGACCCGATGTCAGTGACCCACTCGATGCCGGCGGGCAGCAACCGCGCCGCCGCAGCCGGTTCGAGCACCAGACGATCCACTAGCTCGTCCGGCGCCGACAGCGCGGTGAGGTTGACCTTTGTGTTCCAGCGATCGAGCAATGCAAGGTAGCGCGAGAGCGCCTCTGCCTGGTCTTCTGTCACCTCGATGTTGGCCCGGTGGGCCCGCCGGACGATGCGGCGCACAAGATCCATGAGCCTTGAAGAACATCTCGGCCGAAGGGTCTGGTTCCCGTAGAGAGGACGTGACGTCCTCTCTTGCGAGTTCTGCTGGTGGGGTACTGTTCCCAGCCATCTGCAGCGCCGATAATTGGTCTCTTGACCTATTCTTGGGCCGCATCCGGTCCCAGAAGATCGTCCCCGTCGCCGCGAGCGCCCCGGAGCCGCACCTCTGGCCGCCGCAGCGCCTCGACCGCCGGACGCGTTGTCTCGTCCGCCACCATCCGCGTCTCGGCAGCGCACCTCGCGGGCGGCGTCGGGCCGCGACGGCCGCGCTTCGTTGGTGTCACAACTTTTGTCGCCCAGAAGCCCGGCCGCCCGCGACGGCGGCGGCCGGACCGCTGCGGCCGACGACCGAGGCCGGCACGTCCCGGTGGTGTGGCGACGGCACAATCACGCCGGTCGGGGACATCTGGCCGCCGGCGCGGCCTCGCGCGTCAGTGCGTTGCGGGCGGGGCCTTGCGGCGAACCACGACCAGCTTCATCGCCCCGTCGCCGTGGCTCTCGGACTCCATGTCGTCCTGCGCGCTCACCTCGAGGTGCACGAGCCGGCGCGCGTAGGAGTTGAGCGGGCCGATCTCCTGGGGCAGGCCGGTCGACCGGACCTTCTCCATCAGGAACTTCGTGATCTGCCGCAGCTCCCGATCCTTGCCCTTCCTGAAATCGTGGCTGTCGACCACGAGCCGCTTGCCACGGTCCACCTCGCGCCGGAAGACCGCGTTGATCACGTGCTGGAGCGCGTCGAGCGCCTCGCCCTTCCGGTGGAGGAACTCCTCCGACCCTTCTCCCGCCAGGATGATGCGCAGGTGATCGGGCTGCTCCTCGACGGCCACGTCGAAGTCGAAGCCCATGGCGCGGGTCACCTCCTCGACGAAGGCGCCGACACGGTGTCCCAGGTCGTTGCCGTCCGACATGTCCAGTTGCCTCCGACTCAGGCGCTCGCCGCCCTGCTCTGCGGGGCCGGTTTCACCTTGGGCGGCCCGATCAGGTAATTGGTGAAGTACTGCTGGCCGATCGCCCAGAGGTTGCTGATGAACCAGTAGATGACGAGCCCGCTCGGCGCCCACAGGAACATGAAGGTGAACATGAGCGGCATCATCATCATGATCCGCTGCTGCGTGGGGTCGGCGGTGCTCGGCGTGATCTTCTGCTGCCACACCATCGTCGCGCCCATCAGCAGCGGCGTGATGTAGAGCGGATCGTGCGTCGACAGGTCCTGGATCCAGCCGACGAACGGCGCGCCGCGCAGCTCGATGGCCTGCGAGAGCAGCGCGTAGAAGGCAAACAGCACCGGCATGGTGAGCAGCATCGGCAGGCAGCCGCTCGCCGGGTTCACGCCCTTCTCGCGGTACAGGGTCATCAACTCGCCGTTCATCTTCTGCCGGGCCGGGTCGGTCGTCTTGAGCTTCGCGTAGCGGTCCTGGATCGCCTTCACCTGGGGCTGGAGATCCTGCATCTTCCGCATCGACACCACGCTCTTGTGGCGCAGCGGGAACATCGCGGCATTGATGAGGACCGTGAGAATGACGATGGACCAGCCGTAGTTGGCGACGAACCCGTTGACCCAGTTGAGCGCGCGCAGGAGCGGCACGACGAGCCAGGCGAAGATCCCGAAGTGGATGACCCGCGTGAGGTCGGCACTCACGGCCGACAGCATTTCGAACTTCTTGGGCCCGAGGTAGTACGTCAGGTCGCGCGGGCCGCCCGCAACGCGCGCGTCGTAGGCCACGAGGTCGCGCGGCCCGAGCGGGGTCGGCACGACGAGGTGGCGGTAGTCCACCCGCGTGTTGCGTGGCTGCGCCTCTGGCCTGGCGTCGGGCGTCGCGCCTCGGGGCGCGGTCGGGAGCAGGGCACTGAGGAAGTAGTGGTCGTCGCTCCCGACGTAAGTGAACGCGCTCTCGTACCGCGAGCGCTCCGCGAAGGCGGTGGCCGGGATCCGCTGCACCTTGCCGCCATCGAAGAAGATGGCCTGCGGCCGCTGGTAATAGGACGGCGAGAGGAAACTACCACCCTGCGCCCGGTCGGTATCGCCAAGGCCCGGGCCGCTCGAGACCGAAACCTTGAGATCCTCTCCACCCTGTCGCACCTCGGCGGTGAAGCCGAGGAGGTAGGGATGACCGCGCCGACGGAAGTCGAACTGCTTCCGGACGGTGAGGCCCATCGTGTCCTGGAACTCGAAGACGATGCGACCGGCCTCCGCCCCAAGCGAGACACCCTCGCTGCTGGGGCGATAGACCGCCGACCGCAGCCGCGTGGTGAGCGAGGCATCCTCGGGGAGCAGGGCAAAGCCGCGGGGTTGGTCTGGCGGGGCGCTGGCGGCCACGAGGTCCACCGGGCGCTGGCGGTCGTCGAAGAACCGCTTGAGCGTCCAGCTCTTCAGTTCGGCGCCGCGAGTGGTGAACACCGCGCGGACTTCGTCGGTTTCGACGACGATCTCCCGCTCGGCACCGCCGCCCACCACGGCCGGCATCTCTGAGGACGCGGCGGTTGAGGGCGCGGCAGAGGGTACCGCAGCCGGGGCCGGTGTCTCGTCCGGGACCGGCACGGTCGCCGCTGGGCTGCTGCCGGGCACGGTCGCCTGGCCGCTCGTCGGGGACGGCGTGGTCGTCACCGGGGCCGGCCGCGATCCGCTCCGCGGCGTCGGTTTCACGAACAGGCTCTGGTAGACCACCAGGACCAGGAAGGACAGCGACACCGCAAGGAGGACTCGTCTTTCCATCGACGTTCAGCGGGCCCGGGGCGCCAGGCGGCCGGAGCCTCCGGCAGGGGGGGCCGGCACGGGGTCCACCCCGGCGTGTCCCCACGGGTGACAGCGTGACAGGCGCCGGGTTGCCAGCCAGCTCCCGCGCAGTGCTCCGTGGCACCGGATGGCCTCGGCCGCGTATTCGGAGCAGGACGGCAGGAACCGGCACGAGCCGGCGAAGAACGGGGACAGCAGCAGCTGGTAGCCCCGGATCGAAACGAGGAGCAGGCGGGCGACGGGGGTCATGCGTCCCGGCCTGGCGTGGCGGCTGTCCCGGACCGGCCCGCGCGGGCGGCCCGAGCCACGAGCAGCTGCAGCTCTGCGGCCACTTCCCCGAAGGGGGCCTCGAGCGCGGCAGGTCTGGGGATCACCACGATGTCGACTCCGGCCGGGAACTGGCCGCGCCGGAACGCCTCACGGAAGCGGCGCTTGGCGCGGTTGCGGACGACGGCGCCGCCAAGCTTCCGGGTGGCTGACACCCCGAGCCGGCTCTGGGGCACGTCGGCGCGCAAGAAGAACACGGTCATGAACCGCCCGTGGATTCGGCGGCCCTTCTCGTAGGCCCGCTGGAATTCAGACCGGCGCCGGATACGGCGGGCGGTTGGGAATGTCTCCGACACCCGCCCCTCCTCGTGCTGAGGCCAACGGCGCGCGGCGGGGGTATGTCCTAGCGCTCGGAGGACACACTGAGCCGGTGCCGGCCCTTGGCACGGCGACGCTTGAGCACGTGCCGGCCGTTCTTCGTGCTCATGCGGACCAGGAAACCGTGGGTCCGGCGGCGCCGGCGGCGATTGGGCTGAAAGGTGCGCTTCATCGGTGCATCCCCGTCGTGATCTCGACAGCCAGAACCCCCAATCCTAGCCAGCCCGGCTTGGTATGTCAAACCCGCCCGCGGCCGCCAGATGTTCCGGGGCGGCCGTCTCTTGCGTTGAACCACTGCGGGTGGTGTGTTAATGTCCCCGCCCTGCCCCGTCCAGCGGGCTGGACCCCCCTGAGTTTTCCACACCTGTGGAAAAAACTGTGGAAAGTCGCGGTGTTTTCGCCCCGCCTGGCCCGCGGATCCCAGGAATTCGTGGAGATACCGGTGGCGAAACCACGTTTCTGGCGCAAATCGACGCGGGTCCTGGTGGGGTGGCGGCGGCCGAAGCCCGGAAAACAGAGGCGAAAGTGCGGTCACGATCCGTCAACAACCGTGTGAACACCCGGACGAACCCATGACGGGCCCAACCTTCTGGGACCAATTGCTCGGCCGGATCGAGCCCAAGGTCAACCGGCACAGCTTCCTCACCTGGTTCAGGCCCGCGACCTTCGTCCGTGACGAGGGGACAGCGCTCGTCGTCCGGGTCCCCAACGCCGTGTTCCGCGATTGGCTCATGCGCCACTACGCGGGCGTGATGGACGAGACGCTGGCCGAGTTGGGCCGTCCGGGCTGCACCGTCACGCTGGTCACCGAGGACGCCCCGGACTTGGGTGCAGCCGAGACGGCCTTGTCGGAGGGCCTTGGGGCAGAGGCGGGCAGCACCGGCGCCGAGCTCGCCGATGCCGTGCCCGGCGAGGCGGTGCACCTCGCCGGCCTCAACCCCCGGTACACCTTCGACACCTTCGTGGTCGGGCCCTCCAACCAGTTTGCCCAGGCCGCGTGCCGGGCGGTGGCCGAGACCCCATCGCGGTCCTACAACCCGCTCTACATCTACGGCGGCGTCGGCCTCGGCAAGACCCACCTGATGCACGCGATCGGGCACTACGTGCTGCGGAACTCGCCCGACATGAAGCTCACCTACATCTCGGCCGAGCGCTTCATGAACGAGATGATCAACGCCCTGCGCTACGAGCGGATCCTCGAGTTCCGCGGACGTTACCGCAGCGTGGACGTGCTGCTCATCGACGACATCCAGTTCATCTCGGGCAAGGAGGGGACGCAGTCGGAGGTCTTCCACACCTTCAACGCCCTGCACGACTCGGCCAAGCAGATCGTGATCAGCAGCGACTGCCCGCCGCACGAGATCCCGCAGCTCGAGGAGCGGCTCCGGTCCCGCTTCAAGTGGGGCCTCATCGCCGACATCCAGCCCCCGGACATCGAGACGAAGGTGGCCATCCTGCGGCGCAAGGCCGACGCGGAGGCCGTGCCGCTGCCCGACAACGTGGCGGTCTACATTGCGAGCAAGATCCGCTCGAACATTCGCGAGCTCGAAGGCTCGCTGATCCGGCTCGTCGCCTACGCCTCGCTGCGCGGCGCCGACATCACGCTGCCACTCGCCCAGGACGTCCTCGGCGGCATCCTCACGACCGACGAGCGGGCGGTGACCGTCGAGATCATCCAGAAGTTCGTCGCCGACTTCTACCAGCTCAAGATGAGCGAGCTGAAGTCGCGCAACAACTCGAAGTCGATCGCGCTGCCGCGCCAGGTCGCGATGTACCTCTGCAAGTCGCTGACGAACGCGTCGCTGCCGGAGATCGGGCGCGCCTTTGCCGGCAAGCACCATTCGACCGTGCTGCACTCGGTCCGCAAAATCGAGGCGATGCGCAAGCGCGACGCAGATTTCAACAGCCTCATCAACACCCTGCTCGACAATTTCCGCTAGGCTGGGTGGCCCGGGACAGGGTGAAGAGGAGGGTCCGTCGCCGATTTCCACAGGCTTACGGCATCCGGCGGTGTGGATCGCCGGAGGAGTGGGCGGATTTCCACAGGCCGCCGCCGGCGGCCCGGTTTTGGCTCCGTTGTTTTCAACAGGCCAAGTTGTTGAAATCTAAGGAGTAACTTGCGTCCAGCCGTTTTCAACACGACCTTGGAATTTGGTATAATTTAACGTTCTCTGATTGAGGATTCTCTCAACAAGAACAGATCCTCGTCTGTCCGGCGCTCCCGCCCTCGAGGTCACGACCCGCATGGAACTCGTTGTTCGCAAGGCCGACCTGCTCCGCGAACTCGCCCTGTTGCAGGGCATCGTCGACCGCAAGGTCACCATTCCGGTGCTCGGCAACGTGCTCGTGGATGCCGAGGGAGCGGAGTTGCGGCTGACGGCCACCGACATGGAGGTCGGACTGCGCAGCCGGTGCGAGGCGTCGGTGGCCAAGCCGGGCCACCTGACCGTGCCGGCCAAGACGCTCTTCGAGATCGTGAAGAACCTGCCGGACACCGATGTTCGAATCGAGCAGGACCGTGCTGGGGTGCGGGTCTCGGCCGACCGGTTCGACTCGCGCCTGCAGACGCTGCCGGCCGACGACTACCCGAGCCTTCCAACCGGGGTGGACGAGTATCGCGACGTGATCGACGGCGCGAGCCTGCGCCACATGATCCGCAAGACGCAGTTTGCCATCACAGCCGAGGACACGCGCTACTTCCTGAACGGCGCGCTGTTCGTGCTGAGGCCGGGCAGTATGAGCCTCGTGGCCACCGACGGCCACCGGCTCGCGCTCGTGACCGTGCCGCGCAACGGCGCTGTCGCGAGTGGGGCAGGCGAGGGCGAAGAGGTCCGCGTGCTGCTCGCCAAGAAGACGCTCGGCGAGCTCGAACGTCTGCTGGCCGAGGGCGAGAGCGAGGTTCACTTCTCTCACACCGAGAACCACCAGTTCTTCAAGATCGGCCAGCGGTTGCTGATCTCGCGGACCAACGAGGGGCAGTTCCCGGCCTACGACCGGGTGATTCCCAAGGCCAACGACCAGCGCGTGGACTTCGAGCGCGACCGGCTCGCCGGCGCCATCCGGCGCGTCAAGCTGCTGTCCAACGAGCGGTCGCGCGCCGTGAAGCTGCAGTTCGAGCCCGGCCAGGCTGAAGTGACGGCCGCAACCGACATCGGGGACGCGCGCGAAGTGCTGCTCGTGGAGTACGGCGGGCCCTCGCTGCAGATCTGCTTCAACGCGCAGTACATCCTCGATTTCCTGAACGTGGTCGAGACCGAACAGGTGGTGCTCGAGTTCAAGGACGCGGCGAGCCAGGCCGTGCTGCGGCCGGTGGCCGCCGAGGGTTACGACTACCTCTACGTCGTGATGCCGATGCGCGTCTGAGGCGGCGGGTCGTCGCGTCCCGCCGCGGTCGACGAAGGGCGCCGTGCCGTCGGCGCCGGCCACACACGAAGTACGCATGGAACACCCAACGACACCCGACACGCCGATACCGCCTCCGGACCCCGAGTCGCTTGCGGGGCTGGCGGTGGCCGACGCCTCCGCCGCGGAGTACGGCGCCGACAAAATCAAGGTCCTCGAGGGCCTCGAGGCCGTGCAGAAGCGCCCGGCCATGTACATCGGCTCGACTGGCGCCGCCGGCCTGCACCACCTCGTCTACGAGATCGTCGACAACTCGATCGACGAGGCGCTGGCGGGGTACTGCACGCGCGTGGACGTGACCATCCACCCCGACGACACGGTGTCGGTGGTGGACAACGGCCGCGGCATTCCCGTGGACCGGCACGAGAGCGGGCGGTCGGCCGCCGAGGTCGTGCTCACCGTGCTGCACGCGGGCGGCAAGTTCGACAACGAGAGCTACAAGGTCTCGGGCGGCCTGCACGGCGTCGGCGTCTCGGTCGTCAACGCCCTCTCGGAATGGCTCGAGGTCGAGATCTGGCGCAACGGCCAGATCTACGAGCAGCGGTACGAACGCGGCAAGCCTCTGACCGAGCTCCGCGCCACCGGCACGACGAAGCAGCGCGGCACGCGGGTCACCTTCAAGGCCGATCCCGAGGTGTTCGAGACCACGGAGTTCAGCTACGACACCCTGGCGCAGCGGCTGCGCGAGCTCGCGTTCCTCAACGCCGGCGTGCTCATCACGCTCAGCGACGAGCGGCAGGACGGCAAGCAGCACGAGTTCCTCTACCGGGGTGGCATCAACGAGTTCGTCACCTTCCTCAACACCAACAAGGGGACGGTGCACGACACGCCGATCTACATGAAGGGCGATCGCGAGGGGATCGAGGCCGAGATCGCGCTGCAGTGGAACGACGGGTATGCCGAGCTGGTCTACTCCTTCGCCAACAACATCAACACGACCGAGGGCGGCACGCACCTCTCGGGGTTCCGCGCGGCGCTCACGCGCACCGTCAACGCCTATGCCGCGAAGGCCAACCTCGCCAAGGACCTGAAGGACGCCAGCATCGGCGGCGACGACATTCGCGAGGGGCTCACCGCCGTCATCAGCGTGAAGATCCCGCGGCCGCAGTTCGAGGGTCAGACCAAGACGAAGCTCGGCAACACCGAGGTCAAGGGCATCGTCGAGGCGATCGTCAACGACAAGCTGTCGCAGTTCCTCGAGGAGACTCCTGCCGTTGCGCGGCGCGTGATCATGAAGGCGGTGGACGCTGCGCGCGCGCGCGAGGCGGCGCGCAAGGCGCGCGACCTCGTGCGGCGAAAGGGTGCGCTCGACAACATGGCGCTGCCCGGCAAGCTCGCCGACTGCCAGGAGCGCGACCCCGCGCAGAGCGAACTCTACATCGTCGAGGGCGAGTCGGCCGGCGGGTCGGCCAAGCAGGGCCGCGACCGGCGCTTCCAGGCGATCCTGCCCATCAAGGGCAAGATCCTGAACGTCGAGAAGGCG
>Ga0114939_10002932_pt1 | contig 12247 bp, 7 predicted proteins | sample AshMeaCrysSpring_FD_87196 | JGI IMG/M metagenome (GOLD analysis project Ga0114939, IMG submission 87196) | Groundwater microbial communities from Big Spring, Nevada to study Microbial Dark Matter (Phase II) - Ash Meadows Crystal Spring | ecosystem: Environmental > Aquatic > Deep subsurface >... | reverse complement strand
CCTATTACCTATTACCTATTACCTATTACCTATTACCTATTACCTATTACCTATTACCTATTACCTATTACCTATTACCTATTACTGCTTTGCTTTTGTTACCTTGCTTTTTTAGCATCCAACTAACAGCTACAGCACCAAATATTAACGCACCTGTACCAGTAGTAGGTTCTGGTACGCTGGTTGTTGGGGAGTTAATCGGAGTGAGTAAAAAGCCGCTACGTTCGCCATTTAAAGTGCCGTTACCGATAATTTGTCCGATATCATTGATATCGTAGGCAAATTCCAGAAACCAGCCAGAGTTAGCTGGAATTAGGTTGTTGAGGGTTTGAATCGCACCGTTACTGTAGAGGATAGCTCTTGCTGTACCGTCGTAATAACCACCCACTACATCATTTTTAGAGTTGATACCAGAAGCAGCAATATTATAGTATTCCCCAACTTCAGGAATTATCTGCGTTGTCTTTGTGTTCAGGTTGTAGATAAATCCATGAGTACCGCTACCTGCTGTTCCGTAAGTTCCGACTACTTTTCCTTGGTCGTTGATATCACTAGCGTCGCCAAAAAAATACGTATTAGGGATTTGAGCAATTCCTGTTTCCTGAGTCCAAATAAAGGCTTCTCCACCGGAAGAACCAACTACCTGACCTAAATTATTGATAGCGTAAGCAAAAGTACCATCCGGGAAATTAGGGTTAAGCCTGCCTAAATCTTGGGTTGTACCGTCACTGTTAATTAAGAGACTATCACTAACCTTTTGACCTTTATTGTTAAAGGATTTACCATCTGGAATTACTTGACCAACGTTGTTAATAGTATCTTGAAAACCTATCTGTTGGGACAGAGGTGTGACAAAATATAAACTGACTGCCATCGCTGGACTAGCAATAGTTAATCCAATGACAGTTAAGCCTGGTAGCACTAAACCGTGGTTGAGAAATTTGCTTGTCATCTTGATATCCTTCTAGAGGAGGACAACACAACATTTGGCAAGAAATATCTGCACCCAGTCGTCATTTCATTTGGGATTTTGCATGGGTAAATGCTAATTCAACCTATAAATCCACATGGTCGAGAAGTTTGGCGATTAATGATTAATATTGTTGTGGTAGATTATTATTTATCTTTCGTGTTGTGTTCTTCTCACATTTTGGTCATAAATTGAGAAAATATTCCTTAATTTAACATTTTTATATATTTTAAAAATACCTTAAAAAGCTACATTTATGATAGTTAAAATCATAACAATCCCAAATTTTTTATAATTAAAAATCTTCTGATTTTGCTAATTTCATATTTATAGCCTTTCTCAATTACATGAACCCTCTCTCAATTAAACCTTCGGTGCTGCGATTCGCACGGATCACCTGTGTTTGGGTTTATATATAAGTATCATCCGCCTTACATCGCGTATTGTATTAAAAAATTTAAACAATCAAACCGTAATATTGTCAAAAAAACCTGACATAAGACCCCGCCCTTAAGGGCGGGGTTTATCTTGCACTACATAATAACAGTACTTTCAGCCTGCAGTAGATTAAGACTGCTGGATAGGTGTGATTAATTTGATTCATGCCGTTGAAACCCTTGTAATTACGTTGTCGGTTCGCTGGAAAATCACCGCAAAAATTGCCAACTTAAGATAAACATTTACGAGTAATTTTAATACGGTTGACAATTATTGGTAAATATGTGTCTAGAGGATACGCTCACGCAGATATTGAAATGGCTTCTTTAAGTTGCAATTCTCAGTTTCTTGAAACGTACCTCATATGATTAGGAACCGCTATATTTCGTCCGAAGCGACCGCAACATAATGTACGGTTGGGTCTAAACCTGTAAAAATACGGAGCGCAAATGCGTTCATATCGCCCCATGAACAAGCCTAATTTTGGTATACCACTTAACATATGGGGCGATTTTGCCGCCAAATTTTCGGTGAATTACCCATTAACTGGTAATGGGGTGATAGGTCTGAATTCCAGTTTTAATCAAACGGATGTTTCCGATAGTTTTTGGTGATTACTTTGCTTCCCTCGTCTCGGACGCCAAATCATAATCGGTGCGTAAGTCCTGGTAATAAAAAATTCAAAAATGGCTTTTTGTGCCGCCAGCCCCGATTAATTCAGTATTATTACCATATAAATTTGTTATGCCTGTGAAATCTTTATATTTATTTAAAATATTCCGTAATATTACTTAACGAATAACTACCTGAAAAGCGGTCAAACCATTTGAAGTATCAAATATCCAAGATAAAGTTCGGTTGTCAGTTAATGTTTTTTGGCTGTATTTTTAGCACCTAAAAATACATTTTTTTATGCGAATAATCTGAACTAATTAACGGTCTTGGAAGACGATTAAAAACTAGAAAAACAGAAACAAAAATGACTGAATTACCAGCAGGCGATATGCCCCAATCTGAAATGGAAGCAAACAATAATGATGTTGTGGATGCGGCGATTGAACGTGGTGTAAATCGCGTGCTAGATGAAGTAGTGGATAAAGCCCTAGCGCAACTAAACAGTGCCACCGAACGGGAATCAATCCGTGCTAGTTTGACTAGTGTGGTGCGTGAAACCCTAAGCGAAGTTACCGAACAAGAAATGAAGCGGCAAATGTCGATGTCGCCAATGGAAAGCGTAGGTGCAATGGCAATTGGTGACGCTGTAAATACGGGTATTTCTGCTGCTAAACAAGTGCAAAATCTGGGCTTTGTGGAATTTACAGCTGGCTTGATTAATGGCACATTTGACGCCATTATTGGCGCCACAATTAAACAGATGGATGCCTATGCTAAGTTGGTTGCAGATTTAGCAAAGACACTGGTACAATTCCAAGCGGAAAACGTTTCTGATGCTCAGGTAAATGCTCATTTAGCACAGCGTTATCCCGATGGACAGGGGGATACGGTAGTCCGTGCTGGCTTCATCTTTCCTGATACTGCTGCTGACCCCGACAAAGGTATTACTGCGAAAACTGGAAATCAAAAGTTTCAGGAAGTTGTAGCAGCACTGATTCAAGACACCAGCAACCTACCACAGGCTTCTAGGCTAACTCGTGAAAGTCTGGCTATTGATGAGACTGATACTACTATCAAACAGTTTACCGCTGCTCACATCAGCAAAATTCGGACAGCGATCGCTCTGTCTTTAGCAAGTACGATGATGGATCACCTCCGAGCGATGGCACGGGAAGGGATGGCACGCATCGTGATTACCAATGGTGAAATTCTCTCCAAACTAACCTTCAACGTAGACGCTACTGACCAACAAACTACTCAGAAAAATCAATATGAACGTTCCAGTGTTGGTGCCTATGTTCGGGGTAGCGCAGGCTGGGGATGGGGTAGAGTTTCCGCTGGTGTCAGCTACTCCAACCTGAACGTGAAGACAGTCAACGAAAGTTCCTTCGATTCTGTCACCATGAGTGCCGAAATCATCGGTCAGGTGAAGATTCAATTCAAGACAGAAACCTTCCCTCCAGTCGTCACTCAAGGTAACGGCTAGAATCTCAGGCTCTTAAAAACCCTAGCGCTAGACTTCAACCGGGATTTTCTGGTCAACCTCTAGCGCTAGACTTAAACCCGGATTTTCTGGTCAATCTCTAGCGCTAGACTTAAACCCGGATTTTCTGGTCAACCTCTAGCGCTAGACTTAAACCCCGATTTTCTGGTCAACCTCTAGCGCTAGACTTAAACCCCGATTTTGGTATTGCGAATCCATGTCCTGAAACTATAAACAGCCCTACCATTCCCCCAACCCCATTCCTCCTTCCCCATGTCCGACATCACCCTTGGCGACTTACTGACGCTAATTGTTAAAGAAATGTCTCAAACCATTGAGCAGACAACCACAACTTCTGAAGCAGTAAAATTACATCTCAGCGACGTTGATTTAGAAATTCCCGCCTATGTGACTTTACAACCCAAAGTACAGCCAGAAACTGAAACACCCCCTCGGCTGATAGTTGGTTTACCATCCACTAGGGAAAACCCTTCTGTAGGGCGCCTTGGTCGTCTTCGCATATCCATAGAAGCACAGCAAATACAATCATCAGGAGGCTGATCCCAGTAACGAGAAAGATTCGCGTAGGATGCGTTAGCGAAGCGTAACGCATCAACCCACCTGCGATGGACGTTGCTGAATACAAGTATGATTTACCCTCATCCCCTACCCTTCTCCGTAGAGAGAAGGGAGCTAGAATTCTCCAAATCGCTTATTCCCTCTTATTCCCTATCCCAAAGGGATAGGGTTAGGGTGAGGGCGAATTTGATAATTCATACCCGCTCTTGGGCAACCCACTGCGATGCGTTAGACGATAGTCGTAACGCATCCTACTGTTTCTACTGAGGAGAAAGTTATAAAGTCCTATGAATAATGAGTTAGAAAATTCATCCCTAAGTACTGACACCACACCAGTCAATACAGAATGGCAACTGGCGGAAATGGTGGATGCTATAGCTGCAGAGATTGACCACGCTGAAGATACTCTCTCTCTCAAATCCTATGCTCGTGGGATGTCTTTTGCTATCAAACAACTCAGCCTGGATTTGCAAGTAAATGTCCGTCGTGACGATAAGGGGCGGATTTTGTTTCGCACTGCTGATGCTAATCAATCTAGCGCTACAGTAATCAAGCTAGATTTTGCTCAAATTTTGGAAAGTCAACTCCAGGGTAATAGAAGACAATTAGACAGACCGGCTGATAGGCGTCCTTTAGTTAATATTTCCGGGATTACAGAGGCAGAAATCCAGGCTTTGAATGCTATTTCTATCTATTCCATTGACGACTTGGAACGCTATACCCAAACCGCAGCTATGCTAGCGGAGGTCAGCCGGAAAACGGGTATTGCTGATATCCGTCTCCGCAAGTGGCGCCAGTTACCCTATATAGAAGTACCCAAACCAGCTAAAGGAATTCCTGGTAGTACGGTATTACTTGAAGGTGGGAATTTCGGTAATAACCCTGACCCTAACGCCGTAGTTCTCTTTCAAGGAAAACCTGCAACCATCACCAGTTGGAGCGATTCCCGTATCATTGTTACTATGCCCCAAGCTAGTGGTACAGGGGTGCTGTTTGCGGTTATCGGTGGTCAAATGACTAATACTGTCCCCTGGGAAGCAACTACTGTAGATTTGGTGGTGCGGGATATTGTTTTCAGTCCAGGAACACCTGCACAAGGGGATGTAATTACCTTCAAAGCAGATTTGGTAAATCAAGGTGGTGGAGCGTCGGGTGCCTTTAATGTGCAGTGGACAATTGACGATAAACCGCAACCTCTGCAACCCCACGGGACATTACAACCTGGTCAATTTTCTGAGGAAAGCAGTTTATATTTCAAAGTAGAGAACTTATCTCCCGGTAAACATACCATCCGCTTTACTGCTGACCCAGAAAACAAGCTTCCCGATGTTAACCGGGGAAATAGTACCTTTAGTAAAGAGTTTGTCGTTACTCCCCACAACCAAATGACTATTGGTGAGTCGCGCAAACTGGAAAGTCTCGACCCCCTGCGGATGAGAAACCTGAGTACTAGCGATATATTTGGCTTGCTTTTCCGAAGTTTAGTGACTCGTGACCCCAAAACTGGAGAGATGATGTCAGATATCGCTAAGTCTTGGACAGTCAAAACCAGCGATAATCCTGTGGCTATTCGTAACGCTGCAACTCCCAATAACCCAGGAGATAAACGTCCCATTGATAAACCTTCCACACCTCCAATTATTAGTCGTCCCATCGACGATAAAATACCTCCTATCCGCCGTCCTCCTCGTCCGATTGATGATGACCCTTCTCCACCCAAGGACAAAAATTGGCAACAAATTGTTACCTTTACTCTGCGGGATGATGTCTTTTTTCACAACGGTAGCAAATTGACTGCTGATGATGTGGTATTTACTTATCAAATGGTCAAACAGACCAAATCTATCTGGAATGAGTTAACAGCACAAATTATTGCTGTCCAAGCTGATAATGCCACAACTGTATCTTTGATTTTGCAAGAGAAAACAAGTTTCAAGAGCTTACCAATAGAAGCTTGGATGTTACCTATAGTACCAGCACGTATTTACAAGTCTGCACCAGAGAAGTTTGGTTTTAATCCTATTGGTTGCGGAGCATTTCAAATGGAAAGCTTTGCACCAGGTTCAGAAACAATTAAGTTAACAGCTTTTCGGGAATATTTCCAGGGACAGCCGCGATTAGATTCCATCACCATGCTGACCATTAGCGACTCCCAAAAGCTAGTGAATTTGATACGTGAAGGTATTGCTAATGCTATAGTCGTACCCTACGACGAAAAATTGTACAACCAAATTAAAGATACCCCAGAATGGATTGTCCAGCCAGTTCCAGCTTCTGCACCTACCTTAATTTACGCCCAATCTAAGCAGGTACTTGAGCGTCAGCCGAACAGTTTCGACCTGACTTGGAATGCTCATCTGTGGTATGTGCAGAAAGGGTAAATGGGGACAAGGGAAGGGAGACAAGGGAGACAAGGGAGACAAGGAAGAAATTAAATTCCCTGTTCCCTGTTAAGAGTTAAGAGTTAAGAGTTAAGAGTTCCCTCTAAACCATCTGCTTATCGCGGAATTTGACTAACTCACTAGGGGCAAAGGCACCGTGTTCGGTGATAATTGCGGTGATCAAGTCAGCTGGGGTGACATCAAAAGCCGGGTTATAAAAATCAACACCACCCGGTGTGAGGATGGTGTCGCCTACTTGATAGATTTCCGCTGGATCGCGTTCTTCGATGGGTATTTTGCTACCGTCAGGTAGTTCAAAGTCAATGGTGGACATGGGAGCAGCGACGAAAAAGGGGATATTATGGGCTTTAGCAACGATCGCTAAGCTGTAAGTACCGATTTTATTTGCAGTGTCACCGTTAGCGGCTATTCTGTCCGCACCCACAACGACGGCGTGAATTAATCCCCGGTTCATACAGTGGGCTGCCATATTGTCAGTAATTACCGTAACAGGTATGCCTTCTTGGACACATTCCCAAGCGGTGAGTTTCGCACCTTGCAAGCGGGGACGGGTTTCATCGGCAAAGACACGCGCTAAACGTCCATCCCGCCATGCAGAACGGACTACACCTAATGCAGTACCGTAACCAGCAGTTGCTAGTGCCCCAGCGTTACAGTGGGTGAGAATTGTTAACTGTTCTGGAGTGGACGGTAATGCTTGCAGACCATGATCGCCAATTGCCTGACAGGTTTGCAAGTCTTCGGCATTTATTTGCTGGGCAGTTTTGAGCAGCAGTACTTTGATTTCTTCCACATTTGCCGTAGTTTCGTATGCTGTTCGCATCATCCGGGCGATCGCCCAAAATAAATTCACAGCAGTCGGACGAGTCGCACGCAGCATATCTGCTACAGTTTCCAATCGGTGCAAGAATTCATCACGACTAGTGGTTTTTATTTCTCTTGCTCCTAAGTACATTCCGTAAGCTGCCGCCACACCAATCGCCGGAGCGCCTCGCACAATCATGGTTTTAATCGCCCATGCCATATCTTCGCTGCGGCTGATTTCTACAAATGTATACTCATTCGGCAACCGGGTTTGGTCAATTAGGGAAACAGCGTCGTTGTGCCAAATAACGGGGTAAACTTGATTTTTGGGAGCAGTCATGGAGGTTTACTTAATAAAAGTTTAAGAATTTTTCGCTCGGAGTAATTCTACTAGTTTTGGCATCTCTTCCGTAGCTGCACCCTGAATGATATTAAAATCTGGGAGGGCATCATAATTAGGATGGGGGTCGATAAAGTACTTGTCTTTAACGCCAGCGAAGAAGCGCAACAGATTAGCAGCGGGATACACTAAAGCAGATGTGCCAATTCCAATCAACACATCTATCTGCGGAAGTATCTCATATAAATCATCGACTCTCATATCCACAGCCTCCCCGAACCAAACCACATCGGGACGCAATTGTCTGCCACATTGAGGACACAAATCGCCCAGTTTAGTTGGTTGGGTAATGGCGTGACGATAATCGCACTGCCAGTCAGCATCCAGTGGGGGAATCCCAAAATGCCACTCACATTTGTGATAGTCAATTCTGCCGTGAAGATGCCAGACGTCATTAACACCAGCTTTTTCTAGCAAAGTATCAATGTTTTGCGTGATGCACACCACCTCAAATATAGCTGCTAGTTTAGATATTGCAAAGTGAGCAGCGTTGGGCTGACAGTTTTGCATTTGTCCATATCTTTGAGCGTAAAAGTCCAGCACCAACTGGGGGTTGCGTTTCCATCCTAGGGGGGTTGCAATATCTTCAATGGGGTGTCCTTCCCAGAGTCCATTTGTACCGCGAAAGGTGGGAATACCGCTTTCTGCAGAAAGTCCGGCACCGCTGAAGACTACAATTTTGGTCATATAGATTGGTGTAGAGTAGGGTGGGCTTTCCTTTTGCCCACCCTACTGATACTTTAGTGCTGATTTGAGCGATAAACCGCTCACTACAAACCCCTCATAGGCAAAATTTTGTCGATTATACTGATATCATACCGGGAGTTTTACCGCATCAGCAGTCTTAAATCGATTTGTGAGAAATTAGATCCCTGACTTCTTTAAGAAGTCGGGGATCTAATTTCTCACAAAAAAAGCCAAAAAAATAGAGGTTATGTTATTGTTTTCGCCACAGGAAGTCATAATTTTTGGTTTGATATGCATAATTACAAATACCAAGTAGGTGGTAGCCTCACAACAGATGTACTAAGCTATGTACAGCGAAAAGCGGATGTAGAACTGTATGAAGCATTAAAAGCCGGAGAATTTTGTTATGTCCTCAACTCCCGTCAGATGGGGAAATCTTCCCTGCTGGTAAGAACAAAGCATCGGTTGCAACAAGAAGGATTTCAATGTGCCATGCTCGATATGACTAGCATCGGTAACTACAATATTACAGCAAAGCAGTGGTATAACGGGGTTATTGGTCAGTTATGGCGGAGCTTTAAACTTGGAGTCAAATGTAATTTAAAAGCTTGGTTAAAACCGGATGAAGAAATCTCATTAACCCAGCAATTGAATAAGTTTATTCAAGAGTTGCTGCTGGTGCATTTTCCTAATGAAAAAATTGTTATTTTTATTGATGAAATTGATAGTATACTCACCTTGGATTTTCCCGTCGATGATTTTTTTGCTTTGATTCGCTACTGTTATAATCAAAGAGCGATCGCACCGGAATATCAACGCCTCACCTTTGCAATTTTTGGCGTCGCTACACCCTCTGATTTAATTTTTGACCGCAAGCGCACCCCTTTTAATATTGGGAAAGCGATAGAATTGCAGGGATTTAAACTGGAGGAAGCACAGCCATTAGCCAAGGGCTTAGCAAGCAAATTCAGCGACTCCCAAGCAATCTTAAAAGAAATATTAGCTTGGACAGGAGGACAACCCTTTCTCACTCAAAAACTGTGTAACTTAACATTGCTTGCAGCGGATTTTATAACGGATGAAACGGATGGTTTAACTTATTTAACTTGTTCTCAGGCTCAGTCTGGAAACGCATTTCAGTGGGCTGTAGCCTCCCAGAAGAGCGAGGGGGAGCCTCGTTTTTCTCGTTACCAGGCTCAGCCTGGTAACGAGAGAGGAACAGATAACTTATCCGCTACATTCGCTACAAAATCCGGTGCCGCCGGTGCCAAAATTGAAGAATTAGTGCGTCATCGCATTATCAACAATTGGCAATCTCAGGATGAACCAGAACATTTAAAAACGATACGCGATAGCTTCGCTGCTGCGCGGAGCGCAGATCGCATCCTTCGCAACGAGCAACGTGCTGGAAGATTACTCGGAATTTACGAACAAATTTTACAAATTGGTCAATTAACCGCCGATGATAGTCGAGAGCATATTGAACTATTATTATCTGGTTTAGTAGTGAAACAGTCGGGATTTCTCAAGGTGAGAAACCCGATTTATCGAGAAGTTTTTAACCTGTCATGGGTACAAAAACAATTAAGTTATCTCCGCCCCTATTCTCAAACATTTGATGCTTGGATAGCTTCAAAACAGCAAGATAAATCGCGGTTGTTGCGTGGCGAAGCTTTAAAAGAGGCTCAACTATGGTCGCAGGGGAAAAGTTTGAGTGACTTGGACTATCAATTTTTAGCGGCTTCGGTAGAACTAGAATCGCAGGAAGTACAAAAGACTTTAGCATCAGAACGCGCCAAAGCTATTAAAATCGAACTGTTGCAAGAACAAAAAATCTCTAAACAGCAACGGCTATTTTTAGCAGTTTTGAGTTTTGCGTTCACAGTCGCTTCTGGAATGGGAATCTTGACATTTTGGCAATACCGACAAGCAAGCATCAGTGAAATCAAAGCCTTGGCTTCATCTTCTCAAGGATTGTTTGGCTCCAACCACCAGTTAGACGCGATGGTAACAGCAATTAAAGCTAAACGTCGCCTGGAAAATTTGGGTGGTGTTGATGCCCAAACGGCTGCTGAGGTGCAAGCTGCCTTACAACAAGCGATTTATGGAACCAACGAATTTAACCGGCTCATCGGACATCAAGGCAGTGTTTTGAGCGTCGATATTAGTCCGGATGGGAAGTTAATTGCTACTGGGAGTAACGACAAAACTGTGAAAATCTGGAAACGAGACGGTACGTTACTCTACACCTTAAAACATGAAGCAACGGTGCATCGGGTTGCCTTTAGTCCCGAAAGTGACATGATTGTTGCTGGTAGTTTAGATGGTCATCTAAATCTTTGGACAATTGACGGCACTCGCTTAAAAACTATTTCCGCACACCAAACTCCGGTATGGGGAGTTGCTTTTAGTCCCGACGGTAAACTAATTGCCTCCGCCAGTGGGGATAAAACGGTAAAATTGTGGCGGTTGGACGGTAGGTTAATTCACACTTTGAGAGGACATGAAAAAGCAGTTTGGGGCGTTGCTTTTAGTCCTGACAGCCAAATGATTGCTTCTGCCGGAGTTGATGGTAAAGTTAAACTGTGGAGTGTAGATGGCAGACTACTCAAAACCCTAGAGGGGCATCAAGCACCAGTTTGGGATGTGGCATTTTGCCCTAGTAAAAATATACTTAAAAATTTACTGGTATCGGTTAGTTCTGACCGCACCGCTAAACTGTGGAACCTAGACGGCAGTTTAATAAGAACGATTCCCGGCGATTATCCAATCCTGGGAGTTGATTGTAGCATGAATGGGGAATATATTGCAACTAGCGGCAAGGATAATGTCGTCAAGTTGTGGAAGCCAGACGGAACTTTGATCAGAACTTTAAAGCAGCATAATGCGGTAATTAGAGATGTGGCTTTGAGTGCTGATGGTTTGATGGCTGCTTCCGCTAGTGATGATGGCACAGTCAAACTTTGGCGACGCAACGCATATTTATTAAAACCCCTCTACGCTCATCAGGATACCATTTGGGAGGTTGCCACTAGTCCGGATGGTAAGCTATTTGCCACCGTCAGCGGTGATAACATGCTCAAACTGTGGCGGACTGATGGTACGCTCATGAAAACTATCCCGGCAAAAGAATCTAATTTTCGCAGTGTGGCATTTAGTCCAGACAGTCGGATGATGGTGATGGGGGGGAATGATTTTAGTGTTCAGGTTTGGGATTTGGGTGAGACGGAGAAACCAGAACCCCGACAAATCGCCAAGATAGTGGGACATAAGGCTGGGATTTATGCAGTAGGGATTAGTCCGGATGGAAAAACCATCGCCTCCGCTGGAGACGACAAAACCATCAAACTGTGGACTATTGACGGGAAACTACTGCATACCATTGTCGCCCACAATGAGAGAATTTGGAAATTAGCCTTCTCTCCTCAAGGTAATACCCTCGCTTCGGCTAGCGAAGACGGTACAGTTAAACTGTGGAAATCAGATGGTAAACCTATTGCCACGCTCGACCGTCACCAAGGAGCGGTGTGGGGTGTCGCATTTAGTCCCCAAGGTAATATTATCGCCTCCGTCAGCCGCGACGACACCATCAAACTCTGGCGGTTAGACGGTACCCTCGTCAAAACGATTGTGGCGCATAGTCGAGGGTTGACGCGAGTCGCATTTACTCCAGATGGACGTACTATTACTACCGCTGGTGGAGACAATACAGTAAAGTTGTGGAGTTTAGAAGGCAAGTTGTTGACTACCTTATCGGGTCATCGGGGTATGGTTATCAGCCTTGCGTTTACTCCCAATGGCAACTATCTGGTATCCGGTGGTGATGACAGCACGGTAATGTTGTGGGATTTAAAGAAAATTCTAGCTCT
>Ga0114939_10002931_pt1 | contig 12247 bp, 11 predicted proteins | sample AshMeaCrysSpring_FD_87196 | JGI IMG/M metagenome (GOLD analysis project Ga0114939, IMG submission 87196) | Groundwater microbial communities from Big Spring, Nevada to study Microbial Dark Matter (Phase II) - Ash Meadows Crystal Spring | ecosystem: Environmental > Aquatic > Deep subsurface >... | reverse complement strand
CACGGCCAATTCACGAAGCCGTAGAGAACGAGGGATGAGCGGCGAAGAGGGAGCGGAAGGCGTAGCGGTGGTGATTGGCATTCATGGCGGAGAAGAAGTCGGTGTTGGTTTTGTGATGGGAACGGGGTTGTCTGGAGATCCAATGCACGCAGAGGCTGTTGCTGAGGCATCGGAATATGCCCATAAAAAGCATGGAGCCAGGCTTGTGCGCGCGGCTCAAGTCATCGAGGTGGCTGACATCCAGACGTTGATGGAGTCCACTTTCAATTCCCCAGGACTGCCGGTTGAGCCGGAGCCACTCCAAGGCGCTGAGTTGCTCGGGAGGACGGCTGGTGAGCAATTCCACCGAGTCGCTCTTTTTGCCGTTGGTGATGCGGATGAGGCGGGCGGCTTGGGCCACAAGGGGAAAGTCGGCGCTTTCCGCGCCCAGCGGGGAGCTTTGGAGAGTTCGGATTTCGTCCCGACCCCGGTTTAGCTGGCGGCTGGCGGCCACTTGCGGGCCGGGGCTGCGGTGGTCGCAGGGAACCGTGGCTTTTTTTCCGCACAACCCGACCGTTCGGCTTCTGGGGTGCCCTCAACGCCCAACTCCCCGCAGAGGAACGCACGGCCCTCCGCCGTGAGCAACGCAATGACATCCTCTCCTGCGCCACCATCCTGGTCTGGCAGGTCCTCCTTTTTATGATCCCAATGCAAATCCTGACCCGCAATTTCGTGGCCGTGGCGCTGACGGGTCCGGTCTTTGTGGCGGCCTGCGTGGCCCTCTATTTCGTTTGGTATCGGAACCTGCCGCGACCGGACGAGGAAGTGGCCGACTTCGCCAGCAAGCCGCCGGTGCATTGAGCGGGGCCGGACCCGCCTTCGGGTCCGGCGGGAAACGGCAGCCGAAAAAATCAGGGGCTTTCCGGGAGGTTCCTGTTTCCACGCGTCATCCCGGGGAAGGCCTGCGACAGGTGATCGCGCGAAGCGTCCTTGGAGTGCTTTGGTTCTCCACAGAAATCATGCCCTCGCGCGCGTAGTTGGCGGGGTCCACGGCGTGGTTCGCGGCAGTGGCCACAAATTTATCCAGCATTCCGCTGAAAAATGGTTGACCTCGCCGCCCAAAAGTGGTGGAAAGTGGGGACTTGTGGAGCAAAGTGTCACGTAAATCCTAGGAATTGAAAATGGAATCGCAACCGCCATCGCTCTTTGCCGGGACCTTCGAGCGTTCGATGGACGCGAAGAAGCGGGTTGCCGTGCCGGCGGGCTGGCTGGGGAAAAAGGAGGGGGAGGAATTTTACACCGTGCCGCACCCCTCGAAGAATTTCCTGATGGTGATGCCGCCAGCCGAGTTGCTGGCGTGGGAACAACGCTTTCTGGACAATCCGGGGCTGACCATGGCGCAGAAGCGCGCGGCGGTCCGCAATTTTTACGCCGGCGCGCGGAAGGTGGCCACCGACTCGCAGGGGCGCATTTTGCTGGCCGACGACCATTGCGCGGCGGCCGGGCTGAAGGACACGCTCGCAATGGTGGGCGGCCGGAGCCGGTTCGAAATCTGGGACCGCGACCGTTATGAGGCGACCCTGCAGGCCTCGGAAGCCGACTACCTGAAGGCGGCGGAGGAGATCGGACTATGATTTTGGAAAGGAAAGCGACCTCATGAGGGGGAGACCAAGGTGATCCGGCACGGCCGCAGGCTCTGCTTCGGTTTCAGCCCCCAAAAGGGCTCCGACGGAAAGCCGGCCGGCCACGCCGCCATCAAGGTCCCCCGCAGAAACGCTTATGAATACCTCGGTTTGCGAAAACCACCCGCACTTGGAAAAGCCTGACCCCGAGATTCCGGGAGCCTACCACGCGCCCGTGATGCCCGAGGAAGTCTGCGCCTTCCTCGCGCCGGGGCCCGGCAGGCGGATTCTGGACGCCACGCTCGGCGGGGGCGGCCACACGCGCCTTTTTCTGGACGCCGGTGCGGAGGTGATCGGCGCCGACCAGGATGCGGACGCGCTCGCGTATTGTGCGGCGACGCTCGGTGACGGCGGCGGACGATTGCGGCTTCTCCACACGAATTTTGCGGCGGTGGCGGAGGCGCTCGATGGTCTGGGCGTGGAACTTTTGGACGGCGTGTTGCTCGATCTCGGAGTTTCGTCCCACCAGCTCGACACGGCGGAGCGCGGGTTTTCTTTCCACCGCGACGGACCGCTCGACATGCGGATGGATCAGAGCGGCTCGATGAGCGCGGCCGTGCTTGTGAACACGGCCGGGCGGGACGAACTCGCGCGCATTTTCCGGGAATTCGGGGAGGAACCCCACGCGAACCGGATTGCTTCCCACCTCGTGCGACTGCGCGACGCACGGCCGTTCCGCACCACGGGCGAGCTGGCGGCGGCGGTTTGTGCGGTCGCGCCGAGGACGGGCCCGCGCCATCCGGCGACGCGCGTGTTCCAAGCGCTGCGGATCGCCGTCAACGACGAACTTGGGGCTCTTGCCCGGGGGCTGGAGACCCTTTCGGACCGGCTGGCGCCCGGAGGCCGCTTTGCAGTGATCACGTTTCATTCGCTGGAGGACCGCATGGTGAAGAGGTTCTTTCGCGAGCGGAGCAACGAATGGGTGGACCGACCGGAGTGGCCCGAACCCCGCCGCAATCCCCTGCACATTTTCCGGCTGCTCACGCCCAGCCCGATCGATCCGTCACCAGAAGAAACCCGGCTCAACCCGCGCGCCCGTAGCGCCAAGCTCCGCGTGGTTGAGCGCATCCCGCACATCCCATGAACTCCGCACGTCCAAACCGCTTCGAAATCGCACCGTTGTGCCGCTGGCTGCTCGTCGGCCTGCTCGGCTTCGCCTGTGCCATCGTGTTTGTTTACGTCAAAAACAGCCAGCACCAGCTCGGCGAGGCCACCCGCAAGATCGAGCGCCAGATCGCCGAGGAACGCGCCCACAACGATGTTCTCCTCGCGCGCATCTCCGCCCTCTCCTCGCGCGCCGAGCTCACCCGCAAGATCCAGCAGGGCTTCGTTTCCCTCGTTTCCATCCAAGACCACGCGATCGCAAGGCTCGGCCCGCCCGCGACCGGCGGCACCGACACGGTCGCCCGCACCGCCTCCATCCGGTGATGAGAATCCCATTCCGCTGGCGCGCGGTCGTGCTGTGCTCGGCCGCCATGCTTGTCTTTACCGGCTTTTCGATCCGCCTTGGTTATTTGCAGATCACCAAGCACGAGGAATTTTCCGAGATTGCCGCGAGCAAAAATTCGATCCGCGTCGCGATCCCCGCCCGGCGCGGACTCATCACGGACCGCAATGGCGAGATCCTGGCCGCGAATATCCCGGTCCGCCGGGTCGTCCTCGACGGGTCGCATGTGAAAGATCCCGCAAAGCTCGCCGCCGCCACGTCGCCGTATCTGGGCATCGACGCGGCGCAGCTTGCCGCCACCTATTCGACAAAGAGCCGCTACAAAATCATCTGCCACGACCTGCCGGAGGAAACCGCCCTCGCCATGCGGAAGGACCTCGAGAAGCAATCCCTCCGAGGCCTCTACCTGCACGAGAACACCTCGCGCCTTTATCCGAACGGACAGATGCTCGCCCACATCCTCGGTTTCCTCGGCCGCAAGGACCCGCAGGATACCGACATCGTTGGCATGGAGGGCATCGAGCGCAGCATGGACCATGTCCTCAACGGCCGCGACGGCTACCGGCACATCGAAAAAGACCGCACCGGCCGCGAAATCGTCGTTTACCGCGGACAGGAACAGGGGCCGCAACACGGCCGCACCGTCGAGCTCACCATCGACATGGGCCTCCAGTCGATCCTCGAAAACGAACTCGACACCGCCTGCGCCGAACTCAAACCCAACATGGCCGTCGCCATCCTCGCCAACCCGAAAACCGGCGAGATCCTCGCCATGGCCTCCCGCCCGCATTTCGACCCGAACAACCTCCGCGCGTCGCAGGAAAGCGACCGCCTCAACCCGGCCATCATGAGCGTCGTCGAGCCGGGCTCGACGTTCAAAATCGTCGCCGCTTCGGCCGCCCTCAACGAGGGCAAGGTCAACGAGAAGTCCAGCATCTATTGCGAGAACGGCCACTTCGCCTACGGCGGCCGCATCCTCCGCGACCACCACGGCTACGGGCAGATGAGCGTCCGCGAGATTCTCGTCAAATCCTCGAACATCGGCTCGGCCAAGATGGCGATGATGCTCGGCGAAGACAAATATTACGAATACGTGCGCATGTTCGGTTTCGGCGAACGCACCGGCATCGACCTGCCCGGCGAGGTGCGCGGATTGCTCAGCCCGCCCTCCCGCTGGGACAAACTCACCATCACGCGCATGCCGATGGGACACTCGATCGCCGTGACCCCGCTGCAAATTACCATGGCGATGGGCGTCATCGCCAATGGCGGCAAGCTCATGCGGCCACAGTTGATCCGCACGATCCGCGACACCGACGGACAGGAAGTTTTCCGGGCCGAGCCGCAGGTCGTCCGCCGCGTCATCCCGGAGCAAACCGCCGCTTTCGTCGCCGATGCGCTCTCGGGGGTCACAACCCAGGGCGGCACCGCCAAACTGGCGTCGGTCCCGGGCTATTCGGTGGCGGGGAAAACCGGCACCGCCCAGCGGGTGGATCCCAAGGGCGGCTACACGCCCGGCAAATATGTGGTTTCCTTCGTCGGATTCATGCCGGCCGAAGATCCCGCCTTTGTCTGCCTTGTGATGATCGACGACGCCAAAATCGCCCCCGGCATCAACTACGGCGGGCTCGTCGCCGCGCCGATCTTCGCCCGCGTCGGCGAAAAATCGGCCCGGTATTTGAACCTCGTGCCCACCATGCGGGCCGAGGCCGCCCTGCCGGTCGCTTTCAACTCGGGCGGAGCCCGCGAGGAGGCCGAGCAATGACCGCGTCCCTCGGCGATCTCCTTGCCGCCACACGGGTGACCCTCAGCGCCGCGGATGCGGCGCTGCGCGTTTCCGGCATCAGCTACGATTCGCGCAAAGTCCGCCCCGGCGACCTCTTCTTCGCCCTCCGCGGCGCGAAGTCGGACGGCCGCGCATTCGCATCGGAAGCGGCGGCCCGCGGGGCGGTGGCGGTGGTGGCCGAGGCCGATCTGGCAGGCTGCGGCGCGCCGGCTGTCGTGGTGCCCGACGCGCGGTTGGCCATGGCGGAAATTTCGGCGGCTTTCTTCGGGTATCCGTCGCGTGATCTGAAGATGATCGGCATCACCGGCACGAACGGCAAAACCACAACCGCCTTCCTTTGCCGCCACATCCTCGAAACCACCCTCCGCCGCTGCGGGCTCATCGGCACGGTCAAATACCTTGTTGGCGACGAGGAAATCCCGGCTCCCCACACGACACCGGAGTCCCCCGACCTCCAGAGTTTGCTCGCGCGCATGCGGGACGCGGGCTGCAAAGCGGCCGCCATGGAGGTCTCGAGCCACGCGCTCGCGCAGCACCGCGCCGACGCCATCGCCTTCGACGCCGCCGTATTCACCAACCTCACACAGGACCACCTCGACTATCACAAAACGATGGACGCCTATTTCGAAGCCAAGGCGTCCCTGTTCGACCGTCTCGTCCCCGATGGAACGAAACGCCCCCGCGCGGTGGTGAATGCCGAAGACCGTTACGGCCACATGCTCCTCGAGCGCCTTTCGCGCGCGGGGTCGAAGGTTCAGGTGCTCACCTTCGGGCTCGGGGCGCGCTGCGACTTCCGCGCGACCGACATCAAATTCGACGCCACGGGGAGCACGTTCCACCTCACCGCCAAGGGGCGCCAGTATCTCGTGCGGTTGCCGCTCATCGGCCACTTCAATATTCTCAATGCCCTCGCGGCACTCGCCGCCACGGCCGGGGTCGGCACCGAGGTGCGCGCCGCCGTCGCCGCTCTCGCCAACGCCCCGCAGGTGCCCGGCCGCCTCGAGCGCGTGCCCGCCCGTCGGAATTTCCAAGTGTTCGTCGATTACGCGCACACCGACGACGCGCTCACCAACGTGCTCCGGACTCTGCGCGACCTCAAACCCGCCCGCCTCATTGTTGTCTTCGGATGCGGCGGCGACCGCGACCGCGCCAAACGCCCGCTCATGGCGGCCGCGGCCGAAGCGCTCGCCGACCATGCGATCCTCACCTCCGACAACCCGCGCTCGGAAGACCCCCTCGCGATTCTCGCCGACATGCGCGCGGGCCTGCGCTCGAACCGGTTCGAGGAAATCCCCGACCGCGACGAGGCCATCCGCCGCGCGATCGCGCTCGCCGGTCCCGGCGACATCATCCTCATCGCCGGCAAAGGCCACGAAGCCTACCAGGAAATCAACGGGGTCCGCACCCCGTTCGATGACGTCAAGGCCGCCCGCTGGGCCATCGAAGGCCGCCCTGTCGAAATCGCCGAAGCCACATGAACCCGCTCCCGCTTTCCGAACTGGCCGCCCTCTGCGGCGCGCCACCGCCCGCCCGCGGCGGCGACACCGCCGTCTCGCGCGTTTCCAAGGACACGCGCACACTCGCGGCCGGCGACCTCTATTTTGCGCTGCGCGGGGAATCCTTCGACGGCAATGCCTTCGCGCGCGAGGCCGCCGCGCGGGGTGCCGCCGGGGCGGTCCTCGACGACCCCGCCGCCGCGCGGGAGGTCCCCTCCGACTTTCCGGTCATTCTCGTCGAAGACGGCGCGGCCGCGCTCCACCGACTTGCCGCGGCCTGGCGCGACCGTCTCGGTCTGCGCGCCGTATGCATCACCGGCAGCAACGGGAAGACCAGCACAAAGGAATTCACCGCCGCCGTGCTTTCCTCGCGATTCCCGACCACAAAAACCGAAGGCAACCTCAACAACCACATCGGTCTCCCGCTCACCATCCTCGCCGCCGAGACCGGCCACAAAGCCGCCGTCTGGGAAATCGGCATGAACCACCCCGGCGAAATCGCGCCGCTCGCCGCCATCGCCAAACCCGACGCCGCCATCGTCACCAATATCGGCGTCGCCCATATCGAATACATGGGCTCGCGCGAGGCCATCGCCCGCGAGAAATCCGCCCTCCTCGCCGCCCTGCCGCCTGCCGGCACCGCCATTTTCCCGGGTTCCGACGATTTCGCCGACACCCTGGCCGCCTCGACCCGCGCTCGCGTCGTCCGCACAGGCGGGCCGGACCTCCACGCCGCCGACCTCCGGATTTCGGCCGACGAAACCGCCTTCACTCTCGTCGTTGACGGCGCGCGAATCCCGGCGCGGGTGCCCGCCCCCGGAGCCCACATGGTCGCCAACGCCCTCCTCGCCATCGCCGCCGGACTCGCGCTCGGCCTTGCTCCCGAGGAATGTGTCGCTGGGCTGGCCACCGCCCGCAATGCCTCCGGCCGCCTCGCCCGCAAATCCCTGCGCGATGTCCTCTTCCTCGACGATACTTACAATGCCAACCCGGATTCCATGGTCGCCGCCCTCGGCGTCCTCGCGGGCATCCCGGGCGGAAAAAAAATCGCCGTCCTCGGCCGCATGGGCGAACTCGGTTCCCACGCCGACGAGGGCTACCGCCGCACAGGGATCGCCGCCGCCGCCTCGGCAGGTGCCCTCATCGCGGTCGGACCCGAAACCGCCCCGCTCGCCGAGGCCGCCGAGGCGGCCGGTCTCGCGCATGTGGTCCGCGCGGGGGATGTCGCCGCCGCCGCCGCCGCCCTGCGTGAAATTGCCGGCGCGGGCGATGTCGTGCTTGTCAAAGGCAGCCGTTCGGCGCGTATGGAGAGGGTCCTGGAGGAATTCTGATGCTTTACTACCTTTACGATCTCAGCGAGTGGGCGCTCAAGTCCGGCTACGACAGCGACTTTTTCAAGGCGCTCAACGTGTTTTCGTATATCACGTTCCGTGCGATCTGCGCGGCGGCGACAGCCTTTTTGCTTTCCCTCGTTTTCGGGAACTGGATCATCCGCAAGTTGATCTCGCTCAAGTTCGGCCAACCGATCCGCACGAGGGAGGAAGTCAACAAGCTCTTCGAATTGCACGGGGCGAAAAAAGGCACGCCCACCATGGGCGGCATTCTCATCATCGGCTCGATTGTGATCTCGACCGCCCTCTGGGCCCGGCCGACCAACCCGTTCGTCTGGCTGGTGCTTTTCAGCGCCCTTTTCCTCGGAGCCATCGGGTTCTACGACGACTGGCTCAAAGTCACCAAGAAAAGTTCCGCCGGGATCAGCAGCCGTCTCAAGTTCGGCCTGCAATGCGTGCTGGCGCTGATTTTCACCGCGTTCTTCCTCGCCGATCCCAAGCTCTCCGCGCTCGCGCAGAGTATTTATCTCCCGTTTTTCAAAGATCCGATCATCACGGGGATGGGCCTCTTCACGTTTGTGTTTTACCTGCTCGTCATCGTGGGCACGTCGAACGCGGTCAACCTCACCGACGGCCTCGACGGGCTGGCCACGGGCTGCACCGCCACGGTCGCCAGCGCCTATGCCGCCCTCGCGTATCTTGTGGGCAACTCGAAAGCCGCCGCCTACCTGCAGATCCCGTTCGTGCCGTATTCGGGCGAGTTGGCGGTGGTGTGCGCGGCCCTGCTGGGAGCGTGCATGGGGTTCCTTTGGTGGAACGCGCACCCCGCGCGCGTGTTCATGGGCGACACCGGCTCGCTGGCCATCGGGGGCATGCTCGGCACGGTCGCGATCTGCTGCAAACAGGAAATCCTCCTCGTCATCGTGGGCGGCGTTTTTGTGATCGAGGCCCTCTCGGTCATCCTCCAGGTTGCCAGCTTCAAACTCACTGGCCGCCGCATCATCAAAATGTCGCCGCTCCACCACCACTTCGAACTCAGCGGCTGGAAGGAAAATACCGTCATCGTCCGCTTCTGGATCATGTCGATCATCTTCGCCCTCGTCGGCCTCGCCACCCTCAAACTGCGATGATTTACTCCGGAAAACATGCCGTCGTTCTCGGCCTCGGCCACAGTGGAGAGGCCGCCGCGCGCCTCCTCGCCGAGGAGGGCGCCCGCGTCACCGTGCTCGAAAGCGCGGACTCGCCCGCTCTCCGCGAAAAGGCCCGCGCCCTCGCCGAAGCCGGCGTCGCCACCGTCCTCGGCCCGGCCGCCGAGACCGACCCGACCCCCTTCGACGTGTGCGTGCTCAGCCCGGGCATCGACCCGGCAGTCCCGCTCGTCCGCAATATCACCTCGCGCCACATTCCGGTCATCGGCGAGCTCGAACTCGCCTTCCGCGAATGCCTGTGCCCGGTGGCCGCCATTACCGGAACGAATGGAAAAACCACCACCACCGAGCTCACCACCGCGATGCTTCAGGGAGCGGGCGTCCGCACGATGGCCAGCGGAAATATCGGCCTGCCGTTCGCGACCGCCGTGCGTCAGAGCGGCGACCTCGACGTGATGGTCCTCGAGGTGAGTTCGTTCCAACTCGAAACGACCCGGTCGTTCCACCCGCACGTCTCGGCATGGCTCAACCTCAGCCCGAACCACCTCGACCGCTACCGCGATGTCGAGGAATATCGCGCCGCCAAACTCCGCATCTTCGAAAATCAGGACGACAACGACTTCGCCGTCCTCAACGCCCGCGCCGACCTTCCGCCCGTCCCCGCGCGCAAGATCACCTTCTCGGCATACGGGCCCGCCGATTTCACCCTCGACGGCACCCTCGTCCGCTACCTCGGCGAGCCGGTCATCGACCAGCGCGACACCCGCCTGCCAGGGGTCCACAACGCCGAGAACCTCATGGCCGCCCTCGGCATCGGCCTCGCCCTCGGAGTGGACCTCCCGCGGCTTGCGGCGGCCGTCGGCGAATATTCGCCACCCACCCACCGATGCGAGTTCGTGCGCGAGCTCGACGGGGTGCGCTATATCAACGACTCAAAAGCCACCAACCTCGACTCGGTCGAGAAGGCGCTGCTCTCCCAGGAACGACCGGTCGTCCTCGTCGCGGGCGGCAAAGACAAGGGCTTCGAGTTCGACCCCATCCTCCCGCTTGTGCGCGAGCGCGTCCGCGCGGCCGTTCTCATCGGCGAGATGCGCCACCGGATCGCGGCCTCCTGGCCGGGCGTCGATTGCCGTCCGTGCGGCTCGCTTGAGGAAGCCGTCGCCGCCGCGCGCGCGCTCGCCCGGCCCGGCGAGACCGTCCTTTTCTCCCCCGGCACATCCTCCTTCGACATGTTCCGCAACTACGGCGAGCGGGGCAACCGCTTCAAGGACGCCGTCCACGCACTCCAACCAACCACGCAAAATCCATGAAACCTCAACGCACGGTCCGCATGCCACTCCGCAAACCCGCGCGCCGCCCGCAGCCGCAGCCGCTCCGCGCGCGCTCCGCTTCCGCCGCCGAAACCGAAGCCGATTTCGACGAGGAAGATTACGGCGGCGAGGCCGAACCCAGCATGAGCTTCACAAACGCCCTGCTGGTCGTCCTCGCCCTGCACGTCATCGCCGTCGGCGGCGTCTTCGCGTTCAATTCCATCAAGGCCCGCCAGTCCGCCGACGCCCGCAAGCCCAAGGACGCCGCCCCGCAGGCCGTTGCCGCCGCGAAATCCGCCGAGCCCGCCGCGAAGGCCGACATCCAGCCCGCCTCGCACCAGCCCGCCGCCAAGGCCGCACCGGTCGGCAAGACCCACACGGTCGCCGCCGGCGAGACGCTCTCGAAGATCGCCTCGAAATACGGCACCACCGTCGAGGCCATCGAGAAGGCCAACGACATCACCACCCTCTCCATCATCCGCGTCGGACAGCTCCTCGCCATCCCGTCCGGAAAATCCGAGGCCGCGAAAGCATCCGCCGAGCCCGCCGCCCAAGCGCAGGCGAAACCCCGGCCGAAGCAAATTATCTCGTCGGTCACGAAATCCCCGTCAAACCCGCCGGCCGTCCAGGCCCGCCCGGAGGATTTCATCGCCGCCTCGAAAAGCCCGCCCCTCCCGGAGGAGGCGTCCGAGTCAACGGCCTCGCCCGCGAAATCCGCCGCCAAATCCCCGCCCGCACCGACCGCGCCCAAGCCGTCCCTCGTCGAGGCGGCCCCCGAGGGCAAGGCCGCCGTCGCCGATGGATCCTATACGGTCCAGAAGGGCGACAATCCCTACTCGATCGCGAAACGCCTCGGCGTGAGCTACAAGAAGCTCCTCGAAATCAACCAAATCACCGACCCCACAAAAATCCAGATCGGCCAGGTGCTCAAGCTGCCCGAGCCCGGCCACTGATCCCCGCCGCGCGGCAGGCCTTCCGCTGCCGCGCGCGGGTCCCTTTTCCGAAATCTCATGCACCGCCACGCCATCTACGTGCTTCTTGTCACGGTCGCCGGCCTCACCGGCCTCGGCATCGTCATGCTCACCAGCACGGGCGCCTTCGCGCTGGAGAGCCGCGGCGACATGTATTTCTTCGTGAAACGCCAGGCCATGTGGCTCGTCGTGGCGGTCTGCGCGGCGGTCGTCGCCGGCTGGCTCGATTACCGGATCTGGCGCAGGCTCTGGCCGTATCTCTTCGCGGTCGCGTTCACCCTCCTCATCCTGTGTTTTGTTCCGCCGGTCGGGATGCGCATCAATGGATCGAACCGCTGGGTCAACCTCGGCATCACCAACTTCCAGCCCAGCGAGCTCGCCAAGCTGGTCGCGATTTTCCTGCTCGCGTGGTGGTTCGAAAAATACCGGGACAAATCCGGCACGTTCCTCCACGGGTTTGTTCTGCCGCTGGCGTTTCTCTCCGTCCTTGTCGCCCCGATCCTGCTCGAGGTCGATATCGGTTCCTCGGCGCTCATCATGTCCTGCGGGTTGGCGGTGATGTTCATGGCGGGCACCTCGCTCAAGTGGCTGCTTTCGATGGCGGCCTGCGGACTCGCCGGCATCGCCTTCCTCATCCTCAGCATCCCCGAGCGCCTCGCGCGCTTCCTCGCCTTCCTCGAACCCGAAAAATACCGCCTCGGCGAGGGACTCCAGCAATACCAGGCCCTCATCGCCTTCGGCTCGGGCGGCTTCAACGGCCTCGGCCTCGGCGAGGGACGGCAAAAAATGCTTTACCTTCCCTACGCCCACACCGACTTCATTTTCCCCATGATCGGAGAAGAACTCGGACTCAAAGTCACACTCGCCACCGTGCTCGGCTACCTGCTCGTCTGCCTCTGCGGCAGCCAGGTCGCCATCAACGCCCGCGACCGCTTTGGCGCGCTGGTGGGGTTCGGCTGCGTGATGATGCTCACCATCCAGGCCGCCGTGAATATCGGGGTCACCACGTCCCTCCTCCCCAACAAAGGCATGCCCCTCCCCTTCATCAGCTTCGGGGGATCCGGCCTTGTCGTCTGCTATTTCATGGTCGGCCTGCT
>Ga0114939_10002930_pt1 | contig 12250 bp, 4 predicted proteins | sample AshMeaCrysSpring_FD_87196 | JGI IMG/M metagenome (GOLD analysis project Ga0114939, IMG submission 87196) | Groundwater microbial communities from Big Spring, Nevada to study Microbial Dark Matter (Phase II) - Ash Meadows Crystal Spring | ecosystem: Environmental > Aquatic > Deep subsurface >... | reverse complement strand
TGCGGCCCTGGCGGTGCGGCTCGTGGTGGCGGCGTCCGACCGGGTGCCAACCGCTGATGCCACCGCCTTCCTCACCTCGGGCCAGAGCCTGCTGGCGGGCGAGGGGTACGCGCGCTACGGCAGCGCCGAGACCACGGTGGCACCGCTGGTCCCGACGTTGCTGGCAGCGTGGGCCCGACTCACCGGAGACCCCACGATCGGCTTCTCGGCCCACCACGTCTTCTGGGGCACGGTTCTGGTGCTGCCGGTGGCCGCGATCGGCCGCGCGGTGGGCGGGCCGAGGGCAGGGTGGCGCGCCGCGTGGGCGGTCGCCCTGTGCCCGGGGCTGGTCGTCGCGGCCGGCATCGACGGCGGTGGTTCCGAGCTCCCCGCGGTGGTCGCCCTCGCCAGCGCGCTCGCCGTGGTCACCAGCAGGCAGGCGGTCCCGTCCGGGTGGCGGGCCGTCACCGTCGGCCTGGCGTGCGGTCTGGCCTACCTGCTGCGCGCGGACGCGCTGCCCGCGGCGCTCGTCGTGCTCGCCGGTCTGGTGCTGCGGCTGTGGCGGCAGCAGCAGCGCCTCGGCGCCCGGCCGGTCGAGCCGACGGACCGACCGGCGCAGCCGCTGCCTGCCGGGCGGGCGGCGCTGGCGGTGGCTCTCGCCCTGGCCGCGGCCGTCATGGTGGCCGCCCCATGGCCGGCGTGGGTGCACGCCGAGACAGGCCGTTGGCAGCTCACCGGGAAGGCCGCCGACACGTCCCTCGCGGGTTGGGAGGCGCTCGCCCGCCACGACCGGCTCGAGCGCGACGCCCTGCTCTACCGCCTGGACGACACCGGCGAGATCGTCCGCCGCCAGCAGCAGCCGCTGGTCGCCCTCGTCGCTGCCGACCCCGAGTCGTTCCTGGACGTGCAGCGCACCAACCTGGCCATGCTGATCGACCAGGCTGTCCGCCCCGACGCGCGCTGGACGGCACCCGCATGGTTGCCTCCGACATGGCAGCTGGTGCCGCTGCCTGGGCTGCTGCTGGCCGGCTGGGTGCTCTGGCGGCGGCGTGGCGACCCTCGGGTGCGCCTGCTGGCCGCCGTCGCCGCGGCCAACGTCGCGGTCACGCTGGCGTTCTTCGTGCAGGACCGCTACCTGGCCTCCTCGGTCATGATCGCGTGCGTCCTGGTCGGCGTGGGCCTGGCCGACCTGCGCTCACCGCTGGTGCGCCGGGTCGTGCAGGGGTCGCTCGCCGTTCTTGCCACGCTCGCGCTGGCCGCCGGCACGGCTGGCCCGGCGGGGCTGCTCGACCGACCCGAGCCCACCGAGCAGCGGGCGGTCGGCCAGGTGCTGGCCCGCACCACCCGTCCCGACGACAAGGTGATGACCCGGTCCATGACCGTGCGCTACTACCTCGGCCGACGCACGGTCCCGTTCCCGTACGGGACCCCCGCGCAGGTCGTCGACTACGCCTGTCGCAAGGCTGTCGACCACATCGTCGTGGACGGCAAGGTGGCCGAGCTGCGCCCGTCGCTGGCGGCCTGGCTCGGCCCCGGACCATGGCCGAGGCTGTGGCTGGAGCACGAGCTCACCGTGGACGGGGCCACGGCCCGCGTGTTCGGCCTGCGCTGCCCCGGTGAGCAGACGCTGCAGGCCGCCTCACCCGCCCGTCATCAGTAGCCGCCGGTACGGGTGACCGTCGTGGTCGAGCCGCCAAGACCCCGTACCGTGCTGGCGTGCTGATGGACGACCTGCGTGCCCGTGCCGTCGACGCGCTCACCCAGCCGGCGCTCGCCGGTGTCGTCGACCTGGTGGCCTGGCCGGACCGGCCTGTCGGGGCACCGACCGCGGACCCCGCTGCTGCGGCTGTGGTCGTCGCCAACGCCGACGGTCGGGTGCGGCTGTCTCCCACCGGCACCGAGGTGGTCGACGGGCGGGACCCGGTGGCCGACCAGGACCCCCGGGCATTCCTGCCCTACGAGCAGGAGGTGGCCGACCCGTCGCCGCCCAACGCCCGCAACGCCTACCCGCTGGCCCGTGAGCGCCTGGCCCGCGTGTTCGCCGACCCGGACCGCTCACCCGACCTGGTCGTGGTGCACACCCCGGCGCACTTCTGGCCCGAGGCCGGTGGGCACGCCGGCGAGCACGGGTCGTTGGACGTGGTGCAGTCGCGGGCCCCGCTGATCGTGTCGGCGCCGGGGGTGCCGGCGCGCGGAGTGGTCGAGGGGTGGGCCCGGCTCGTCGACGTCGCCCCCACCCTGGCCGCGCTGGCAGGTGTGGCGGTCGAGCACATCCACGACGCCGCCGGCCGTCCCCTCGACGGCGGGGTCGTCGACGTCCTCCTCCCCCCCGGGTCAGCGGCCGCTCGCTGGGTGCTCGGTCTGCTCTGGGACGGTGCCCACTGCGGCGAGCTGCTGGCGATGGCGGCGGCAGGGGAGCTGCCCGGTGTCGCCCGCCTGCTCGAGCGCGGGACCGCCCTGGACGGCGGGGCTCTGGCGGAGTTCCCGAGCGTGACCCTGGCCAACCACACGAGCCTGCTCACGGGCGTGGGCGTGCACCGGCACGGCATCCTCGGCAACGCCTACCGCGAGCGGGCCGAGCGCCGCACCGTGGTCACCAACACCGGATCGGCCTGGCACCTGGCCGAGGGGTGGATGCGACCGGAGGCCGCCACGGTGTTCGACCTTGTGCGCCGCGCGGACCCGCAGGCGTCCACCGCCTGCATCAACGAGGCCGTCGACCGCGGCGCCACCTCCTCGACCATGCAGCTCATCCGGGCCAGCGGGTCTGCCGGCGGTGCCGACGACCTCGGCCACCTGCTGCCCGACCCGGCCGCCTCGCCGTACCTCGAGTCGGCTGCGGTGCTGGCCGACCCCTACTACGCGTGGTGCACGCAGGTCGACGACGCCGGCCTCCAGCAGGTGCTGGCGGCGTGGGCGAGCCCGGCGCAGGCGCCGCGGCTCACCTGGTGGTCGGCCACCGTCACGGACGCGGGCCACCACGCCGGGGGACCGCGCTCGGCCCCGGCGGCGCAGTCCCTGCGCGAGGCCGACCGGCGGCTCCAGGCGCTGCTGGACCACCTCGACCGCCTCGGCGTCATCGACGAGGTGGCCGTGCTGCTCACCGCCGACCACGGGTTCGAGGGGGCCGACCCCTCGGTCCGCGGCGAGTGGGGCAGCGCGCTGGCCGACGCCGGCGTGCCGGTCGCCGACGTGGGCCCGGGCTTCATCTACCTGGAGCCCTGACCCCCCACCGCGTCGCCGTCCCGCTGGCTAATGACCACGTCACGTGGGCGCCTGTGCACTTCGCGGTGCGTGCACGCCTCGCCAAGTGCCGGCACGCCTACTGGACGTGGTCATTAGCGGGGCAGCGGGGTGAGCGGGGCGGCGGGGCAGCGGGGTTGGCGGGGTTGGCGGGGGCGGGACGTTGGGAGGACCAGCACGGGACTATTGGCAGGTCGCCCGCGTCGGCGGCTGAACGAGCGTGAGCACTGCCCGCCGCGGACGGGAGGTCAGCGTTGTCGCGCAAGCTCGGCGCCCTCGAGCGCCCCCTCGTCCGTCCGGCGCTGCCCGCCCCCTGGTTCGCATCGGATGTGACATGACCACGCAGCCTGCCCAGCCCTCCGCGCCTCGCTTCCCCGGCGTCCCGTCCGTCATCAACGGCAACGGTGCCGTCGCGCACGTGATGCGCCACGTCTGCGGCGGGGTCATCGGGTACCCGATCACGCCCTCCACCGAGATCTCCGAGCTCTACGAGGCTGCTCGGGCCGAGGGCGGGGTCAACGTGTGGGGCAAGCACCCGTTCTTCTTCGAGCCCGAGGGGGAGCACTCGGCCCAGAGCGGCGCGCTGGGGGCGGCGCTGACCGGCGGCCAGTTCATCTCCAACGCATCCTCCAGCCAGGGCATCCTCTACGCGCTGGAGTCGCACTACGTCACCGTCGGCAAGAAGATCGGCGGCTTCGTGCTGCAGGTCGCCGCCCGGGTGGTGAGCAAGCACAGCCTCAACGTGATGGCCGGGCACGACGACGTCTACGCGCTGCTGAGCGCCGGCTACACGATCCTGTTCGGCTCCAACGCCCAAGAGGCCGCCGACCTGGCCGCGATCGCCTACCGCACCTCGGCGCTCTCGCTCATCCCCGTCGCCAACGCCATGGACGGCTTCGCCACCAGCCACGTGCTGTCCGAGGCGCTCATGCCCGAGCCCGAGCTGCTGCGCGAGTACCTCGGCGACCCGGCCGGGCGCATCCCCTGCCCGACCGTGGCGCAGGAGCTGCTGTTCGGCGCCAAGGGCCGGGTGTTCCAGCTGACCCAGTACCTCGAGCGGCACTCCGCCGACTTCCGGCCGGACGAGCTGATCGCCCTGTCCGGCTTCCTCGGCACCCACGCCGAGGCGGTCGAGGCCGACGCCACCGGGGCGCTGCTGCCCGAGACCCTCGACCTGGTACCACCGGAGCTGCATGCGCAGTGGCGCCGCCAGTGGGTCAACGCCATGCCGAAGGGCACCCGCCAGCTCGTGCCGGCGCTGGTCGACGTGCACAACCCCGGCCTGACCGGACCGGTGCAGAACCAGCCCGACTTCCAGGCCGGGGCGGTCGACCACCGCACCCACTTCGCCAGCGCCGTGCCCGACCTGGCCCGTCAGGCGATGGCCGAGTACTCCGCCCTCACCGGGCGCGGCTACGCGCCCGTGCACACCTACGACACCGAGGACGCCGACTACGTACTGGTGGGGCTCGGCTCGATCACCGACGACGTACGCGCGGTGCTGCCGTACCTGCGCGAGCAGGGCATCAAGGCCGGCGTGGTGTCGGTCAAGCTGCTGCAGCCGTTCCCCGAGGCCGAGCTCGTGCAGGCACTCGCGGGCGCCAAGGCCGTCACCGTGCTGGAGCGCTCCGACCAGACCGCGCTGACCTCGTTGGTCACCCAGGCGCTGTTCAAGGCGCGCGCGAACGACGACGGCACCCAGTACCCGGGCATCCCCGCGATCGGCTCGGTCCCGCGGCTCACCACCGCGATCTTCGGCCTCGGCGGGCACGACGTACAGCCTCGCCACCTGGTGGCGGCGTACCGGCAGATGGCCCGATCGGTCGAGGACGGCGCACCCGCCGCCCCGCTCATCTACCTGGGGTCGCAGTTCTTCAGCAACGACGCCTCCGGTCAGATGGCGCAGGTGCAGCAGCGGCTGCGTGCGGCCTACCCGGAGACCGAGCTGATGGCGGTGCAGACCGAGCCGAACCCCGTGCTGCTGCCGCCGTCGGCGATGCGCATCCGCTTCCACTCCGTCGGCGGCTACGGCACCGTGGCCACCGGCAAGCTGCTCACCGACGTGCTCGCCGGCGTCCTGGGCATGCACAGCAAGTCCGCGCCGAAGTACGGCTCGGAGAAGTCCGGCGCACCGACGAACTACTACATCACCCTGAGCCCCGAACCGGTGCTGATCACCAACGCCGAGCTCGAGGACGTGGAGGTCGTCGTCTCACCCGACCACAAGGCGTTCATCCACACCAACCCGCTGCGCGGCCTGGTCGAGGGTGGCACCTTCATCCTGCAGTCCGACCTCGACCCGATCGACGTGTGGCGCGACCTGCCGCGCTATGCGCGGCGCACGATCCGGGAGAGGAAGGTCCGCTTCCTGGTGCTGGACGCCTTCGAGGTGGCCAAGCGACACGCCCCCACCCCCGACCTCGAGCTGCGGATGATGGGCATCGCCTTCATCGGAGCCGTCTGCGGCCACGTCGACCGGGTTGTGCAGGGGGCCACCCAGCAGGCCATCGAGGCCAAGGTGCGCGCGCAGATCGGCAAGAAGTTCGGCACCAAGGGCGAGGCCGTCGTCGACGCCAACATGCAGGTCATCCACGAGGGCATGGAGGCCACCCGGGTGGTCGACTACGACGCCCCCGAGCTCGTCGCCGTGGACGAGCAGGTCGCGCGGCCGCACCTGCTGCACAGTGTCTCGGTGTCGGCGGGGATGTGCTCGGTCGGCTCGAGCGCCACCGGCCTGTTCGACGCCGGCTACTACGAGGACATCATCGCCCGGCCGTTCCGTGAGGGCACGATCAGCGAGGCGCCCGTCATGCCCGGGATCGGGCTGTTCATGCCGGCCGGCACGGCCGCGTCCAAGGACAAGGGCCTGTTCCGCCGCACCGTGCCGCAGTTCCACCACGAGCTGTGCACCGGCTGCCTGGAGTGCACGCTGGCCTGCCCCGACGCGGCGATCCCCACCACCGTGCACGAGATCCACGACCTGCTGCTGGTCGCGATCCGCGCCCTGGACGCGCCGGAGGCGCAGCAGGACCTGCTGCGCGGCCACGTCTACCCGCTCGCCGAGAGCGTGCGCGAGGGCTACCGGCACGACAAGAGCGACCGGCCCTTCCACGAGCGGGTCGCCGCCGCCGTCGCCGCCCTCGACGTCGACCAGCCCGTGCTGGCGCGCAACCTCGGGGCCCTGGTGGGCCTGCTCGAGCAGTTCCCGGTGGCCCGCACCCGGCCGTTCTTCGACGCGATGGAGAAAGCCGAGCCGGGCACCGGCGGGCTGTTCTCCGCGGTGGTGGACCCGTGGAAGTGCACCGGGTGCCTGGAGTGCATCGACGTGTGCGGCCCCGGCGCGCTCACCGTGCTCGAGCAGGACGCCGACGTCCTCACCGGCCTGCAGCAGACCTTCGAGGTGCTCAGCGAGCTGCCCAACACGCCGAAGCGGTTCGTCGAGGGCTCGACGACCCTGGACGGCGACCTGAAGCGGCTGCTGCTGGACCACCCCAACTTCTATGCCACCACCGGCGGGCACGGAGCGTGCCGAGGCTGCGGGGAGGTGACGGCGATCAGGCTCGTGCTCGCCACCAGCCACGCCCTGGGCGAGGAGCGTCGCCGGGCGCACCAGCGCGAGCTGGACGAGCTGCTCGCCGGCCTGGACGCGCTGCGCGACGAGGTCGCCGCCGGGGCGGACGGCGACGCCTTGACGGCCGCCCGGCTGGCCCGCATCGAGGAGACGACCCGCACCCTGGAGTCCCGGCTCTACCACGTCGAGAGCGGCCCCACCGGCAAGGGCCCCGCCCCCACGGTCATCGCCAACGCCACCGGCTGCAGCAGCGTGTACGCCTCCACGATGCCGTTCAACTCCTACCTCGACCCGTGGGTCAACAGCCTGTTCCAGGACACCCAGCCGCTGGCCAAAGGCATCTTCGAGGGCATCGCGGCGCAGACCGTCACCGACGTGCGGGCGCTGCGCACCGCGCGGCTCGAGCTGGCCGGTGGCTACGACCCGGCGGTCCACGACGAGGAGCTGCTGCACCTGTCGTGGGAGGACTTCACCTCCGACGAGCTGGGCCTGCTCCCCACGGTGATGACGATCGGCGGTGACGGGGCCACCTACGACATCGGCTTCGGCGCGCTGTCTCGGGTGCTGGCCAGCGACACCCCGATCAAGGTACTGGTGCTGAACTCCGGCGCCTACTCCAACACCGGAGGCCAGGCGTCCACCTCGTCGTTCACCGGGCAGGACTCCGACCTGGCCCGCTACGGCGGCAGCCACCACGGCAAGCACGAGGCCCGCAAGGAGCTCGGGCTGCTCGCCTCGTTCCACCCGAACACGTTCGTGTGCTCGACGAGCACGGCGCTGCACGGGCACTTCCTCAAGGCGACCATGCAGCTGCTCGGCTACCAGGGCCCGGCCGTGATGGACGTCTACACCCCGTGCGGCTCCGAGCACGGGGTCAGCGAGGCGGCGTCCAACGCCCGCTCCCGGCTGGCGGTGGAGAGCCGCATGCACCCGCTGTTCGTGCACGACCCGCGAGCCGGCGCGACCCTGCACGACTGGTTCACCCTCGACGGCAACCCGGACGTGGACAAGACCTGGACGTCGAGCACGCTGGAGTACCTCGACGCGGACGGGGCGGTGCAGCTGCTGACCACGCCGCTGACACCGGCCGAGTTCGCGCTCGGCGAGACCCGGTTCAAGAAGCAGTTCCGCCGGCTGCGCCCGGAGGAGGAGACCGGCGCGCTGCCCATCCACGACTACGTCGAGGTATCGGCCGAGCAGCGGCGCGGCCGCGTCCCGTTCGTGTACGCCACCGACGACGACCGGCACCTGATCAAGGTCGCCTGCTCGGACTCCGTGGTGGCGCTGGTGGAGGACCGGCGGCGGTACTGGCAGACCCTGCAGTACCTCGCCGGCGTGCACGAGGCAGCGCTGACGGCGCTGCACCGCGCCGACTTCGACGACCTGAAGGCTCGCTACGACGAGGCGATGGCCCAGCGGGAGTCCTCGTTGGACGCCATCGCCCAGGCGATGACCGAGCTGGCGACCTCGAGCACCGCGCCGCCTGGCGGGTTCTCGTTCGGTGGAGCGACCGGGCCGGGCGGGGGCGCAGCGGCCCCGGTCGGCTCCACTTCTGCCGCGGCCGGATCCGCGCCGGCCCCGGCGGGCACAGGGGGCGGCGCCACGCTCGCCGTGGCGTCCGCCCCCGTGTGGCTCGACCCGGCCGACGAGCCGCTGTGCACCGACTGCGGCACCTGCTACCAGGAGCTGCCGCAGCTGTTCGAGAAGACGACGAAGGTGATCGACGGGCAGGCCAAGGTCGTGGCGCAGATGATCCCAGGAGCCCTGGACACGGTGGAGATCACCCCGGCGCTGGCCAAGCGCATCGACCGGGTCAAGGCCACCTGCGACGCGGAGATCATCAAGTGAGCCCCGGACCGGAGGGTCCCGCCGCCACCGCCGGACCGGCGGCCGGTGTGGCCGACTGGCAGCTGCAGGCACTGGCGCAGCAGCTGGCGGGCGACCCGCAGGCCTTCCGCGACCTGTTCCTCACCTCGGGCATGCGAGCGGTGGCGTGGGAGTTCGGGCAGCCCGAGCTGAGCCCGCCGTTCGTGCGCGCGCTGTGGGAGATGATGCTGCGCGGCGACGACACCTCCACCGTGCTCATGCGGTTCCTGTGGGACCTGCCGCTGTCGATGAAGCGCAAGTTCGTTCGCGGGCTGGACCACCACCTGTCCGACCGCTACCCGATGTTCGCCGGGCTCAGCCAGAACTGGCCGTCGTCGAACTACATCCCGCCCTACATCCGCGAGCCCGAGGGCCGCTCGCACGACTTCGGGCTGGTCAACCGGGGCTACCTGGGCTACATGGACGTCGGTTACAGCCAGCGCGAGGTCGACCTGTTCGTCTGGCTGGAGGTGCTGCGCGACAAGCAGTGCGAGGAGAAGCCGTGCGAGCTCGGCGTCTTCCTGGCCGAGCACCGTCCGCCCAAGGGTGGCTGCCCGGTGTCGATCCACATCCCGCAGGTGCTCGACCTGATCGGCAAGAACAAGTTCAAGGAGGCGCTCGAGCTCATCGAGGGCAGCAACCCGCTGCCCGACGTCACCGGCCGGGTCTGCCCGCAGGAGCTGCAGTGCCAGGGCGTCTGCCTGCAGAAGCTGCCGATCGCCATCGGCCAGCTCGAGTGGTTCCTGCCCGAGCGGGAGAAGATCGTCGACCCGAGCGCGGTGCAGCGCCGCTTCTCCGGGCACACCGACCCGTGGGACGCCGCGTCGCACCCGCCGGTGGCCATCGTCGGCTCGGGCCCGTCCGGTCTCATCAACGCCTACCTGCTCTCGGCCGAGGGCTTCCCGGTGACGGTGTTCGAGGCGTTCCACGCTCTCGGTGGGGTGCTGCGCTACGGCATCCCGGAGTTCCGGCTGCCCAACGACCTCATCGACGACGTGGTCGAGAAGGTGCGCCTTCTGGGCGGCAAGTTCGTGACCAACTTCGTCGTCGGCAAGACCGCGACCCTGCAGGACCTGCGCGACGCCGGCTTCCACCGCATCTTCGTCGGCACCGGTGCCGGCCTGCCCCGGTTCATGAACGTGCCCGGCGAGCACCTGCTCAACGTGATGTCGGCCAACGAGTTCCTCACCCGGGTCAACCTCATGCAGGGGTTGCGGCCCGACTACGAGACCCCGCTGCCCGACACCGCCGGCAAGCAGGTGATCGTCATCGGGGGCGGCAACACCGCGATGGACGCTGCTCGCACGGCCCGCCGGCTCGGCGGGCACGTGACGATCGTGTACCGGCGCACGCAGAGCGAGATGCCCGCCCGGGTGGAGGAGCTCGAGCACGCCCTCGAGGAGGGCATCGCGCTGAAGGTGCTGCGCTCGCCGTCGGAGTTCCTCGGCGACGGCACGACGGGGTTCGTCACCGCCGCGACGCTGGAGGTGATGCAGCTCGGCGAGCCCGACGCGTCCGGACGGCGGCGTCCGGTCGCCACCGGCGAGACCGAGGTGATGACGGCCGACCTGGTGATCATGGCGCTGGGCAACGACGCCAACCCCATCATCAAGGACTCCGAGCCGCGGCTGCACACCTCCAAGTGGGGCACGCTGCAGCTGGAGACGACGGGGTCGCAGCAGACCTCGCTCGACGGCGTGTACACGGGCGGGGACGCGGCCCGCGGTGGCTCGACGGCCATCCTCGCCGCCGGGGACGGCCAGGCGGCGGCCCGGGAGATCCTCGGCGCCACCGACCTCGACCCGGCCACCGTCGTCGACATGGTGGCGCGGGCCCGGGCCTACTCCGACACCGCGGCCAGCGTCCCGACGATCCTGGCGAAGGGCCACCTGTCCGAGGGCATCGAGGAGTTCACCGTGCGCGCCCCGCTCATCGCGCGGGCAGCACAAGCCGGGCAGTTCGTGCGGCTGCTGCCGCGTCCCGACGGCGAGCTCATCCCGCTCACGCTGGCCGACTGGGACGCGCAGGACGGCACCGTGCTGCTCGTGGTGCAGGGCGTCGGCACCTCCTCGATCGAGATCAACGCGATGCAGGTGGGTGAGGCCTTCACCGGCGTCGCAGGCCCGCTGGGACGGCCCAGCGACATCCACCGCTACGACGAGGGCTCCACGGTGGTGTTCACTGCCGGCGGGCTGGGGCTGCCGCCGGTCTACCCGATCATGCGGGCGCACCTGCAGGCCGGCAACCACGTCACCCTGATCGCCGGGTTCCGCAGCAAGGACCTGATGTTCTGGGACGGCCCGGACGAGCGGGTCGGGCGGCTGCAGGAGCAGTGGGGCGAGCGGCTCGACGTGGTGTACACGACCAACGACGGCTCCTTCGGGGTGCCCGGCTTCGTCACCGGCCCGTTGGAGGAGATGCTGCAGGCCAACCAGCGCGGCGAGGGCCGGCCGGTGGCCGAGGTGGTCACGATCGGTCCGCCGCTGATGATGAGGGCGGTGAGCGAGCTGACCGACCGCTACCGGACGGCGTGCGTGGCCTCGCTCAACTCGATCATGGTGGACGCTACCGGCATGTGCGGCGCCTGCATGGTGCCGGTGACCATCGACGGCCAGCTCGTACGCAAGCACGCCTGCATCGACGGGCCGGAGATCGACTCGCACATCATCGACTGGGACAAGTTCCTGCCGCGGTTCGGGCAGTTCAAGGCCCAGGAGCGGCGCAGCCTGGCCGAGCACGGCCTGGGCTGACAGCGGCTGCTGCGGCCCTCACAGCCGCAGCAGCCCCACCACCGCGAGCACGGTGCCCACCAGCACCGCGACCACCGCCCCCACGGTGTCACCCTCCCGCATCCACCAGCGCCGCACCCGGCGCAGGTACTGCGGGTCGGTGCGTTGCGACCAGGCGGCCAGCAGCACCGGTGCCAGCACGCCGAGGCTGGCCACGGCTGCCCCGAGCACCGGCAGCCAGAGCACTCCGCCGGTCGCGTCGGCCGCAGCGAAGAAGCCGGCGGCCGGCACCAGGAACAGCCACTGCCGCACGCTCAGGCCCACCAGCACGAAGCCGAGCAGGGCCGAGCGCATCGGGGTCAGCCCGTCCGCCAGCCGGGCCAGCCGGGCCAGCTCGGGGCCGGGGTGACCGGCTCGGCGAGCGCGGCGGACCAGCAGCACGAGTCCGAGGACCACCGCTCCCGCACCGACACCCACCTGGGCCAGGGGAGGCAGCGTCACCGGTGCTCCGCCGCTGCGGCCGGCCAGACCCGAGACGCCGAGCATGGCCAGGGCCAGCACCGCCCAGGAGGCGGCGAACCACCCGGCCACCAGCGCCCAGGCGGCCGCCACCCCGTGAGTGCCGAGCAGTACCAGCAGCACCAGCGCGATCGACAACGAGCTGAACGTGACCGGCAGGATGGTCAGCAGCCCGTCGAGGATCAGCATGGGCGGCTCATGCTGCCCTGTCGCCACTACCGCCGCGCGCCGGGGCGACGGCTGCGCGGGCCGAACCTCCGGACCGGCGCTCACGCGCCGCACCCGCCATCCTGAGCAGGTGATGGTGCCACCTCGGCGCTCGGCGCTTCGGGCGGGCCCTGGC
>Ga0114939_10002929_pt1 | contig 12251 bp, 12 predicted proteins | sample AshMeaCrysSpring_FD_87196 | JGI IMG/M metagenome (GOLD analysis project Ga0114939, IMG submission 87196) | Groundwater microbial communities from Big Spring, Nevada to study Microbial Dark Matter (Phase II) - Ash Meadows Crystal Spring | ecosystem: Environmental > Aquatic > Deep subsurface >... | reverse complement strand
GGGGATTTAAATCCACCATCAATTACAGACCACCAAATTATAGATTTGGTCAGGTACTTAAACCCATCTGCTGATGAGAAAAAAGACTTCAACCTCACTTTCTTCTTTCCTCTTACTTCGTTAAAGGGTGTAGATTTTGGTGGATTTTAAAGCCACCCTTATTGTTTCAGGACTTACGCAAAGGATAAATCGTCATTTGAACGTGAAACATTAGTAATTCAAGCATGGTTCGAGATTCTTCTCTCCACTTCGTTACGCGACTAATGACAGAAAATCGTTGTTTTGCGTAAGTCCTCTGTTTAAAAATCATAATCATCATTACGGGACATTTTGGGGTCTGGGGCGAAGGCTAACCACAGGGGGAATTGTAATAGCGAGAGACTAACTTGTTCTTCCGAGTCGTCGATAATGATTATGGGTATTTGATTGCTTTTAACTAAACGTTCGGCTTTTTGTGCTAAAGGTTCTGCTGATTCAAATAATACTATGCCCCTATCGGGACCAAAATCTGGGCGCCCGATTCCTAGACAGTCCTGCAATCCTCTCCTCCACTCACCTAAGCGTTCTGGAGTATTAGATAACACTAACGTTCGAGAGCGATCGCCATGTAACTCATACAATATAGAAATCACAGCGGAGGCAACAAGAATATTTTGCATCCTGCTACCCATAGTCTTTAATGCGCCTCTACCTCCCTGATTAAAAAACCAGTTAGAAACTCTTTCTGCATGGACTGGTTCAAATGTACGTCGCAATTGCCAAGCTGGGCCGTAATAATCAGGCTTGGTACGATATTGGTCAATAAAACGGCGAATTTGTTTGGTGGTTTCTTGAAATTGCTGTTGGGCAAATGATAAGTTGAGAGGCTCTCCTTCTGGTCGTCTTTCTGTGTCTCTTTCGACTTGTCTATCTTTTGGTCTTTCCTTTTGTCTACCTTGTCTAATTTCCAGTCTCTCAACATCTAACGGTGTGGGAACTAGTTGCAACTGTTCTGCTGCTGTCGCTAAATCTTGTAAACTACCAGTGAGATAATCTTTAAAACCTTGGACGCGGATTGCTAAATCTTGAGAAGCACCAGCAAAACTAGTCTTCATTTCATTTTTAATGCGCTCCTGTCGTCTTTCTAGTTGCTCGATAGAAAGCTGTAGGGTTTGTTTTCGCTGTTCTAATTGAGACAATGATTCTTGTACAAGTTTACCCATTGCTAATTGAGTATCAGTTACCTGGGTTTGTAAAATGTTGTAAGTATTTTGTAAATTAGCAATTTCTACCTTTAATTTTTCTTCTTGATTTTTTAACTCAGCTATTCTTTGTTCGTTATTAAGCCAAGATGGTAAGGTTACATCTGTATTTTCTGTATCTTCTTTATATTCTGGATATTCTGGATATTCTGACTGTGATTGAGAGGAAATCTGAGTGGGGCTATTCCCCATAGATTTGGGTTCTTCTAAAACATATTCTACGGTTAATATCTCTTCTGGTTTGAAGCTGAGATTTTCTTCAACTAGATTTTCCTCAACCAGGTTTTCTTCTCTTGGGGAAGTTGGAGAGTCTAAATTTGACTCTGGCTTGGGTAACTCATTTGGATTCATAAACAATAATTTAAATACTTCCAGACTATATTCGCGGACAACGCTGTTCTAAGCAAGTTTTCAAGGTGTTCGGGTCAAAGATAATTGGTAGAAAGTGGATGCTTTTAATTTCTTTGAAATAAAATAAGATGGGCACCCTATTCCAGTAAATACGCCAATTTTGCCATTCTTGGTAGGGAAAACGACGAATTAATTGATCACCCCTATAAAGATCTAAATCCATAGCTGTAAATTGGAGGCGGAGGCTCACAGCTTGGAACATCAAAAATAAACCAAATATTGCGATCGCTCCTCCCAACCAAGGTAACACCAGCAATAAACCAATACCAGCAACAACCAAGACTATAGGAATGTTATAGCTTGGCTTCAGTTCAACGGTAGATGTTTTAGGGAATGTATTTGGAGATGGATTTTCTGGTGTATAGAAGGAAGTCACAATTATAAATCCTTAGAAATTAACATGCTTATTTATTCTAGAACGATTATTAAACACCTTTTTGTAAAGCACTACCAGCACCTTGAAACATCACCCAGGAAAGAAAGAAATTTGTCACAAATATCATTAGTAAAGCGGTAACAACGGCTGTAGTGGTGGACATACCCACACCTTTCGCGCCCCCAGTAGTTGTTAGACCCCAACTACAACCAATTACGGCGATTAAAACTCCAAAGCAGCCAGCTTTTATCATGGCGCTAAGAATATCCCACAGTCCCAAAAAGTTGCGGGCTGAGTTAATAAATACGGTATCACCCAGTCTATAAACATTTGTCGCCACTATAAAACCTCCTAACATTCCGGTAATTAAAGACATTAGGGTCAGTATTGGTAGCATCAAGCAGCAAGCAAGTACGCGGGGAATAACTAAATAATCAATGGGGTCGGTTTTTAACATCAACATGGCATCAATTTGTTCGGTAACTCGCATGGAGCCAATTTCCGCAGCGAAGGCCGAGCCAACTCTTCCCGCTATAATTACAGCTGTTAAAACAGGAGAGAGTTCCCTAGTCAGGGCCACTGCTAAAACTCCACCGACAACATTACCCGCACCAAAGTTTATAAATTCCCGTGCTACTTGGATTGTAAACACGGCACCTACAAATACGGCTGTTACCAAGGCTATAAACAAAGAGTCTGGCCCCACTGTAGCCATTTGTTCTAAAGTATTACGGCGATGAATTTTACCCCTTAGAAGGTGGACTATTACCTGTCCTCCTAAGAAAATCGCTGCAATAAAGCGTTGCGTCCACAGTCCTAAACCGGATTTTGATATATTCTTACTCAAGGTCTTATTGTTAATGGCTAATGGCTAATGGCTAATGGCTAATAGCTAATTGCTAATGGCTAATTGCTAATGGCTAATTGCTAATAGTCAGTAGATATTAATAAATAGTCAAGAGTCAATAGTTACTGACTAAAGTCTTGTAATCCTGATTCTATCTCCTACTCTGTCACTCCAACTTTGTAGGGTTTTTCGTTGCGCTTAAGCGCAACGAAAATAAAAAGAGATAAAAATTTTAATTTATAGCCAGGTAAAGAGTGCTTAAGAGTAACTGCGAGGTTGAAAGTAAACCCTACAAAGTTGGTGTAGTAGTCCACTGAGATGAGAAACAAAACACAATATTTTTGCTGTCTTTGACCTTTTGCATAAAAGGTTTTTAGCTTAATTCCGTGGCATTCGTCTATACTTTTTGTAAGATTAGGTGTAATTTATGCGAATTAATAAGTTAGAATACTTATATAAAAGTTAACAAAAAATCTAAAAAACATTACGTTAACTTAGATTAAATTGACTCTCAGAAAAGTTTCCTGCGACATTTGATTAAATAAAAGAAAATTCAAGCAAGTGAAAGCCTTATATATCAAGGGCTTTATTCATTTTTTGGGATCTGAAAAGCTATTGAATTTAACCCATTTCAGGTTGTTTCCTAGTTTAATGAAAACTTAAGATTCTTGACAGATTCGTTATTGGCAGGCGAAGGCCTTTATTGTAGAAGGTAGCAACTATACCCTTACAAACCTAACCCAATGACTATCTTGCTAAGACCTACATTGCTGCTAACCATAATCTTTAGCTTTTTAGCACCCATAGTTCTAGTCGGTGCGATTCTGTTAACTGTATCCCTCATCGGACTAATCCCAGGCTTCCAAGGAATAGGAGATGCAATAGACACTCAAATACTTCAATTTCTTGCCACTTTCGGTACCGGTGCGCCTTTGCATGGCATATTTACCATTAGTTTGACATGCTCTTTTGTAGCTTTTCTCTTTGATACCTACGCTTTCTTTCGGGAAAAGAATTTCCATAAAGATTTCTAGTGCGTGTAAATCTAATCCAAGTAAATTGAACTGCGTCAATGGTATTCTACAGAGCATTTACCTAGTTTTTTTGTCGCAGATCACAAACCTCAACCACAGTAGATGGAAATATCTTGATACAGTAGGTTAGTCAGAGTCAGTGAGGTTTGTTAATAAGAGATGGTTTGGCCCTTTAAGTCTAAGTATAAAAAACAAATAGCCAGAATAGAAGTTTCTGGCGCGATTGGTGGTAGTACCCGTAAAAGACTCTTGGAAGCCTTTAAGACAATAGAACAGAAGAAGTTTCCAGCTTTACTGCTGCGAATTGATAGCCCTGGGGGGACTGTAGGTGATTCACAAGAAATCTATAGTGCCCTTAAACGATTAGGGGAAAAAATTAAAATCGTTGCCAGCTTTGGTAATATTTCTGCTTCTGGTGGGGTTTATATAGGTGTGGGCGCCCACCATATAGTTGCTAATCCTGGCACCATAACTGGCAGTATTGGTGTAATTTTACGGGGAAATAATTTAGAAAGATTGCTAGATAAAGTAGGTGTTTCCTTTAAAGTCATTAAATCTGGTCCTTACAAAGATATTTTGTCATTTGACCGAGAACTTACTGATGCAGAACAAAATATCTTACAGGAGTTAATTGATACTAGTTATCAGCAGTTTGTGCAAACTGTCGCAGAGGGGAGAAATCTTTCTGTGGAAACTGTAAAAACTTTTGCCGATGGTCGGATATTTACCGGTCAACAGGCATTAGATTTGGGTGTAGTCGATAGATTGGGAACAGAAGAAGATGCCCGTCGTTGGGCCGCTGAATTGGTTGGTTTAGACCCAGAAAAAACAGAATGTTTTACCTTAGAGGAACGAAAGTCTCTAGTTAATAAGGTATTATCAGGGAATCGTCAAATTTCATCAGTATTTGGGACTGGTATTGACTGGCTAGAGTTTGAAATCTCTACCAGTGGTCAACCCCTATGGTTATATAGACCATAAAATTTATGGTTTGAGATTTTGGATTTCAGGCTTTGGATTATTTTTCACTTTATAATCCAAACTCCCAAAATCCCAAATTCTAAATCCTAAATCTAAAATTCACAATTCCATATCTCAAACCTAATATAATGTCCTGTCAATCACCCATAATTGCTTATAAAATCCGACTCCATTTTTGTCCATGTAAAACCGACCAAGATTGCAGCGATTATGTTTCTTGATTTTGGGTGAATTGACAAACATCATAATAAAACCCCAAATCCCAAATCTTAAGTTTTAAATTCTAAATATGAATTCTAAAAAGGGAGGATAAATTAGTGGAGTGGCGTATGTGGGCAATACGCGGCGCAACAACTGTTTCTGAAAATACGGTTGAGGCAATGCGAGAGGCTGTAACAGAATTATTAGACCAGTTGGAAAAACGCAATCACTTACATCCCAGTGATATTATCAGCGTAACTTTTTCTGTGACACGAGATTTAGATGCAATTTTCCCTGCAGCGATCGCCCGTCAACGTCCTCATTGGGATACTGTATCTATGTTGGATGTACAGCAAATGTATGTCAAAGGTAGTTTAGAGTATTGCATTCGTTTTATGATTCATGCTTATCTACCTGTTTCTACCACTGTCCAACATATTTATTTACGTGAAGCCGCTAAGTTAAGACCGGATTGGAGTATGCCTCCTGTCTCTTTACAAGATAGCTCGATGTCTCTGAAAGCCCATCATAACCAATCTGAATTTGTGAACTTCTAAATGATTTGTCCTACATAAGTGGCATCGGCTAGGCTGTTAACAAGAGTAGAATTTTCACGTTTTTGGTTCATGCAGTTTTTCTGTCCCATAATCTCAATTGTAACCCCAGGGCAAATGACATTTGCCCTTACATAAACAAATATTTTGGATTAATTTTTGTTAGCTCAAAAGGCATAGAGTTAACAGCCTAGGCATAGGCTAGATAAAATGTAATAAGGGTGCGATGAGTGCCCGTAGACTATTTAGACTACAACATTTAAATTGCTATCAAATCATCAAGTTTGAGTTGTAAGTTGTGAAATAAGTGGGAAGTAATACTATCTCCTGAGCGATATTGTTGCTGCTGGTAGGTACTATTAATTAATTAATTAATTATTCCCAATTAGCCATTAGCCATTAGCCATTAGCCATTAGCCATTAGCCATTAGCCATTAGCCAAAAAAAGTATTTTATATTCTTTTTACTATATAAGTTACAGAAAACACATCGATGACTTTTCGTCAAGATTAAAATATAAGATACTCACTATATGTAATAATACTTAAAAAATGACAATTAACACTGGTGGTATAAATCCTGGCACCATAGCCGCGAAGATATTTAGCGACCGGGGAACAGGTGTAAGAGTCAAGGAAGGTGATTTTATAGCCATTGTGGCGAAAAGCAAAGACCCCCTAGTGATTATTAGTTCTGAAGGATTATTTACAAAAATTTATAAATATGCAACTACCTATAAAGGATTTTTATTCTTTACAGAATCTTTAGATAAATTAGATTTTGGTAATAATACTGAAATTATCTACGCTCAAAGTATTTCCAGTGATATTTAAATTCCAGTCATATTTAAATAGAGATAGGACTTTGGATAGCGTCATAGTTAATGGTCGGTGCGTGACGCGAGGAGTCTCATTACTACGTTGAAATTATCTCCTTGGGGTACTAACCCTACGATAAAAAATCTGCTAATTGCGGCTATCCCAGAGAGACTTAAATATAAGTTATAAGAATGTATAGAAACCAAGTTACAAAAACCTGGTTTCTAAATTTTGCTAATAACTAATTATCATTAGGTAATAACTTTTGCGGTGGTTGTGGTTGAGTTTCACTGTGGTTGTGATGCTTCAATCTAATACCGAAAAAGATATCGTAAAGAAATTCTAAGAAGTCTTTTTTGCGTAACAAACCTAATGATTGATAGCTTCCTTTTTGGTCTAAAAGGGGCTTCATTAGATAATAAGCAGGTTGGTATTTATACCAGGGAATAGAAGGCCACAAGTGATGAACTAAGTGGTAATTTTGCCCCAGAATGAGGATATTCATAATAGGACTGGCATAGATACGAGCATTTTTCCATCGGTCCGTTTCGTGATGAGGACGATGGGGTAGGTAGTCAAAAAATAAACCTAGCGCTAAACCAATAATGCCAGTCGGTACAAACCAGAAATTAAGAATATAACCTAAAAAATGGTAATGCACTCCTAAACAAACGAGTAGAACAATTACTCCACGGCTAATAAACCATTCCAGTAATTCGTATTTTTTCCACAAACGTCTTTTAAAGAAAAATATTTCGTGGTACCAAAAACGAACGGGGATTAACCACAGGGGACCGCCTGTAGATACGTAGTAGTCTGGGTCGTTTTCTGGGTCATTTACATGGGAATGATGCTGTAAGTGTACCCGCGTAAACACTGGGAAGGCGAACGCCAGCATTAAGGCGCTACCATGTCCCATAATCGCGTTAATTATGGGATTACGATGGGCGGACTTGTGGCAAGCATCGTGAATTACTGTGCCTGAGATATGTAATGCCAGAAGGTTTATGGTAAAACATATCCAGTCTTGCCATGAATAAAGCCAATAACCACAGGTTGAGATTACAATCATAGCCACCGCTGTAAGGAACATTAACAGGGTGGGGTTGAAGAATTCACTGGGAGGCTCTATAAAATCTTTTGGCGGGATTGTCAGTGGCTTCGGTGGTGCCTCCGACGTGAGCATCGTTCACTCCTTTATTAATAATCATTGCGTAGTATACGATGCGGACTGTCCGATAATAAAGTTTTGTTGAGCAACACTTTGCGAGTTCTTTACATATTCGTTACCCAATAACGATATGATTCGTGCTATATGGTTGTTGTCCAAGCCAACTATAAGTTTGGTAGCGGCTAAATTGTGTTGTTATTTCACCTTTGCCAAAAAAATAATCAATCCGCAAAAAAATCCTAGATTTATTCTTATGCAGCTTAGAGATTCTATTCGCCGGACAAAAATTGTCGCTACCATTGGTCCTGTCACCAGCAGCCCAGAAATGCTAAGGGCTATTATTGAAGCTGGTGCTACAACACTCCGGCTTAATTTTTCCCACGGTACCCATGCAGACCATCAGCGTAATATTCGTTTAATTCGGCAGACTGCATTTGAACTAAATCAGCCTGTAGCTATTTTACAAGACTTACAAGGTCCTAAAATTCGTTTAGGAAAGTTTGAAAATGGTTCCATCGTAGTTAATAAGGGCGATCGCTTTACCTTAACAAATCGTCCAGTTGTAGGAAATGAAGAAATTAGTTGCGTTACCTATGATTATTTAGCCGATGAAGTTCCTTTATCTGCCAAAATTCTTCTTGATGATGGAAGAGTGGAAATGGTAGTTGAGGAAATTGACAGAGATAAGGGTGACTTACATTGTCGTGTCACCGTCGGAGGTAAGCTTTCCAATAGTAAAGGTGTTAATTTCCCTGGGGTCTACCTTTCTGTTAAAGCCATGACCGACAAGGATAAGGAGGATTTAATATTTGGTCTAGACCAGGGAGTTGATTGGATAGCCCTTTCCTTTGTCCGCAATCCTCAGGATATTATGGAAATTAAGGAATTAATCTCCAATGCAGGAAAACACATACCCGTTATCGCCAAAATTGAGAAACATGAAGCCATTGAACAAATGGAAGCTGTATTGGCTTTATGTGACGGTGTAATGGTCGCCAGAGGCGATTTAGGCGTAGAACTTCCTGCGGAGGATGTACCCGTATTACAAAAGCGTTTAATTGCTACAGCCAACCGTTTAGGAATTCCCATTATTACCGCCACTCAGATGTTGGATAGTATGGTGAGCAATCCCCGTCCTACCCGTGCTGAAGTCTCTGATGTAGCCAACGCTATCTTAGATGGTACAGATGCTGTAATGCTATCTAACGAAACTGCGGTAGGTAATTATCCGGTAGAAGCTGTAGCAACTATGGCAAGAATTGCCGAACGTATTGAGCTAGAAATGGCACAAAATGATACCCGTTTAACTAAAGATACCCGTCGCTCTATTCCTAATGCTATCAGCCAAGCAGTAGGGCACATAGCTGAACAACTGGGCGCATCAGCTATTATGACCTTAACTCAAACAGGGGCGACCGCTCGTAATGTATCTAAATTCCGTCCCAGTACACCAATCTTAGCTATTACAGCCCATGTTAATGTAGCCCGACAACTACAACTTGTTTGGGGAGTGCGACCTCTATTAGTACTAGAATTACCCTCCGCTGGCCAAACATTTCAAGCCGCAATAAATGTTGCCCAAGAAAAGGAATTTTTAATAGAAGGGGATTTAGTCGTAATGACGGCAGGTACCCTACAAGGTGTATCAGGTTCCACAGACCTAATTAAAGTTGAGGTTGTAACAGCAGTATTGGGGCAAGGAATAGGTTTAGGACAAGGTTGTGTCACCGGTCGCGCGAGAGTAGCCCATAAAGGTATAGATGTAAATAACTTTAATCCAGGGGAAATTCTTGTTGCTTCCAGTACCAATGCTGATTTTGTTGATGCCATACGAAAAGCTTCCGGTATTATCACTGAAGATGAAAGTCTTACAAGTCATGCCGCCGTCATCGCTTTACGTTTAGGTGTACCTGTAATTGTCGGTGTTAAGAAAGCCACTCAAGTTATTAGAGATGGTGCAATTCTCACGATGGATATTCAAAGAGGCGTAGTTTATTCCGGGTCAGTGGGAACTTGATATTTCAATAATAGGGATAGGGGGAGGTAGGGAATAGCTATCTGCAACACCCAAAATGATAGATTTGTATAAACCGTGGAACAGGCATCCTGCCTGTTTGTTTTTCCTATGACCACAAATAATAGATTTCTATCAACCCTGTTATCCTGCCTAGGCTGTTGACTTTAGCTAAAAGCGACAGAAGCCCCACACTATAACCGCAAGGGTCAGTGCGCGAAAAGGAATGGCGAGACAAAAACGAGACATCCTTTAATTGTTTTTTGCCGTAGGCAAAACAAATTAAATGGTAGTCGAGTTTTTGTCAATTACTTAGGTTCATTTTGGGAGTCTACATATTTTTTAAGTGTCTCGACTGTAACACCGCCACAGGAAGCGATAAAATAAGAACCGCTCCAAAGAACTTCTTTGTGATAGAACTGATTAACTCTAATAGAGAATTCTTTTCTTAAATAACGACTGGTAACAGTTTTAATATTGTTAATAAATTTTGGTAGTTCAGTCTGAGGAGTATAGCGAAAAAGTAAATGTACGTGGTCTGATTCACCGTTAAATTCTATTATTTCACAATCCCATTTTTTTAACAATTCTTTCAATATTTCATTTAACCTATTTATCATTTCACCTGTAAATACTTTTCTGCGATACTTTGTCGTTAACACTAAATGTGCTTTAAGGTCTGATACTCCTCTAGCACGTGATATGTAACCATTATCCATATTTGACACTAAATAATTTGCCTGATAGTATATAAACTATAACACTAAGTCAAGCTACTAGGTCGAAGAGCTTATGAAAAGAACGTATCAGTATCAGTTTTATCCAGACACTAAACAAAAAAATCAATTAAACGAGTGGTTGCGGATATGCCGTTACTGGTACAATCGTCAATTAGGCGAGCGTTTTACTTGGTTGCAAAACAATTACTTACAATTAAAAGCTTTTCCTCAGTGGAAATAAATTTTTCCTGACCTATTTGGCAATCGCCCAGATTATTACAATCAAAAAGCGCAATTACCAATAATTAAGCAAGACTTGGTTATGGTAATTCATAGTGGGGAATTACTTGATTTTACTTCTGTTGATTCAACTATTCTTCAAGATATTTGTAAGCGAGTTGATAAAGCATTTTCCCGCTATATTATTGGTGATTGTAATAGTAAACGTTCAGGTAAACCAAGATTCAAAACAGAAGCTAGTTTTCGGACAATGACGTTTGCGACTGCGAATGATGATTGGATTAAACTAGTCCGTAAAAATTGGTTTTATTTGCGATTACCTAAACTTGGTGTTGTCAAAATTAGAATGCATCGATCATTACCAGATGGTTTCAAATTAAAACAAGTTAGCATAACCAAAAAGGTAGATGGTTGGTACATGCAAATGTGTTTAGAAGACACTTCTGTACCTGAATTTAACCCAGACGAAATTACTCCCACTTGGGAAAATTCTATGGGGTTGGATGCTGTTTTACATGAAGATGATTATCTAGCCACATCCGAAGGTACAAAACTACCTAGCTTAAAATCATTACGCAAAAATCAACATAAACTAGATAAAATTTCCAAAAGAAGAAATAAGCGTAAACGCGGTAGTCGGGCACGCCGTAAGCTAGCTAAAAAAGAAGGTAAACAACATCAAAAAATAGCTAGAAGCAGAAAAGATTTTCAATACAAAACGGCTCAGAAACTTGTAAGAACAGGTAAAAAAGCTTTTTTTCATGAAAAACTTAATTTACAAGGTTTAAGCAAAAGGAACGCGCCTAAACAAGATGAAGACGGGAAATTTTTACCTAATGGTCAATCTGCAAAATCAGGATTAAACAAATCTTGGTCGGACGCAGCATTCGGACAGTTTTTTGAGATATTAAGCTACATAGCTGAGAAAGCTGGTGCTGTTACAATATCTCAAAATCCTGCATATAGTTCTCAAGTTCTTTGTTATCGTAACGAATTGGTATTTACTAATACCGACATCAGAGAATATTGGGATGAAAAGTTATTGCTACTGGTTGATAGAGACGTTAACGCTGCTATTAACTTGTTGCGACTTGGGTTGGGCATTTTCCCAAGTATAAAACGTCGTAAAGGGAAGCTAGTAATTGATGGAAACATCGACGAAAGTACCTTGAAGAAAATTATGTCTATCCTTAACAGGACGACTTGAAGCCTACAGCATATCGCAAGCGAATTGCTGTAGGAGATGTCACTATAATTCTCACGTTTTTGATTCATGCAGTTTTTTTAAATCTTATAACCTCGATGATGTCCAAGGGGCAAAGCAAGAGTGCCCCTAAATCAAAACAGATTTTCCATGAATTTTGGCGAAAAACAGGCAGGATGCCTGTTCCACAAATATTTATCCAAATAACTGGGCAAAAAACAGGCAGGATGCCTGTTCCACAAATATTTATCCAAATAACTGGACGAAAAACAGGCAGGATTTTAGGCGTTGCTGTTAGCGTAGCGTGCGCGAAAGAGCGCAAATAGAAATATGAATAGCTATTTTTGAGAAAAATAAACAACGATACTTTGCGTCTAGGCTATCGCCAACCGTTGGTATGCGCCGAGAGCGCTCTGCACAAAATCTATGATTCATACTTT
>Ga0114939_10002928_pt1 | contig 12251 bp, 9 predicted proteins | sample AshMeaCrysSpring_FD_87196 | JGI IMG/M metagenome (GOLD analysis project Ga0114939, IMG submission 87196) | Groundwater microbial communities from Big Spring, Nevada to study Microbial Dark Matter (Phase II) - Ash Meadows Crystal Spring | ecosystem: Environmental > Aquatic > Deep subsurface >... | reverse complement strand
CTGGTACAGTTGTGTGGAACAGCATCACCCAAGACGTGAGACAACTGGGGGGACTGTGGTCACGGCGTCCGATATCAGGATTGGCATTTATTATTGGTAGTTTGGGGTTAATTGCTTTCCCCCCACTGGGCAGTTTTTGGGCATTGCTGGAATTAGCAGATGGTCTGTGGGCTAACCATCCTTGGTTAGTGGGACTGTTGCTAGTAGTTAATGCTTTGACAGCATTTAGCTTAGTCAGGGAATTCGGTCTAATTTGGGGCGGTAAACCCAAGGAAATGAGCGAGCGATCGCCAGAAGTTCACTGGCCGATGATATTACCAATGGTAATTTTATTTGCCTTCGCCCTGCACCTACCCTTGGTATTGCAAAGCTTATCTCTATTACCCAGTTGGGCAACTTTAAATAAAGACGTGGCACTGCTGCTAATTTGGTCGAGTATCTTCGGGTTGAGCCTCGGTGGGGTAATTTATCTTGGTGATTTTATTGCCAAACCTGTCAATTTCCCCATCAAACCCCTGCAAGATTTGCTGGCTTACGACTTTTACACTCCGAAAATCTATCGCACCAGCATTGTCTTTGCCGTTGACGTAATTTCCCAACTTGCCGATATAGTTGACCGCTTCGTGGTTGATGGCATCGTTAACCTGGTAGGATTACTCTCCATTTTCGGCGGAGAAGGCTTAAAATACAGCACCTCCGGACAAACCCAGTTTTATGCTTTCACCGTATTGCTGGGAGTAGGTCTATTAGGTATGTTCGTCACCTGGCCTTTCTGGGGTTCTCAAGTTCTCAACTTGATGTTCTCTTCAGTGTCCCAAATTCCTAGCCCCTAAGCATTGGTAATAGGGACTAGGGACTAGGGACTAGGGAAACTAATTGACAATGCCCTATGCCCCATGCCCCATGCCCCATGCCCCATGCCCCATTACCCATTCCCCCCATTCCATCTATGCTAAGTGTTTTAATCTGGGCGCCAATTATCGGTGCTGCAGCGATCGCCTTCCTACCGGGTGGTGAAAACCAACCCAGCCGCGTTCGTCTAGGAGCGGCAACCATTGCCTTTTTTACCCTGCTGTGGAATCTTTTCCTGCTCCTGAAATTTGACATCACCAACCCAGGGATGCAGTTGACAGAATATCTTCCCTGGAATGAAACCCTGGGTTTGGGCTATCAGTTGGGTGCTGATGGTCTTTCAATGGTGATGTTGGTCCTTAACAGCTTTCTCACCTGGATTGCAATTTACTGCAGCAGCAAGGATACAGAGCGTCCCCGCCTATTCTACTCCCTGATTTTGTTCATCAGCGGTGGGGTCGCAGGTGCCTTTGCAGCACAGAATTTACTCCTGTTCTTCCTGTTCTACGAACTGGAGTTAATTCCCTTCTACCTGCTGATTTCTATCTGGGGAGGCGAAAAGCGCTCCTACGCTGCCATCAAGTTTCTAATTTATACCGCCGTTTCCGGGGCGTTGATTTTCGCCAGCTTCTTGGGTATGGTTTGGCTGAGTGGCGGTACCAGCTTTGCTTACGACACCCTGACTACCCAAACCCTCTCTACAACCCTGCAAATAGTCCTGCTGTCGGGAATCATCGTCGCCTTTGGTATCAAAATTCCCCTCATCCCCTTCCATACCTGGCTACCCGACGCTTACGTTGAAGCCTCCGCACCGATTGCGATTCTTCTGGGTGGTGTGCTTGCTAAGTTGGGTACTTACGGGATCTTGCGCTTCGGTCTGCAACTGTTCCCCGAAGCTTGGGCAATTGTCGCCCCCAGTTTAGCAATGTGGGGTGCCACTAGCGCTATGTACGGTGCCGTGACGGCGATCGCTCAAAAAGACATCAAGCGCATGGTAGCCTATAGTTCCATCGGTCATATGGGCTATATCTTGGTGGCAGCTGCTGCAGCAACCCCTCTAGCGCTAGTCGGTGGTGTCGCTCAAATGTTCAGCCACGGTATCATCCTAGCTATCCTCTTCCACTTGGTGGGTGTAGTAGAAAACAAAGTGGGTACTCGCGAATTGGACAAACTCAACGGTTTAATGAGTCCTATCCGTGGTTTACCCCTAATCAGCGCCTTGCTAGTTTTAGGTGGTATGGCTAGTGCTGGTATTCCGGGAATGACTGGGTTTATCGCTGAATTTATCGTCTTCCAAGGCAGTTTTTCCGCCTTCCCTATCCCGACAATTTTGTGTATCGTCGCTACAGGCTTAACCGCCGTTTACTTCGTTATCCTCCTCAACCGCACCTGCTTTGGTAAACTCAACAACAGGTTGGCTTACTACCCGAAAGTTGTCTGGTCTGAGAAAATGCCAGCCCTGATTTTAACTGCTGTAGTTATCTTCTTGGGCGTACAACCCACTTGGTTGGTGCGTTGGAGTGAAACCTCTACCACCGCAATGGTAGCTACTATTCCTAGTGTCGAAAAAATCGCTTCCACACCAGTAGCTATGAAGTAATTAGAGTTGGGTAATAGCCCCATTATCCATTACCCATTACCTATTAGCCATTACCCATTCCCCATTTATGGTACAAACTCCAGACTTACCAAAAACTAAATTACCTCCTTCCACCCATGAATTTGCAGAGGTAATTCATCGCCTTGAAGCTGGCGGTTCCATGTTACCAGATACGCCAGAAAACTTAATGCAAATCATTGGTTTATATAAAGCTTATGCCGTACCAATGGATTTTTATTGGCGCGACTTGCTTTATATTGCTGAACAGGTATTTCTTGACCCCTTCCCCTTCTTTAAATTCTTCATTTCTCAAGAGTATTTAGACAGAGAAAATCACTATGCTGGTGATAATGCCGATTTAAGAATTTGGCGGGGTATCGGTTCGGCTCACCCAGAACTTTTGGCATTTATTGAGAAGGGTGAAACTGGTAAAATACCCAAGTTGTTGCATCACTTGCTTCACGATCGCATCAATATGGAATTCGCCGAAGAATGTATGCGGTCGATGTTATGGCACCGCAAGATGTACTGTCCGGTAAACCAGTTTGACCCCTACCTCGACAGCGACGAATACAAGGCAAACGCTGACCGGGCCATTAAAGCATACTTTCAAGGCAACCCCGTGATGCAGGGGCTTTATAAGCTGTTCCCAGATATGTTCCTAGAACAGTGCCGCCAAATGTCTTACTACGCTAACCTAGGCTTGTTCTGGGAAGTCATGGCGCCGGTGTTCTTTGAAATGTCGGATATTTACGACGAAGGCGGATTTAAGGGTGTCCCCGATGCGATGGATTTCTTGGTGAATGGAATATTTGCGATCGCCGGTCGTCCGATTTACCACCATGTATATATTCGTGGTGAATGCTACGAAATTATCCCTAAATCTAAGGGTTTCACGTGGCTGTACGAAGCAGCACTGCCCTATGTAGAAGCGGTGTTTTATCGTACTTCTCCTTTCCGTGGTACTAAGTCTTACAACGCCCAAGCTGCTCAAGTACCTGACAAGCAAAAAGACTTCCACTACGGCATTCTCTACGCAGACGTGTTTCCGGTAGGTACCGCAGGTATCCCACCGACACTGTTGATGCAAGATATGTTGCACTTCTTGCCTCAGTATTTGGTGGATTATTACAAGCAATACTGTCGTGGGGAAGAGGATATGTTAATTCAGTTGGGTATCAGTTTCCAACGCTCAATGTATAACGTTACCTCGGCGGTAATTCAGGCTTTGCGGACAGCTCTGCTGTATCCCTTAGACGATCCTAATCCTAAGCACTTGCAAGCAAACCGGGAATTTTTTGAAGCGCAGTTAAGTCGCTTCACCCGTGAGGAATACGGGATGCGGGATGCAGCGCGGTTGTCGTACGTTCAGAGTCAGGATTATAGGTAAGAAGCAAGAGAGAAGAAATTGTTTCGCGCAAAGGCGCAAAGGCGCTAAGAAGAGTGTAGAATATCTTTCTTCTTTGTTTATCTTACAGCACGGGAGGTAGAACCTCCCGACGCTTCCAGGTTGAACCGGGTAACGAGGAAAACGAGGAAAACGAGGAAAACCCTCGTTACCAGGCTCTTTGCCTGGTAATGATAATAAAGAGCCTCTGGCTCTTTTTACGACCAGCAAATTGCCAGCAAATTTTCTTACAGCACGGGAGGTAGAACCTCCCGACTCTCCTTCCCAGGTTGAACCGGGGAACGAGGAAAAGGCGCTAAGAAGAGTGAACACCAATTAAGTCAGCTTCTAAATCATTCACTAATTCAGAATCTTGTACATCCCATCTAATGTACTGACAGTCTTTAAATATCAGCTTATAAGGTAGGCTTTTTCCTCTAGGATCGTATACACACTATAGTAACAACTCTGCACCCCAAGAAGACACTTGGATATTTTTTACCAAGGATGTCATTCCGCCTAAACCAAGCAAATGATAGTCATCCGCCATATTAATTACTTACCCTAGTTATCGGCGTTAATGGCTTTCATCTGCGGTTAATTATTTTTCCCCAAAATCTTAGGTTAGACGCGCTCCAATCCCTAATCCCTAATCCCTCTACTCTGCAAATACCGACTCGGATCTTGCGCTACCCAACCCAAATTAGAACTAGAACGCACTTCAAAATGTAAATGAGGTTCAGCGGTACTCGGCTTACCAGTCATCCCCACAACACCCACCACATCCCCCTTTTTTATCGTGTCACTTACCTTGACTTGTATACTTTGCAAGTGCGCGTAACGGGTTTGCATCCCCCCACTGTGATTAATTACAACTAAATTCCCATAACTACCTTGTTCACCAGCAAACGCCACAATACCATCCCCAATGGACTGGACTTGCGTACCCACTGGTGCTAATAAATCCACACCACCGTGAAAGAATACTTTACCTGTATCGGCATTTTTCTGCCAGCCATATCCTAAAGCTACAGATGCTTGTTCCGGTAAGGGATACCCAGCTAGTTGAATATCCTCACTGGGTGTACTGGGAGTATCATTGGTAGTATCGGTGGTTTCCGGTGTATCAGCAGCCGGAGGAGTCACGGGAGGAGAATTCGTGGCTCTAATACCTGTAGGGATAAACACGAAATGCGGGCTTTTTTGGCAGCCATTTAACTCAAATAAAACATCAGCACGCACTTTGTAAGTAGCTGCTACCTGACGCCATGTTTTCCCAGGTGCTACTTCTACGCGAAAACCATTAAAAGGAGGTATTAAAATTTCTCTACCCGTAGAGAGACTGCCATTCCCTAAACCCGGATTCATGGCGATAATAGACTCTGGCAACAGATTGTATCGCCCTGCAATGCTCGCCAAGGTGTCACCATCCGCCACCTTATGGCGAATTATCCGCGCCTGTACAGCCTCTGGACAAGCCTGTTCATCAGGATTTGCCAATACAGTATCTACAGGGGAAATTACAAGCCCTAAAGAGCCTATTAGCGTTGCCAGAAACATTAACCAGGGACGGGAAGTCATGAGCATCAAGTCAGCATTGAATCAATTTCCCATTTTAAGGGGGACTGGGCATTGGGCATTGGGCATGGGAAACTAATCACTAATGACTAATGACTGATGACAAATACCTATTTTCCACAATTTACTAAAAAAAGCATCTATGCAGTTAACCCTTGGTTGACTAAACTTAAAAGTTAGCATCTGCATTGCTGTTGTGAGGCGGACATAAGTATGAAATTATCCTGGAAGCAGCTAGCGTTTTCTTTATCTTTACTAGCCATCGGCGGTGGTGCAGGCTTTATCGGTAGTCGCTATTTTTCAACACCACACAGTCCCCCATTTCAGCAATTAAGAAATGTGCCGGTAGATATACCTTCTCCTACTGTATTGCCTAATACGGTTAGAAGTAACGGTGTGCCTACAGATAGCGATAATATTAACTTCATTGCCGCTGCTGTGCAAAAAGTCGGACCGTCGGTAGTCCGAATTAATGCCACGCGGAAAGTTTCTAATCCTATCCCCGATGCCTTGAATAATAATCCCCTATTTCGTCGCTTTTTTGGAGACGATCAACCTATACCTCCAGACCGGATTGAACGGGGTACAGGTTCAGGATTTATACTGGATACAGATGGTAAAATTATTACTAATGCTCACGTGGTAACAGACACAGATACAGTGCAAGTAACCCTCAAGGATGGTAGGTCTTTTGATGGTAAAGTTGTGGGTGTAGACCAGATAACAGATGTGGCAGTAGTCAAAATTGATGCTAAAGACTTACCTACTGCAGCAATTGGCAATTCCCAAAACTTGATCCCCGGACAATGGGCGATCGCAATTGGTAATCCGCTAGGCTTAGATAATACAGTTACAGTCGGAATTATTAGCGCTACAGGTCGTTCTAGCGCTCAGGTGGGTGTTCCCGATAAACGTGTGAGTTTTATTCAAACTGACGCTGCTATTAACCCAGGGAACTCTGGTGGTCCGTTGTTAAATGCGGATGGTAAAGTAATTGGTATTAATACCGCTATTCGTGCTGATGCTCAGGGACTAGGTTTTGCTATTCCGATTGAAATCGCTGCTCGCATCGCTAACCAACTATTTATGAAAGGGAAGGTAGAGCATCCCTTCTTGGGAATTCAAATGGTAGACCTCTCCCCAGCTAAAAAACAGGAGATTAATCAAGAAACTAACCTGAAAATTAGCAAAGACTCTGGTATATTAGTTGTGCGTGTCCTAGAGGATTCTCCCGCAGCTAAAGGGGGTATGCGTTCTGGAGATTTGATTCAAAAAGTCAACCGCAAACCCGTAAAATCCGCTGCTGAGGTACAGAGACACGTAGAAACTAGTACCGTGGGAGGAGTACTGGACATCGAAGTTAACCGCAACGGTCAAATTCAAACCTTAAAAGTCCAACCAGGAGCATTTCCCAAGGATTAGTCAAAACTCATTACTCACTGGTGATTAGTCATTAGTTCTTTACCCTTTGACTAATGACTAATCACTATTGACTATTAACTGTTGACTACATTATCTAAGTGCATTCGCTGTTCCATCTGTCTCAAGAAATAGCCCGTCATCATTGCCGAGGCTAACAGACCCGCTAAATTATCTCGGTCTGTGGTAATTTGCACGTTAAAATTTTCTGATGGTAGCATCCCGACTAGCCCTTGCACATTTTGAGTTATGATTTCTTTAATTTCAGGACTGACGGACTTAGCAACTTGAGCTAAAACATCAGGAGACTGATGCTGCAGATATTTTAGCAGCTGGTTTGGGTCAAGCTCTTCATTGTCATGCAGAAAGTCAGGATGAAATACCATTGGCACTGTTTCTTAGCTGGTTTGCTGATCCTAATCTAAACCATCCTGCTATGATACAACCTCCCAAAAAAGACGGAAGCTGTAAAAAGCACGTAAAGTTTATATATATTTTTTATTTCCGAAGAGAGTAATTATATATGCTTAAGAAATTTATTTATTAACCAATAATATCATAACTAAAGTGTGAAATAGAAAGTCGCGCCTCCTTGGACTACTGCTTCTGCCCAGACTTTACCGCCATGACGGTGAATAATCCGTTGCACTGTTGCTAATCCAATACCAGTACCGGGAAACTCGGTTGCTGAGTGCAATCGCTGAAAAGCGCCGAAAAGCTTATCCGCATAAGTCATGTCAAAGCCTGCACCGTTGTCGCGGACAAAGTAAATAAATTTACCATCCTCTGCGATGACATTAAGTTCAATCCGTGCAGGTATCAGATTAGATGTGAATTTCCAAGCATTATTCAGTAGATTTTCTAGTGCTACCTGTAGTAGTCTCTCATCTCCACGGGCAATTAATTCTGGGGGTATTACCCATTCCACTTGTCGTTCTGGTTGTGTTTCCTGGAGTCTCTCAGCAATATTCAGTGCCAAAGTAGTTAAATTAACTTCTTTGTAGTGCATCTCGCTACGTGTGACCCGCGACAATGTTAGCAAGTCATCAATCAATTCTCCCATCCGCTGAGTCCCAGTCCGGATGCGCTGCAGGTAGTGTTTACCTTTGTCATCCAGCTTGTCGGTGTAGCGTTCTAAGATGATTTCACTAAAGCCATCTATTGCTCGCAATGGTGAGCGCAGGTCGTGGGAAACTGAATAGGAAAATGCTTCTAGTTCCTGGTTAGCAGCTTGGAGTTCAGCCGTGCGTTCCATAACCCGACGTTCTAAGTTTTGATTGAGTTGATAGATTTCTTGTTCTGCGCGTCGGCGATCGCTTATGTCAGAGAAGGCAAGAATCGCATAAATAATCTTACCGTGATGGTCGTAAATTGGTGTAGAGCGTACCTCTAAAGGAATCATCTCGCCATCACGCTCAATCAACATATCATCAACCGTCACAGTTTCACCCCCCAGTGACCGTACCACTGGTAACTCTGCGGTGGGGTAAGGCTGATTGCCGCGATATACTTGGTAAGCTACTACTAGTTCTTCTGTAGTAGCTTCTGGGATGGTGTCTTTACCCAATAACTGCAAAGCCATTTGATTCGCATAGAAAGTTCTGCCATCTACTTGATGGACTGTTATCCCTACTGGTAGCGCTTCTAAAAATTGCTGCAGTCGGTATTCGTTATCGGATAATGCCGCATTTAAGGCTTCTAACTTGGCAAAAGAATCTTGCAATTGCACTGCCATTTTGTGGAAAGATTTTGCTAATTCTCCTACTTCATCTGACCGGGACAATGATACAGTTTTATCCCATTTTCCTTGCGCGATAAACTTAGCACTAGTGTTTAACCTGAGAATTGGTTTGGTAATCCAACGGGCTGTGAAAATACCCACAGCAATAGCTACAATTAAAGCGATAATACACAAAATAATTGTTGTGCGAGTATTGGCATTAATTTGCTCCATAAAGTCCGATTCTGGAACTACAACAACAATCAGCCAATCAATACCACGCCCATCATTAAACGGCAATACTTGGGCAAACTGTCTCTGGTTATTGGCAAAAAAATCTAGTTTTTTGGCAGTATTAATTCTTCTGATGTCACCCCAATTTTGAGCTAAATACTTAGCTGTAGATTGAATTAAGGGATTGCGACTTACAGTTGCTGGAATGCGCTGCGGCTGATTATTATGATTGAGGGTAAATGGCTGAACATTATCTGAGGTAGCAACCAACAGTCCGGAACGTTCGATAATAAAACTATGACCTGATTTACTAATTTTTAATTGCCGCAGATAATCACTAATTCTGGAGAGCTTTAAAGGTGTATCTAGGACTCCCAAGGGATTTCCTTTCGGGTCATAAACTGGTTGGACAGCATCAATTGCTATTTCTGCTTGGTTAAACCAATTATAAATTTCACTCCACGTCGCTTGACGCTTTTGCATGGCGTCTTTGTACCAAGGGCGTGTCCTAGGGTCATAAAATGGGGTAATCTGGAGAAGCTTTCCTCGTTGTCCTTGATTATTGACAGCATAGGTACGGTATATGGGCTGTTTGGCATCTGCCACTACTTCCACTTGTAGGTTGCCATTTGCCAGGCGTTCAATGCCAATATACTCTCCTTGTTCATTACCCCAGGCTGTATATGGTACTAACTCAAAAGCCCGCATTTGTTTGATTAAGAAGCTCTCAATTCCCGGTAAATCGGAGGCTGTTAATAAACCCTGTTCAATGACATTGGCATTTGTCTGGTTTAGCTGATGAGCCATTCGCAAATAAATCTCTAACCGCAGATAGATGCGGGAACTGATTTGAGTTTGTAACTGTGTGGTTAGGTCTTTTACTGTCTTTTGTCCGTTTAGCCAAGAGAAATACCCCACAAGTCCTACCGTGGCAACAATTTGGAGGACAAATGGGACTATGAGAATAGTTTGTAGTGGGACTTTGCCAAAAAATTTGCCCACTGAGTGTTTGAGGAATGGCATGAAAACTCCAGATACGCTTCAGTCCTGTTCACTCTTAGAGCTTAACAACGGCTGTGGTAGCTGTTCTATCTGGAAATATTGATGAAATTTCGGTGTTACTTGTAGCGCATAGGAACGGGAATCTGTGTGGCGTTTTTTGTGGACAAAGCCTAATTCGACGAGTTCTTGGACGTGTTGATAGGCTCCGGAACCGCGCAGGTTAATTAAATCACTCTGGAGCATGGGGTTGTGGAGAGCGATCGCTGCTAAAGTCCGCAAAACAGCCACTCCTAATTCTACGGGCACCAAAGTTTGCACTAAATCCTGAAAGTCAGACCGTAATTGCAGACTATAACCGGCATCTGTTTCGACAACTTCGAGCGCACTATCGCGGTGTGCGTAGTCGTCCATGAGTTCAATCAGTCCTTCCTCCACCATGACGCGATCGCACTTGGCATACTCAGCAATCTCCGGAATGGACAGTGGTTGTCCTTTCAAATACAGAATGGCTTCAATCTGGGAAGCTAATCGATTCATTGCTTGTTAGTGATTAGTCATTAGTCATTGGTCAGTAGGGGCGCACGGCCGTGCGCCCGTACTTAGTCATTAGTCATTGGTTCCAGCAGCGGAATTGTGACGGCTGACGGATGACAATTCATAACTAATAACTCATAGCGCATCAATCTATTTTTTGTCTTCTACCCACCCTCTGACCTACTGTGGAGGATAAACTCGGCAATGGCTAAATCTACGGGGGTTGTCACCTTTAAGTTGGTTTCTTCGCCTGCGACAATTCGTACTTCATAGCCGCATTTTTCAAATAATGCCGCATCGTCGGTGACTTCCCAACCCTGACGACGCCCTTCGTCATGGCATTGTTTCAATAATTTTACATCAAATCCTTGGGGTGTCTGTGCTGCCCAGAGATTACTGCGGTCGGGTGTTCCTTGAATCACACCAGCTTCATTGACCACTTTGATGGTGTCTTTGACGGGGATAGCGGCGATTAATCCGGGACAGTGCAAAATTGCTTCAGCGCACCTATCCAGCAGTTCTGGTGTAGCAAGACAGCGAGCGCCATCATGAATTAACACTTGTTTTGCGGCATCTGGCAGCCCCTGCAAGCCATTGTAAACTGACTCTTGGCGTGTTTCTCCACCAACGATAAATTTCACCGGCTTAGTCAGCTTCAGGTCGGCGACAATCGCTTTCCAGTCTTGCCAATCTGTTGGTTGAGAAATAATCCCAATCCAAGTAATATGGCGTGAAGCTTCGGCGGCTTTCAGTGTCCAGGTAATTATTGGTTGCGATCGCAAGCTCAACAGCAATTTATTGCGATCGCTACCCATTCTCCGTCCCATTCCCGCTGCTGGAATTAGTAAATACACAGTCCTCCTCCCCATTCCCCTAACCCTATCTTCCCCTAAAATAAGTACCGAGTTAGCCTAAAACAATTTAAAACAATAACTTATGCGCGTAGTAGCCCTTGTCCCTGGTGGAATTGGCGACCAAATTCTGTTTTTCCCCACACTTGACGACCTGAAGCGTCAATATCCTGACGCTCAGATCGATGTGATTGTGGAACCCCGATCCAAGGGAGCTTACCGGGTGTGCAAGTCAGTGCATGATGTGCTGGCTTTTGACTACAAAGACCGCAATAGTCTGGCAGATTTCGGCAACCTCTTGGGGATGATTCGCGAACGGGAATATGATGTCGCCATTGCTTTGGGACAAAGTTGGTTAGTGGGTCTGCTGCTTTGGTTAACTGGTATACCCAAAAGGGTGGGCTATCAGGCGGGAGGTACGCCTTTTCTTACCAACCCTGTGCCCTTGAACAAACAACAGTATGCGGCTGCTATGTATCATGATTTGTTACAAGGGTTGGATATTACATCCCCTTGCCCAGATTTGGCAATCAATGTCCCTAAATCGGATATTGATTGGGCAGACTACGAACAAAAACGGCTGGGGATTAGCGGTACAGGTTACATTCTCATCCACGGTGGTTCCAGTAAGATGGCTCTGGCTAAAGGTATCAATAAAATCTACCCCGTGGAAAGTTGGGTCTCAATTATCCAAGCATTTCAGCAACAGCAGCCGGAAATGCCGATAGTTGTTGTGCGTGGACCGGAAGATCAGGAACTGGTACAAAAAATCACGCAGTCTTGCCCCCAAATCAAGGTGACTTCCCCTGATGATATTGGTAAGTTAGCAGCTATGATTGCTGGAGCAAATTTAATGCTGTGTACCGATAGCGCCCCTATGCATTTATCTGTAGCGGTACAAACCTATACCATTGCTTTGTTTGGTCCGACGGAACCAGCCAAACTTCTCCCCCAGAGCGATCGCTACCTTGCCATTAAGTCCAGCACTGATAACATGGCTGATATTCCCACCAAAGATGTGTTGGAGAAAATTTTCGGTGGCTAGAAGGGCAGTTTTTCTTGACCGCGATGGTG
>Ga0114939_10002927_pt1 | contig 12252 bp, 10 predicted proteins | sample AshMeaCrysSpring_FD_87196 | JGI IMG/M metagenome (GOLD analysis project Ga0114939, IMG submission 87196) | Groundwater microbial communities from Big Spring, Nevada to study Microbial Dark Matter (Phase II) - Ash Meadows Crystal Spring | ecosystem: Environmental > Aquatic > Deep subsurface >... | reverse complement strand
TGGAATCCACCATGCTCCAAAGCTGTGGAGAACCACAGCAGTCCAAGGGCGGGCTGCGCCCGCTACTCCTTCCGGAACGCGTCCTTGTCATTAACCCCCGGATTTGATCAGACACACGAACTTTCCCGATGAGCCGAAAAAAAACTTTTCGCCGGTCGTTCAGAATTTCAATTTAACTGTCTCCCTTCCAAGAGCTTACTTCATTCTGCGTATTGGCCGTGGCTTTTTTTTCCAATCCTGAACATCGATGCGGTAAACCCGTGGGAGTCGGTTTTTTGCACGGGCTTGCCGGCGCGCCGCACCCGGGCGGGGTTGGCTTTCTTCAGAGCCCGGGCACCAAACGCCAGCACCACACCCGGAAGGCGCGCAGACTGTGGAGGTTTTGTTATTCAGCTCCCGTAGGAACCTTCCACGCGTTCGGCGACGTCGCGGTAGCCGTAATCGACGGCATAGATCTGCTTCATGGAGTCGATCAACTTCGCGGTTTCGCCCATTTTCTCGTAAACCATGCCGAGGTTGTAAACGATTTCCTTCTTCGTGTTGTCCATCTGGTAGAGTTCCGAAGCGGCGGTGGAGAGGGTGTCGGCGGCGAGGTCGAACATGCCCCGTTCGGTGTAGCATTTGCCGAGGAGGTTCATCGCTTTGAGGCGGACCGACGGGTTCTGGCGCGCCTTCTGAAGTTCGGCGATGGCTTCCTTGAAATTCCCGCAGCTCACCAGGATGTCGCCGAGTTCAAAGCGGGCGACGAGGTCGGTGGGGTTGCGCTCGACCCGCTTGCGGGCCTCGTCGAGGAGCATGGTGGCGCGCTGACGCCGGAGTTCCTCGAGTTGGGCGCGATGGGTTTCGGCGTCGGGGTTTTCGGGGTTTTCGGCGAGGAAGGTCTCGAAGCCCGCGATGGATTCGTCGTATTGCTTCAGGCGCAGATCGGCCACCTTCCGTACGAGGTTGGGGTCGGTATTTTTGGTGAGCTCGGCCGCGTAGGAGAACCACGCCACGGCATTTTCGAGGTCGTTTTTCTGCTCGTAAAGCTCGGCAATCCGCCGGCTGGCATCGACATTGCCGGGATCGGCCTCGACCTTTGAGTGGAGCTCGGTGAGCAGGTTCTGGATCATGTCGTCGCTGCGCACGACGCGGTTTTGCTGCTCGAGTGCGATGGCCTCGTCCTTGTCTTTGATGAGGTCGCGGTAGGTGGATCCCTCCCGCTCCCATCCGCCCCTTTGCATCGACAACGCGGCGGACGCGTCCTTGCCGCCCTTGATGGCGGCGAGGTCGTTCGGGGAAACAACGAGGATCCGCGAGTAGGTCTCCACCGCCTTTTCCGGTTTCTGGTTGGCTAGGTAGAGCTTCGCGAGCTCGTGCATGGTTTTGGTGTCCTTGGGATTGCCATCGATGATGGTCTCAAGGGCGAACTCGGCGATGTCGGGAAAATTCGCGGCCACGGCGGCTTCGCGGAGGAGCTGGTTGGCCTGGGCATTGAAGGGGTCGCCCTCGAGGATTTTCTCGATGGCTTCCATCGCGGCCACCGGGTCCTTCTTAACGAGGCTCTGGACTTTCATCGCGGAGAACGACGCGCTGGAGAGCCCGGCGAGCGCGCTTTTCTTGCCGGAGGTTTTCGCGATGGCGGCCTTGCGCGCCAACTGGCGGGCGAGGAGGAACTCGGGGTGCGGCTTGAGCAGGCTTTGGTAAAGCTGGCTGGCGTAACCAAAATTTCGCAACTCCATCGCGCTCATGGCTTTGAGCCATGTCGCGCGCAGGTTCTCGGGGAGGTCTTTCTCGGTCAGAACGGGCATAACCACGTGATCATACCAATTCGCGCGGCCCCATCAATCCCGGAAATCCGGTTCCCGCCGCCGCGTCCGTTCGAAAAAATTCGGGAGAATTGCGATTGAACAAACAGGGAAATCCGCAATCCTTGCCGGTTCTAGCGATTCGTTTTGACAACTCTCCCATTATTCCAGCGCCTCGGCGCACTGATCGAAAAAATTCCCGCCCGTTTGACATGGTCGGCGGCCGCGCTGGCGTGGGCGTCCGCGCTGCTGGCGCTTGCCGGGCGGGCGCTGTTGCAGCCCGACCGGGCCACAAACACGGCAAGGTATCTGCGCGCGGGCCGGGCGTGGATCGGCGGCGACGACCTCTACATTTACACGCCCAACAAGGGGTTTGTTTACAGCCCGCTTTGCGCGGTGTGTTACGCCGCGACAACATGGCTGCCCGAGGTGCTTGCCAATGTCTTCTGGATCTTCTTCTCCGGCGCGCTGTTGCTCGGCGGACTGTGGGCCATGCTCAACCACGGACCCTTCCGCAGCATTCCCGCGCACCTTCACCCGCTGGTTTACCTCCTCGTTTTTCCGCTCTCGCTCGGAAACCTCGACAGCGCCCAGGCGAATCCGATCGTCATCGGCGGCATCATGCTCGCCGTGGCGGCGGCCTCCTGCGAACGCTGGAACTGGGCAGCGCTCGCACTCGGGGTCGCGGTCTTCTGGAAGGTTTACCCGCTGGCGGTCGGCCTGCTTCTCGTGCTGGTGGCTCCCATCCGGTTTTCCTGGCGATTGGTGCTCATGCTGGTGGTGGGGGCGTTTTTGCCCTTCGCGTTCCAGTCTCCCGAGTATGTCGCCGACCAATACCGGTTGTGGTACGACACGCGGACGGCCGACAACCGGCTCGAATACTCGCTGAACGTCGCCCCGCTCGACCTCTGGTTCGTTTTGGTCCGCACCCTCGGCCTGCCGCTTGAAGCCGGCCTCTACCGGCTTCTGCAATTGTCGGCGGCCGCCGTGATCGCCGCCGCCGTGGCATGGGGGTCCTGGAAAAAGTGGCCGTCCGACCGCCTGCTGGGTGCGCTGTTCTGCCTGGTGAGTGTCTGGATGACGTTGCTCGGGCCCGCGAGCGAATTGCACGCGTATCTGCTCCTTGCCCCGGCGGTGTGTTTTTGTCTGACCGCCTGCCTTGCGGATGCGCGCGCCGGAGCGCTCGATCGGGGATTGATGTTGACCGCCTACGTGTTGTTGCTGCTTGCGATTTTGCGGGTGGGATTCTTTCCGAAATACCGGGAACTCTGGGTGCTCACTTTACAGCCCGTGGCTGGCGTGGTCTTCCTGGGCGGCGTGCTGCTGAGGTATTTCGCGCCGCGCGGGCGGGTGGAGGCCGCCGCGTCATGAGCGAGGTGATCGGTGCCCGGCGGGCCGCGCGGTTACAGCGGATGGACGGCATCATCGGACCGCCCCTCTGCGCGGTCCTCGACACATTGGACCGCCTCAATCCCTTTCGTCCGCATCCCCCCGCCGACTCGAAGCCGCGCACGATCGCCTTTGTAAAGCTCGGCGAGCAGGGCTCGACCGTGCTCGCCATCCCGGCCATCCAAGAGGCGGTCGCGCGGGTTGGGCGGGAGAATGTCTATTTTGTCGTGTTCGCGGAGAACCGGAAGATCCTCGACGTGCTCGGGCTCCTGCCCGCAGAGAATGTGGTCGAGATCCACACGGCATCGGTCCCGGCATTTTTCCGCACGGCGGTCGCGGCGGTGATGCGTTTGCGCGGCATCCCCCTCGACGCCGTGATCGACCTGGATTTTTTTGCGCGTTCGTCGGCCATTCTTTCGCGGCTCAGCGGCGCGAAATGGCGGGTGGGCCTGCACGCGTATTTCGGCGAGGGCCCCTACCGGGGGAACCTCATGACGCACCGCCCGCGATACAACCCGCACGTCCATACGAGCCGCCTGTTTTATTCGTTGGTCAAGGCGCTGGACCAACCGCCGGAATCGTTCCCGGCCTGGCCGGATCCCGGCCCCCAGCCTCCCTTGCCGCGGCTCGCGGTTGCGGATTCCGTTATGGAAGCGATGCGGGACCGCATCCGCGCCGAACTCGGCGACGCCACCGTGCCTCCGCTGGTGCTCATGAATGCGAATTGCAGCGACATGATCCCGCTTCGCAGATGGGAATCCGCGCGCTTTGTCGAACTCGCCAGGCTGGTCCTCAAAGAATACCCGGGGAGCGCGGTGGCGTTCACGGGAGCCCCGGTCGAACGCGACCAGGCCGAGGCGCTTGCCCGCGAGGTGGGGTCTCCGCGCTGTATCTGCCTTGCCGGGCGGACCACCCTCGACGAACTCTTCGCGCTCTACAGCCACGCGAAGATACTCGTCACCAACGACAGCGGCCCGGCGCATTTCGCCTCTCTCACCCCCGCGGCGGTCATCGCGCTTTTCGGCCCCGAGACGCCCGCCCTCTTCGGGCCGCTTTCGGCGGGATCGGTGGCCCTCACGGCCGGCCTCCCCTGCAGCCCCTGTGTGAGCGCGCAAAACAACCGCCTCAGCAGCTGCAAAAACAATCTCTGCATGCAGGCCATCACCGTCGAACGCGTCATGGAGGAAGTCCGCAAAAGACTCCCGGCCGGCCGGGGCGTTGAAAAGTGATGCCCCCACCCAAATCCGCGCATAGCAAAATGGGGGGAGAAACGCGTTCGGCGTTCCTCTATATTCCAAGCGTGTTTGCGGGATGTGGCGGCAACCGGAACGGTTTTCGTCCTCGACCGTATCGACGACGGTTTTTCACACAGATTCTATGAAACCCAAACTGATTGAAACCGATTTGCTGGTTGACGGGCGGGTCGCCGCGAGCGTGAAGGGCAACTACCTGCGCAAACGCATTCACAAGTTGCCCGAGCCCGTCGAGGGAAGCCGCATCACCCTTCGCGTGCTCTCGACCAGTGGCCACCCGAATGCCCGCGTCTTCGAGGTCCGCGCCTATTGAGGAGCCCGACCGCTCCCACGGCATTTTTATTTGGACAGCGGTGGGGCGTGCGCCCTGTTGGAGTTCCGACGGTCTTCGGTCCCGAGTGGAGCTTCGGGGGGCCGCATAAAGCGGGGCACTCCGACAAATCCGTCCAAATAAAAATGCCGTGCGGCCGCTCCCGAATGTCCCAAGAAATGCCTTGAGGGCGGGGGCAGTGGGGTGAAAGAATGCACTCTTTGCACCATGCCAAATACGATTCTAGTTGGAGCCCAGTGGGGTGACGAAGGGAAGGGAAAAATTATCGATTTCTTGACGGCCCGGGCCGATATCGTGGCCAGAAGCCAGGGGGGCAACAACGCCGGCCATACGGTCATCCTCGGCGACCAGAAATACGTCCTCCACCTCATCCCCTCGGGCATCCTGCGTCCTGGCAAGGTGTGCGTGATCGGCAACGGCGTTGTGATCGATCCGGTCCACTTGGTGGGCGAGATCGAGGGACTTCGCAATCGGGGCATCCCGGTCGCCGATAATCTCGTCATCAGCGACAGCGCCCATCTGGTGCTTCCCTACCACAGGCTCATCGACGAAATCCGGGAAAAGGCGAAAGGCCGCCGGAAGATCGGGACGACGAAGCGCGGGATCGGCCCGTGCTACGGGGACAAAGTCGAGCGGACCGGCCTGCGCGCGTCCGACCTGCGCGACCCTGTGGTCCTTTCGGAGAAGCTCAAACGCAAGGTGGCCGAGAACAACAAGATCCTCAAAGCCTTCGGCGAGGCTGCGCTTTCCTACGCGAAAATCCGCGCGGACGTCCTGCGGGCGGCCGATGTGCTGAGGCCGTTCCTTGCGAACACCTCCGTGTATTTGCACAACGCCATGCGGGCCAAAAAGAAGATCCTTTTCGAAGGAGCCCAGGGCACGTTCCTCGATATCGACCACGGCACGTATCCCTACGTCACTTCGTCGAACACCACCGCCGGCGGAGCCTGCACGGGAACCGGCGTGCCCCCGAACCGCATCGACACCGTCATCGGCGTCATGAAAGCCTACACAACGCGTGTAGGCGAGGGGCCGTTCCCGTCGGAGAGCCCCGAGTTGTCCGACGCCCTGCATGCCATGGGGCGAGAATACGGAGCCACCACCGGCCGCGCGCGGCGATGCGGGTGGTTCGACGCCGTGGCAACACGCTACGCCGCCATGGTCAACGGCATCGACGAACTGGCGGTCACCAACCTCGACGGACTCGACGCCCTCGCCAAGATCCCAGTATGCGTGGCCTACCGCGCCGGGGACCAAACCTTCGACGTTCCGCCATCGGACCTCGCGCTTCTGGCCCGCTGCGAGCCGGTCTGCATCGAGATGCCCGGATGGAAAACCGACACCTCGAAGGCGCGTTCGTTCGCCGACCTTCCGCCCCGCGCGCGCGCCTATCTGAAAAAAATTTGTTCGCTCACCGGAGCCCGCCTGGCGATCGCGAGTGTGGGTCCGGCCCGCGACCAGACCATCGTGGTCGAATAGTCCCCCTCATGCAGAACGGTCCACCGAAACACGTCGCCATCATCATGGATGGCAACGGCCGCTGGGCCAAACAACGCGGGCTGCCCCGCCTCGCCGGCCACGAGCAGGGATCAAAGTCGATCCGCGCCTGTGTCGAGGCCGCCATCACCGCCGGCGTCGAGTTCCTCACCCTCTACGCGTTTTCTTCCGAAAATTGGAAACGCCCGCCCGCCGAGGTGAACGGTCTCATGCGCCTGCTCGAGCGTTTCCTCGACGAAAAGGTTCGCGAAATGCAGGACGAGGGCGTGCGCCTCCTCACCATCGGCCGCACGGCCGACCTCCCGCCCGCCTGCCGGAAAAAGCTCGCCGAGGCAATCGCCGCGACCGCCTCGAACCAGCGCCTGACCGTTATTCTCGCCCTCAGCTACAGCGGCCGCGAGGAAATCGTGGACGCCGTGCGGGGGATCGTCCGCGAGGCCGGACGGGGAACCCTCGCCCCGGAGGACATTTCCGCCGACCTGATCGCCTCGCGACTTTACACCGCCGGGATCCCCGACCCCGATTTGTTGATCCGCACCTCGGGCGAACTCCGTGTTTCCAATTTCCTGCTCTGGCAGCTCAGCTATACCGAAATCCACGTCACGCCCAAGTTATGGCCGGATTTCGGCCGGGGCGATTTTGATGCGGCACTCGCGGACTATGCGGGCCGTCAGCGCCGCTTCGGCGGCCTGTGAGCGCGGTCCACGTTCTGGGTCCGCTGGTGGCGATCATCGCTCTCGGCGGCCTTCTGGCGCGCCTGCAATTTCTGGGCGGGAGCTTCATGGCCGACCTCAACAAACTGGCCTACTGGGTGGCTCTGCCCGCGTTGCTCTTCCGGTCGGCCGCGCAGGTTCGCGGCAGCGGCGGTGAAGTGTGGCCGATGCTGGGTTTGCTGACCGCCGGCACACTCGTGATTTGTCTGCTGGCCTACCCGTGCGCGTCGCTGGCCGGTGTCGCGCCCGCCTCGCGGGGGACCTTCGCGCAGTCCGCCTTCCGCGGCAACCTCGCCTACATCGGGATCCCTGTCCTCTCGGAGAGCCTTCCACCAGAGGCACTGCCACCGGTCGTGGTGACGATGACGGCCCTCATGGCATTTTTCAACGTGCTCGCGGTCGTGGTGCTCTGCGGGCCCGGCACGCGGTGGCGGACGCTCGGATTCACCATCGCGACCAACCCGCTGCTGGTCGCCGGGCTTGCCGGACTGGGATGGGGCCTTGGCGGGCTCCCGCTTTGGGGTGTGATGGACCGGACGCTCTCGGCGCTGGGGGCTGCGGCGGTCCCGATCGCGCTGCTTTGCATCGGGGGTTCCCTTGCCACCACCCCGCTCCGCGGCGCGGTCAAGTCCACCTTCGCGGCCGCCGCCCTCAAGGTGCTTGTCCTGCCCGGGGTTGTCTTTCTTGCCGGCTGGGCGATGGGACTGCCGGCGTGGCAATTGCGGGCGGTCGTCGTCCTTGCGGCCTGCCCGACGGCCGCAGCCTCCTACGTGATGGCATCAAAAATGGGCGGCGATCCCGATCTCGCCGCCAAATCGATTGTCGCCAGCACAATTTTTTCGGCCGTTCCCCTGGCGCTCGCGCTCGCCTGATCCCGTGCGGCTCGCGGCCTGCTATTACCCGCAAGACGGATAAAAAAATCTGACCACACGTCATCCCGGGCGAAGGTTTCCGATCAGGAATCGCGCGAAGCGCCCTTGGACTGCGGCAATTCTTTGCCGCTCTGGGAGAAGGCCGCGTGTTGCAGATCAAGCCCGCCTGGAAAAAGAGATGGCGAACAACAGCGAGCGGAGCTTTTTCGGAGCTTTTCGATTCGGCGCATATGCGACTGGAATCCGCCATGCCCCGGAGCTGTGAAGAACCACAAGTCCAAGGGCGGGCTGCGCCCGCTTTTCCCTACGAAACGCTATCTTGTGTTTCAGCGTCCCCGGCTTCGGGCCAATGCACCACGAACCTTCCCGGTGAACCCATTTTTGCCATTCCGGAAACCGAAAAAATTTGCGGGCAATGAAACGGGAGATGGGATCAAGCCGCCGCTTTCGAGAAGAGCTTCAAGACGGCCACCCCGGCGAGGATAAGCACCATGCCGAGGATTGCGGGAGCGTCGAGCTTCTGGTGAAAGAGCACCCATGCGGCCGCCGTGATGAGGACAATACCGACGCCGGACCATACCGCATACGCCACGCCGACCGGGATTTCGCGGAGGGCGAGGGAGAGCATGTAAAAGGCGATTCCGTAGCCGAGGGCGACAATGAGGGCGGGCTGGAGGCGCGTGAATCCGTCCGAGGCTTTGAGGGCGGAAGTGGCGATGACTTCGGCGATGATCGCAACGAGCAGGAAGAACCAACTCACGTTACAAAGCGGAATTCACGCCCTTGGTATTGGCCTTCACGGCACCGATATTCCAGAGGATGTATCCGCCCGTGGAACGGGGTTCGGTGGACTCTTCGATGCGGATCTGCCGGGCGATTTCCGAGGCAGGCCACCCGTGCGAGTTGAGACGGTCCACGGCAATTCCCGGCAGAATGGGCACGCGACGCGGGTTGGCCTGCGGACCGCGCCACCATGCGAGCAGGGAACTGAAACTCTGCGGACCGCCATCCTTCCAGTAGAGCTGGGGGGCAAGGTAATCCACGCTTCCTTCCTTCATCCAGCGGACCGGATCGCTGAAGAGTTGGTGGTATTGGTCCACGCCCGCTTTCACATCCGCAGGGTAGCCCTTCGAGTAAATGCCGAAAGGACTCACGCCGAAAAGCGCTCCCGGCCGGGAACTTTTGACGACCTTCGACGCGCGGCGGATGAGCGAGTTGACATTCTCTCGGCGCCAGTCGGCCTTCCCGAGCGTGCCGCCGGATTCCTTGTAGGCGGCGTAGGTGTTTTCGTCGGGGAAATGGGGGAGTCCGGCTTCGGTGGGATACGGATAAAAGTAATCGTCGAAATGGATTCCGGCGACATCGTAGCGGGAAGCGATGTCGGCCACGACGTTGAGAATGTGCGCCTGAACGGCCGGCGCGCCGGGATCCATCCAAATGACACTCCCCACGCGGCGCGTGTATTGGGGGAACCTGCGGGCGATGTGGTTCGGCGCGACCGACTTGCCGGCGCTGGCGACCGCACGATAGGGATTCAGCCATGCATGGACGGCGATGCCTCGCTTCTTACCCTCGGCGATGAGAAATGCGAGAGGGTCGTAGCCGGGGTCGGCACCCTGCCGGCCGGTCAGGCAGCGGCTCCAAGGCTCGAGTTCGGAGCGATAGAGGGCGTCGCTTTCCGGGCGGACCTGGAAGAAGACAGCGTTGAGGCCGGCGCGTTTGGCGGCGTCGAGGAGGCCGATAAGCTGGGCCTTCTGAGCCTCGGCGGAGAGCCCCGGCTTGGTGGGAAAGTTGATATTGTGGACGCTCGCGATCCAGGCTCCCCGGATTTCCGCGCGCACGGAAAGGGGCGCCAGGCAGAGCGCGAGAAAGAGGGCGATTTTTTTCATTGGAGGCTGGCCCGGAATGTCCAATTGGCGGCCACGGGCTTGCCGGCGGCCTTGGCGGTGACGGAGACGCGGACATCTTCCGCGTAGAGTCGCTGACGCAGACGGAAGCCGAGCATGCCGGTGGAGGGGTCGTATTCGGCCGGCACTTCGCCAATTCCGGAAATCACCATCTTCGCCGACTTCGGGTTGATCGCGCCGGCGGAGGAAAAATCGACCGAAACAAGCGGGAGCGCCTCGGGAGCGACATCCCCGGGAGCCGGGCTCACCGGAAATGCGGCGGCCTGTTGGGCGGGCGGAACCGCCGCGCCGGGGGATCCGGGTTCCTGACGGGCGTAGTCGGCGGAGGGGGCGACAGCACCGCCGGATCCGCCGAAGTTGATGGCCGTCCGGAAAATTCCGGGATTTTTCGAGTCTGTGGCATAACGCCCGTATTGGAAGGGATCCCCGCCGCGGGAGAATCGCTCGCCCTTGACCGTGAAGGCGGCCTCGTAGCCGGCGGCCTTGGCCACCTCCCGCACAGTTTCATTGTGAAGGCCGTAGGGATACGCGTGCGTGCGCACGGTGATGCCGAGGTTTTCCTCGATGATGCGCTTGGACTGGCCGAGTTCGGTGGAGAGCCATGCGCGGTAATCCGCGTCGGACCGGCCCTTTTTCTGATTGAGGGCGGAATGGCTCAGCGAGTGGCTGCCGATCTCCACGCCGGCATCGCGCATTTCGGCGAGTTGGTCCCACGACATCGAGCCGCCCCCCGCGCGGGGTCCGCCTTTCACGTAGTCGGTGTAAACAAACATGGTGAACGGGTAGCCGAATTTCTGAAGGATCGGCCAGGCATTCTCGTAAACCGAACGGTAGCCGTCATCGATCGTGATCACGGCGGCCCGCGGGGGGATGGATTTCTCACCGCGTTGCCATGCCAGGAAGTGGTCCATGGAAATCACCTCGATCCCCGCGTCCTTGATCGCTTGGAGTTCCTGCTCGAAGCTCGCGGGCGTCATCGCAAGGCCGTCCTTGGGTTTTTCCTCGAAGCGGTGGTAGCAGAGGATTGTGACCTGCCCGGAAAGATCCAGCGGCGGGGGCATTGGCGTCGGCGCGGGCGTGGCGGCGGCGACAGGCTCGGGTGTCGCAGTCGGCTCGGGTGTCGCAGTCGGTTCGGGCGGCGGAGCGGCCGGCGGCGCGGGGGCCTTGCCACAGGCGGCCAAGGCCAGCAGTGGAATCAGAAAGAAAATTTTCATCCGACACCCCATAGCACCCCGCCGCAGGAATTCAATAGGAAGAACATCACCCTCTCCTCTCGGTGTTACGCGCGGATCAAGGGCCGGGGCTAAGAACTTGCCTGCCAACCGCCGCGCACGGCATGATGGCCGGCATGCTTTGCACGGCGGATGAGATGATATCGGCGGAGAAGCGCGCTTTCGAGTCCGGCGCCTCGCCGGAGGCGCTCATGGAGGAAGCCGGAGCCGGCATCGCCCGCGCGGCGATGCGCATGGCTCCCGTCCCGGGCCTTTGCGAGGCGCACTTCGGCAAGGGCCACAATGGCGGCGATGTCCTCGTCGCGGCCCGCCACCTCGCCGCCTGCGGATGGGAGGTCCGCGAGGTCCCCGCGTTCCCCGAAGAGGCCATCGCGCCCCTCACCGCGGAAATGCTCCGCCGCCTCCGGGCCGCCGCGCGACCGGGATTTCACGCCGGCGGATCCGTGATCGCACTCGACGGGATCCTCGGAATCGGATTTCGGGGGGAGCCCCGCGGGGCGGCCGCCGCGGCCATCGAGCGACTCCGGCACGCTCGGAACATCCGGGGCGCGCGTGTGCTTTCCGCCGACCTCCCGAGCGGACTCGATGCCGACCGCGGCCACACCGGCGGGGCCTGTGTGCAAGCCGATTGGACGGTCACGATCGGGTGTCCGAAACGCGGGCTTGTGGAAGATTCCGCCGCCGGTTTCGTCGGCCGGATCGAGGTGGTGGAATTGGACGGGCTCGCGGTCGTGGCGGGCGACCCCGCCGAAATTGCCGGCCCGGCTCTCGTGCGAAAGGTCCTCCCCCTGCGCCCGCCGAATGTCCACAAAGGCGACTGCGGACGGGTTTCCATCGTCGCCGGTTCGCCCGGCTTTGCGGGGGCCGCCCGCCTTGCCTCGGCCGCCGCCGTGCGGGCCGGAGCCGGATTGGTGACCCTCTTTGCGGTGCCCGAGATTTGGCCCACCCTCGCGGGATCGTGTCCGCCGGAGGTCATGGTGCGCGAGACCCGTGATCTTCGCGAGGCGCTGGAATTTCCCTGCGACGCGCTCGCGGTCGGCCCCGGCCTCGGCTTCGCGCGGGAAGAAGAGATTCTTGCCATCATTCGGGAGGCCGCATGTCCGGTCGTGGTGGATGCCGATGCCCTCACCATCCTTGCCCGCAGCCAGGGGATTCTGGCGGAGGCACGGGGTCCGCGTCTTCTCACCCCCCACCCCGGTGAAATGGCGCGCTTCGAGGCGCAGGGCGGCCGTACCCGCCTGGAATGGGCCTCGGATTTTGCCGACAAAAAT
>Ga0114939_10002926_pt1 | contig 12254 bp, 12 predicted proteins | sample AshMeaCrysSpring_FD_87196 | JGI IMG/M metagenome (GOLD analysis project Ga0114939, IMG submission 87196) | Groundwater microbial communities from Big Spring, Nevada to study Microbial Dark Matter (Phase II) - Ash Meadows Crystal Spring | ecosystem: Environmental > Aquatic > Deep subsurface >... | reverse complement strand
TTGCCCGCGCGGCACTGGCTTCCATCCGCAAGCGGTCCTCGCGCCAAAGGCGTGCGAGCTCGTGGCAGACGCGGACGAATCCCGGACGTCCGTGGCGGTCATCCGGCGGGAAATAGGTGCCTCCGAAAACCGGCTTCCCATGCGGCGTGAGCCACACGCTCATCGGCCAGCCGCCCTGCCCGGTCGTCGCCTGCACGTAGGCCATGTAGGCGGCGTCGATGTCCGGGCGCTCCTCGCGGTCCAACTTGACGCTGATGAAATGGCGGTTGAGCACGTCCGCCACGCGCTTGTTTTCGAAACTCTCGCGCTCCATCACATGACACCAGTGGCAGGTCGAATAGCCCGCGGACAGAAACACGAGTTTGTTTTCGGCGAGCGCGCGGGCGAAAGCGTCCCCGCCCCACGGCAGCCAGTCCACCGGATTGTGGGCGTGCTGGAGCAGGTATGGGGAGGTCTCGCGAATCAGCGCGTTGGGCATGGCGCGGCAAGCTAGCCGCGCATCGGCCGCTGTCCACATGTTAAGAATTGAGGGGAGGCGCGGGCCACTGATGACTTCCGCATCCGGCGTGGAGGAATGCGTGCCGCCGCGGGAAATTGCCCGGAAATCCGGTTGTCATGCGCAGTCCGCCCTGCTACATCATCTCCATACCGGTGCAGACAAAAACCTCGATGCGCTCCCTGTCACTGCGTGCCGCCTGCCGTCGCCTTGCGGCGGTCATGGGATTGTGGATGCTTGCAATCCAAGCGTCCGGCGCCCCCACCGTCTCCGGCTGGGAAATCGCCAAGATCGACGGCCGCGACTACGTCTCGCTCGAGAGCATGAAGCGCTTCTACAACTTCACGAAGCTCGGCCGCGCGGGAAACTCGCTGGTCCTCGAGAACAAGAAGGTGGAGATGAAACTCACCGTCGGGGGCAACGAATGCCTGATGAACGGCGTCAAGTTCGTGTTCACCCACGCGGTCGCCACGGTGGGTGACAAGCCTTATGTCTCGCGGATGGATTTGGCGAAGCTGATCGATCCCGTGCTGCGGCCGAATTTCATCAAGAACGCGGCGGATTTCCGCACGGTGATCCTGGACCCCGGGCACGGTGGCAAGGATCCCGGGGCCACCAACTCGCTGGGCACCGAGGCCAACTACAATGTCAAGGTTGCCAACCGCACCAAGGCCCTGCTGGAGGCCAAGGGCTTCAACGTCGTGATGACCCGCACGAGCGACCGCTATCTTACGCTGCAGGAGCGCGTCGATTTCGCCAACGCCGTCCGCGACAACGCGGTCTTCGTGAGCATTCATTTCAATTCCGGCGGCCGCGCCGCGCGCGGGATCGAAACCTTCACGCTCTCGCCACCCGGCGTTTCGCATTACGGCCGCGGGCTGATCGCCGCGGACAGCCAGGAGCGGGTCGGCAACGAGCACGACTCCGCGAACATCGCGCTGGCCACATCCGTCCACGGTTCCATCCTGCGCCGCCTCCAAAAGCACTCCTTCGACCGCGGCATCAAGCGTGCGCGCTTCAGCGTGCTCTCCGGCGTCTGCCATCCCGCGATTCTGCTGGAGGGCGGATTCATGACCCATCCCTATGAGGCGCGGCTGATTGATAACGAGGCCTACCAGAACACCCTCGCCAACGGCATCGCGGATGCGATCCTCAAGTACCGCCACGCCGTGGCCGCGAAGCCGCCCTCCAGCGCGCCGAGGTGAGTCCGCCGAGTGTCTGATTTCCACCATGCCCGCAACCGGGCTCAGCGCACCGGGTAATTGATGGCTTGGGTTTGCCAGCCGGCGTCCTTGAATCCCTGAGCCGCCGCATCCGAGAGTTTTCCGGTGTGAACGAGCAGCCTGGGAGCCGTGCCCAGATCATCGCGCCGCGCGAAGCTGGCGACTTGCTCGGTCCATGTGACATGATCGACCGGGGCTGGAACTTCGAGCGTGCCTGTGGCGGTAATGGCTCCGGGCAGGCGGCCGAAGACCCGCAGATCCTTGTAATCCGCCGCGCCGCCGAGTTGGCGCACGGCCAGCATGGATAGAGCGGAAACGAGAAAATCCGCGTGCTCCGCGGATTTGCAGGAGTTGGCGAGCAGAATGATGCGGCCGCGGCCGGCCGCGCCGGGCAGTGCTTCCAGCGACTTGACGATGCGGTGCCGGCGCGTGGTGCTCAGGTGCGGCTGGATCTGGAAGTCCTTGATGTCCTTCTCCCGCAAGCCCATCGCCGCCAGTGAGCGCTGGTCGCGCAGCGCCAGCTCCGACTGGGTGAGCGCGTAGGTTTCCTCCGGCACACCGACCATTTCGGTGGCGGTCAGCGCAATGCCTGCGGAGGCCACGGCGGCACCGATGCGCAGCGGCAGGCCGCCCGCAAAGAAGGCCCAGGTGACCTTGTCCATTTCCTCCTGCAGGCGGGCATTGTCCGAGTAAGGATCCACGCCGAGCTGCCTCGCGGTATCGAGCTTCGCCTTGTCGAACCCGGCGGCGTTTTTCGCGGCGTTGCCGATTTCCCCTGCTGACGGGCTCCGGCCATCGCTGCTGTTTTCCTTCACCTTGTGGACGCCACGCTCGATGGAGGAGCCGACTTTGCTGAAGAAGTGGCCGACGGTTTTCGGCGCGCGTTTCACCGAATCGACCGGGTTGGTGACGATGTTTTTCACGGCGTCGATTGGCTGCGCGACGGAGCGTTTGAGACCTTCGGCGAAAAGATCGCTCTTGCTGGTCTCGACCAGTTTGCGGATGGCCTCGGCCTCGACGACGCGGCGCTTCACCTGCGGCACGCCGATGGCCTCGAAGACGCCGAAGTCGGTGTCGATCTTGAAGTGGGCCATGTATCCGTCGGTGGGCACCTGCTCGCGGACGCGATGGGATGGCCCGCGCAGGAGATCGGCGGGCAGGAGATCGGCGGCGTTGAGCAGCGCGCCTTGTTCATAGGCGGCTGTCTGGGCGGTTGCGGGGATGATGATCGCCGCGCAGGCGAGACTGATGAGGGACGGATGTTTCATGGGGATGTGGATGAAAGAGGGCTCCGGCAGACTTTCGGTCGTGCCGGAACCCGCTGGAATTCGAATGCGGGGCCGGGTTCACTTCTCGTCCGTGTCAACCATGCGCCAGGCGATGGCTCCGATGACGGCCCCGGCGACCGGCGCAAGCCAGAACAGCCAGAGTTGCGACAACGCCCAATCGCCCGCGAAGACTGCGACACCGGTGCTGCGCGCCGGGTTGACCGAGGTGTTGGTGACCGGGATGCTGACAAGGTGGATCAGCGTGAGGCAGAGGCCGATGGCGACGGGGGCGAATCCCTGCGGGGCCTTCTTTGAGGTGGCACCGAGGATGACAAAGAGGAACATCATGGTCATGACGACCTCGGTGACGAGGCAGGCCAACATCGAGTATTTGCCCGGCGAGTGCCCGCCGAAGCCGTTGGAGGCGAAACCGGAGGCGAGTTTGAAGCCATCCTGGCCGCTGGCGATCAGATAGAGCACTCCGCCCGCAGCGATGCCGCCCGCGACCTGGGAAATGATGTAGGGAACCAGATCCCTTGTATTGAAACGCCGGGCGGCCCAGAGACCGACCGACACAGCGGGATTCAAGTGGCAGCCGGAAATGTGGCCGATCGCAAAGGCCATGGTCAGCACCGTGAGGCCGAAGGCGAGCGAGACACCGAGCAGGCCGATGCCGACATCGGGAAACGCGGCGGCCAGAACCGCGCTGCCGCAGCCGCCGAGGACGAGCCAGAAGGTGCCAATGAATTCAGCGATGTATTTTTTCATGGGATGTATGGTTTGTGGGGTTGGGGTGGCGTTGATGGCGGCTTTCACCATCGGCATGGTACCATGATGAAATTTTGCCGGATGGGTAGCAGAATCTGAATTTGCGGGCATCCGCCCTTGATCTGCGCTTCGTAGATCGGAACAGGCGGTGGCGCGTCATCCTTGCCGCTTGCGTCCAGCCAGGGAAACCCGGAACCTCCGCCGGCATGACATCGCACACTGCCGCACTCACCCCTCCGCAAGCGGAGAAACTCCGCCGCGTGCTGGAGGAAAGGGGCTACGATTTCGAGCCGAAGCCCCATGCGCTGTTTTCCGCCCGCAAGGGGAAACTGAACGTGACGGTCTATCAGAAAGGCCCGAAGGCGCTCATTCAGGGAAAGGATACGGAGGCCTTCGTGCGCTTCACGCTGGAGCCCGAAGTGCTCGGCGAGGCGAGGCTCGGCTACGAGGAAATCCTCGAGCCGGACAAGTTCGAGCCGCACTTCGGCATCGACGAGAGCGGCAAGGGCGATTTTTTCGGACCGCTGGTGATCGCTGGAGTGTTCACGGATGGCGCGATCGCCCGGCGCCTGATCGAGTGCGGTGTCATGGACTCCAAGCGCGTCACCAGCGCCGCGCGCATTCGCCAGCTCGCGGCGGCCATCCGCGCGGTGCCGGGCTGCGCCACCGAGGTCGTCGCCATCGGACCAGAGCGCTACAACGAAATGCACGCCTCGTTTGGCAATCTCAACCGCCTGTTAGCCTGGGGGCACGCCCGCGTCATCGAAAAACTGGCGGCGGCCCGGCCCGATTGCCCGCGCGCGCTCAGCGACCAGTTCGCCCGGCCGGAAGTCCTCCAGCGCGCGCTGCGCCAGAAAGGCCTCACGCTGCACCTCGAACAGCGCACCAAGGGCGAGTCCGACACCGCGGTCGCCGCCGCTTCGATCCTGGCCCGCGAGCGTTTCATCGACTGGATGGACAAAACCTCCGCCGCATGCGGCGTGAAACTTCCGCTCGGCGCCTCCGAAGCGGTCGTGCTGGCGGCGCGCGAATGGGTCGCGAAACACGGGCGGGAATCCCTGGGCAAGGCGGCCAAGCTCCACTTCCGCACGACGGAGGCGGTTCTCGAGGCGTAATTCCCTGCGAATTAGCGGATTTTTCGCGGGACAAAGCGACGGACTCCGTTGTTGAATCCGCCCGCCCTCCGGTTTTTTGCAACACGCTATCCCACCATGGCCACCATCACCAAACGCGAACTCGCCATCAAAATCACCAATAAACTAGGAGCCAACGGGTTTGAACTCACCCAACAGGACGTGCTCGAAGTGGTCCAAACCCTCATCGAGGAGATCACCGAGTCCCTCGCGCAAGGCGATACGGTGGTCATGCGGAATTTCGGAGCCTTCCAGGTGCGCGAAATGAAGGCCAAAATCGGCCGCAACCCGAAGGACCCGGAGAAGGACGTGGCCATCCCCGCCCGTGCCGCCGTGAAGTTCAAGCCCGGTAAGGAAATGAAGGAAAAGGTGGCCACCACTCTCAAGCTCATCCGCGAGCGCAGGTGAACCTGCGGCGGCGGCTTGCATCCGCAGCGTCCATCCCCATGCAAACCCCGGGCCTCCAGAAAGTCACGGCGCTCGCGTTGGCCGTGCTTGCGCTTTCCCTTTTGCCGTCCTGTTCATCCCGCCCCGGCGGCCACAGGGGATATGTGACGCGCTCCTACACCGTGCGCGGCCAGAGCTACCAGCCGATGAGCGTGGAGGACGCGCTCGGCCATGTGGAAACCGGCACCTGCTCGTGGTATGACGAATCGAAGTTCCTCGGGCTGAAACGCGGCACCACCTCACTCGGGGAAAAAGTGATGCCGTGGCATCTAACAGGAGCGCACAAGACCCTGCCGCTGCCCTGCCTGGTCAAGGTGACCAACCTTCAGAACGGCAGGTCCGTGAGACTCCGCATCAACGACCGCGGCCCCTTCATCCCCGGCCGCCACTTGGACGTCACGCCGCGCGCCGCCAAAAAACTCGGCTTCTACGGCAGGGGCCTCGCCACCACCCGGCTTGAGGTGCTTTCCGTGGGCGACGGCCGCTACAAGCGCGAAAAACGCCGTTTCCTGTTTTTCTAAGCAGGCGGCCGGTTCCGATGCCTCATCGACAAACCGCATCCGTCCGCTAGCATCCTGCCATGCGTTTCACGATTCCATTGCTGCTTTGCCTCTGCCTGTCCGCGGTTGCCGCGCCGGAAAATGAAAATCCCGACAGGCCCGCACTGAAGGACGCCCCGAACGGCGAGAAAACCCCGCCGGAAAAACCCGCGCCGCCGGTCATCCGCGAGGCGTCCGTGGAAATCGGCGGTAAAAAAATCCCCTACCGGGCGACCACCGGGAAAATCCAGCTCAAACAGGATGACGGCAAGCCGCGCGCCTCGATCTTCCACGTCAGTTACGAACGCTCCGACGTGAAGGATCCTGCCAGCCGGCCGGTGATGTTCGCCTTCAACGGCGGCCCGGGATCCTCCGCAGTGTGGCTGCACATCGGGGTGTTGGGCCCGAAAATCATCCAACTTCCCGGCGATGGGACCACCGCTCCAGCGCCCCCGGCCCGCGTGGTGGACAATCCGCTGAGCATCCTGGACAGCTGCGACCTGGTGTTCGTGGATCCCGTTTCCACGGGCTACAGCCGCACGGAAAAAGACGTGAAACCCGACGAGTTCCACGGACTGGACGAGGACATCGAGTCGGTGGGCGATTTCGTCCGCCGTTGGATCAGCGAGCACGACCGGTGGGCTTCTCCGAAGTTTCTCATGGGGGAATCCTACGGCGGCATCCGCGCGGCCGGGCTGGCGCAGCATCTGCAATCACGCTATGGCATGAACCTCAACGGCGTGGTGCTGCTCTCCTCGCTGCTGGATTTCGCCACCCTGCAGGAGACTCCCGGCAACGATTTGCCCTATCTGGTTTTCCTGCCGGCATTCACCGGCACCGCGCATTTCCATGGGAAAATCCCTGGGGATCGTGACGCGCTGATCCGGCAGAGCACGGAATTCGCTTTCGGTGAATACGCCGCCGCCCTGCTGAAGGGGCGCGACATCGATGCGCAGACCGGCACGGAAATCGCCGCCCGCTTGGAAAAACTCACCGCAATCCCGGCGGAAAAGTGGATCGAACACAAGCTGCGCATCAGCCCCGCCCTTTTCCGCGGTGAGCTGCTGCGCGCCGAGGGCAAGGTGCTCGGGCGCTTCGACGCGCGCGTGGCCTGGGATGCCACGGACAAAACGGCTCCGCTTCCCGAATACGATCCGTCCTACTCGCTGGCCTACGGCGCGTTTTCCACCGCCATGATGGACTACCTCGGGCGCGGCCTCGGCTACAAGGAGGACCAGCCGTATGAGATTCTGACAAGCAAGGTCCAGCCATGGAAGTGGAGCGCCAGCAACACCATCGTCAACGTCGGCGGCCGCCTCGCCACCGCAATGCGCGACAATCCGCACCTGCGGGTGCTGGTGATGGGCGGGCTTACCGACCTTGCCACCCCGCCGGAGGGAGTGGCCCATTCGCTGCGCCACCTGCTGGATCTCCCGGAAAACACCCGCAAAAACATCAGCACCGCCTTCTACGATGGCGGCCACATGTTTTATCTCAACCCGCCGGATCTCGCCAAAACGCGCGCGGATCTGCTGAAGTTCATCCAGCCCGCCGCGCGCTGATTCACGGCTCAACACCGCCGCGTCCATGAAGGCGAGCCGTAGCGCGCAAGGACCAGCGACTCGATCAGACCGCGCGGCGGCCGCAAATCGCATGAACGGCGGTTTTCCGCCAGATGCGTGGCCAGCCGCTCCCCACGGCGGCATGAGGCGGCGGCATCGCACGGAGCCGCCACCGAGCCCTGGTGCAGCAGCCCGCGGCGCGTCCGGCGCTGGCCCGCGCCCGCGAGCTTGCGGCCGCCGGTTCCGACCAGATCGTGGCTCACCGGATTCTCGAAGCAAAGCGACTTGCCGGTTTCATCGGTCCCCGCGCTGAGCCGGACCTCGATCCGTTCTTCTAACAGCACTTCCGCCAGGGCCGCGTGGATCATCCGGTAACTCTCCGCTCCGCGCGCCGCGGCGGGTTTGCAGCCTGCTGGCGCGATCAGTGTGTAGGTCCAATCCTCCCGATGATCCACCGTGCCGCCACCCGTCCAGCGCCGCACCCAGTCGATGCCCGGAAATGCCGCCCTCGCCTCATCAAGGTTGCCGAAATAACCCACGCTGCCCCAGTGCCCCTGCCAGCCATAGACCCGCAATACCGGATCGGTGGCGGTTTGCAGCAGCCACTCGTCCACCGCCATCGCCTCGGGCCCCGGACGCTTCACCGGATCCAGCCACAGCATCAGGCGCTCGAAAATCACGCGCCCTTCATAATTTGCCAGCGGCGATCCGCAATCCGCATTTGCCCGGACGCAGGGCATTACCGCCCTGTCGCGCGGCGGTAGCTTAGGAAACATTCGCCCAGTTCAGGGCGCGGTTCGAAGTGGCAGATGAAAAATCCGAGCGAGCGCGGCGGGAACTCCGACGGCAGACCCGTGGCGGTGGGCGCATCCAGCCCGCCGAAGAGCGTGTGGCCGGCCAGCGTGAGGTGGAATTCATCAATTGCATCCAACTCCGCAAGCGCGCGGATCAGCCCGCCGCCGCCCTCGCAGTGCAGATGTTTCACACCGCATTGCGAGGCCAGCGTTTCGAGAAACGAGGCGAGATCGCCCTGGTGAATGGTGAGGGCGCTGTCAGGCGCGCGGCAGAGTTCTCCCGTGACCAACAGATGAATCGGCCCGCCGGGTTTCCGGAACACCGGGAGATCAGCCGGGAGGATGCCGCTGCGCGAAACGATGCAGCGCAGCGGTTGGGTGGATTTCCCGGGCACCGTGAGCGTCATCCGGTCCGCTTCCAGCGTGCCGCGCCCGACCATCAGAGCATCCGCGGATTTCCGCAGTTCCAGCAGCCGGGCATGGTCCTCGCGCGAGGTCCAGCCGGACGGGCGGCCGTCCGTTGTGGAGATTTTTCCATCCGCCGAGACGGCGAGGTTGGTGGAAATCCACGGGCGGGGCATGGGGAAAGTTGTTCCGATCCGCTTCGCCGGGCAAGAAACGAGTGCGGGCTGTTGGCGCATCCCGCCCTTGCCAAAGGGCTCCGTTTGTCCCATTGCAAGCGCCTTTCCGCACCGTGGCGGTCTTTTCCCCATGACACTTGAGATCACCCTCACGCTTCTGGTCATCGCGCTGACCTTGATTGCGTTCATCCGTGAGTGGGCGGCCCCCGACGTGATCGCACTGACCGTGCTTTGCGGTGTGGTCGCCCTCGGGTTGATCGAGCCGGCGAAAATGACGGATGTCTTCAAAAACGAGGCGCCGCTCGCCATCGCCGCGCTGTTCGTGATTGGCGGCGCGTTGGAGGCGTCCGGCGCGGTCGATCACATCGGCCGCGTGCTGCGCGACCGGCTGCCGGGCAATACCCGCTGGGCGGTCTTCGGGTTCTCGCTACTGGCGTGTTTCTTCAGTGCCTGGATGAACAACACGGCAATCGTCGCAATTCTTTTGCCCGTGGCGCTCGGCTTCGCCCGCTCCAAGGAGATCGCCCCCTCGCGGCTGCTGATGCCGCTCTCATATTGCTCGATTCTGGGCGGCATCTGCACGCTGATCGGCACCTCCACGAGCATCCTCGTCAATGGCACGCTCAAGGACATGAAACTGGAGCCGATGACCATGTTCCAGCTCGCGCCGATCGGCATCCCGCTCTCGATCGCCGGTATCGCCTATCTCACGATTTTCGGGCCGAGACTCATTCCATCCCGCACGACCATCGCCGGCAGCCTGGAGATCAAGGACCGCTCGACGCCGCTCTATCACATCCTGATCGGCGAAAAGTCCCCGCTGGTGGGTCTTCCCCTGAGGGAGACCCCGCTTTTGGAGTATGGAAAGGACATCCACATCATGGAAGTCCGCCGCCAGGGCGCGCGCGAGATGCACGCCCTCAACACGCTCACGGTGGAAAAGAACGACCGTTTCCTCGTCGCGCTGCACGGCAAGGCGGGGCGCAAGGGAAAGACCGGGCAGTTCTTCTCCGAGATCGGAGCCAGCGTGCTTTCCACCATCCAGGGCGTGGTGACCGAACTCGTCATCCGCGACGAATCCTCCCTCGCCGGGCATACGCTGGCCGCCACGGACTTCCGCCAGCGCTACAACTGCGTGGTCATGGCCGTGCATCGCAACGGTGTGAACATCACCCACCAACTCGCCGATATCCCGCTGGAAACAGGCGACACGCTGCTGGTCATCACCCCGCAGAACAATCTGGAAGCACTCGAATCCACCCGCGACTTCATCCTCACGGACTCGCCGGAGGACGTTCCGGTGGTGACGGATGACAAGAAGCCCCGGCACCACGCGTGGGTCGCGTGGGCCGTCCTGATCGGCGTGGTCCTGGCGGCCACTCTAACCGACGTGCTCGGCGGAAAGGGCAACCTGTTTCCAAGGCTCCCCGTGATACCCATCCACTACGCGGCGATGGTCGGCGCGCTGGTGTTGCTGTGGGCCAAAATCGTCACGCCGCGCGAGGCTTATGCCAGCATCGACTGGCAGGTGCTGCTGATGCTTTACGGCTTGTTAGGCCTCGGCATGGCTATGCAATCCACCGGCACCGCCAAGTGGCTGGCCGAAAGCATGGTGACGGTGGCGCAGGGCTTCGTAACGCCGGAATGGATGCCGCTCGTCCTGCTGTGGATGGTTTTCCTGCTGACCGTGCTGCTCACCGAGGTGCTCTCCAACAACGCCACGGCGGTGATGATGGTGCCCATCGTGGTGACGCTGGCCCACAGCCTCGGCGTGAGCCATTGGCCCTTCGTGATGGCGGTGACGGTCGCCGCATCCACCGCCTTCGCCCTGCCGATGGGCTATCAGACGCACATGATGGTGTATGGCCCGGGCGGTTTCAAATTCTCCGACTTCCTGCGCGTCGGCATCCCTCTCAACATCATCTGCTGGATCACCGCCTGCCTGCTGATTCCCGTGATCTGGCCGTTCTGAACCGTCACCTTCGCGAGAAAGCGGTGTCCATCTGGCGATATCCGCAGCAGAAGGGGTGGCTCACCGGGATGGCTGGGGCGTTTTTCCGCATCCGGGCGGAGGAGCGGGAATCACGCCGAAAACTCATAGCGCAGCGCGCTCAGGCAGAACAGCGTGGCGGTTTCCACGCGCAGGATAATTCCGCCGAGCGAGATGGGGAGAAACCCGGCGCCGAGCGCGGCGGCGGTTTCCTCTTGCGTGAAATCGCCCTCCGGGCCGACTAACAGGGTTGCGGCGGTGGTGCCGGGGTGGGCGCGAAGGACCTCGCGCATGGGTTTCGCGCCGGGGGCGAGGGAGGCGATGAGATTCAGGCCGGGATTTTCTGATAGAGAGGGGAGCCAGCGGTCGAAGGGCAGGGGGTCGGCGATGTCCGGCAGCGTGTCCTGGCCGCATTGCTTGCAGGCTTCCAGCGCGGTGCGGCGCCATTTGTCGGACTTGCCCTCGCCCGGCTGGACGACGGTGTTTTTCGTCACGAGCGGCTGGATGCGGGTGATGCCGAGTTCCACGGCTTTCTGGACGATGAGGTCCATGTTTTTGCCCTTGGGAATCGCCTGGGCGAGGGTGATGGCGGGCAGCGGCTGCGGCGGCGTGGAGGTTTCCCCAAGTTTCAGGGAAACGTGGTCGCGCGAGGCGACCAGGATCTCCGCCGACGCGCGGCGGCCGCAGCCATCGAAGACGGTGACCGTTTCGTCGGGCTTGACGCGCAGCACCTGCGTGAGATGGCGCGCCTCGTCACCGGTGAGCACGCCGGATTGCCAGGATTCGGATGGGAGGTGGAAGCGGGGCATGGGTGAAGACTCAAGACGCAAGACGGCTAGACTCAAGACGGGAATGAGGAAGCCGTCTGATTGAAGATTGATGATCGCCGATTTTGAATGGTTGATGTGACGGTATGGCTCACAGCGAGGAAGGGTGGTATAAAGCCGCCTATTACAATCCCACGGCGGGAGCAGGCGGCAGTGACAACTATTGGACCTATGCCGCGCAGAGCGACTCCGTTCCCACGGTGGCCACAGCGGACGTTTCCGGCAATGTCTCCAATCCTGGCGAGAACGTGGCGAACTACAACTTCGGCGCGGACTGGAACAGCCAGAACGGCAACGTGACGACGGTGCGCAGCGCGGCGGCGAACAACTACTTCGGCACGGCGGACATGAATGGCAACGTGTGGGAATGGAATGATGCGGTCATTGGTTTGTCGCGCGGGCGGCGTGGCGGTTCGTGGGGCAGCGTCTCGAGCGCCCTCGCCTCGTCCGGCCGCAGCAGCAGCCCGCCCACGGACGAGAGCAGCAGCGTGGGTTTCCGCGTCGCCAGTGTCCCCGAGACCTCGTCAGTCCTTTTGACATTTCTCGCGGTGGCAGCGTCACTCACCAGAAGGCGTCGTGATTCCCTTTGATCCTTTGGCTCTTTATCCCTTTTTCTTCGGGGAGCA
>Ga0114939_10002925_pt1 | contig 12271 bp, 11 predicted proteins | sample AshMeaCrysSpring_FD_87196 | JGI IMG/M metagenome (GOLD analysis project Ga0114939, IMG submission 87196) | Groundwater microbial communities from Big Spring, Nevada to study Microbial Dark Matter (Phase II) - Ash Meadows Crystal Spring | ecosystem: Environmental > Aquatic > Deep subsurface >... | reverse complement strand
GCGGCCATCAGGCCGGCGGGGCCGCCGCCGATGATGGCGAGGCGGGGCAATGGGAAGGAGCGGCGGGCATGCATCGCGCCATGATCCCATGCCCGGCCTGCGCAGGCCGCGCCCCCGTACAATGCCGCGATGACGTGGACCGCCATCACCCGCGATGTCAGCCCGGCCCTGGCCGCCTGTGAGCTCTCCTTCGTGCAGCGCAGCCCGATCGACGTCGGGCGTGCACGGGCCCAGCACGATGCTTACTGCGCCGCGCTGGAACGCCTGGGCTGCGCCGTGATCCGCCTGCCGGCCGAGCCGGCACTGCCGGACTCGGTGTTCGTGGAGGACGTGGCGCTGGCGTTCGATGATGTCGCGATGGCCACCCGGCCTGGCGCGGAGTCCCGTCGCGGCGAGGGCCACGCGGTGCTCGAGGTGCTGGGCAGCGTCCGCCGCATCCTGCGTATCGAAGCCCCGGGCACGCTGGATGGCGGCGACGTGCTGCGCATCGGCAAGAGCGTGTTCGTCGGCATCTCCGCGCGCAGCAACGCGGCGGGCCGGGAGCAGTTGCGCGAACTGCTGGCGCCCTATGGCTACAGCGTCGAGGACGTGGCCACCCGCGACTGCCTGCACCTGAAGTCGGCGGTCACCCAGGTCGACGAGGATACGGTGCTGGTGAATCCGGCCTGGGTGGATGTCGCCCCGTTCGCGGCCTACCGGATGATCGAGGTCGATCCCGCCGAGGAGCACGCAGCCAACGCAGTGCGCATCGGCGACGCCGTGCTGTACCCGGACTGCTTCCCGCGCACCCTGGAACGCCTGCGCGCGGCCGGAATCGCGGTGGCCACGGTCGACGTGTCCGAGCTGCAGAAGGCGCAAGGCGCGGTGACCTGCTGCAGCGTGGTGCTCCGCGGCGCAGGCGTCGCGTGATCCTCAACATCGCCGCCTACCTGTTCGTCGCCATCGACGATGCCGATGCGCTAGCCGTTCGCCTGCGTGAGCGTGCCGAGGCCGCCGCTTTGCGCGGCAGCATGCTGGTCACCCCCGAGGGGCTGAACCTGTTCCTGGCCGGCGACGCGCCGGCCCTGCGCAGCTTCCTGGCGTGGCTCCGCGAGCATCCACGCTTCGCCGGCCTGCACGCCAAGGAAAGCTGGAGCGAAACGGTGCCGTTTGCGCGGCTGAAGGTGAAGCGCAAGGCCGAGGTCATTGCCTTCCGGCGCGAACATGCCTCGCCGCTGGATGCCGGCGAACGCGCGCCGGCGGTGGCGCCGGCGACCCTGCAACGCTGGATCGCGCAGGGCCACGACGACGCGGGCCGCCGACTGGTGCTGCTGGACACCCGCAACCGAGAGGAAGTCGGCTTTGGCACGTTCAAGGATGCGTTGACCCTGCCGATCGACAACTTCACCGCTCTGCCCGAGGCGCTGGCCCCGCATCGGGGCGCATTGCGTGATGCCACCGTGGTCAGCTTCTGCACCGGTGGTATCCGTTGCGAGAAAGCCGCGCTGTGGCTGCGCCACGACGGCATGGACAACCTCCTGCAGCTGGATGGCGGGATCCTCGGCTACTTCGAGCAGGTCGGTGGCGCCGGCTACGAGGGCCGCTGCTTCGTGTTCGACGAGCGCGTGGCGCTGGATCCGCAGCTCAGGCCGCTGGTCGACGGGCAGGCGGTCGCCTAAGCTGCACGACCTCGGGACAGGGAACCGCGGATGAGCTTGGTCGGGATCGTGGTGTTGCTGGTGGCGGTCTACGCCGCGTTCAAGGTGGTAGGTGCGTTGTTCAGGACCATCGTGTGGATCGCCATCCTGCTGTTCGCCTGGTGGTATTTCGGGCCGCGCGTCGGCGTCCCGTTTCCGTTCTGACGCTCCTCAAGCGGCGATGGCGGTTCCCGCGGCGTGACCGGAAGCCCATGCCCACTGGAAGTTGTAGCCGCCCAGCCAGCCAGTGACATCGACCACCTCGCCGATGAAATACAGCCCCGGCACGCGGCGCGACATCATGGTCGTGGACGAGAGTTGGTCGGTATCCACGCCACCCAGGGTGACCTCCGCCGTGCGGTAGCCCTCGGTACCGCTGGCGATGAGTGGCCAAGAGGACAGCAACTCCGCGATCGCGCGCAGTTCCGGCGCGTTGTACTGGCGCAACGGCTTGCTGGTGATCCAGTGTTCGCACAGGCGCTGGGCAAAACGCTTGGGCAGCACCTCGGCAAGCAGCGTCTTCAGTTCCGCATCGCGGCGGTTGGCATGCCATTCGCGCAGCTGCGCGTCGGTGTCGATGCCCGGCAGCAGGTCGAGCCGCAGGTCGTCGCCCGGCTCCCAGTAGGAGCTGATCTGCAGGATCGACGGCCCGCTGATCCCGCGATGGGTGACCAGCAAGCAGTTTCGGAAGCTGGCCCCGTTGCAGCGCGCCTCCACCGGAAGCGACACCCCGGCCAGGTCCCGCAGGCGTTCGGCGTGCCTGCCGGTCAGGGTCAGCGGCACCAGCCCGGCGCGCGTCGGCAACACCCCGTGGCCGAACTGCTTTGCCAGCGTGTAGCCGAAGCCGCTCGCGCCCATGCCCGGAATCGACAGGCCGCCACTGGCGACGACCAGCGACGGCGCAGCAAAGCGACCTTGCGTGGTGTGCAGCCGGAAACTGCCATCTTCGGCGTGTTCGACGCGTTCGATGGTGCAATGCGTGCGCACCTCGACCCCGGCCGCTGCGCATTCGTCCAGCAACAGCTTGACGATCAGTTTCGAGGACTCGTCGCAGAACAGCTGGCCGAGTTCCTTCTCGTGGTAGGCGATGCCGTGGCGTTCGACCAGTTCGATGAAGTGCCAGGGCGTGTAGCGCGCCAGCGCCGACTTGCAGAAGTGCGGGTTGGCCGAGAGGTAATTGGCGGGTGTGGTGCCGGTGTTGGTGAAATTGCAGCGGCCGCCGCCGGACATCAGGATCTTCTTGCCAACCTTGTTGGCGTGGTCCACCACCAGCACGCGCGCCCCGCGCCGGCCGGCGGCGATGGCGCACATCAGGCCGGCAGCGCCGGCACCGATGACGATGGCGTCGCAACGGTGCACGCTCACGCCCACTCACGCGAGGGCAGGGTGTAGCGCCGTTGCGGGCGGCCGACCAGGTCGAGGAAATTGTTGAACACCGCGTCCGCCTGCTGCTGCATCGTCGCGATGTACTCGCGGGTCTGCGCGCGGATCGCGTGCCCGCGATCGGGATGTCCGTCGCGCGGCAGGCCAGACGCCGCCAGTTCGTCGCGATAGGCGGGATTGGCCAGCCAGCGTTCGACCAGGCGTTCGTCCATCTCCAGGTGGAACTGGAAGCCGTAGGCATTGTCGCCGTAACGGAAGGCCTGCTGTTCGCAGTCCGTGCTGCGTGCGAGGTGCACGGCGGATTGCGGGATATCGAAGCGACAGCCATGCCACTGGAACACCGGCGTGTCCGCCTGCAATGGCGCGAGCACCGGATCGGAGTGGCCTGCGTCGGTCTTGTGCAGCGGATACCAGCCGATTTCCGGCACCGCGTTGCGCGAGACCGGCGCGCCCAGCACGTGCGCCAGCAACTGCGCGCCCAGGCAGATGCCAAGCACCGGCTTGCCCTGCTCCAGCATGCGTTCGATCGCGCGCATCTCGTTGGCCAGGTGCGGGCGGTGCGGATGGTCTTCCACGTTCATCGGGCCGCCCAGCACGACCAGCCCGCGGTAGCGATCCACGTTCAGATGGGCGTCGGGATGCCGCTCGAAGTTCTTGAAGCGGATCCGATGGCCACGCCGGCGGATCAGCGGGTCGAGCGTGCCCAGCGGTTCGGCGGCGACGTGCTGGAAGACAAGGATGCGCGGCATGCGGCGACTATGCCAAAGGCCGCCGCGTCATCGCCAATCGCCAACCATCATGCGCATATCGCCGGGGCGGGGGCTGAGCGCTCAGCGCGGGCCGCGCGGCTTGAACCCGCCCGGCTTGCGTGGGCCGCCGGGGCGGTCGCCGCGCGGCGGGCCGAAGCGGCGCCGGGCCTTGGGCGCATCGATGTCGGCGGCTTCGGCGACACGCATCCGCAGCGGCCGGCTGGCGACGCGCACGGTCTGCATGTGCTCCAGCAGGTCGTCCGGCATGCCGTCGGGCAGGTCGACCAGGGTGAAGTCGTCGCGGATGTCGATGCGTCCGATGAAGCGCGCCTCCAGGTCCGCCTCGTTGGCGATCGCGCCGACGATGTTGCCCGGTTGCACGCCATGCTGGTAACCGACATCGATGCGGTACGTCCTCATGCCCACTGCGGGTGCGCCATGTTCGCGCGGGGCGCGTTCGCGGACGGGGCGCTCGCCACGATCCGGCCGTTCGCTGCGTTCGCGCGGCTCGCGCACTTCGATGCCGCGTTCCGGGACGGTCGGCTTGGCCAGCAGCAACGGCGTCTTGCCTTGCACCAGTTGCGCCAGCGCGGCAGCAATCTCCACCGCCGGCACGTTCTTTTCGCGTTCGTAGCGTTCCACCAGGTCGCGGAAGACGGACAGGTCGGCGCTGCCAAGCGCGCCCTCGATCTTCTCCAGGAACTTGGCCACGCGGCGTTCGTTCACCGCATCGACGCTGGGCAGCTGCATCTGCTCGATCTTCTGCCGGGTCGCGCGTTCGATCGCGCCCAGCATGCCGCGCTCGCGCGGGGCCACGAACAGGATGGCCTCGCCCTTGCGGCCGGCACGGCCGGTGCGGCCGATGCGGTGCACGTAGCTTTCGGTGTCGTAGGGGATGTCGTAGTTCAGCACGTGGCTGATGCGGTCCACGTCCAGGCCGCGCGCGGCCACGTCGGTGGCCACCAGCACGTCGATCTGGCCGTCCTTCAGGCGCTGGATGGTGCGCTCGCGCATCTTCTGGTCGACGTCGCCGTTGATGGCGGCGGCGGCGAACCCGCGCGCGGCGAGCTTTTCGGCCAGTTCGTCGGTGCCCAGCTTGGTGCGCGCGAACACGATCATCGCCTCGAACGGCTCGGCCTCCATGATCCGGGTCAGTGCGTCCAGCTTGTTGATCCCGCTGACCATCCAGAAGCGCTGGCGGATGTTCTGGGCAGTGGAGGTCTGCGCCTTGATCGCGATCTCGACCGGATCCTTCAGGTAGGTCTGGGCGATGCGCCTGACCTGCGACGGCATGGTCGCCGAGAACAGCGCGACCTGGCGGGTGTCCGGAGTCTTCCTCAGCACCGCCTCGACGTCGTCGATGAAACCCATCCGCAGCATTTCGTCGGCTTCGTCAAGCACCAGCATGCGCAGCTCGGAGAGGTCCAGCGAGCCGCGCTCAAGGTGGTCGATCACCCGGCCGGGAGTGCCGACCACCACGTGCACGCCGCGCCGGAGCGCGCTCAACTGTGGTTGGTAGCTCTGCCCGCCGTAGATCGGCAGCACGTGGAAGCCGGGGATGTGGGTGGCGTATTTCTGGAAGGCCTCGGCGACCTGGATCGCCAGTTCGCGGGTGGGCGCGAGCACCACGACCTGCGGCTTGCCCGGGGTCGGGTCCAGGCGCGCCAGCGCGGGCAGGGCGAAGGCGGCGGTCTTGCCGGTGCCGGTCTGGGCCTGGCCGATCATGTCGCGGCCGGCCAGCAGCGGCGGGATGGTCGCGGCCTGGATCGGGCTGGGGGATTCGTAACCGACGGTGCGCAGGGCCTGCAGCAGGCTCCCGGGCAGGCCGAGGTCGGCGAACTTGATTCCGGGGGGGGTGTCGGCGCTCATATGCGTCCCATCTGACTCATTTGGTGGGCGTGACCGCCGCGGGCTTGACCGCACAGTGTACGCCCGGTGGGCTGGGCACAGGCTCCAACGCCCAGCCGGCTACGATGCGGCATGCACCTGCCCGTCTTCGACAACAGCTTCCTGCGTTGCTTGCCCGGTGATCCGGAGACGTGCGTCTTCCCGCGCCAGGTCACATCGGCGATGTGGTCCGCGGTCGAGCCGACCCAGGTTCAGGAACCACGGTTGCTGGCGCACTCGCGTGAACTCGCCGCGGAGTTGGGATTTGACGAGGACGACATCGCATCTCCGGCGTTTGCCCGCGTGTTCGGCGGGAATTCCCTGTTGCCGGGGATGCAGCCGTTCGCGACCAACTACGGCGGGCACCAGTTCGGCCATTGGGCCGGGCAGCTGGGCGATGGCCGTGCGATCTCGCTGGGCGAGGCGATCCTTGCAAATGGTGAGCGGCGCGACCTGCAGTTGAAAGGCGCGGGGCCGACCCCGTACTCGCGCACGGCCGATGGCCGCGCGGCGCTGCGCTCGTCGATCCGCGAGTTCCTGTGCAGCGAGGCGATGCACCACCTCGGGATCCCGACCACCCGAGCGCTGAGCCTGGTCGCTACCGGCGAGGGCGTGGTCCGCGACATGTTCTACGACGGCCATCCCGAGGTGGAACCGGGTGCGATCGTGTGCCGGGTGGCGCCGTCGTTCCTGCGTTTTGGCCATTTCGAGCTGCCCTCTCTGCGCGGCGACATCGGACTGCTGCGCCGACTCGTGGACTTCTGCATCGCCCGCGATTTCCCGCATTTGCAAGGTAACGGCGAGACCCTCTACGCCGAGTGGTTTGCGGAGGTCTGCGAGCGAACCGCGCGGCTGGTCGCGGCGTGTATGCTGGTCGGCTTGGTCCACGGGGTGCTCAACACCGACAATATGTCGATCCTCGGCCTCACCATCGATTACGGCCCGTATGGATGGATCGATGCCTACGACCCCGACTGGACCCCGAACACCACCGATGCGATGACCCGCCGCTACCGGTTCGGCTGGCAGCCACGGGTGGCGTACTGGAACCTCGGCAAGCTGGCGCAGGCACTGTCGCTGCTGTTCATGGACCCGGCGCCACTGCAGGCCGGCTTGCAGCGCTTCGGCACGGCCTATGCCGACGCCGACCGCGACAACACCGCGCGCAAGCTGGGCCTCGCCGAATCCCAGGATGGGGATGTGGACCTGATCCGCGAGCTGCACGGCCTGCTGCACGCGCATGAGGTCGACATGACCCTGTGGTTCCGCGCATTGGCCGAACTCGACCCGCTGGCGCCGGCGCTGCAGCCGCTGGAGGCCGCGTTCTACAACGCCGGCAAGCGCAGCGCAGGCGAGGCAGCGTTGAATGACTGGTTGGCCCGTTACGCCACGCGCCTGCGCGAAGATCCACTGGACGGCGATGTGCGCCGGGCCCGCATGCATGCCGCCAACCCGAAGTACGTGCTGCGAAACTGGCTGGCGCAGGAGGCCATCGACCGCGCCCACGCCGGCGACATGGCCGGCATCGGCGACTTGCTGGACGTGATGCGCCGCCCCTACGGCCAGCAGCCGGGCCGTGAACGCTTCGCCGGCAAGCGCCCGGACTGGGCGAAGGACAAGGCCGGCTGCTCGATGCTGTCCTGCAGCTCCTGATCCGCGCCGGCCTTGGCGGGCTTACTCGCCCTCCTGTTCCTTGTTCGCCGCGCGCTGTTCCTTCAGCGGATTTTCCGGCTCCTTCTTTTCGGTCTACTTCTGGTCCATGCCCTTGCTCTTGGTGCTCTCCGGTCGGGTGGGCGCTGCGGGCCAACCGCCTACCGCGACCGTGCGCGGACGGGAACGGTCACTCCGCTGCATGCCGGCACGTACAATGCGTGGATGCCCTTGATCACTTTGCAGGGCGTCGACTACAGCGTCGGCGGTCCCTTGCTGCTGCAACGCGTCGACCTTGCCATCGAACCCGGCGAGCGCATCGCCCTGATCGGCCGCAATGGCGCCGGCAAATCGACGCTTATGGCACTGCTGGCCGGCGAGCGAAGGCCCGACGACGGCGAGGTCCGGGTCGAGGGCGGTCGCCGCATCGCCCGGCTCGAGCAGGAAGTCCCGCTGGACGCGGCGGGCAGCGCGTTCGACGTGGTCGCGGCGGGGCTGGGCGAACTCGGCGCGCAGCTCGCCCTCTACCACCATCTCATCCAGGCCGAACATATCGACATGGATGCGCTGGCAGACGTGCAGGCCCGGATCGAAGCGGTCCACGGCTGGTCGCTGGACCAGCGGGTCATCGAAACCCTGGAGCGGCTGGGGCTGGACGGCGATGCGGATGTCGGGGCGCTGTCGGGCGGGATGAAGCGGCGGGTGCTGCTGGCGCGGGCGCTGGTCTCGCAACCAGACCTGCTGCTGCTGGACGAACCCACCAACCACCTGGACATCAGCGCGATCGACTGGCTGGAGGGCTTCCTCAAGCAGTGGAGCGGGGCGCTGGTGTTCGTGACCCACGACCGTCGCTTCCTGCGCGCGCTGGCCACCCGCATCGTCGAGATCGACCGCGGCCAGGTCACCAGCTGGCCCGGCGACTGGGACAACTACCTGCGACGCAAGGAAGAGCGTCTGAACGCGGAGGCGCAGGAGAACGCGCGCTTCGACAGGCTGCTGGCGCAGGAAGAAGTGTGGATCCGCCAGGGCATCAAGGCCCGCCGCACCCGCGACGAAGGCCGCGTGCGCCGGCTCAAGGCGATGCGCAACGAACGCGCCGCGCGCCGGGCGCAGGCCGGCAACGTGAAGATGGGCACCGCGCAGGCGGGCGAATCCGGCAAGAAGGTCATCGAGGCGAAGGGCGTCACCTTCGCGCATGGCGACAACGTCCTGGTACGCGATTTCAGCACCACCATCCTGCGCGGCGACCGCATCGGCCTGGTGGGACCGAACGGCAGCGGCAAGACCACGCTGCTCAAACTGCTGCTGGGCCAATTGCAGCCCCAGGCGGGTGAGGTGAAACAGGGCACGCAGTTGCAGGTCGCCTACTTCGACCAGTACCGGGCCACCCTGCGCGAGGACTGGAACGCCATCGAGAACGTGGCCGAGGGCCGCGAGTTCGTCGAGGTGGGCGGCAAGCAGAAGCACATCATCGGCTACCTGCAGGACTTCCTGTTCACCCCGGAGCGTGCGCGCGCGCCGATCACCCGCCTGTCCGGCGGCGAGCGCAACCGCCTGCTGCTGGCCCGGCTGTTCGCGCAGCCGTCCAACCTGCTGGTGATGGACGAACCGACCAACGACCTGGACGTCGAGACCCTGGAGCTGCTGGAAGAGTTGCTGGCGGACTATCCCGGCACCCTGTTGCTGGTCAGCCACGACCGCGACTTCCTCGACAAAGTGGTGACCTCCACCATCGTGATGGAAGGCGACGGGCGGATCGGCGAATACGTCGGTGGCTACAGCGACTGGCTGCGGCAGCGGGCCGCCGTGCCCGTGGCGGAACCGACAAGGCCGCCAGCAGCGCCGGTCGCGCAGCCGGCGGTCCCGGCAGCGCCTGCGGCAGCCCGGCCCAGGCTCAGCTTCAAGGAGCAGCGTGAACTGGACGAACTGCCGGGGCGGATCACGAAACTGGAAGCGCAGCTTGCGGATTTCACCGCGCGCATGGCTGGACCCGGCTACTTCCAGCGCGACGCCGCGGTGGTCGCCGCGGACAACACCGCGATGGCCGCAGCGCAGGCGGACCTTGACGCCGCCTATGTCCGTTGGGAGCAACTTGAAGGCGGCTGAGCCCCATGGGTTGGAGGTTGGCCACGGATTTCATCCGGGCGAATGCGCGCGGGTATGGCCGGGCCAGACCCGGGCCGGCTACACTATGAGAGATATGGCGAGCGGCCTTTCGCCCGCTAGCCACCGACAAGATTGAGGCGCACGCGTGCTGGCCGAATACCTGCCGACCTTGCTGTTCCTGATCGTTGCCACCGGCATCGGGATTGCCCTGATCGTGGTGGGCAACGTGCTGGGCCCCAAATCGCCGAGCGCGCAAAAGCTGTCGCCGTACGAATGCGGCTTCGGCGCCTTCGAGAATGCGCGTGGCCAGTTCGACGTCCGCTACTACCTGGTGGCGATCCTGTTCATCGTGTTCGACCTCGAGATCGCCTTCGTCTTCCCGTGGGCGCTGGTGTTCCGCGAGCTCGGGGTCTTCGGGCTGGTCGAGATGGGCGTGTTCCTGGCCCTGCTGCTGATCGGCTTCATCTATGTCTGGAAGCGCGGCGCGCTGGAGTGGGAATGAGCAACATCGTCCAGAACATCCTGGAAGCCGCCAGCAATCCGCTGCCCGAAGGGCGGCTGGACGACATCCTGCGTCCGGAAGGGGACAACCCGCTGCTGCAGCACGGCTTCGTCACCACCAGCATGGATGCCCTGTGGAACTGGGCGCGGACCGGCTCCATGTGGCCGATGACTTTCGGCCTGGCCTGCTGCGCGGTCGAGATGATGCACGCCGGTGCGGCGCGCCTGGACCTGGACCGTTACGGCGTGGTGTTCCGTCCGTCGCCGCGCCAGTCCGACGTGATGATCGTGGCCGGCACCCTGTGCAACAAGATGGCCCCGGCCCTGCGCAAGGTCTACGACCAGATGCCGGATCCGAAGTGGGTCATCTCGATGGGCAGCTGCGCCAACGGCGGCGGCTACTACCACTATTCGTATTCCGTGGTCCGCGGCTGCGACCGCATCGTGCCGGTGGACGTGTACGTGCCGGGCTGCCCGCCGACCGCGGAAGCGCTGGTGTACGGCATCCTGCAGCTGCAGAAGAAGATCCGTCGCAGCGCGCAGAACCCGTTCGCACCCGGCGGCGGCGCCAACGAAGCCGGCCACGCCACCCTGCAGAAGGGCATCGTGGCATGAGTACACCATTGGCGAAGGAACTGGCAGCGCGCTTCGGCGATGCCGCGGTGCAGGTTGCGCTGCCGCGCGGCGAAACCACCCTGGAAGTGCCGGCCAGCGACTGGCTCGACGCCTGCCGCGCCCTGCGCGACGCGTTCGGGTTCGATACGTTCATCGACCTGTGCGGCGTCGATTACCTGAGCTACGGCAACGACGAGTGGGATACCGACGGCGTCTCCGCCGAAGGGTTCAGCCGTGGCGTGGAAGGCAAGGGCCCCGGCCGTTTCAAGTGGGGCGAGCAGCCCAGCCACCAGGTGATCGAGCCGACCGCAGTCGCCGACGACGCGCTCGAGGGCAAGCGCTATGCGGTCGTCCTGCACCTGCTGTCCGTGCAGCACAACCGCCGCTTGCGGGTGCGCTGCTTCGCCACCGACAACGGCCTGCCGGTGGTCGCCTCGCTGGTCGGCGTGTGGCCGGGCGTGAACTGGTTCGAGCGCGAAGCCTTCGACCTGTTCGGCATCATCTTCGAAGGCCATCCGGACCTGCGCCGGATCCTCACCGACTACGGCTTCGTCGGCCATCCGTTCCGCAAGGACTTCCCGCTGATCGGCAATGTCGAAGTGCGCTATGACCCCGATCGCCAGCGCGTGGTCTATGAGCCGGTGAGCTCGGTGGAGCCGCGCGTCGGGGTGCCGCGGGTGATCCGCGACGACGCCCGCTTCGCCACCGCGCAGGGCGAGCAGGGCGGCAAGATCCTCGAGCGGGAGGGCCGTCGATGAGCGCCGTTCAGAGTTCGATCCCGCACGCCAGCAACGCCGGCGATGTCGCGCAGGAAATCAGGAACTACACCCTGAACTTTGGTCCGCAACATCCGGCTGCGCACGGCGTGCTGCGCCTGATCCTGGAGATGGACGGCGAGGTGATCCGTCGCGCGGATCCGCACATCGGCCTGCTGCATCGCGGCACCGAGAAGCTGGCCGAATCCAAGCCGTTCAACCAGTCGATCGGCTACATGGATCGCCTGGACTACGTGTCGATGATGTGCAACGAGCACGCCTACGTGCTCGCGATCGAACGACTGATGGGGATCGAGGCGCCCGCGCGCGCGCAGTGGATCCGCACCATGTTCGACGAGATCACCCGCATCCTGAACCACCTGATGTGGGTAGGTTCGAACGCGCTTGATCTCGGTGCGATGGCGGTGTTCCTGTACGCCTTCCGCGAACGCGAGGAACTGATGGACTGCTACGAGGCGGTCAGCGGCGCGCGCATGCACGCGGCCTACTATCGCCCCGGCGGCGTCTATCGCGACCTGCCGGCAACGATGCCGCGCTACAAGGAATCGCCGTGGCGCAAGGGCGCCAAGCTCAAGCGCTTCAACGAATGGCGCGAAGGCTCGCTGCTGGACTACCTGCAGCACTTTTGCAAGGACTTCCCGAAGCGGGTCGACGAGTACGAGACCCTGCTCACCGACAACCGCATCTGGAAGCAGCGCACGGTCGGCATTGGCGTGATCCAGCCGGAACAGGCGAAGGCCTGGGGCATGAGCGGCCCGATGCTGCGCGGCTCAGGCGTGGCGTGGGACCTGCGCAAGAAGCAGCCTTACGCGAAGTACGCTGAAGTCGATTTCGACATCCCGGTCGGCGTCGAAGGCGACTGCTACGACCGTTACCTGGTGCGCATCGCCGAGATGCGCCAGTCCACGCGCATCATCGAGCAGTGCGT
>Ga0114939_10002924_pt1 | contig 12273 bp, 10 predicted proteins | sample AshMeaCrysSpring_FD_87196 | JGI IMG/M metagenome (GOLD analysis project Ga0114939, IMG submission 87196) | Groundwater microbial communities from Big Spring, Nevada to study Microbial Dark Matter (Phase II) - Ash Meadows Crystal Spring | ecosystem: Environmental > Aquatic > Deep subsurface >... | reverse complement strand
TCGCAGCGTCCCGTCGCGGGACGTCGCGCGCTGAACGGATCGGTCTCGTGCGGGGGCTCCCAGCCGTCCGCGGCGGCGGCGGCGAAGGAGGGGAACCGGTTCTCGAACACCACCACGTCGTAGTCCGGTTCCGGGATCTCGCTGTGCCGCCCGTCGACGGTCGGGCACAACGGGCACAGCTGCGTCGGGGGCAGGTGGGTGCGCGCCTGTCGATGGGCGGTGACCGCGACCCATTCGTTGGTCAGCACGTCATGGCGTATCTGCGCCGTCGCGGTCACTGGTGCCAGGTCACGCCGGTCGACGATGCGCCGGTCGGTCTCCGCGCGGTCGAAGAAGATGATCTCTCGGCCGTCGGCCAGCCGGCCGCTGGTGATGTGCACGGCACCACTGTGGCTGCCCTGCTGGCGATGCGACAGTGCTGCGGCAGGCGTGCTCTACCCTCGGTCCATGGACGTTCACCATCCCCGCGGCTGAGCCGGCATGGGTACCACCTGGGGCAACGCCGTCCTCGTCCTGATCTTCGTCCTCATCGGGGGCCTGTTCGCCGCTGCTGAGATCGCCCTGGTGTCCCTGCGTGACAGCCAGATCCGGGCACTGTCCACACGCGGCCGACGCGGTGCTCGGATCGCCCGGCTGGCCGACGACCCGAACAGGTTTCTGGCGGCGGTGCAGATCGGTGTCACCGTCGCCGGCTTCTTCTCCGCCGCGTTCGGGGCGGCGACGCTGTCCGACGACCTCGCCCCGGTCCTGGAGGGCTGGGGGATGTCCCCGGAGGCGGCCTCCACCACCGCGCTCGTTCTCATCACGCTGTTCATCGCCTATCTGTCGTTGGTGCTCGGCGAGCTGGTGCCCAAGCGCCTGGCGCTGCAGCGGGCTGAGAGGTTCTCCTACGTCCTGGGCCCGCTGCTGGACGTGCTGGCCACCCTGGTCCGCCCGATCATCTGGCTGCTGTCGGCGTCCACGGACGTGGTCGTGCGCGTCTTCGGCGGCAATCCCGAGATCGGCCGGGACCAGATCAGCTCCGAGGAGCTGCGCGAGATCGTCTCCGGGCACGAGGAGCTCGGTGAGGAGGAGCGGCGCATCGTCGGGGACGTCTTCGAGGCCGGTGACCGTCAGATCAAGGAGGTGATGGTGCCTCGTACCGAGGTCGACTTCCTGGCCGCCGACCTTCCGGTCAGCACCGCGGTCCGGCACGCCGCGGACCAGCCGCACTCGCGGTACCCGGTCATCGAGGGGTCACCGGACGACGTGGCCGGTTTCGTCCACGTCAGGGACCTGCTCGACCCGGACATGGTCGGGCGCCAGGTGCGGGTGGGCAGCCTGGCTCGCCAGGTGCTGTTCCTCCCGGGGACCAAGCGGCTGCTGCCGGCTCTGACCGAGATGCGACGCACCGGCAGCCATCTGGCCATCGTGCTCGACGAGTACGGCGGCACCGACGGGATCGTCACCATGGAGGACCTGGTCGAGGAGCTCATCGGTGACATCCGCGACGAGTACGACCTGCCGGGGCCGCAGGAGGCTGCGCCGAGGCTCGGCGAGGTCGAAGGGCTGCTCAACCTGGACGAGTTCGCCGAGCGGACCGGCGTCGAGCTCCCCGAGGGTCCGTACGAGACGGTCGCCGGCTTCGTCATCGCCGAGCTCGGCCGGCTGCCCGAGCCGGGCGAGGCGGTCGAGGTTCTCGGTCACCGGCTCGAGGTGATCGACATGGACGGGCGCCGTATCGCGCGGCTTCGGGTCAGTGCAGTGTCGCCGCCGGCGACGAGCGACGCTGACACGTTTGTTTGAATGCCTGCTATGCCCCCGACCGCGGCCCTGGCGATGCCTCGGGTGCTCTCGGGCATCCAGCCGACCGCCGACTCCTTTCATGTGGGCAACTACCTCGGGGCGCTGAAGCAGTGGGTGGCCCTGCAGGTCGACCACGACGCCTTCTACTGCGTCGTCGACCAGCACGCGATCACAGTCGAGCACGAGCCCGCGACCCTGCGGCGACGTACGCTGCTGGCCGCCGCGCAGCTGCTGGCCGCCGGTCTGGACCCGCAGCGCTGCACGCTGTTCGTGCAGAGCCAGGTTCCTGAGCATGCCCAGCTCGCGTGGGTGCTGTCCTGCCTCACCGGGTTCGGCGAGGCCAGCCGGATGACGCAGTTCAAGGACAAGACGGCCAAGGGTGGTGCCGAGCGGGCGACGGTGGGGCTGTTCACCTACCCCGTGCTTCAGGCCGCGGACATCCTGCTCTACCAGGCCGACCGCGTGCCGGTGGGGGAGGACCAGCGCCAGCATCTGGAGCTGACCCGCACGCTGGCGCAGCGGTTCAACAACCGCTACGGCAACACGTTCGTGCTGCCCGCCTCGCTGATCATGTCGGGCACCGCGAAGATCCTCGACCTGCAGGACCCGATGGCCAAGATGAGCAAGTCCACCTCAACCCCTGCGGGCGTCCTCGACCTGCTCGACGAACCAGCCGTCAATGCCAAGAAGATCCGCTCGGCGGTCACCGACACCGGCCGGGAGGTACGCGTCGACCCCGAGTCCAAGCCCGGCGTCACCAACCTCGTGGTCATGTTGGCCTCGCTCACCGACCGCACCCCGGAGCAGGTGGAGGACGACTACGCCGGCCGGGGGTACGGCGAGCTGAAGAAGGAGCTGTCCGAGGTGGTCGTGGAGACCTTCAGCCCGTTCCGGGAGCGCACGCTGCAGCTCATGGACGAGCCTGCGGAGCTGGTCGAGGTGCTGCTGACCGGCGCGAGCCGGGCAGCGACCGTGGCCGGTGAGACGCTGCGGGCCGTCTACGACCGGGTCGGCTTCGTCCCGGGACGACGTTGACGGAAGACACCGACCCTGTCTGTCATCGGAGTGCTCCTGCCCGTGCCCGACCCGCATGGCCCGGCGCTGGATACGTACCGCACCCGCATCGAGGGGCAGCCACCGCCGACTCCTGCGCACATCACCCTCGTGCCGCCGACGGTCACCCCCGGCAGCCGCGTCGACGGTGTCGTCGCGCACGTCTCATCGGTTGCCAGCGCGCACTCGCCGTTCTCGGTGCACCTGCGGGGCACCGGCACGTTCCGTCCGGTGTCGCCGGTGGTCTTCGTCGGTCTCGTCGACGGCAGCACCAGCTGTCACACGTTGGCCGCGGACCTGCGGACGGGACCGCTGCGTTCGGAGCAGGCGTTCCCCTACCACCCTCACGTGACGATCGCCCACGACCTGCCCGACGCCCGGCTGGACGAGGCGTACCGGGCGCTGGCGACGTTCGAGGCGCGCTACCCGGTCGCCGCCTTGACGGTGTACGAGAACCGTCGTGGCTCCTGGCAGGTGGTGGACGAGTTCCCGCTGGGGAGGTAGCCACTCGGGACCACCGCCCTGGTGAGCCCTCAGGCAGCAGGCCGGCCGCCGACCCGCGCCGCCTTGCAGACACCCCGCCTGCGGGGCGTCGTGGGTGTTGCTCACCCTTGATCAAGGCGCCGCGGGTGCGCCGCCGGGGATGATCAGGGCGCCCCAGGCGTGGCTGGAGCCCGACCCACACGCGCCTCACTCGCGCGCCCTCCACCCGCGCGGGCCTCACTCGCACGGGAAGCCGCTGCCCACCCGATGATCGCTGCGCGTCTGGGCCCAGTGGGTGGTGCTCGATCGCGCATGGATCATCACCGGAGCAACACCAAACCCGCCTTGATCAAGGTTGAACCACCACGCGGCCGCCTTGATCATGGGATCATGCGCAACACGCCGCCAATAGCGGCACGTGGCACGAGTCAGGTCAGGGGTTCCGACGCGAACCCGTCGGGTGGGCTCAGACGCGACCGAAGATCAGCGCCCGCTTCACCTCTTGGATGGCCTTGGTGACCTCGATGCCGCGGGGACAGGCTTCGGTGCAGTTGAAGGTGGTCCGGCACCGCCAGACCCCCTCGGTGTCGTTGAGGATCTCCAGCCTGGCCGCCGCCCCCTCGTCCCGGCTGTCGAAGATGAACCGATGGGCGCCCACGATGGCCTGGGGACCGAAGTACTGCCCGTCCGTCCAGTACACCGGGCAGGAGGTGGTGCACGCCGCGCACAGGATGCACTTGGTGGTGTCGTCGAACCGGGCGCGCTCGACGGGGCTCTGCAGCCGTTCGCGAGTGGGCTCGCTGCCGGTGGTGATGAGGAAGGGCATCACCGAACGGTAGGCATCGAAGAACGGCTCCATGTCGACCACGAGGTCCTTGAGCACCGGCAGACCCTTGATCGGCTCGATGGTGATCGGCCGCCCCGCTCCGAGGGTCCCGTCGCCCATCTGGGTGAACGCGTCGAGGTCCTTGACCAGGGTCTTGCAGGCCAGCCGGTTCACCCCGTTGATGCGCATCGCGTCCGAACCGCAGATGCCGTGCGCGCAGGACCGCCGGAAGGTCAGCGTCCCGTCGATGTCCCACTTGACCCTGTGCAGGCCGTCCAGGATGCGGTCGGTGGGCTGCGCCGGGACCGTGTAGTCCTCCCAATGGGGTTCGGTGTCGGTCTCCGGGTTGTAGCGCCGGATGCGCAGCGTCACCTCCATCAGTACTTGCGCTCCATCGGCTGGTAGCGGGTCATGACGACCGGCTTGTAGTCCAATCGGACGTCGCTGCCGCCGAACCCGTCACCCGGTTCGGTGCGGTAGGCCATGGTGTGACGCATGAACTGCTCGTCGTCACGGGTGGGGTAGTCCTCGCGGAAGTGCCCACCGCGGGACTCGCGACGGGCCAGCGCGCCCACCACGAGCACCTCGGCCAGCTCGAGCAGGAAGCCGAGCTCGACGGCCTCGAGCAGGTCGGTGTTGAACCGCATGCCCTTGTCCTGAACGGTGACGTTGGCGTACCGGGAGCGCAGCGTGGTCAGGTCCGAGAGCGCCTGCTTGAGTGAGGCCTCCGTGCGGTACACCTGCGCGTGGGTGTCCATGGTGGCCTGCAGCTCGGCGCGGATCGTCGCCACCCGCTCCCCGCCGACTCCTTCGCGCAGCGCGGCGAGCTCGTTCTCGACCCGCACGGCCGGCTCGTCGGGCAGGTCGACGAACGCGGCCTGCGTCGCGTACTCGGCCGCCGCGATGCCGGCCCGCCGTCCGAACACGTTGATGTCGAGCAGGGAGTTGGTGCCCAACCGGTTCGCCCCGTGTACCGAGACGCAGGCGACCTCCCCGGCGGCGTACAGGCCCTTCACGATGGTGTCGTTGTCGGCGAGCACCTCGGCGTCGATGTTGGTGGGGATGCCGCCCATGGCGTAGTGCGCGGTCGGGTACACCGGCACGGGCTCGGTGTAGGGCTCGACCCCGAGATAGGTGCGGGCGAACTCAGTGATGTCGGGGAGCTTGGCGTCGATCTGCTCGCGCGGCAGATGGGTGAGGTCGAGATGGACGTAGGTCTTGTCCGGCCCGCAGCCGCGGCCCTCGCGCACCTCGTTGGCCATCGCCCGGGCCACCATGTCACGCGGCGCCAGGTCTTTGATCGTCGGGGCGTAGCGCTCCATGAAGCGCTCCCCGTCGGAGTTGCGCAGGATGCCGCCCTCACCGCGGGCGGCCTCCGACAGCAGAACGCCCAGCCCGGCCAGGCCGGTCGGGTGGAACTGGTAGAACTCCATGTCCTCCAGCGGCAGCCCGCGGCGCCACACGATGCCCATCCCGTCGCCGGTGAGGGTGTGAGCGTTGGACGTGGTTCGGAACACCTTGCCGAACCCGCCGGTGGCGAACACCACCGACTTGGCCTGGAACACGTGGAGCTCGCCGGTCGCCAGCTCGTAGGCCACCACTCCGGAGGTGACCTGCTGCCCGTCCTGCTCGTCGACCAGGACGTCGAGCACGTAGAACTCGTTGAAGAAGGTCACGCCGTGCTTGATGCACTGCTGGTAGAGCGTCTGCAGGATCATGTGACCGGTGCGGTCCGCGGCGAAGCACGACCGGCGCACGGCGGCCTCGCCGTAGTTGCGGGTGTGCCCGCCGAAGCGGCGCTGGTCGATCCGTCCAGCAGGGGTGCGGTTGAACGGCAGGCCCATCTTCTCCAGGTCCAGCACCGCGTCGACGGCCTCGCGGCACATCACCTCCGCGGCGTCCTGGTCGACCAGGTAGTCACCGCCCTTGACGGTGTCGAAGGTGTGCCACTCCCAGTTGTCCTCCTCGACGTTGGCCAGCGCGGCGCACATGCCGCCCTGCGCGGCACCGGTGTGGGAGCGCGTCGGGTAGAGCTTGGTGAGCACCGCGGTGCGGATGCGCTGGCCGGACTCCAGCGCCGCGCGCATGCCGGCGCCGCCGGCTCCGACGATCACCACGTCGTATCGGTGTTGCTGCATGAGGCTCCTAATCCCGAGGGGCGCTAGTCGATCTGGCAGACCTCGAGTGTGGACTCGGGGTCGATGCACGGGTCGAAGGTGAAGATGGTCAGCGTGCCGATCACGATGATCGCCGACGCCGACACCACGAGAAGGGCCTTGAGCCAGAACCTGGTCTGGTCGCGCTCGGCGTAGTCGTTGATGACCGTGCGCAGCCCGTTGGTGCCGTGGATCATCGCCAGCCACAGCATGAGCAGGTCGTAGACCTGCCAGAACGGGCTGGCCCACTTGTTGGCGACGAAGGCGAAGTCGATGGCCTTGATGCCCTCGCCGACCATCAGGTTGACGAACAGATGGCCGATGACCAGCACGACGAGCAGGACGCCGGAGACCCGCATGAACACCCAGCCGTACAGCTCGAAGTTCGAGCGGCCCGAGCGGGGTCGGGTCGCGCGGGCGCCGGCGACGGGAGGCGGGGGAAGCTGAGTAGTGGCCATCTGTCTCACTCCCCGAACACGTTGCCGAGATGACGAATCGTGAATGGGATCATCAGCAGCACCCACAGGGCGATGACGGTCCACAGCATCTGGCGCTGGTGGCGGGTGCCCGTGGACCAGAAGTCGATGAGCACGACGCGGATGCCGTTGAACGCGTGGAACAGCACCGCTCCGACCAGCCCGACCTCGAGCAGGCCGACCACGGGGTTCTTGTAGGTCGCGATGACGGTGTTGTAGGCCTCCGGGGACACCCGCACGAGGGCGGTGTCCAGCACGTGCACGTAGAGGAAGAAGAACAGCAGCACACCGGTCACCCGATGGGCCACCCAGGACCACATACCCTCGCGGCCTCGGTAGAGAGTTCCTACCGGAGTTGCTGGTACGGCTGGCACGCGCTCACCCACTTCCCGGCTGACTGGCCTGCCGATCGAGCTGGCCCATGCGTCGAGATGATGGCTCATCGTATCGAGCGCGGCGATCAGGGGAGAACCCGGTGAAACGCTCATGTGAGCGACTCCACGACGTGCGAGGGCGGTGCGGGCGTGCGCAGTCGAGGACGGATCCGCCGTGCGTGGGAGGTCTCACCCACCTCGACGCCGCTACCCTAGGTCGATCCCGGCGCGCGGGGGCGGTGCTCGGCGACTCGCGAGGCGTCCGGGCTGGTCTCGAGGACGGGTGCGCGGTGTCAGCGGTCGATCTGCTCGGCGAGGTGGAGCGGTTGACCAAGCAGGTCGAGGGCGACGCCATCGCGCTTCGCAGGGACCTGCACGCCCATCCTGAGCTCGGCCGCGCCGAGGTGCGCACCACGCGCGTACTGGCCGGCAGGCTTCGCCTGGCCGGGCTCGAGCCGCGGCTGCTGCCCGGTACCGGGCTGGTCTGCGACATCGACCCGACACATGCGCAGGCACCGGCAGGGGCGCCGGATGAGTCACCGGACGAGCCGCCGGACGCGCTGGCAGCGGCGGCACGGCTGGCCCTCCGGGCCGACATCGACGCGTTGCCGGTGCGGGACGAGAAGCCGGTGCCCTACCGCTCGACGGTCCCCGGGGTGTGCCACGCCTGCGGGCACGACGTGCACAGCGCGGCGGTGCTCGGAGCAGGGCTGGTGCTGGCCGAGATGGCTCGGGACGGGCTGCTGCCCCGACCTGTTCGCCTGGTCTTCCAGCCTGCCGAGGAGATCATGCCGGGTGGGGCGCAGGACGTGATCGAGGCCGGCGGCCTGGACGGGGTGGATCGCATCCTCGCGCTGCACTGCGACCCCCGGCTCGACACCGGCCGGCTCGGGCTGACGGTCGGGCCGATCACCTCGGCCAGCGACCGCATCCTGGTGCGGCTGTCCGGGGCCGGCGGGCACACGGCCCGGCCGCACCTGACCCAGGACGTCGTCCACGCCCTGGGGGTGCTGGTCTCGCAGCTGCCCGCCGTGCTGGGCCGGCGGCTGGACCCGCGTGCCGGGGTGAGCCTGGTGTGGGGCCGGGTCAACGCCGGGCATGTCGCGAACGCGATCCCCGCCGAGGGATGGGCGGAGGGCACCATTCGCTGCCTGGACCCGAATGCCTGGGAGACGGCGCCGGGCCTGGCTGCCGAGCTCGCCGAGCAGCTGGTGGCGCCGTTCGGTGTGACGGCGGAGGTCGACACCTACCGGGGTGTCCCGCCGGTGGTCAACGACGCGGCGTCGGTGGAGCTCATGCGTGCGGCTGCCCTGGGCGTCCTCGGCCCCGACGGTGCCGTGCCGACCGACCAGAGCCTGGGGGCCGAGGACTTCGCCTGGTACCTGGAGAAGGTGCCCGGTGCGCTGGCCCGGCTCGGGGTGCGGCGTCCGGGCGACACCCGCGCCGCCGACCTGCACCAGGGCACCTTCGACCCGGACGAGGACGCCATCGGCCTGGCTGTGCAGCTGCTGGCCACCTGTGCGGTGCTGCCGTCCCCGCAGAGCCTGCGTCACTGAGCAGCACCGCCCCGGGTAGCATCGGGCGACGCACGTCGGAGTCCGATTTGTCCAAGGGGAGGACATGTGAGAGAGACACTTCGTTCCGCAGCGCTGGCCGGCGCGGCGGCGTTGGTTCTGGCCGCCTGTGGTACCGCTCCGGAGGAGGAGGCCGAGCCCACCGGCGACGCCACCGCCACCGAGGCGGCCGAGCAGGTCGACTTCAAGGCCTGCATGGTCTCCGACGAGGGTGGCTTCGACGACCAGTCGTTCAACCAGTCCGGCGCCGAGGGACTGGAACGGGCCGAGGCCGAGCTCGGCGTGCAGACCAACCTGGTCGAGTCCAACGACGCCGCCGAGTACGGGCCGAACATCGCCGCCCTCATCCAGGACGAGTGCGGGATCATCTTCACGGTCGGTTTCGCCATGGGTTCGGCAACCGTCGAGGCTGCGCTGGCCAACCCGGACCAGTTCTTCGCCATCGTCGACGACACCCCGGACGGTGACCCCACCACCGAGGACTTCGAAGCGCCGCCGCCGAACGTCAAGCCCTTGGTCTACGACACCGCGCAGGCCGCCTACCTGGCCGGCTACCTCGCCGCCGGGATGACCGAGACCGGCACGGTCGCGACCTTCGGTGGACGGCCGTTCCCGACGGTGACGATCTTCATGGACGGCTTCGCCAAGGGCGTGGAGAAGTACAACGCGGAGAAGGGCACCAGCGTGCAGGTGCTCGGCTGGACCGGCAACGCCGACACCAGCTCGTTCACCGGTGACTTCACCGACGAGAACAAGGGCAAGCAGCTCACCCAGAACTTCATCCAGCAGGGCGCCGACATCATCCTGCCGGTCGCCGGCCCGGTGGGGAAGGGCACGCTCGCCGCGGCGTCGGAGGCCGACGGTGTGAAGGTCATCTGGGTCGACAGCGACGGCTTCCTCACCGTGCCGGAGTTCGGGCAGTACATCCTCACATCGGTGCTCAAGCAGATCGGTGGGGCGACGTTCACCACCACCGAGGAGACGCTGGCCGAGGAGTTCGACCCGGCTCAGTACATCGGGACGCTGGAGAACGAGGGTGTCGGCATTGCGCCGTTCCACGAGTTCGAGGACGCGGTGCCCGACGAGCTCAAGGACGAGATCGACGAGCTCCGGCAGCAGATCATCGACGGCGAGATCGAGATCGGGTCGGAGTTCTCCCCGCAGCCTTCCTAGGTGTACGGCAGAATCCGGGGGGCGGGGCGTACCCGTCCCCCGGCTCGCCGGTGAGGAGGCGCTGCACGGATGAGGCTAGAGCTCCGGGGGATCACCAAGCGCTTCGGCGCACTCACCGCCAACGACCACATCGACCTGACCATCGAGCCAGGAGAGATCCACTGCCTGCTCGGTGAGAACGGCGCCGGCAAGAGCACGTTGATGAACGTGCTCTACGGGCTGCTCCAGCCGGACGAAGGCGAGATCCGCATCGACGGCCAGCCGGTGCACTTCGCCGGACCCGGCGACGCCGTTGCCGCCGGGATCGGTATGGTCCACCAGCACTTCATGCTCGTCCCGGTGTTCACCGTCGCCGACAACGTCATGCTCGGCTACGAGTTCACCCGCGGCCCGGGTCTGCTGGATGAGGTCAAGGCGCGCCAGCAGGTGCGCCAGATGTCGGCCCGCTTCGGGTTCGACGTCGACCCGGACTCCCTCGTCCAGGACATCCCGGTGGGATCGCAGCAGCGGGTCGAGATCATCAAGGCGCTGGCCAGGGATGCCCGGGTGCTGATCCTGGACGAGCCGACGGCGGTGCTGACCCCGCAGGAGACCGACGAGCTCATGCGGATCATGCGCGACCTGCGGGATGCCGGCACAGCGATCGTCTTCATCACCCACAAGCTGCGCGAGGTGCGCGAGGTCGCCGACCGCATCACGGTCATCCGGCTCGGCGCTGTCGTCGGGGCGGCGACCCGGGACAGCACCGAGGCCGACCTTGCCTCCCTGATGGTCGGACGACCGGTCGAGCTCACCGTCACCAAGCAGCCACGAGAACCTGAGGAGGTGGTGCTGTCCGTCGACGACCTGTCGGTCATCACCGTCGAGGGGCAGCGCCCGGTCGATCACGTCTCCTTCGACGTGCGCTCCGGCGAGCTCGTGGCCATCGCCGGCGTGCAGGGCAACGGTCAGACCGAGCTCGTCGAGGCCATCATGGGGCAGAGCACCCACCGCTGCACCGGCAGCGTCCGGCTGGTCGGGGAGGAGATCCTGGGCGAGCCGACCCATCACATCCTCGATCGGGTCGGCTACGTGCCCGAGGACCGCTCCACCGACGGGCTCATCGCCGACTTCTCGATCTCGGACAACCTGGTGCTCGACCAGGTCGACCACAAGCCCTACTCCTCCTCCGGAGTGCTGCGGCCGTCGGTCATCCGCGAGTCCGCACGCGCACGCATCGCCGAGTTCGACATCCGTGCCCAGGGCGTGGACTACCCCGCCTCGTCGCTGTCCGGCGGCAACCAGCAGAAGCTGGTGATGGCGCGGGCGCTGTCCCGGCCGTTGACCCTGCTGGTGGCGTCCCAGCCGACCCGTGGGGTCGACGTGGGGTCCATCGAGTTCCTCCACGAGCGGCTCATGCACGAGCGCGAGATCGGCACCGGGGTGCTCATCGTGTCCACCGAGCTCGACGAGGTCACCGCGCTGGCCGATCGGATCGTGGTCATGTACCGGGGACGCATCGTGGGGATCGTGCCGCCGGACACTTCGCGTCACGTCCTCGGCCTGATGATGGCCGGCGTGCCCTACGACGAGGCGGCGGCCCAGGCCCCGACCGCGGACGAGGTGCACGGCGAACGGGTGGTCGACGGAGGTGCGCTGTGACCACGACGCCCGCCCCACCGGCGCCCGCGGCCACACCCGAGCCGACCGCGCCCGCCGATGAAGCGCGGGGGCGGTCGCCGATCTGGGACAACGTCCTCACCACCGCCCTGGCGTTCCTGCTGGCGCTCGTCATCGGTGGCGTGCTCATCGCCGTGGCCGACCCCGACGTCACCGAGGCCGCCGGCTACTTCTTCGCCCGTCCCACCGACACGCTGGTGGCGGTCTGGGAGTCGGTCTCGTCGGCCTACATCGCGTTGTTCGAGGGAGCCGTGGTCAACCTCGGCGCCGGGTCGTTCCAGCAGGCCATCCGCCCGCTCACCGAGACGCTGACCGTGGCGAGCCCGCTGATCGCCGCGGGGCTCGCCGTGGCGCTCGCGTTCAAGGCCGGCATGTTCAACATCGGCGCCAACGGCCAGCTCATCCTGGGGGCGATCCTGGCCGGCTACGTCGGGTTCACCTGGACGGGCCTGCCGTTCCCGGTCCACATGCTGGTGGCGACGCTCGCCGGCCTGCTCGGCGGGGCCCTGTGGGGCGGCATCGTCGGGTTGCTCAAGGCCCGCACGGGTGCGCACGAGGTGATCGTCACGATCATGATGAACTTCGTCGCGCTCAACCTGCTGGCCTACCTGCTTCGCACCCCTGCGTTCCAGCGCCCCGGGCGCAACGACCCGATCAGCCCGTTCGTGGCCGACTCCGCGGCGTATCCGCAGATCCTCGGCAGCTGGTCCCGGC
>Ga0114939_10002923_pt1 | contig 12273 bp, 12 predicted proteins | sample AshMeaCrysSpring_FD_87196 | JGI IMG/M metagenome (GOLD analysis project Ga0114939, IMG submission 87196) | Groundwater microbial communities from Big Spring, Nevada to study Microbial Dark Matter (Phase II) - Ash Meadows Crystal Spring | ecosystem: Environmental > Aquatic > Deep subsurface >... | reverse complement strand
GCCCTGCCCTGCGCGAGCACAATCATGCAACGAATCCTGGCCAGCGACCTGGCACCCAACCAGTCCATCGATCAGGTCTTCCGGGTAGCCGATAAACAACTGCGAACGAATCGCGCAAACCAACCCTATTTTCTGCTCCGGCTGGCGGACCGCAGCGGCATCCTCACCGCCATGATGTGGAACGTCCGCCGCGAACAGTTCGAACAGTTTCAACGGGGTGAGTACATCCGGGTCAACGGAACGACCCAAGCCTACAACGGCGCACTGCAGTTGATCGTGACACAGCTTGAGCGAGTCGAAGAATCGACAGTCGATCCCGCCGATTTCGATCCACTCGATCAACAACTCGTTGCGACACGAGTGGAGCGACTGCGAACGCTGCTGAGTTCCATTCAACGGGCCCCTGTTCGCAGGCTCGCGGAAGAGTTCCTCGCCGACCAGGATTTCCTGCGGCGACTGGGCGCAGCGGCCGCTGCCGTGACCCACCACCATGCATACGCGGGCGGACTGCTCGAACACACATTGCAACTGATGGACCTGGCCGATCGCGTCGCGGGTTGTTATCCGCAGCTCGATCGAGACCTGCTGGTGTTCGGCGCGTTCCTGCATGACTTGGGCAAGCTCGACGAACTGGCTGAAGCCGGTGAACTGAACTACACCGACCGAGGACAGCTGGTCGGCCATCTGGTCATCGGCGTCCAGATGCTTGGCGACTTCATCGCGCGGACTGAACAACGCTCGGGGGAACCTTTCCCCACCGAACTTCGATGGCACCTCGAACACTTCATCATCAGCCATCATGGCCAATTGGAGTACGGCAGCCCCAAGATCCCCGTGACTCGCGAAGCGATGGCCCTGCACTACATCGATATGCTCGACGCCAAACTCGCCGCGGCAACGGCAATCGTTCAAAGCGATCTGACGGGCGATGGCAACTGGACCGGCTACAACGCGGGCCTCGGCCGAAAACTCTGGAAAGGCTCGGTCTGATTCCACAGGCGGGCTCTTCGCCGAACATATCCTCCTTCAGTTCTCCGGCTCGCCGTTCCCCCAAAAAAACCATCCAGTCCGCGGGCAGGCACAACGGCGGCCCGCCGTGAAAAGATCGCCAGCCGAGTGTTTCACACGCCACCCCTGGAGCCAGCCCGGTCGCTTATGTCAGTACCCGAGCCCCCGCGTCCCGCTGTGGTTCTGCTCAGCGGCGGCCTTGATTCGGCAACCTGCCTGGCGATTGCTCGCCAACAGGGATTCGCCCCCTATGCGATGAGCTTTCGGTACGGGCAGCGGCACCGTGTGGAACTCGAACGGGCGGAGGCCGTGGCCCGGCATGGCGGCGCGGTGGCACACCGGGTGATCGACATCGATCTGGCTCAGTTTGGTGGATCCGCGCTGACCTCCAGCCTCGCAGTCCCCAAGCACCAGTCGGTTGCTGAGATCGGCGACCAGATTCCCGTGACTTATGTGCCGGCACGCAATACGGTGTTCCTGTCTTTCGCACTCGCCTGGTCGGAAGTTCTCGGCGCACGAGACATCTTCATCGGGGTCAATGCGCTGGACTACAGCGGATACCCCGATTGCCGCCCCGAGTTCATTGAAGCATTTGAGCGTCTTGCCAACCTGGCGAGGAAGGCAGCGCTGACAAACCCCCAGCCATTGCGGATCCATGCGCCGCTGATCTTGCTCCGCAAAAGCGAGATCATCCGCCGTGGACTCGAACTGGGAGTCGACTACAGCCTGACCAGCAGTTGCTACGACCCCGATCCCCAAGGACGCGCCTGCGGGCATTGCGACAGTTGCCTGCTGCGACTTCAGGGCTTCGCGGACGCTGGCTGTCGCGATCCAGTCACATACCGGACTGGCCCCTACCGGACTGGCCCCTGACGGACTGGCGCTTGAACGAGACAGCTCCGCCTCGGGCGAAGGTCCGATGCATCGGCAATCGCGAGGGGCAGCAGGCTTCCCGCGGAGCGATCCACGGGTTTGATCGCCCGAACCACGCCACTCAGACGTCCAGCCCGTCGCACATCTCAAATGCGCCGCGAAAATGCTGCAGCGAATTCGGCGAGCTGGCTCCCGCAGGCCAGATGATCGCGATCACGTCGAAGCGGATCGAATGGTCCAGCCAGCCATTGCGTTTCAGGAACTGGGCAGCCGTTCGGCAGAGTAACTGCTGCTTCCGCGCGTCAACCCGCTCGGCAGGATGTTGACCAAGTGCGGCGCGTTGCGTCTTCACTTCGACGATCACGATCGTTTGACCGTCCAGCGCGACGATGTCCAACTCGCCGCGGCCAGAACGGACTCCGCGGCCGATGATCCGATAGCCACTGCGTCGCAGGTAGTCAGCGGCCGCTTGCTCACCAAGCGCCCCCAACGACGAACTGGCACGCAGGGCCTTTCCCGACCAATGCTGCAGCAACCAGGCGAAGAGCCTTCGCATCGTCGCGCCTTGCCAAAGAACTTCGTGAACTCGGCGCGCCGTACAGCAGTCCGCGGAGGGCGCGATCAGTTCTTGTCGGCTTCCGTCGCGCGACGTCGCTCGCGGAGGCGAACTGCCTTGCCGGAACGTTCACGCAGGAAGTACAGCTTGGCGCGGCGAACCACGCTCGAGCGCTTCACTTCGATCTTGGCGATGCGGGGCGAATGCACAGGGAACGTCCGCTCGACGCCTTCACCAGCCACAATCCGGCGGACAGTGAACATCTCGCGGGTACCGCTGCCACGCCGTGAAATGACGACGCCTGTAAAGACCTGCACGCGTTCTTTCTCGCCTTCGAGAATCTTCGTGTGCACGTCCACGGTGTCACCAATATCAAAGGTTTCGACTTCGGGCTTGAGGCTCGACTTCTCGACGAGCGCCAGGACTTTCTGAGACATCGACATGCACTCCGCGGGGTGTTGTAGTCAGTGTTTGTTCGTGGTTCTGCGGCAGCCGTCTGCCGGGGATCGAGCTCGGGGCGACTGTTATGGCAAATCGGATCAAGGCTCGTCCAGGGGCTTGGCAATCGTGGAGATCGGTCGAGACAGGGCTGGCTTCGCCTCCTCGACATTCGATCTCGGCACTCGTCGCTCGGCCGTCCGCTGGACGCTGAGGGACTCCCGCCACTGAGCGATACGGCCATGGTCGCCGCTCAGCAAAACCTCAGGAACTCGGTACCCGCGATATTCAGGCGGCCGGGTGTACTGAGGAAACTTCAACCGACGCTCCGCGCCGGAAAACGTGTCTTCCAAATGGCTCTGCTCGTCACCCAGCACCCCGGGCAACAACCGCGTCACCGCATCAATCATCACCATCGCCGCGACTTCACCCCCGTTGAGCACATAGTCGCCGATGCTGATTTGTTCTGGTTGCAACAGTTCGAGGACGCGTTCGTCGACGCCTTCATAGCGGCCGCAGATCAGCAACAGCCGCTCGCTGGTCGCCAGCTCCTCAACCCGCGCTTGTTCCAGTCGTTCACCTTGTGGCGTGAGCAAAATCCGGCGGGCGGGACGCGGATCGATCGCCTCGATGGCTTCCACCGCTTCCACCAGCGGCCCGACCTGCAACACCATCCCGGGTCCGCCCCCATAAGGCCGATCGTCGACCTTTTGGTGCTTGGCATCCTGCGACCATTGCCGCAGTTGGTGCCGATGGACCTCCAGTGTGCCACGTTGTTGAGCCTTCTCGATCAGGCTCTCGGCCAGGTATCCGCTGAAGATCTCGGGGAACAGGGTCAGCACGTCGATTCGCATAAGCCACTCTCCCAACGCGGGCGGTCGATCGGCCAGACAAGGCCGGCTCTAGCGCCCCCGCGCGGGACTACTCAGCCGCCGCCTCCTCGGCAGGCGCCGCTTCCGCCTCAACCTTCTTGGCCGGCCGCTTCGGCGGCTCGTACTTGCTGTTCAGCGCCGACTGCTGCATCGTGACCCGCCGCTGACTCAACCGCGCCAAAGCAGCCTGCTGGGCGGCCAGGTGCGTGCCTTTGGAGCCATACTTGCGGATCAGCACCCGCGCCGCTTCGCTCGGCTGCGCACCGACGCTCAGCCAGTAATCGATCCGCTCGCCCTTCAACACCGCACGGGCGTCGACTTCCGAGACCATCGGATCGTAGTAGCCGAGTTCCTCGATCACCTTGCCGTCGCGCTTGTTGCGCGAATCGACGGAACAGAGTCGGTAGAACGGCCGGTTCTTGCGGCCCATTCTCTTCATTCGAATCTTCACTGCCACGGACGCACACTCCTCCGAAAAAAACGATTGCCTGCTTTGCCTTGCAGCGGCCCCTAGCCGTTGCGGTCGCGACGCTTCATCCGCCGCAAATCCTTCTCGCGCTGCTTCCGCATCCGGTTCCGCTCCTCGGAGCTCAACCGCTTGCCAGTTCCTTTCTTGACTTTCAAGCCGCGCATGTTCGGGTCTGCCAGCGCACCACTGGCTTGCAGTTGCCGCATCATCTGCATTCGATCGCCCAGCCCCTGGCCGGCCATTCCCTGCATCAGCGGCTTCATCACTTCGAACTGCTTGATCAACTGCGTGATCAGCGGTCCATCGACGCCGGCGCCCCGCGCGATGCGATTACGTCGGCTGGCGTCGATCAACTTTGGATTCTGCCGTTCGGCAGGCGTCATGCTGTTGATCGCGCCGATCGTCTGCTTGATTCCAGCCGAGGCTTCGGGACTGTCGAGCATCTCGCGGAATTGGCCCATCCCGGGCAGCATGCCCAGCATCCGGCCCATCAAACCGGGCTTGGCCACCTTCTCCATCATGTTCCGGAAGTCGTCCAGCGTCATTTCGCCGGCCGCCATCTTCCGTTCCAGCTCTTCCCGCTCCCGCTCATCGACCACGCGGTGCGCCTCTCGCGCCGCGGCGACGATGTCTCCCATCTGCAAGATGCGGCTGGCCATTCCCTCAGGACGGAACGGCTCAAGCGAATCCAGCTGTTCGCCGGTGCCGATCAACTTGATCGGTACACCCGTGACGTATTTGACGCTCAACAACGCGCCCCCACGGGCGTCGCCATCGAGCTTCGTCATGATCACGCCGTCCAGTTCCAAGGCGGCGTTGAAAGCGCTGGCGCTGCGGACGGCATCCTGGCCCGTCATCCCGTCCACGACCAGGTACACCTGATCGGGCTGAATCCGCTTCTCGACGCGGACCAACTCCTTCATCAACTCTTCGTCGATGGCCAGTCGACCCGCCGTGTCCAGAATGCAGACCCGAGCCCCTTCGGCCTGCGCGCGGGCGACACCTTCCTGACAGACTTTGACGGGATCCGTCTCACCAACCTGACCGTAGACCGGGACGTTCAGCTGGCGGCCCAATGTGTGCAACTGCTCGATCGCCGCAGGTCGCTGCAAGTCCGCAGCGACAAGGAACGGCTTGATCTTTTCTTCCAACAGCAATTGAGCCAGCTTGCCGCAGGTGGTCGTCTTGCCCGACCCCTGAAGGCCGCACAGCATGATGACCGTCACCTCGTCACGCTTCAGATGCAGCGACGGGTCCACGGGACCAAGCAGTTCGACCAACTCGTCATAGAAGATCTTGATCAACTCTTCTTCAGGACGAAGGCTCAGCAAGACCTTTCGTCCCACCGCCCGCTCGGTCACCTGCCGCATGAACTGCTCGGCGACCTCGTAGCTGACGTCCGCCTCCAACAAAGCGCGTCGGACCGTTTCCAATCCTTCGCGCATATTGCTCTCGGTCAGCTTGCCCTTGCCGCGCAAGCTCTTCAGCGCCCCGAGCATTCCGTCGGAAAGCGTTTGAAACATGACCTGAGAACCACCCCGTCAACGAACCCGCCGGAAGCCTTCCAACCCCTGGTAGGATTCCGGCGCGCAGGGACTCCCCGCTCCGGTCGGCGGAGCCTTTGGGGAAACCTCGGAGTCTATCGAGCGGCGGGGCGACCTGTAAATCCAAAATGGACCGCGTCGCCCCGCACGACGGGAAGGACGCCCCCTGATCGGCGGCGGCTCGATGGCTTGCCAATTGGCTCGCGCGAAATGCGAACCCCCGGAGGACTCCGCCAGCCGTCTTCCAACGGGGCAGGATCCTTCCCGTTCCGCCCAAAAACCCCCCCGGACTTGGTGAAAAGCCGAGGAATTCACCTACTGCGTATTACGTAGTAGCGCGGGCTGTAGCGCCGAGTTGCTCGAGCGTTTCGGCGTGGACGCGGCCGTTGGTGCCGATGAAGTCGCCTGAATCGATCCGCGGAGCCCCGCGCCAGTCGCTCCACGTGCCGCCGGCTTCGGCCAGGACGGGCCCGATCGCGGCGACATCCCAGGGGCTGACCACCGGATCGACCATCGCTTCGGCCCGGCCGGTTGCGACCAGCAGATAGCCATAGCCGTCTCCCCAAGTTCGGGTGATCCCGGCGGTTGCTTCCAGTCGCTGGTAAATCGCGGCATATCCCTTCTGCCCGAACAGCCCCACTTCGCTGACGCACAGCAGGCCGTCGGAGAGTCGCTCGCGCTGGGAGACTTGGGCGGGTTGCCAGGCGCTGCCGGCGCTTTGCCGATACCAGGCACCGCAGCCGATCGCAGCGACGGCAAGTTCATCAAGTCCGGGCACGACGATCGCACCGGCGACGGGACGATCGTCTCGCAAGAGCCCCACGAGCGATGCATACAGCGGAACGCCGCAGATGAAACTCTTCGTCCCATCGATCGGATCGATGATCCATCGAAAGCCCGATGCCGACATTCCGCTGCTACCGAACTCCTCGCCGACGATCTCATCGTCAGGAAACTCACGCGACAATGCCGTGCGCAGCAGCTGCTCCGCCGCTCGATCCGCGTCGGTCACGGGAGTCCGATCGGCTTTGCGATCGACACGCAGCTGGCGTGATTGAAAGAAGTCGAGCGTCCGCTGGCCCGCCTGGTGGGCCAGTGAAACGAGCGCTTGCAGTCGGACATCGGCCCAGCGATCGGGGGCCAGCTTTGCCGCGCCACCGCCTTGCCACAGACTTGCGCTGTCCCCCACGTTCCCAAGCGTCACGTTGTGCCTCGTGTTCGTTCGTACCTAGCATCAGCGCAGCGCCCCGCGTCTACGGCTTCTGAGAGCTCCCCTCCAAGCCGCAAATCTGATCGGTCGCTTCGGGCACTGGAAACAGCGCGCGGTAAACCAACATTACGGCGCCACTGACCAACAAGCTATCGGCGATGTTGAAGTTCGGCCACTTCCACCGATCATTGATCTGCCAAAGGATCCAGTCGCGGACCGCACTTCGCCATTCCGTGGGCATGCCAGGCTCCCACCACAATCCCAGGCGATCGTACAGGTTGCCGAGGATCCCGCCAGCGACGCAGCCCAGCGCAATGAGCAGCCACCATTCCCGCGCTGCACCGAAATAGAACAGCCATGTCAGCACGCAGATGCCAGCAATGGCGCTGAACAAAGCGAAGAACACGCCCATCCCCGCGCCCATTCCGAACACCGCCCCGGTGTTCACTGCGGTTTCAATCCCGACATGTCCCTCCCACAGCCACAGCGGCGGCCGCTGACCGGGCAACCCACGCGCTTCAAAGACAGCCGCTTTGGTCCACAGGTCCACGGCGCAGCCGCCCAACGCCAGGACCGCGAACAGCAGTCCGCGTGCCCACAATCCAGACATCGGAGGAACTCGTTCGGACTCTGCCAGTTTCGCCACCACCGTTGCCATCACCCTTTGGTCCCCGTTCGACCCCTCCTTGAGCCTACCCGCTGGACCGAACCATAGGCCGCCCCTCCCCGATCACTCAAGTCCATCCCCGCGAAGAAGCCCCAGCCCAAAAAAGGACAGGCATCATCCTCGGTCCGCCCTGCCGGGCACTACACCGCAAACCCCGCATGCTCCCCAATCTCCCGCACGCCCAGAAAAAGGACAGGCATTATCGGAGGCGGGAGGCGGATGACAGCACCCCAGATTGCGTGGATTGCCAAGCTTGGCCGAAGACTTAGGGAGACGTCTTTTTTCCCGAACCGCGGTCGATCTAGGTTACAGTTCGTGCATCCGGGGATTTCCCAAACCCGCAGGTCATCTGCTCATGCCGTCCCTCGCCACCTTCCGCGACGTCGCCTTTCAGCGGTGTATTCGTCCTTCCTGCGGGGCGACGTATGAGGCCGAGTCGGTCCGGACGAACTGTTCGAAATGCGGCGACCTGCTGGATGTCAGTTACGACTGGGATCGGGCGATGGTCCCCGATTCGTTGCGGCACTTCGAGCAGTACTGGACGCAGCGCCGGGACCCGCTTCGGTTCAGTGGCGTCTGGCGATTCCATGAGTTGCTTCCTTTCGCGCCGCGCGAGTTTCTGGTCACCGCGGGGGAAGGACAGACGCTGTTGCAATCGGCCGATGCGGTCGGACAGTTCGTCGGCATGCGTCCCCAACGATTGTTCCTGCAGTACGAAGGGATGAACCCCTCGGGCAGTTTCAAGGACAACGGGATGTGCGCGGCCTTCACGCATGCCCGGATGATGGGGGCTCAACGGGCTGCCTGCGCCAGCACCGGCAACACCAGCGCCAGCCTGGCGATGTACTGCGCGGTGACGCGTCTGATGAAGGCGGTCATCTTCATTGGATCCGGCAAAATCTCCTACGGGAAGCTCAGCCAGGCGCTCGACTACGGCGCACTGACCATACAAATCGCCGGCGACTTCGATGATGCGATGCTGCGTGTCCGGGAAGTCAGCCGCGACTTGGGAATCTATCTGGTCAACAGCGTCAATCCATTTCGACTTGAGGGTCAGAAGACGATCATGCTGCGGGTATTGGAGGGCCTGCAGTGGGAAGTTCCCGATTGGATCGTGGTCCCGGGAGGCAACCTGGGCAACGGCAGCGCCTTTGGCAAGGCCTTCAGTGAGCTGCATCGGCTGGGCCTGATCCCGCGCCTGCCGCGCCTGGCGATCATCAACGCAGCCGGGGCCAACACACTGTTCGAACTCTACGAACGGCGAGGCGTTCGCTGGTCGGATGGCAATCCCCCGCGGGACATCATTCGGCAGTACTACGACGAGTTGGATCGCAGCCACGGCAAAGCGGACACGATTGCCAGCGCGATCGAAATCAATCGTCCCGTCAATCTCAACAAAGCACTCCGCGCTCTGGAAGCATGTGACGGTTTGGTCCGACAAGTCGGTGACCAGGAAATCCTGGACGCCAAGGCGCAGGTAGCGGCGGGCGGTTTAGGCTGTGAGCCGGCGAGCGCCGCGAGTGTGGCCGGCGCTCGGCTGCTCCGCCGCGAAGGAATTATTGCGCCCGATGATCGAGTGGTCTGCATCCTGACCGGCCATCAGCTGAAAGATCCCACGACCACGGTCGCCTATCACACCAATGACCAACAAGTATTCAACGATGTGTTGGCCAAGCGGGGCGTCCTCCGAGCCAGCTTCGCGAATCGCGCCGTGGCCGTCGCCAATGAACTGGACGACATCATCAAGGCGATTCGACTGAACAGTTAAGTAAGTATTGAACCGGTCAGTACATGGAAGCCGGGATGAGGTGCGCGGCCCAACTGGCGTCGCCCCCGCTCATCGAATCGGCTCGGCGCTGCTAATCTCAGTGGCTGCATCTGCCAACCTGCCCTGGAATTCCGAGGCTTGTTATGTCGCATCCGATTCGATTGACGGTCCACGGCGCTGCGGGCCGGATGGGAGCGCGTGTGATCGCCATGGCAGCCGGTGATCCTGAAGTTCAGATCGTTGCCGCCCTTGAACGGAGCGACCATCCACGATTGGGTGAAGATGCAGGTACGATCGCCGGCATCCCGCCGATCGGCATCCAGCTTCAAAGTGAGTGGCCTCCCCACACGGATGTGGTGATCGACTTCTCGTTGCCCGAAGCTGCCTACGAGTGTGTTCGCCATTGCCAGCGCCGTCGCTTTCCGCTGGTTCTCGCGACGACCGGACTGAATCCAGCTCAAGTACAACTGGTCAAGCTCGCTGCCGAAGACATTCCAATCGTTTGGTCACCGAGCATGAGTCCCGCGGTGAACCTCGTCTTCCGCTTGGCTCAGCAGACAGCCGCCGCGCTCCGCGGAATCCCGGGCGGCGTGGATGTGGAGATCATCGAACGCCACCATCGACACAAGATCGATGCGCCCAGTGGCACGGCGATCCGCTTCGGGCAACTGATCGCCGCGGAACTCGGTGAATCGATCGATCATCAACATGGTCGCCATGGAGAGACAGGCGCCCGGCCTCGCCACCAGATCGGCTATCACGCGGTGCGGGGCGGTGATGACGTCGGACAACACACGATCCTGTTTCTCATGCAGGGGGAACGGGTGGAACTGCACGTTGCGGCCAGCAGCCGTGATGCCTATGCCAACGGCGCAGTACTGGCTGCAAAGTGGCTCGTCGGCCAACCGCCGGACTGCTATTCGATGGCTCAAGTCCTGGACCTCCAATGAGCGTCGGAATCCCGTCGGCCATCACTCCTTCATGCGGACGAATCCATGGCCCGCTGTGAACAAGGCTATCTCTGTGCGGTTTGCGGCGCGGATGTCGAACGACTGAGCGAAAGTGAACTTTACTTGCGGTTTGTGATCGGTGAACTTGACCCGGAACTGCTTCATGCCAGCCCAGAGCGCCACATTCGCTGCAATCCTTTATTGGCGCAGTACATCGATACGCCCGAGTTCCAGCCGCCGGTGATCGTCGCGGGCCCGTTCGGCCGGGACGAATTGGACCCTGAATTCAACCAGCAGCGAACGGCCTTGATCACGCGCGGTTTTCACCGCTTGCTCGAGATCGAATCGCTCGGCGGCGAAGGCACGATCACGGATTACCTGCTGCCCGAATTCCGCGATCGCTGGCGGTGAATGGATTCACTGCGGCTTGTCGCGTCCGCCCATCGTCGCTCCGCGGCGCGCACCAAAACGCTTTCGTATGCAGGCTGTCCATCAAGCAGCCTCCGACTCCTCGGTCGGATCCCCATGCGTTTCGGCTGGATCGATACGAAACCAGATCAGAACCGGCAGCAACAACACCGCCATGACCCAGAACGCGGCGCTCGCCGGCCAGCCGCACGCATCGAACAGGAACACCAACGACAGAAACAGGATCCCGGAAACGACAATCGCCAGAAAATTCGCTTGATTCATCACAGCAATTGTCCGCCCTTTGAACTCAGGCGGAGGCCGATCCTGCAAGAACACCTGGATCGGCATACTGAAGAATGCCGCGCCGATTCCTAATCCGACCAGCAGCAGCCGAATCGGCCAAACGCCCAGGCGCTGTGCGCCTAAGGGTGCAGCTAGCCCGAGAACGAGCAGGCAGAGAAAAATAATCCAAAGCCCGCTCATCATGATCCGCGTGTCGACGCGCGAACGGCTCAGATATCCACCCAAACCGCCGCCAATCGCAATCCCCACGCTGATGATTGCCACCAGCAGACTCGTCTGTGTGTAGCTCAGCTCCAATTCATTGACGCCCATGTTGTTGACCGCCTGCATCGCCATGCCGGCAATCAACCAGAACACGCAGGATGCCATCAGCGCCCAGAACAACGGTCGATCGCGCCACATCAGTTGGCCCGTTGCTTTCGGCACACCCCACAGGTCCTTCGTGGGCTGCAATCCAGGCTCAGCCGGCCGCAGATACCTGATGAACATGCTCGTCACCGTCCCGACCACCGCAATCGCAATGCAAAGGATCGACCCCTTCCACAACTGCCGCATCGCTTCGAAGCGCGGCAGCGTTGGATCGATCAAAGCGTCCCCCAAGGCTCCCGCCGAACTGGTTCCAAAGATGATCGCCAGGAAGGTGGTGGTGATGATCAAACCGTTGCCCCGCGCCAGATCCTGTGGTCGGAGCATCTCCGGTAACGAACCGTACTTTCCGGGCCCAAAGAAAGTGCTCTGCAGGCCCATCAGGAACAAGACAGTCCAAAGCCCAATGAATCCCCATTGCGGTGCGAACCAGAACGCCACCAGCCCCAAGGCCATCACCACGATTTCCGCGATCTTGGAAACAAAAATGACGCGCGACTTGCTGTAGCGGTCCCCGCAGTAGCCGGCCCATCCTCCGGCCACCACAAATGGCAACCCAAACACCATCGTGGCGATCCCTTGCAAGTCCCGCCCCGTCTCAGTGACGCCAGCGATCGCGCCAGGTATCGACAGCAAAAGCATCAGCTGCTTGAACAGATTGTCGTTGAAGGCACCCAAGAACTGAGTTGCGAGCAGCCCCCAGTACGAAACGTTGCTGGGCAGGGGCGGTTTGCGTTCGGTCATCCAAAGCTCTTTTCTGTTTCCGGTCCCTGAATCGAGCGCAACCCGCGCGGCCTCGCAACGCAAGACGCGGACGGCGCGAGCATTCTAAACGGCG
>Ga0114939_10002922_pt1 | contig 12274 bp, 12 predicted proteins | sample AshMeaCrysSpring_FD_87196 | JGI IMG/M metagenome (GOLD analysis project Ga0114939, IMG submission 87196) | Groundwater microbial communities from Big Spring, Nevada to study Microbial Dark Matter (Phase II) - Ash Meadows Crystal Spring | ecosystem: Environmental > Aquatic > Deep subsurface >... | reverse complement strand
GCGCCACTACGGCGTCGAGGATGCGGTGCTCGCCTCGCTGCACGAGACCTTCCCGGGCATCGACTGGGACAAGCAGGGCGCCTATTTCTTTCAGCGTGTCATCGAGCACGGCCGCCGCCGCGCCGAAGAGATGCGCGAGGTCGCGCAGACCGTGCGCGAGGCTGGCCTGGAGCCATGGAGCGCCGCCGGCACGGCCGAGCGGCAGGCCTGGGTCGCCGACCGGGCCGACGAAAGCTGGTTCGGCGAACGCGGCCGGTCCGGCTTCGCCCGCAGCGCCGACTGGCGCATCGAGGCGGACCGCATCCTCTCGCACCTCAACGAGGACTGAACGATGAGCAAGCCCGCCACGGGCCCGTTCGAGAAGACCGCCGGCTGGCTCGACTGGTTCGAAGGCCCGAGCAAGCCCCGCTTCCAGCTGCCGCCGGGCGCGGTCGACGCGCACTGTCATGTCTTCGGCCCCGGCGCCGAGTTCCCCTACGCGCCGGAGCGCAAATACACGCCCTGCGACGCGAGCAAGGCGCAGCTGTTCGCGCTGCGCGACCACCTGGGGTTTGCGCGCAACGTCATCGTGCAGGCCACCTGCCACGGCGCCGACAACCGCGCCATGGTCGATGCCTGCATCGCCAGCGCCGGCTTGGCGCGCGGCGTGGCCACGGTGCGGCGCAGCGTCACCGACCAGGAGTTGCAGGCCATGCATGCCGCCGGGGTGCGCGGCGTGCGCTTCAACTTCGTCAAGCGCCTGGTCGACTTCACGCCCAAGGACGAGCTGATGGAGATCGCCGCGCGCATCGCCCGCTTCGGCTGGCACGTGGTCATCTACTTCGAGGCGGTGGATCTGCCCGAGCTGTGGGACTTCTTCACCGCGCTGCCGACCACGGTGGTGGTCGACCACATGGGCCGGCCCGACGTGAGCCTGCCGGTGGACGGCGCGCAGTTCGAACTGTTCGTCAAGTTCATGCGCGACTACCCCAACGTGTGGAGCAAGGTCAGCTGCCCCGAGCGGCTGAGCGTCACCGGCCCGAAGGCGCTGAATGGCGAACAGAGCGCCTACCGCGACGTGGTGCCCTTCGCGCGGCGCATCGTCGAGACCTTCCCCGACCGCGTGCTGTGGGGCACCGACTGGCCGCACCCGAACCTGAAGGACCATATGCCCGACGACGGCCTGCTCGTCGATTTCATCCCGCACATCGCGACGACGCCCGAACTGCAGCGCAAGCTGCTGGTGGACAACCCGATGCGCCTGTACTGGAGCTGATGTGATCCGTCCTGCGACCCTGAGCCTGTTCGCGGTGCTGGCCGTTCTGGCCGGCTGCGCTGCGCCTGGCCCGCTGCAGTCCGGCGACCCGCAGGCCGTCTGCACCGCGCTGGCGTCGCCCATCGCCGCGGCGAAGATCGGCCTGCCAAACGGCGGCGCGAGCATCGATTCGGCCACGCTGGTGGCCGCCACGCCGCTGAGCGTGGCCGAGCGCGGGCCGACGCCGGCCTCGCTGATCACCCCGGCGCTGCCGCAGCACTGCAGGGTGCTGGGCCGCATCGCGCCGGTGGACCCGAAGGCGCCGCCGATCCTGTTCCAGGTGAACCTGCCGACGCAGTGGAACGGCCGCTCGGTGCAGTACGGCGGGGGCGGATTCAACGGCGTGCTGATCACCGGCCTGGCGCTGCCGCCGGCGTCGCGCTTCGACACCCCCGCGCCGCTGGCCCAGGGCTACGTCACGGTCGGCACCGATTCCGGCCACCAGAACCAGCCGGGTACGCCGCCGCAGGCCTTTGCGCTCAACGACGAGGCCCTCGTCAACTTCGCGCACGCCTCGTACAAGAAGGTGCGCGACGTGTCGGTGGAGCTGATGCAGCGCGCCTATGCGCGCGGCCCCGAGAAGCTGTACTTCGTCGGCAGCAGCGAGGGCGGCCGCGAGGGCCTGACGATGGCCCAGCGCTACCCGGCCGATTTCGACGGCATCTTCAGCCGCGTGCCGGTGATCAACTGGACCGCGCTGCAGTTCGCCGGCACGCGCAACGGCCTGGCCAGCATGGGCGATGCCTGGATCCGGCCGCCGCTGGTCAAGCGGGTGGGCGACGAGGTGCTGGCCGCCTGCGACCTGGTCGATGGCCTGGGCGACGGCATCGTCTCCGACCCGAAGGACTGCCTGCGTCGCTTCGACCTGAGCAAGCTGCGCTGCGCCGGTGCGCCCAACGACGGCTGCCTGAGCGATGCGCAGATCAAGGCCATCCGGACGCTGCATTCGCCGTTCCGCTTCGACTACGACCTGGCCCACGGCGTGCGCGAGTACCCCGGCTACGGCGTGTCGGGCGAGGCCACGGCCGCCAGCGGCCCCACCGGCGGCTGGATGGCCTGGTGGTCGGGCCGCGCGGCGCCGGTGATCCCGCCGGTGCCGGCCAACGGCATCGCCTGGTTCTACGGCAGCGGGGCGATCCAGTACTTCTATGCCCGAGACCCCAACTTCGACGTGCGCAAGACCGACCCCAATGCGATGAAGCCGCGCGTGCTGGAGGTGTCGGCGCTGATGGATTCGACCAACCCGGACCTGAGTGCCTTCCACGCCCGCGGCGGCAAGCTGATCGTGCTGGAGAACATGGCCGATTACGCCCAGTCGCCGTACGCCGGCATCGCCTATGTCGACAGCGTGGTGCAACGCATGGGCGCGGGGCGTACGGCCGAGTTCCTGCGGCTGTACGTCGCCCCGGGCGTCGACCACGTGGGCAGCGGCGCGCCGGGCCACGTCGACATGCTGGCCGCGCTGTCGGACTGGGTGGAGCGGGGTCGTGCGCCCCGCGGGCTGCAGCTGGTCGAGCAGGAGACGAAGGCGCCCTTCGCGGTGAAGCGCGCGCGGCCGCTGTGCGAATGGCCGCAGTACACGCAGTACAAGGGCGGCGACGTCAACGCGGCGTCCAGCTTCGAATGCAAGGTGGACTGAGCATGGCACTGAACAAGCCCTACCTCGACGTGACCGGCACGACCATCTTCGACGCCGAGCAGTCGCGCAAGGGCTACTGGCTGAACCAGTTCTGCATGAGCCTGATGAAGGCCGAGAACCGCACCCGCTTCAAGGCGAACGAGCGCGCCTACCTCGACGAATGGCCGATGACCGAGGAGCAGAAGCAGGCCGTGCTGGCGCGCGACCTGAACCGCTGCATCGCGCTCGGCGGCAACATCTACTTCCTGGCCAAGATCGGCGCCACCGACGGCAAGAGCTTCCAGCAGATGGCGGGCAGCATGACCGGCATGACCGAACAGGAGTACCGCGACATGATGATCCGCGGCGGCCGCTCGATCGAGGGCAACCGCGTCGTCGGCGAGGACGGCGACGCCCAGGCGCACCGGCAGCCCCAAGGCGCGGCCGGCCGCGCCGCTCGTGAAGACAGCGCGGCCGGCCGCAAGGCGCGCGGGGAGGCTTGAGATGGCGCGTATCACCGCTTCCGTCTACAGCAGCCACGTGCCGGCCATCGGCGCCGCCATCGACCAGGGCAGGACCGGCGAGCCCTACTGGGTGCCGCTGTTCAAGGGTTACGAATACTCCAGGCAGTGGATGCAGGAGAACCGGCCCGACGTGATCTTCCTCGTCTACAACGACCATGCCACGGCCTTCAGCCTGGAGCTGATCCCCACCTTCGCCATCGGCACCGCGGCCGAGTTCACGCCCGCCGACGAAGGCTACGGCCCGCGCCCGGTGCCCAAGGTGATCGGCCACGCGGAGCTGGCCAGCCACATCGCGCAGAGCGTGATCCAGGACGACTTCGACCTGACCATCGTCAACAGGATGGACGTGGACCACGGCCTGACCGTGCCGCTGTCGCTGATGTGCGGCCAGCCCCAGGCCTGGCCCTGCCCGGTGATCCCTTTCGCCGTCAACGTGGTGCAGTACCCGGTGCCTTCGGGCAGGCGCTGCTTCATGCTCGGCCAGGCGATCCGCCGTGCGGTCGAGTCCTACGACGAGCCGCTGAAGGTGCAGATCTGGGGCACCGGCGGCATGAGCCACCAGCTGCAGGGCCCGCGCGCCGGCCTGATCAACGCCGAGTGGGACAACCGCTTCCTCGACCGGCTGATCGCCGAACCGGAGGAACTGTCGAAGGTGCCGCACATCGAGTACGTGCGCGAGGCCGGCAGCGAGGGCATCGAACTCGTGATGTGGCTGATCGCGCGCGGCGCGATGGCCGACGTGGCCGGCGGCAAGCCGCCGGTGGTCAGGCACCGCTTCTTCCACGTGCCGGCCAGCAACACGGCGGTCGGCCACCTGATCCTGGAGAACCCGCAATGAGCAAGACGATCCAGGTGGCCCTGGCCGGCGCCGGCGCCTTCGGCATCAAGCACCTCGACGCGATCCAGCAGATCGACGGCGTCGAGGTCGTCTCGCTGGTCAGCCGCGAACTGGAGAAGACGAAGGAGGTGGCGGCGAAGTACGGCATCGGCCACTGCACGACCGAGCTCGCCGACAGCCTGGCGCTGAAGGAGGTGGACGCGGTGATCCTGTGCACGCCCACGCAGATGCACGCCGCCCAGGCCCTGGCCTGCCTGCAGGCCGGCAAGCACGTGCAGGTGGAGATCCCGCTGTGCGACAGGCTGGCCGATGGCGAAGCGGTGGTCGCGCTGCAGCAGAAGACCGGGCTGGTGGCGATGTGCGGCCACACGCGGCGCTTCAACCCCAGCCACCAGTACGTGCAGCAGCGCATCGCGGCCGATGCCTTCCACATCCAGCAGATGGACGTGCAGACCTACTTCTTCCGGCGCACGAACATGAACGCCCTCGGTCAGCCGCGCAGCTGGACCGACCACCTTCTCTGGCACCACGCCGCGCACACGGTGGACCTGTTCGCCTACCAGTGTGGCTCACCCGTCGTGCAGGCCCATGCGCTGCAGGGGCCGATCCATCCGAGCCTCGGCATCGCGATGGACATGAGCATCCAGCTGAAGGCGGCCAACGGCGCGATCTGCACGCTGAGCCTGAGCTTCAACAACGACGGGCCGCTCGGCACCTTCTTCCGCTACATCGGCGACACCGCCACCTACATCGCGCGCTACGACGACCTCTACACCGGCAAGGACGAGAAGATCGACGTGTCGAAGGTCGCGGTGTCGATGAACGGCATCGAGCTGCAGGATCGCGAGTTCTTCGCCGCCATCCGCGAAGGCCGCGAGCCCAACGCCAGCGTCGCCCAGGTGCTGCCGTGCTACCAGGTTCTGCATGGGCTCGAGCAGCAGTTGCTCGGCCGATAATCGTCCCACCCCCCAACCTCTGGAGACACACCATGAAGAAGATCAAGTCCTGCCTGCTGGGCATCGGCCTGCTGTCACTCACCGCGCTGCAAGGCGCCTGGGCGCAGACCACCACGCTGCGCTTCCACCAGATGCTGCCGCCGCAGGCCACCATTCCGGCCGCGGCCATCAAGCCCTGGGCCGAGAAGGTCGAGAAGGAAAGCGGCGGCAAGATCAAGGTGCAGCTGTTCCCCAGCATGCAGCTCGGCGGCAAGCCGCCGGAGCTGTTCGACCAGGCCAAGGACGGCGTGGTCGACATCGTCTGGACGGTGCTGGGCTACACCCCGGGGCGTTTCCCCAAGACCGAGGCCTTCGAGCTGCCGTTCAGCAGCGGCCTGGCCGAGCCGGCCTCGCGCGCCTTCCAGGAATACGTCGAGAAGTTCGCGATGGACGAATTCAAGGACGTCAAGCTGATCGGCGTGCACGTGCACGGCCCCGGCCTGATCCACAGCCTGCAGCCGGTGACCAAGCTCGAGGACATGAAGGGCCTGAAGGTGCGCGGCGGCTCGCGCATCATCAACATCATGCTCGAGCAGCTGGGCGCCACGCCCGTGGGCATGCCGGTGCCGCAGGTGGGCGAGGCGCTGTCCAAGGGCGTGATCTCGGCCACCACCATCCCCTGGGAGGTGGTGCCGGCGGTCAAGGTGGAACAGATCGCCAAGAACACCACCGGCTTCACCGGCAACAAGGGCCTGTACACGCAGACCTTTGCCGTGGCGATGAACAAGGCCAAGTACGACGCGCTGCCGGCCGAGCTGAAGAAGGTCATCGACGCCAACTCCGGCATGGTCGCCGCGGCGATGTTCGGCCGGGCGATGGACGAGGGGGACAAGGCCGGCCTGGCGCTGGCGACGAAGGCCAAGAACAACATCATCACGCTCGACGCCGCAGAGACCCAGCGCTGGATGCGTGCCGCCAATGGCGTGCGTGCCGTCTGGTTCAAGGAAGTCAGCGCCAAGGGCATCGACGGCCCGAAGCTCGCGCAGGAAGCCGAGGCGCTGATCGCCAAGCACAGCAAGTAGGCCGCCTCATGGCCTGAGCCATGCCGCGGCGGCCCAGCGCCGCCGCGGCCAGGAAGTCCCCCCATGAACAAACTCATCTATGGCCTGAGCCGGGCAATGGCCTGGATCGGCTCCGTGGTGCTGGTCGTCATTGCCGTGATGAGCGTGACCAGCATCGTCGGCCGCGCGCTGTCGGGCTTCGGTCTCGGCCCGGTGCCGGGCGATTTCGAGCTGGTCGAGGCCGGCACCGCGCTGGCCGTGTTCTGCTTCCTGCCTTGGGCCCACCTGAAGCGCGGCCACGCGGTGGTGGACATGCTGTGGGGCAGCTATCCCGCGCCGATGCGCCGCGTGCTCGACATCGTGGCCGATGGCCTGATGCTGTTCGTCTGGGTGCTGCTGGTGTGGCGCATGTCGGTGGCAATGGGCGAATACCACCACAACGGCGAAGTCAGCTTCATCCTGCAGATGCCGGTTTGGTGGGGCTATGCGGCTTCGATGCTGCCGGCGCTGGCGGGCCTGGTGGCCTACGCCTGGCGGCTGCTCGAAGACCTGGGCCTGGCTTCGCCGCCGCCGGGCTTCGTGATGGCCGGGGGAGGCCACTGATGGAGCCGATCTGGCTGGCCGCGGCCTCCTTCCCCGTCCTGCTGGTGCTGATCTTCCTGCGCGTGCCGATCGGGCTGTCGATGCTGGTCGTCGGGCTGTTCGGTTCGTGGCAGGTCTACGGCAGCGCCGCGCCGCTGCTCAACCAGATGAAGAACCTGGCCTACGCCCAGTTCAGCTCGCACTCGCTGTCGATCGTGCCGCTGTTCCTGCTGATGGGGCAGTTCGCCACGCTCGGCGGCATGTCGCAGGCGCTGTTCAAGGCGGCGGAAGCCTTCATCGGCCACCGCAAGGGCGGCGTGGGCATGGCCGCCATCGGCGCCTGCGCCGGCTTCGGCGCGATCTGCGGCTCGTCGCTGGCCACCGCGGCGACGATGGGGCAGGTGGCGCTGCCCGAGCTCAAGCGCGCCGGTTATGCCGGCAGCCTGTCGGCCGGCTTGCTGGCGGCCGGCGGCACGCTGGGCATCCTGATCCCGCCGTCGATCGTGCTCGTCATCTACGCCATCCTGGCCGAGCAGAACATCGCCAAGCTCTTTGCCGCGGCCTTCATCCCCGGCATCCTGGCGGCGCTGGGCTACATGCTGGTGATCAGCCTCGTCGTGCGCTTCAATCCCAAGCTGGCCGGCGACGTGGCGCCCATGCCCTGGCACGAGCGCTGGCAGGCCCTGGCGGCGGTCTGGCCGGTGATCATCATCTTCGTCGTCGTCGTCGGCGGCATCTACACCGGGCTGTTCACGCCCACCGAGGGCGCGGCCGTCGGCGCGGTGTCCACCGGTGTCCTGGCCTGGCTGCGCGGCGGGCTGACGCGCAAGAAGCTGCAGGAGTCCTTCGAGTCCACCGCCGGCGGCACCGCGATGGTGTTCATGATCGTGCTCGGCGCCGCCGCCTACAACAGCTTCCTGGCGCTGTCGCAGCTGCCGCAGGAACTGGCCGGCTGGGTCGGCGCGCAAGGCTTCAGCCCCTATGCGGTGCTGTGGGCGATCCTGGTCTTCTACCTGATCTTCGGCTGCGTGATGGATTCGCTGTCGATGATCCTGCTGACCATCCCGATCTTCTTCCCGATGGTGTCGGGGCTGGACTTCGGCCTGACGCCCGAGGAGACCGCGATCTGGTTCGGCATCCTGGTGCTGATCGTGGTCGAGGTGGGGTTGATCACGCCGCCGGTGGGCATGAACCTGTTCGTCATCCAGTCCATGGCGCCGGACATCAGCATCCGCGAGACCTATCGCGGCGTCTGGCCCTTCGTCGCCAGCGACCTGATCCGGGTGGTCATCCTGGTGATGTTCCCGGCCATCACCTTGTTCGTGCTGCGGCTGGGTTGAGGGGGCGGCCTTGAACGCCCGCCGCATCGGCCCTTTCGAGGTGTCGGCCGTCAGCCTGGGCTGCATGAACCTGAGCCATGCCTACGGCGCGCCGCCGCCGCCGGAAGCCGCAGAGCGGCTGCTGCATCGCGCGCTGGAGCTGGGCGTGACGATGTTCGACACCGCCGCGCTCTATGGCTTCGGCGCCAACGAGACCCTGGTCGGCCGGGTGCTGAAGAAGCACCGCGAGAAGTTCCTGCTGGCCAGCAAGGGCGGCATGGCCGGCGTCGCTTTGCCCGACGGCATCAGGCGCGTCATCGACGGCAGCCCCGCGGCCATCCGGCGCAACTGCGAGGACAGCCTGCAGCGCCTGGGTGTCGAAGTCATCGACCTGTACTACCTGCACCGCTGGGACAAGCGCGTGCCGATCGAGGACTCGGTCGGCGCGATGGCCGAGCTGGTGCGCGAGGGCAAGGTGCGCGCGCTGGGCCTGTCCGAGGTGTCGGCCGCGACGCTGCGGCGTGCGCACGCGGTGCACCCGATCGTGGCCGTCCAGTCGGAGTACTCGCTGTGGAGCCGCAACGTCGAGATCGGCGTGCTGCAGGCCTGCCGCGACATCGGCGCGGCGCTGGTGGCCTTCAGCCCCACGGCGCGCGCCTTCCTGACCGGTGCGCTGCGCGACGTGGCTGCGCTCGACGCCAAGGACATCCGTCGCGGCATGCCGCGCTTCCACCCCGACAACTACGCGAAGAACCTGCAGCTGCTCGACGGCTATGCACAGATCGCGCGCGACGCCGGCTGCAGCATGGCGCAGCTGGCCATTGCCTGGGTGCTGTCGCGCGGCGAGCACGTCATTGCGCTGCCCGGCACGACGAGCCCGGCGCACCTGCAGGAGAACCTCGGCGCGGCGTCGGTGACGCTGGACGCCGGCGTGCTGCAGCGCCTGGACGCGCTGATCAACCGTTGCACGGTGGCCGGGGCGCGCTACAACCCGGCGACGCAGGCCGAGGTCGACACCGAGGAGTTCGCCTGAGGCGGGCCGGGCCGCCTCAGGCCGCCGCCTTCTTCTCCTTGGCCTTCTCGGGGTGGAAGCTGTCGTAGCGCTGCTGGTTGCGGCGCAGCGACAGCACGCCGTAGAACACCAGGGCGATCATGCCGAGGATCAGCAAGCCGACCAGCGTCTTCTCCAGCGCGAAGTTGCCCTGGCGGTTGGCGATGTAGGAGCCGACGATCAGCACCAGGATGCCGAGGTTGAGGCTCAGGTTCGCCGTCTTCGCCAGCACGAAATGCAGCGTGCCGTAGCCTGCCAGCTGGTACAGCATGAAGGGCAGGATCGCGGCCGCGGGGATCAACTCCGAGAAGCCCAGCGTCACGTCGACAGACTGTACGGCCGGGTCGTGCAGCAGCCTGCTGTGGGCGAGCTCGTGGAACAGGCTGGGCACCGCCGTCAGCAGCGGCACCACGGCCAGCAGCTCCAGCACCAGGCAGCCGCTCCACACGCCGGTGCGTGACGAATGGTCGGCGCCGGCGCCATCGGAGCTGGAGCCTATGAAGATCACCGCCACCACCGCCGACATGCTGGCCAGCATCAGAAGTTCCACGCTGATGCCGAAGCCGGTGGGCTCGCCCACCTTCAGCAGCAGCAGCGCCAGGAAGCCCGGTGTGTAGAACATGATGCGGCAGGCGCGGGCCCAGACACGGGCGTCGCGCTCCGGCGGCAGGACGGGCAGCGGCTGGCCGTCGGTGCCGACGGTGGCTCGATCCTTGGACATGTGGCTTTCCTCTTTCTTGGATCGCTGCGGACGAGGCAAAAACGCTATCACAGCGCGCCGGGGCCGCATGGTCCTAAGCGGACACGGCAAAGACCTCGACCGTGGCCGCCTTGCCCTTGAGCTGCACCGCGCCCAGCGCCTCGAGCGCGTGCGCATCGTCCAGACTGCACGCGGTGTCGCCGTCGACCAGGATCGGCCGGCCGGCCACCTTGGTGTGTGCCTCCAGACGTGCGGCCAGGTTCACCGCGTCGCCGATGCAGGTGTAGGTGGCGCGCGCGTGCGTGCCGGTGTAGCCGGCGATCATGTCGCCGGTGGCGATGCCGATGCCGATCTTCAGCGGCATGCGGCCGCCGGCCTGGCGCTCGACGTTCAGCATCTCGATCAGCTCGATCATCTCGCGCGCCGCGCGCACCGCGCTGCCGCAGGCGTCGGCCAGCGGCAGCGGCGCGCCGAAGATCGACATCAGCCCGTCGCCCACCATCTGGTTGACGACGCCACCGGCGCCGGTGATGGCGTCGAACATCAGCGTGTAGAAGGTGTTCAGCAGCTCGATCGTCTCTTCCGGCGTCTGCTGTTCGGTGATCGAGGTGAAGCCGCGGATGTCGCAGAACATCACCGTGCCGCGGATGCGCTTGCCGCCGAGCGCGAAGCCGCTGCGCTGCAGGTCCTCGGCGACCTCGCTGGTGGCGAAGCGGCGCACCAGCTCCTTCTGCTGGTCGCGCAGACGCTTCTTCTCCAGGCTGGAGTTGATGCGCGCCTTCAGCAGCACCGGGTTCACCGGCTTGGGCAGGTAGTCGTCGGCGCCCAGCTCGATGCAGCGCGCGACGTGCGCCACGCCTTCGAGCGAACTGGTGACGATGACCGGCAGGTCGCGCAGCTGCAGGTCGGCCACCATCTGCTCCAGCACCTCGAAGCCGGTCATCTCCGGCATCTCCATGTCCAGCAGCAGCAGGTCGTAGCGCTCGCGCCGCAGCATCTCCAATGCCACGCGGCCGTTCTCGGCCATCGCCACGCGGTGGCCCAGCACCTCCAGGCTGCGCCCCAGCAGCAGCCGGTTGACCTTGTTGTCGTCGGCCACCAGCAGGCGCGAACCGGCCGTCGCTGCCGGGCCGCCCCAAGCCGACGGTGCTCCCCCGTGGGGGGGCGACGCCGCCGGCGCGTTGGGGTCGAACTCAGCCACCGGTCAACTCCTGCAGCGCCGCGGCCACGCGGTCGTACTCGGCCTGAAGCGCATCGATGGGGCCGGTGTCGACCGCCAGCCCGCCGAGCTCCAGCCTGCGCGCCATCTCGCCCAGCCGCAGGGCGCCGAAGGTGTTGGCGTTGGACTTGAGCGAATGCGCCGCGCGGCGGAAGCGGTCCGCCGAAGCGGCGCTCTGAGCCGCACGCAGCTCGGCCAGCATCTGCGGCGCTTCTTCCAGAAACGTGGCGACGAGATCGCCGACGAACTCCGCTCCCGCCGTGTCCTGAAGCTCGGCGAAGGTGGCGGGGTCGATCACCGGTTCAGCCATGCTTGCCTCGCAGTGGTTGCATCGTGGGTCGAGTCTATCCGTCTGCGCCCGAGGCGTGGGCACCGGAGCCGGTCGAGAGCCGGTTCCGGCGCGTCGATGGCGTTGCCGCGCAGCGGGCCAGGGTGGGCGGGTCCGATCCCGGTCGGTCCCCGCATGCATCGACGCCCGGCCTGCCGCGGGCCGGCAGCCTGGTCCGCGTCCGCGCCGGGGTCACGCCGCCGTCGGCGCGGACCGGCCGCGCAGCGCCAGCAGCTTGGCGACCAGCTCGCTGCCCAAGGCCTGGTGGAACTGCGCGCGCAGGTCCTCGTGCTCGTCCAGCAGTCGCTCGAGGTCGGCACGGGCGATCACGAAGGACCGTAGCCGTTGCGTCACGGTGACCGTCGCGGTGGCCAGTCCGTCGCTCAGCAGGCTCATTTCGCCGACGATGCCGCCGGCGCGGATGGCGGCCACCGGCTGGCCGTCGACCTCGACGCCGGCCACGCCGCCGGCCAGCGCATGCAGATGCATGACCGGCTGGTGCTGCCGTGTCAGCACCGTTCCCGGCGCCAGGGTCTGCCAGCGCCCGGCTTTCATCAGGCGGTGGAACGACAGCATGCCGAGCGCTGCGAAAGGCCCGGCCTTCAACATCCGCTCGTCGGCGGACAGCCGCACCGACAGCATCTCGCGCAGCAGCCTGTAGAGCTGCACCGCGTTGATGACCAGGAACACGGCCGACCAGCCGATGGCCACCCACAGCGACGAAGAGCCGGTCGCGTAGAAGTAGATCGCCTCGGTCCCCAGGCCCAGGATCGCGAGCACGCGCAGCCACAGCATGCTGGTCACG
>Ga0114939_10002921_pt1 | contig 12275 bp, 10 predicted proteins | sample AshMeaCrysSpring_FD_87196 | JGI IMG/M metagenome (GOLD analysis project Ga0114939, IMG submission 87196) | Groundwater microbial communities from Big Spring, Nevada to study Microbial Dark Matter (Phase II) - Ash Meadows Crystal Spring | ecosystem: Environmental > Aquatic > Deep subsurface >... | reverse complement strand
ACTGGACGCGGGGCTGTTCTTCATGGCCTACCAGCGTGATCCGCGTCGGCAGTTCGTGCCGGTGCAGACCCGGCTGGCACGGATGGACACGCTCAACGAGTACATCAAGCACACCGGCTCGGGGGTGTGGGCCTGCCCGCCCGGCGTGCGCGCCGAAGGCTTCTGGGCTGATGGGCTGTTCGCCTAGCCCGGGTCCTCGCTGATCCCGCCCGCCGTACGCTGGGCGGGTGGATCGGTTCAGGGTCGTCGGCGGCGCGCGGCTGGCCGGCGAGGTGCGGGTGACCGGCGCGAAGAACAGCGTGCTCAAGCTGATGGCGGCCGCGCTGCTCGCCGAGGGGACCACCACCCTCCGCGAGGTCCCGGACATCCTCGATGTCGAGATCATGGCCGAGCTGCTGCGGCGCCTCGGCTGCTCCGTCGAGCACGACCGTGAGGCGGCCGCGGTCGCGGTGTCGGTGCCCGAGCGCCTCGAGCACCGGGCCGACTACGACCTGGTCCGCAAGATGCGGGCCTCGATCTGCGTGCTCGGCCCGCTGCTGGCCCGCTGCGGCCGCGCCGACGTCGCGCTGCCGGGCGGGGACGCCATCGGCTCGCGCGGCCTCGACATGCACGTCGCCGGGCTCGTCCGGCTGGGGGCCGAGGTGAGCAGCGAGCACGGCTTCCTGGTGGCCGAGGCCGCCCAGGGGCTGACCGGCGGAGCGATCTGGCTGGACTTCCCCAGCGTCGGTGCGACCGAGAACATCCTGATGGCGTCGGTGCTCGCCGACGGCGCCACGGTGATCGACAACGCAGCGCGCGAGCCCGAGATCGTCGACCTGTGCCAGCTGCTCACGGCCATGGGCGCGCGCATCGAGGGCATCGGCACCTCGACCCTCGCGATCGAGGGGGTGCCGGCGCTGAGCCCGGCCACCCACACCACGGTGCCGGACCGGATCGTGGCCGGCACCTGGGCCTTCGCAGCGGCGCTCACCCGCGGCGACGTGCTCATCCGCAACGCCCGGGCCGCCGACCTGGAGATCGCCCTCGACAAGCTCACCACGGCCGGGGCGGTCGTCGACGTCGTCGACGACGGCTTCCGGGTGGCCCTGGAGCGCCGGGCCCACGCCGTCGACGTGGTGACCCTGCCGTACCCCGGGTTCCCCACCGACCTGCAGCCGATGGTGGTCGCGCTGGCCGCCGTCAGCGAGGGGACCGCGATGGTCACCGAGAACGTGTTCGAGGCGCGCTTCATGTTCGCCAACGAGATGGCCCGCCTCGGCGCCGACATCAAGGTCGACGGCCACCACGCGGTGGTGCGCGGGCGGCCGCTGCTCTCGGGCGCCCCGGTGCGGGCCACCGACATCCGCGCGGGCGCCGGGCTCGTCCTGGCCGGCCTCGTCGCCGACGGGGTGACGACGGTCTCGGACGCCTTCCATGTCGACCGCGGCTACCCGGGGTTCGCCGCGCAGCTGGTCGCGCTCGGGGCCGACGTCACCCGCGAGCCGGACCCTTTCGCCTGAGCGCCGCCTGGGCCTTGACGGCGTCGGTCGGGAAGACCAGCACCCGCGGCCCCTCCCGGGTCATGGCGAGGGTGGCGCGCACGCCCTTCGCCTCGAGCGTGCGCCGGACGACCTCGCCCTCGGCATAGGTCGGCGGCGACGCCACCGGCACGAGCATCCCGTAGTCGCCCGGCTCGCCGGGTCGGACAGGCGCCTCGACTACCGAGCCCCCGCGGCGCGAGGCCCAGCGCAGCACCACGACCAGCCCGCCGATCACCGCGAAGGCGACGAGCGGGCCGAACAGGTACGAGTACGACGACCACGAAGGCACGCCCTCAGTGTGCGCCACCGGCCGGGGTCCGGCACGTCGATCGGCGCCCGTACAGTCGCAATCGCAAGGCACCGCCAGGACGCGAGGAGGCTTCGGATGGGCAAGCAGTTGGCTGTGATCGGCGCCGGGCTGATGGGGTCGGGGATCGCGCAGGTCGCCGCCCAGGCCGGCTACGACGTGACGTTGCGAGACGTCGGGGACGAGCAGCTCGAGCGCGGGCTGGCGGGGATCCGGGCGTCGTACGACAAGTTCGTCGCCAAGGGCAAGCTCACCGGCGCGGACCGCGACGCGGCCCTCGCGAGGATCTCCACCACCACCGACCTGGCGGAGGCAGCCCACGACGCCGACCTCGTGGTCGAGGCGGTCTTCGAGCGGCTGGACGTCAAGCACGAGGTCTTCGCGGTGCTGGACGCCGAGGCGCCCGCCCACGCGGTGCTCGGCACGAACACCTCGGCGATCCCCGTCACCCAGATCGCCACGGCGACCAAGCGCCCGGAGTCCGTGGTGGGGATGCACTTCTTCTCACCGGTCCCACTGATGCGGCTGTGCGAGCTGGTCCGCGGGTACCAGACCTCGGATGAGACGCTCGCGGGCGCGCGCGCCTTCGCCGAGGCGGTCGGCAAGCAGGTCGTGGTGGTCAACCGCGACGTGGCGGGCTTCGTCACGACCCGGTTGATCAGCGCGCTGGCGGTCGAGGCCGTCCGGCTGGTCGAATCGGGGGTGGCCAGCGCCGAGGACGTCGACACCGCCTGCCGGCTGGGCTTCGGCCACCCGATGGGCCCGCTCGAGACGATTGACCTGACCGGCGTCGACATCATGACCAACGCCGCGCGCAACATCTACGCCGAGACCCAGGACCCCAAGTTCTGGCCGCCGGAGCTGCTGCAGCGGATGGTCACGGCGGGCGACCTCGGCCGCAAGACCGGCCGCGGGTTCTACCCACACGGGTAGCCGACGGCAGGTCACAACCGTGACTCCAGTCACATCTGTCCCGCGTGTCGCACGTGCGTTTGTGAACGCCGCTCCCTAGCGTCTGCTGCGGGCCGCGGCCCGGAAGACGTGGATCCCCCTCCTCACGCCAGCCGGGCCGCCCGGCCCACCAGTGCACCGACTTGCTCGTGCAACAGGGGCGGCAGCCGCCTTCCCCGCCGGCGTCGCCGGCCGCGGCCGTCTCCCGTACCGGAGGCGAGATGTCCGAGCCCACCCCCGTCCTGCGCATCCCGGAGCCCCGCAGCGCCCCGGCCTCGCGCCGATCCTTCGACGTCGTCCTGCCCGCCCGGCTGGACGCCAGCACGGTGAGCGAGGTCCGCTACTCGCTGCAGGTCGCGTTGGACGCCACGGCCGATGACCTGGTCGTCGACTGCGCCGGCGTGGAGCTCATCGACGCCGCGGGCCTGGGGCTGCTCGTCTCGACACACCGCCGCTGCCAGCAGCTCGGACGGCGTCTCGTGCTCGCCGACCCGCGCCCGCCGCTGCTGCGGCTGCTGGCGGTCACGAGGCTGCGCCGGGTGCTCCACCTCGACCTCGACCGAGACCGGCCCCTGCTGGCCGCCGGCGACTGAGGGCACCGCGGCGGTCCGTGGTTACCGACCAGTAGGATTCTTAGGACGCGCCGGCGCGACGCGCCGCGCGCCCCTGCCCCCGCTGGCTCGGAGGTCACCGATGACCGCACACCCCCCGCGCGACACCCCCTGGGTGATGCGCACGTACGCCGGCCACTCCTCGGCGACGGCGTCCAACGAGCTCTATCGGCGCAACCTGGCCAAGGGGCAGACCGGGCTGTCGGTCGCCTTCGACCTGCCCACCCAGACCGGCTACGACGCCGACCACGAGCTGGCCCGCGGCGAGGTCGGCAAGGTCGGGGTGCCGATCGCTCACATCGGCGACATGCGCGCGCTGTTCGACGCGATCCCGCTCGCCGAGATGAACACCTCGATGACCATCAACGCCACGGCGATGTGGCTGCTGGCGCTCTACGAGGTCGCCGCCGAGGAGCAGGGCGCGAGCCCGGCGTCGCTGCAGGGAACCACGCAGAACGACATCATCAAGGAGTACCTCTCCCGCGGCACGTACGCCTTCCCGCCCGGGCCCTCGCTGCGGCTGACCACCGACATGGTGTCGTACACCGTCGACGCGATCCCGAAGTGGAACCCGATCAACATCTGCAGCTACCACCTGCAGGAGGCCGGCGCGACGCCGGTCCAGGAGATCGCGTACGCGATGGCGACCGCGATCGCTGTGCTCGACGCGGTGCGCGACTCCGGCAAGGTGCCCGCCGAGAGGATGGGCGACGTCGTCGGACGCATCTCGTTCTTCGTCAACGCCGGCGTGCGCTTCGTCGAGGAGATGTGCAAGATGCGCGCGTTCGTCGCGCTGTGGGACGACCTCACCCGCGAGCGCTACGGCGTCGCGAACGCCAAGCAGCGTCGGTTCCGCTACGGCGTCCAGGTCAACTCCCTGGGCCTCACTGAGGCGCAGCCGGAGAACAACGTCCAGCGCATCGTGCTGGAGATGCTCGCGGTGACCCTGTCGAAGGGCGCCCGCGCCCGCGCGGTGCAGCTGCCGGCCTGGAACGAGGCGCTCGGCCTGCCGCGTCCCTGGGACCAGCAGTGGTCGCTGCGGATGCAGCAGGTGCTCGCGTACGAGTCCGACCTGCTGGAGTACGACGACATCTTCGACGGCTCGCCGGTCATCGAGCGCAAGGTGGCCGAGCTGACCGCCGGGGCGACGGAGGAGCTCGACCGCGTGCTGGCGATGGGGGGCGCGGTGGCGGCCGTCGAGAGCGGCTACATGAAGCAGCAGCTCGTGTCGTCGCATGCGGCGCGCCGCGCGCGCATCGAGTCCGGCGAGGAGGTGGCGGTGGGCGTCAACCGGTTCCAGACCACCGAGCCCAATCCGCTGCTCGTCGACCTCGACGCGGCGATCCAGACCGTCGATCCCGCCGTCGAGGCGCAGGCGATCGAACGACTCGCGGCCTGGAAGGCCGCGCGCGACACGGGAGCGGCCGAGCGGGCGCTCGACCGGCTCCGCGAGGCGGCCAAGACCGACGAGAACCTGATGGCCGCATCCCTGGAGTGCGCGCGGGCCGGGGTGACCACGGGGGAGTGGGCCGGCGCGCTGCGCGAGGTCTTCGGCGAGTACCGGGCCCCCACCGGCGTGACCGGCGTGGTCGGCGTGGCCGAGGCCGGCGCCGAGCTGACGGCGGTCCGCGAGCGCGTACGCAGGACCGGCGAGGAGCTCGGCGGGCGGCTGCGGCTGCTGGTCGGCAAGCCGGGCCTCGACGGGCACTCCAACGGAGCCGAGCAGGTGGCGGTGCGCGCGCGTGACGCGGGCTTCGAGGTCGTCTACCAGGGCATCCGGCTCACGCCGGCCCAGATCGTGGCCGCGGCCGTCGAGGAGGACGTCCACTGCGTGGGGCTGTCGATCCTGTCCGGCTCGCACCTGGAGCTGGTGCCCGAGGTGCTGCGGCTGATGGCCGAGGCCGGGTTGGCCGACGTCCCGGTGGTCATCGGCGGCATCATCCCCGAGGCCGACGCGGCGGCGCTCGAGGCTCAGGGGGTCGCGGCGGTCTTCACCCCCAAGGACTACGACATCACCGCGGTGATGGGCCGGGTGGTCGACGCCATCCGCGCCGCGCACGGCCTGGCGTAGCCCCCGGGTCAGGCGCCGGCGCCTAGCCGTCGCCGCGGCGCTGCCACCGGAAGAACACCAGGGCGAGCACCAGCCCGAGCACCACCCACAGGCTCAAGACGAGCGCGATGCGGGGCAGCTCCCACGCGCCGGCCACCTCGAGGGCCTGCGCGCTGTCGGGGAGGAAGACGTAGCGCATGCCCTGGGTCAGCCACTTCAGCGGGAAGAGCGAGGCGAACGTCTGCATCCACGAGGGCAGGTCCTGGAAGAGGAAGAACACCCCCGACGTGAACTGCAGGACGAGCACGATCGGCGTCACGAGGGCCGACGCGCCCTTGGCCCGCTTGGGCACGGTCGAGAACGCGATCCCGCATAGCGTGCAGGAGAAGAGCCCCAGAACGCTGATCCAGACGAAGGCGAACCACCGGTCGGCGGTGGAGGGCAGCTCGATGTCGTAGAACGCCACGCCGACGGCGATCAGGATCACGACCTGGGCGACATAGGCGGTGAAGACCATGCCGACCTTGCCGACGAAGTACGCCATCTTCGGCATGGGGGTGCCCTGCAACCGCTTGAGCGAGCCGTTCTCGCGTTCGAGCGGGATGCTGATCGCGAGGTTCTGAAACGACGTGTAGAGGATGCCGGAGGCGATCATCCCGGCCACGAAGTACTGCGCGAAGGTGATCCCGGTGGGCCCGAGCTCCTGGCCGCTGAAGACCGAGCCGAAGATCACCAGCAGGAACATCGGCAGCATGAAGTTGAAGACCGCGGACTCGCGGTCGCGGAAGAACTCCTTGAGCTCCACGACGATCCGGCTGATGCCTAGCCTCAGCGCCGAGGGCAGGCGGGTGTCGGCGGTGGCCGCCGGCGCGCTCATGAGTCCGCCTCCAGGGCCGCCTCGCCGACCAGCGACAGGTAGACCTCTTCCAGGGTGGGCCGCGTGACCGACAGCTCGGGCACTTCGCCGCCGAAGCGATCGGCGAGGTCGCGGACCAGCCCCGTGGGGTGGTCGGTGTGCTCGATGCGCACCTCGCCGTCCTCGCGCCAGGACACGGCGGCGGTCAGCTCCGAGCGCCCGCCCAGGGTCTCGGGCGGGCCGATCTCCAGCAGCCGGCCGCGGCTGATCACGCCGACCCGGTCGGCGAGCGCCTCGGCCTCGTCGAGGTAGTGGGTGGTGAGGACGATCGTGGTCCCCCCGTCCTGCAGCGATCGGATGAGCTCCCAGAACCCCCGCCGCGCCTCGGGGTCGAAGCCGGTGGTCGGCTCGTCGAGGAAGAGCAGCTCGGGGCGGCCGATGATCCCGAGGGCCACGTCCAGTCGCCGGCGCTGGCCGCCGGACAGCTTGTCGCCTCGCGTGTCGCGCTTCTCGGCCAGGCCGACGGCCTCGATCACCTCCCCGACGTCTCGCGGGCGGGGGAAGTACGCGGCGAAGTGCGCCACCGCCTCCGCGACCGTGACGTCGGCCAGGTCGCTCGCGGACTGCAGGACGATGCCGAGGCGCGCGCGCCAGACCCGGTCCCGGTGGTGCGGATCGTGGCCCAGCACCTCGACGTCCCCGCTGTCGCGCTGGCGGTAGCCCTCGAGGATCTCCACGGTCGTCGTCTTGCCCGCGCCGTTGGGGCCGAGCAGGGCGACGCACTCGCCGACCTCGACGTCGAGGTCGATCCCGTCGACGGCCGCCAGGTCGCCGTAGTGCTTGGTGAGGCCGCGGACGCGGATGGCGCTGGTCACGCGCCCACTTTGGCGCCGCGGCGGCGGGCTAGAACAGCCGGGTCGTCGGGTCGTCGATCCCGCGCAGCGCGTCGTAGTCGAGGACGACGCACCGGATGCCGCGGTCCTCGGCGAGCGTGCGCGCCTGCGGCTTGATCTCCTGGGCGGCGAAGACCCCCGCCACCGGCGCGAGCAGCGGATCGCGGTTCATCAGCTCGAGGTAGCGGGTCAGCTGCTCCACCCCGTCGATCTCGCCGCGCCGCTTGATCTCCACGGCGACCGCCGCCCCGGTCGCATCGCGGCAGAGCAGGTCGACTGGGCCGATCGCGGTCATGTGCTCCCGGCGCACCAGCCGCCACCCCTCGCCGAGGGTCTCCACATGCTCGGCGAGCAACGCCTGCAGATGGGCCTCGACGCCGTCCTTGGTCAACCCGGGATCGGCGCCCAGCTCATGCGCGGAGTCGTGCAGGACAGCCTCGATGGTCACCACGAGCTGCTCGCCGGCCTTGTTCACCACACGCCAGACGCCGATCCCCTCGGCGTCGACCGCCATCTCCAGCAGGCACGGCGGGCTCATCCAGTTCAGCGGCTTGTACGAGCCGCCGTCGGAGTGCACGAGCACCGAGCCGTCGGCCTTGACGAGCAGCAACCGGGTGGCCAGCGGCAGGTGGGCGCTCAGCCGGCCCGCGTAGTCGACGGAGCACCGGGCGATCACAAGCCGCATGGAGTGCGAGGTTACGCGTGGCGGCCGTGCAGCAGCTGCACCACCCGGACGAGAAGGCGCGTGGTCTGGGGTTTGCGGTCGAAGCTCACCAGCGACACCGGCAGGGCGAAGCGCTGGCGGGTGACGGCCTTGGCCCGGGCGAACTCGCGCAGGCCGTCCGCGCCGTGGATCCGTCCGAAGCCGGACTCGCCCACGCCGCCGAAGGGCAACGCCGGCGCGAACGCGAAGGCCCACACCGCGTTGATGCTGGTCATGCCGCACTGCAGGCGCTCGGCGATGTCCTGGCCGCGGCGACGCGAGCGGGTGAAGACCGCCGAGCCCAGGCCGTACGACGAGGCGTTCGTTCGGGCGATCGCGTCATCGTCGTCGCGCACCCGGGCGATCGTCACGGTGGGGCCGAAGGTCTCCTCGAGCACCGCGAGCGACTCCTCGGGCACGTCGACGAGGACGACCGGGTGGGCATGCCCGGCGCGCACCGAGTCTCGGCCGCCGACGATGGCCTGGCCGCCCCGCTCCAGCGCGTCGTCGACATGGGCTTGGACGACGTCGAGCTGGGCCGCGAGGGTCGCCGGTCCGTAGGACGCGCCGAGGTGCGAGCCGGGGTCCAGGGCCAACGCCCGCTGCTCGACGAGCGCGATCAGCTCGTCGGCGACCTCGCGGGCGACGTAGACGCGCTCGACACCCAGGCAGGTCTGGCCGCCGTTGGACATCGCCCCCATGACGATGGCGTCGGCGGCTGCCGTCAGGTCGGCGTCCGCGCAGACGATGACGGCATCCTTGCCGCCGCACTCCATGAGCACCGGGGTGAGCCGCTGGGCGCAGGCGGCCATGATCTTGCGGCCGGTGCGCCCCGAGCCGGTGAAGGCGACCTTGTCGACCCCGGAGCGCACGAGGGCGTCGCCGGTGGCGCCGGGGCCGGTCACGAGCTGCAGCACGGGCTGCTCGGGCACCGCCTCGCCGAACCACTCGACCAGGGTTGCCCCGACCGCGGGGGTCAGCTCGCTCGGCTTGAAGACCACCGCGTTACCCGCCGCCAAGGCGTACGCCAAGGACCCCATCGGGGTGAAGACCGGGTAGTTCCACGGGCCGATCACGCCGATCACGCCGTAGGGCTGGTAGCCCAGCGAGGCCTGCTGGTTGGCCGACATCAGCGACGGGCGCACCGACCGCGGGCGCAGGACGCGCTCGGCGTGCTTGGCGGCCCAGTCGATGTGGTCGATCGCCGCGATGATCTCGAGGGCGGCGTCGTCGACCGGCTTGCCGGTCTCGCGGCGGATCAGCTCGGCGAGCTCGTCGATGCGCCGGGCCAGCAGGCTCTTCCAGACGAGCAGCCTCTGCCTGCGGCCGCCGAAGCCCTGATCCGCCCACCAGCGGGCCGCGATGCGGGCGCGGTCGACCGCCTCGGCCACGGCGTGCGCATCCTGCACGGGGAAGCGCGCGACCTCCTGACCGGTGGCCGGGTCGAGCGAGGCGAACGTCTCAGGCGCTGCCTCGGGGGCGTGGGGGTCGGCGATGTCCATGCACCCCAGTCTGGGACACTCAGAGGTGTCGCACGGGCCGACTTCGGCTGCGTGCTCGCTTCGGCCGCAGGGAGTGCTGAGATGGCGCGCGAGTTCCACACCGTCGGGGTCGTCGGACTGGGCACCATGGGGGCCGGCATCGCCGAGGTCTTCGCGCGCAGCGGGATCTCGGTGATCGGCGTCGAGATCAGCGATGACGCCGTCGCCCGGGGCCGCGGCCACCTCGACTCCTCGATCCGGCGGGCGATCAAGCGGGGCAAGCTCACCGACGAGCAGGCCGCCGAGATCAACGCGCGGATCACGCTCAGCACCTCGCTGGACGACCTGGCCGAGTGCGACCTCGTGGTCGAGGCGGTGCCCGAGCACCTCGACCTCAAGCAGGACACCTTGGCCCGGCTCGACAAGATCTTGCCCCCGCGGGCGATCCTGGCGACCAACACCTCGTCGCTGTCGGTGACCGAGATCTCCGTGGCGACGGCGCGCCCCGCGCAGGTGATCGGGATGCACTTCTTCAACCCGGCGCCCGTGCTCAAGCTGGTCGAGGTCATCCGCACGGTCGTCACCGACGACGATGTCATCGACGACATCAAGGCGCTGGCCGAGCGGCTGGGCAAGGTGCCGGTCGTCGTCGGCGACAAGGCCGGCTTCATCGCCAACGCCCTGCTCTTCGGCTACATCAACCACGCCGTGTCGATGTACGAGTCGCGCTACGCCACCCGCGAGGACATCGACGCGGCCATGCGCCTGGGCTGCGGCTACCCGATGGGACCGCTCGCGCTCCTGGACCTCATCGGCACCGACACCGCCTACGAGATCCTCGACACGATGTACCGGCAGACGCGCGACCGCCTGCACGCGCCGGCTCCGATCCTCAAGCAGATGCGGACGGCCGGCTTGCTGGGCCGCAAGTCGGGGCGCGGCTTCTACACGTACGAGACCAAGGACTCCCCGGTCGTGGTCGCCGACGAGCTCACCCCGCCCGCCGACGGGGTCTTCAAGGGTGCCCGCCCGGTGCACAAGGTGGGCGTCGCCGGCTCCGGGACGATGGCCACCGGGATCATCGAGGTCTTCGCCAAGGCCGGCTTCGACGTGTTGTTCGTCGCTCGCGGCGAGGACAAGGTGGCCAAGGTGCGCGCGGCCCTCGAGCGCTCGCTCGACAAGGCGGTGGCGCGCGGCAAGCTCGACCAGGCCGACCGAGACGCCGCGCTCGCGCGGGTGACCGGCTCGACCAGGCTCGACGACTTCGCCGACCGCGACCTCGTGCTCGAGGCGGTGGCCGAGGACCTCGGCATCAAGCAGACGCTCTTCGCCACGTTCGACGAGGTCTGCAAGCCGGGCGCCGTGCTGGCCACGACCACGTCCAGCCTGCCGGTCGTGGAGCTGGCGATGGCCACCGAGCGTCCGGGCGATGTGGTGGGCCTGCACTTCTTCAGCCCCGCCCAGGTGATGCGGCTGGTCGAGGTCGTGCGCACCGTGCAGACCGCCGACGACGTGATGGCCACCGCGCTCGAGGTGTGCGAGCGGCTCGGCAAGCACGCGGTCACCTGCGGCGATCGCGCCGGCTTCATCGTCAACGCGCTGCTCTTCCCGTACCTCAACGACGCGGTCAAGATGCTGGAGGCGCACTACGCCAGCAGCGAGGACATCGACACCGCGATGAAGGTCGGCTGTGGCTACCCGATGGGCCCGTTCGAGCTGCTCGACGTCGTCGGCCTCGACGTGTCGCTGGCGATTCAGCAGACGCTCTACCGCGAGTTCCGCGAGCCGGGCTTCGCCCCGGCCCCGCTGCTGGAGCACCTCGTCACGGCCGGCTACATGGGGCGCAAGACCGGCCGCGGCTTCCGGGTGTACGAGTCGCGCTAGGCGGCCGGGTCCAGCAGCGCGACGAAGGCGTCCACGTCGGCCTCGGTGGTGTCCCACGACGCCACCCACCGCACCTCGACCTCGGCGTGGCCGGGCCTCTCGTCCCACACGTAGAACGGCGTGCGCTCCTGCAGCGCGGCCACGCGTGCGCGGGGCATCAGGGCGAAGACCGCGTTGGCCTCGGTGGGGCGCGTGGGCGTGAGCCCCGGGACGGCGGCCACCCGCTCGGCCAGCAGCGCGGCCATCGCGTTGGCGTGGGCGGCCGTGCGCAGCCAGAGCCCGTCGGCGAGCGCCGCCTCGAACTGGGCGGCCACGAACCGGGTCTTGCTCGGCAGCTGCCCGGCCTGCTTGCGGGCGAAGCGCGCCCGCGCGGCGAGCGCGGGGTCGAGCCACACGATGGCCTCGCCGAACACCAGGCCGTTCTTGGTCCCGCCGAACGTCAACACGTCGACCCCGGCCTCGGCGAGCTCGCGGACCGGGCGGCCGAGCGCGGCCACCGCGTTGGCCAGCCGGGCCCCGTCGACGTGCACCCGCAGCCCGTGCCGGTGCGCCGCCTCGGCCACCGCGGCGATCTGGTCCGCGGTCCAGACGGCCCCCAGCTCGGTGGACTGGGTCAGCGAGACGACGGCTGGCTGGACGTGGTGCTGGTCGCCGAGCGAGCCGCAGGCCCCGTCGACCTGCTCGGGGGTGAGCCGGCCGTCCGCGCTGGGCAGCGGAACTAGCTTCGCGCCCGTGAGCCGCTCGGGGGCGCCGCACTCGTCGACGTGGATGTGCGCCCACTCGGTGCACAAGACGGCGTCGCCGGGGCCGACCAGGGTGTGCAAGGCGGCGACGTTGGCGCCGGTGCCTCCGAAGGCGAACAGCACCTCGGCGGGGCCCCCGAGCAGGTCGCGGATGAGGCCGGTCGCGCGCTCGGTCCAGGGGTCGTCGCCGTACGCGAGGGCGTGCCCCTCGTTGGCCGCGACGAGGGCGGCCAGGATGGCGGGGTGGGCCCCGGAGGTGTTGTCGCTGGCGAAGGT
>Ga0114939_10002920_pt1 | contig 12277 bp, 7 predicted proteins | sample AshMeaCrysSpring_FD_87196 | JGI IMG/M metagenome (GOLD analysis project Ga0114939, IMG submission 87196) | Groundwater microbial communities from Big Spring, Nevada to study Microbial Dark Matter (Phase II) - Ash Meadows Crystal Spring | ecosystem: Environmental > Aquatic > Deep subsurface >... | reverse complement strand
TTCAAATGTTGCCGTATTTGCAACAGACAGTATAGATCTACTGTATTTCACAAAGCCTTTTACAGACAGCAGCAGATACACCCGTTATTTCAGTGTTGCAAAGGTCAGTGACAGCACTCTTGAGCGTTTACTTTCAATAACACTGGATGGGCCCTCCTCTATAATGGATAAACCAAGACCCTGTTTATCAGAAGGCAAGATCGTTATACCGAAGGGGGGAGATGCGTTTAAAGTATTGTACTTCTCCAGGACCGGGGAAAATCAATGCAGGTATATTTATGAGATTAAAGACGGGCAGTTTCTGTATTACCAGATCACTGAAGCATTAGAAGCTGGTTTAAACAAGTTCGAAAAAATTGCAGTCAAAGTCGAGTGAGTCATTTGTGAGGTTTGACCGAAGGCTCATATGCAAAGGCAACCTTAAAAGGCTGTTTGGCAAGGTCCGGATTTGATTCGCCAATTTTTAAGTCTTCTTTCTGTGGTGTGGGTTCACAAATTGTGAACTTCCTGCCGTTATAACTGATCGTATTCCCGAACGACTTATCAAAATGAACCGCTATTGTTACATGCTTGGGATATACTACTACGATCATTGGTAAATCATAGATCTCCTTTACCAGGTAGTAAAAAAGTGAAACCCTGTCTTCGCAATCGCTTGACTCACTCAATAAAGTCATTTCAGGGCTATTGATTTTTTCTGATCCATACGTCTCACTGTCAGGCTTGAAAAGAAATGAGTACCTCGTAAAATGCATCAGAAAATCCACTCCATCCTTAGCATGTAAACCCTTTAAGTACTTTTTCAAAGCAGGCATCAGTGAATTGTATGTTTCACCGCTTAGGGGAATGTTAAAGTGTTTTTCGTAGTCTGTTGTTGGATAGTTTTTGAAATATGTGCCGATGGATGGATTCAGCTTGATACGGAATGTGTATTCAGAATTATTATAGTTGAAGTTTATCTCTTTTTCACGTGAAGAAGCTGTAAGCTCAGGAAGGGACTTGACCTGGTATGAAAATGACCTTGAAGCATCCGGAACAGAGATATCTATTTTTTTAAAGTGAAAGCGCGTAAAGTCAATGCTGCCATAATCATGATAATTCAGACAGACATAGTTTTTCCCGTTTTCCTTTCTTACCGGGATATTATAGATGTTTTCATCAGAAAGAACATAAAAAAGGATCCTGCCTTCGGCGTATGTCAGTATGGATTCATAACCTGACAAGGAAAGGAGGTACCACTTGTATATAGTGTACCGGGTGTAGTTTTCGGCCTTGGGGGAAAGTTGATCTGCCACGCGCCTCACGAGTTGGTAGTAGAGCCAGTCGTCCAAACGATGCTTCTTTCTGAACGCATCCAGTTCATAAATCAGGCCACCAAAAGCATTCTCCGAAACTAGTTTATTGCTGTAAGATTCAATGAGGTCCTGGTTGTAAGGATTTCCGGTATCAACCACCACAGGTTCATTAAAGCGATAATCCATGATTTCACCGAAGCAATCAACCCGCACACTATGTATATGCCTTTGGGCCAGAACTGTTGCACTGGTAAAAAGCGCTAGGGAAATAAATAATATGAATGCCTGGTACTTCAACGAAGTGTTTTAATAATTCGGTAATTCCCTCTTAACGATTTCATTACTTCTTCCGCATAATTTCACTACCTACAAATTAATATCCCTAAATCGTTCATAGGTCCTTAAGCAAAGAGTAGTAATCAACCACCTCATTCCTGGGGTGGTTTCTTTATAACGTCAATGTTAACTAATTATTAAGTTATTATTAAAGTTACGTTATCGGCAGGTTTTTTCAAATAGTCCTCAAAAAATTAACAGTGCCTGGGGATTATTGACATTCGCTTAACGTGGACACTTTGGTTCCTTAACATTCCTTTAACCGTTCGGTCACTTCGCCCCGATAATTTGCCTTCTGAAACAATCCAAAACTTAACAGTATGAAGGTGAGAAAATTACAAATCACTATTTTTCTGTATTTATTATTTCTGGGGTCTGGTTTGACGTCGTTCGCCCAAGAAATGATTACTGGAAAAGTAGTTTCAAAAGCTGATGGCACACCAGTACCCTCTGCATCAGTAACCCTTAAAGGCAGTAGTTCAGGAACATCTTCCAATGTAGATGGCATCTTCTCGATTCGTGCAAAACCCGGGGATGTGATCCAGATCAGCGGGGTTGGGATAAAAATGCAGGAATTCACAGTAGGAAGCGGTTCAAGCCTGATCGCCGAGATTGAGACCGATGCCAAAGTGATGAGTGAGGTAGTCGTAACGGCTTTGGGGATCAGGAAGGAATCAAAACGTATAGGGTATTCAATACAGGAAGTAAAAGGCGCTGACCTTGTGAAAGCAAGGGAACCTAATCCGGTAAATGGGCTTGTTGGTAAGGTGGCTGGCCTCACTGTTGCCCCATCTGCTGAGCTTTTAGGTACTCCGTCTCTTATCCTGAGGGGTAGTGATCCAAGAAGGGGCCAGGTTCCATTGTTCGTCGTAGACGGTGTTCCTATTAGTTCAGATACTTACAATTTTGCACCAGATGATATTGAGTCGTACTCCATTCTGAAAGGTCCTTCTGCTTCTGCACTCTACGGATACCGCGGACAGAACGGAGCAATTATTATTAATACTAAGAAAGGTTCCAAGGATAAGCGTGGCTTTTCGGTGGAGTTCAACTCTTCAACCATGATCGATGACGGCTTTTTGGCCATACCCAAAGTGCAGGATGAATATGGCCCCGGCGATCATGGTAAATATTCCTTTGTTGACGGTCGTGGCGGTGGATTGAACGACGGCGACTATGATGTATGGGGACCGAAATTTGAAGGCCAGCTGATCCCGCAATATGATAGCCCGGTGGATCCGGTTACAGGTGCGCGCCAGGGTACTCCCTGGGTGGCACGCGGTAAAAACAACCTGGAAAGGTTCATTAAGTCCGGACTCCTCATGGTAAACAGTATTGCAGTGTCTTCATCATCTGAAAAATCTGACCTGAGATTTTCTGCAACACATAATTATCAGGAAGGTATTGTTCCGAATACGAAACTGAGCACCATGAACTTTAATATGGGAAATACCTTCAGACTAACCCCCAAGCTCACTTTCGAGTCTAATGTGAATTTCAGCAGGCAGTATACAGAGAATTTCCCTGACGTGGTATACGGGCCAAACAGTATCATCTATAATATTACCATTTGGGGTGGAGCAGACTGGGATGTTATGGACCCGGGGATCAGGGGGATCTGGCAGCCTGGTAAAGAAGGAGTTCAATCACTTTACGCCGAATACCAGCGTTATCATAACCCCTGGTTAATGGTGGAAAAATGGCCCAGAGGTCATTTCAAGAATGATGTCTATGGCTATGCCTCTCTTAAATATAAGATCAGTCCTTCTTTTGAACTTATGGGCCGGAGCGCCATCACAACCTTTAATGTGTTCAGGAGTGAGAAAATGCCATTCTCTGCACATCCCTATGGGCGTGAAGAAGGCAAGGGTGATTATCGCGAAGACAAACGGGACCTTTTCGAAAACAATACGGATCTGCTGCTGACCTATACTAATAACGGCAAGATCACAAAGGGACTAGACATAAGGGCATCTGCTGGAGGGAATGTGCGCACATTCAGGTATGCATCCACATTTGCCACAACAGACTACCTTAATGTTCCGGAGGTGTATAATTTTTCTAACTCGAGAAACCCCGTAAAGGTTTACAACTTTAATTCCCAGATGCAGGTATTGAGCTGGTATGGTTTTGCAGATATTTCGTACAAGAATTACGTGAACCTGTCGGTAACCGGTCGTTGGGATAAGCTCTCCACTTTACCATCAGGAAATAACCTCTATTTCTATCCATCCGCTTCATTAAGTTCGGTATTGTCCGAATACATCAAGTTGCCGGAGGTAATCAGCTTCTTGAAACTTCGGGCTTCTATAGCTAATGTAAAAGGAGGACTGACATCGCCTACCCGTGGGCCTGCAGCATATCCAATCGGTTACGGTACACCGTATGTAACTGCATATGATGGACCAACATATGAGAATGTAGCAGCTTATACAACTCCTTTAGTTTATAACAATCAACCCGCGGCATATTACTCAAACACACTAAATAATCCTTCGCTGAAAGCTTTCAGTCGTACTAACTACGAAGCTGGTATTGACATTAGATTCCTTGGTAACAGGCTTGGCCTGGACGTAACGTATTTCCAGTATAAAGACGGTCCTGGCATTTTCCAACGTGATGTATCGCAAGCAACCGGGTATATCAAAGAGATCGTGAACGGTATCGAAACGGTCAGAAAAGGCTGGGAGGTCTCTGTAAACGGAACCGTTATTAAGCCAAAACAGAGAACCGGATTCTCATGGGATGTGATGTTCAACTGGTCAACCTATGAAGAAGAGCTGACAGCTATTTATCCTGGGGTATCATCTTTGAATTCCAATTTCTTTATTGGTGATAATCGCGGCGACAGGCTGATCAATATTGGTGATCGGGTTGATGCCATTTACGGAGCATCATTTGCAAAAACCGAGGATGGTCAACTGATCAATGACGGTGGTGGTCGGCCTATTGTTCTGCCGCGCGGCCAAATGCTTGGATATGCAAACCCTGACTGGGTTTGGGCAATCAACAACAAATTCGGATACAAGAATTTCAGCCTTTCATTTCAATTTGACGGTCGTGTAGGCGGAAGCCTGGTCAATTATATCCAGCGTCAGACATTCCGTGGTGGCCGTCATGCTGAAACTGTTCAAGGGGCAATGGGAGAGGCGAGGTTACAGGATTACAACGGCGTAAAATCATGGGATGGTCCTGGTGTACAAATCGCCAGCGGTTCTCTTCAGTACGATCCGGTGACAGGTCAGATCACCAATCTGAAGGATGTTACATTCAAGGATAACGAAACCAAACAGTTCCTCCAGGATTGGATCAGCCGCTACTACGCCGCAGAAGAGGCAAATATCGTGAGCAAAACATTTTCAAAGCTCCGGGAAGTGATCATCGGTTATACGTTCCCGTCAAGTATGTTAGGTAAGTCTTTTATCAAAGGTGCTTCTGTATCTCTGGTGGGCAGGAATCTCCTTTATTTCTCCAACGTGAAAGACGTTGATCTTGACCAGTACCCCGGCTTTGCTGCATACTCTACATTACAAACGCCAACCACAAGGAGGTATGGTATAAACCTGAATTTCACTTTCTAATTCATTAAAGCAGAAAAAATGAAACACAATAAAATTCTTATATCGATCATTGTGATCTTGTTTCTGGGCAGTTGCCAGGATTTTGAAGAACTGGAAAAAGACCCGAACCGTCCTACTTCAGTAACTCCGGGCCTGGTTCTGAACGGAGTTCTCAACGATATGACCGAGCGTGCATGGAATAACACCCAACGTTGGAACCAGTTCAATTGCTGTAACTATAACTATTATGGTACCCAGGAATACAACTGGACCTCAGCAACATTGTACTACACAACTTTGAAGAATGTTGTGAAAATGGAAGAGGAAGCAGTTTCTGGCGGGGCGAAAGCGCTCAATCCATATGCAGCACTCGGGAAGTTCTTGAGGGCCTACTTCTATTACAGGATGACCATGATTGTTGGGGATCTGCCACAGGAAGAGGCTTTACAAGGACTGCAGGAGTTGACACCAGAATATGATACGCAGAAACAGATCTTCGGTAAGATCCTGAACTGGCTGGACACTGCTAATACAGACATTGCGGCTCTGATCAGCAGTGGCGATAATACATTGTCCGGGGATTTCTACTATAATAATGATCTCCGCAAATGGCAGAAGGCAGTGAATAGTTTCAAGTTAAGGGTGCTGGTACAGTTAAGTAAGAAAGAAACAGATGCAGACCTTAATATTAAAGCAAAATTTGCTGAAGTGTTGTCCAATAAGTCTAAGTATCCGCTTTTTGATTCTAACCTAGACAACCTCCAGTATGTATATAATAATCAGTTCAACAAGTATCCGATCAATCCGGACAATTTTGGATTTGATGCAACTCGTTACAACTATTCAAGTACATATTTGAACAGGCTTTCAGCTTTAAAAGATCCACGCGTTTTTATCATGGCAGAGCCTGCTGGTGAAAAATTGAAGTCAGGTTTGACACCCACCAGTTATGAGGCGTTTGTAGGTGCTGACCCTAATCAGGATCTGGGAGATATGTCAAGCAAGGCCGGTATTGATAACGGCGCAGGATATTTACCAGGTAAATACTCATTCTTTAACCGCAAAAGATTCTACAGCACTTACACTGCTGAAAACACCATCCAGATAGGATACCCGGAGCTATGTTTTAATATTGCAGAGGGCATCCACAGGGGTTGGGCTACTGGAAATGCAGAAGAATGGTACGTGAAAGGTATTCAGGCTTCCCATAGATTCTATGGTTTGAAAGAAGGCGATAATGATGTGTACTTCTTCAAGGCAGGAGGCTCGCCTACCAATAGTGCTGATTATAATAAGTATACGATTCAGTTTAACTGGGAGCAGTATTATGCACAAGCAGGTGTGAAATACGAAACTGGCAGTGCCGGGCTTGATAAGATACTTTTGCAGAAATACCTGGCTTTTTTTCAGAACTCCGGATGGGAAGCTTACTTCAATTACAGGCGCACTGGTATTCCATCGTTCTCGGAAAACGGACCTGGTACAGGTAATAGCGGAAAGATCCCTAAAAGGTTTCAATATCCGTCTTCTGAGCTGACAACGAATAGTGAGAACCTAACAGAAGCACTCACCAGGCAGTTTGGCGGGAAAGATGATATCAACCTAGATATGTGGGTTATAAAATAGCATTACGAGTCGGTTTATTTTAAAGACAACATCCGGATTCTTGTCCGGATGTTTTATTTTATGTTATGAAACTTCTTATCGCAGTATTAGCACTGGCTGTTCCGATAACTGTAGTGGCACAAAAGCAAGTAAGGGTTCTTGAAGTGCCCGGAAAATTTGAATTCACTGAAATTCGCGATAATAATACTGCTGTACTCCCCAGTGGCAGGTATGTGACGCCTGCGGGAAAATTAGTTAGAATAACACACGATCCATTTGGCATGGCAGTTTCGCCCGATGGATCGAGGATCGTCACGCTTCACAACGGAGTATTTTCGGTGATCAACGCTTCAGATCTCTCGGTAGTCAGGGTCCCCTCTTATGATAGAAAGATTGTTTCACCCCTCAGCAACGGATCCTTCCTCGGAGTTGCGATAGCTAATGATAACAGGACGGCTTACCTGAGCGGCGGTGATAATGGAGCGGTGATCGTTTACGATATCATCACAATGACCCGGTTGGATTCCATCTCACTGAACGGGAAGGTTGGGGACACAGATTATGAGGATAGTTTTACTGCTGATCTTTTGTTACTGGACGATGGGCACCTGCTGGTGCTTGACCGGGGAAATTTCAGAATGGTGGTGATTGATACAAAGACTAAGAAGTTGACGGCATCCCTGCGAACAGGTCGCCAGCCGTTTGGCATATCTGTCAGCCAAGATAAGAAAACGGTTTTTGTAGCCAATGTAGGGATGTACGAGTATCCGCTCATCACCGGAGCAAACAAACAGAATTATGATTCCCTGGTGATCCCATGGCATCCTTATGCCGATGGATCTAAAGAAGCGATAGAAGGTACGGTAATAGATGGTAAGCAGGTGCCCGGAGTAGGGTCTCCTCTTCATGAAGATGCGATGTGCGTTTTTGCCATTGACCTTCAAACTTTGAAAGTGGTTAAAAAATATAAAACCGGTTACCAGGTAGGAGAGATCATTGAGGACGCAGAAGTGGTTGGTGGCGCCAGTCCCAATTCAATTGCGGTAGGGAAGAGCTATGTTTATGTGAGCAATGCAACAAACGACCTGATCTCTGTAATAGATCACCGTCAACAAAAAATCATTAGGCAGATCCCAATTGTACTGGACAAAGAGTTGAAAAAGTACCGCGGTGCGATTCCTTTTGGAATTTGTCTGACGAAAGATGAATCTACTCTTTATGTAGCACTGCTGGCAGCAAATGCTGTTGCCGTGATCGATACTAAAACAGGTGCAACCAAGGGGTTGATACCAACAGGATGGGGACCTACCAGGGTCTCGCTTTCACCCGATGAAAAGGAGCTGTATATTATATCCTGTCGGGGCCTGGGTGCAGGACCCAATGGTGGGAAAAATTTTATTGAACCTCCGCAAGGAACTTATGTGGGCGATATCCAGTTAGGGAGCATCCAGAAACTTAAAACGCCCGGAGCTAAGGAACTTGCTGCTTATACTGCGATAGTCAGAAATAATACTTTCCAAGTAAAATCAGTAGTGGATGACAAGAATAATCCCATGCCCCTGCTGCCGGGTTTGAGGACCAGCCCCATCAAGCATATCGTGTACATCACCAAAGAAAACAGAACATACGACGAGATGCTTGGGCAGATCCAAACGGGTAAAGGCGATTCATCCCTGGCAAGGTTCGGCTTAAGGGTGGATCTCATTAAAGACCGAGTATCCGATATTTCACCCAATCATATTAAGATCGCTAAGCAGTTCGCATTTTCAGATAATTTTTATTGCGACAGTGATGCATCGATCCACGGGCATCACTGGATGGTGGGAGTGATCCCCAACGAATGGGTGGAAACAAATTCCAGCGTAGACAAATCAGCGCGAATTTTCTCTAAAGCTCCCGGCCGCAGATTCCCTGGCTCTACCGGAAGTATGGATCCTGAAGATTACGCTGAAAGAGGGGGACTTTGGGAAGCATTGGAACGAAAAGGCGCAGAGTTTTACAATTTCGGCGAGGCAAATGAAACGGCTCACGTACGCGAAGCATGGAGTGATACCTTAACGGGAGCGGCACACGGCGTGATGGTACCTATGCAGAGAGCCCTGTTCAGTAGAACCAGTCACAACTATGCAGGTTATAATACCAATATCCCTGATCAATTCAGGATGGATCAGTTCGAGGAAGAATTCACCAGGATGTGGCTGAAAGGCGACAAGAAATGTCCGCCCTTGATCATGATCCAATTACCAAATGATCACACGGCCGGACCCCGTCCGGAAGATGGCTATCCATACCGCCATTCATTTGTGGCCGACAATGACCTGGCTCTTGGTCGATTATTACACTTCCTGTCACGTACACCTTATTGGAAAGATATGTTGGTGATCATCACTGAAGATGATCCCCAGGGTGGGGTGGATCATGTGGATGCCCATAGAAGTGTATTGATGCTGGCAGGCCCTTATGTGAAGAAGCAGTACGTTTCGCATACTCACGCCAACTTCGGATCGATCTTGAAAATGATCTATAATATTCTCAATGTGCCGTATGTGAATCAGTACGATGTTACGGCAACCCTGATCAATGATTTTTTCACGGAAAAGCCAGACTACACGCCTTATAACATGGAGTTTCCAGATAAGGCAGTATTTGACTGGGATAAGGCAATGAAAAAATATAACAGAACAACCGATTGGCGAAAGATCATGCAGGGGCCTTCCATGGATGATCCGGAAGAAGCAAGGAAAGTTCATTACAAAGGGAAGGATTAATTATTTCGTGGGATTAGGCACGATGGAAAGTATTTTCATTTTGGCATAAGTGAAATTACCCTCCGGCAATGCCCAGACCGCTTCACTATGTGAAGGGAAACGAACACCGCCTTCTTCTTTATAATCGTTGACAGGTGTCATCCACCTGGCCTACTGCATTATATTTGAAGGTGAGCTGTAATACCTGTCGTCTGAAAAAAAATTAGTCAACTCCCCTTTGTGGTTGAACTGAAGGATTGCTGAGATGGTTATGCCATGGTTTGTGAATTTCGCCCTCACCTCAATATCGCTGATGTTTTTCCAAGTGATGTTGCTGTTGACCAGGGAGCCGGGTGCCAACAGGCACATATCGTTAAAATGTGTCACTATTTCGGAAATATTCATTTCTGGACCTTCCGCATATTGTACTTTAACAAGAGAGGCTGCGCGAATATCCATAACAGCTTCATCATCTGTAAACCTATGGTAGCCGTCAACCTGTATTCCTTTCATGTATGCCTTGATATAAAAGCAGCGGGATGGTTTATCTATCAGGCTGTATTGAGAGGCTCTGAACTTCATCCAGTCAGACTGTTCGGACGACCTGATCTGGCCTTCAAACTCAGCTTTAAAAAAACTCATTTTTTTCTTTCCGATATAACCTGTGTACCGGATATATTTTTTTACAGGTTCGGGAAGCAATGCCAGGTCCTGTTCCGTGAGTGCTTCTATACTTACATTTTTTGGAACAGTGCCTGTACATCATCCCGATAAAAGCCAGCAAATCTCCATTGAGCTAATCCAACAATGATTGCGAATAAAATGAGGATATTGGCAATGGTTCCAAACATTGCATCGTTCCAAAACAATACGATCAGGTAATGTGATAGAACAACAGCACTAAATGAGAACACCCACCAGAAGTTTTTGTGAAATAGAAAAAGAAGCGCTGCACCCAGAAACAGGATAGAGGTGATCAGCCAAAGTATCCCCTGAAAGGCCGTTGCGCTTCGCTTTAACTGGGAGAATGATTCCGGATTGATGGATTTTGAAAACCCCATCAGGTGTATCGATCCATGAAGAGCCATTAGGATCAGGAGTAAGACCCGAAGCATGACTAAGAATCGAATCCCAAAGCTATGCTGCTTTTATTTTCCAGACGCTGATTAGGGTCATCTCAGAACAGGAATGAGGTCTTGATCCATAAGTTTCTGCCGTATCCGTCGATCCCGGAACCATGTATACGATATAGCTGATCCATAATATTTTCAATGCCTGATTCTATGCTCAGGAACCTGTAATTATATCCGGCCCTCGCTGACACAATGCCCCAACCAGGAGTTCCCTCCGGATTGATGCGATGATCTGCTTTGTCGCCTGATGATAATCTGTCTTGCTCTCCTGCACCTATCCAATCCAGGGCAAGGAATAAATTACCCCGATGGTATTCGCCTGTGATTTTTCCGAAAATCGGAGGAATTCTTCGAAGGGGTTCATTGGCAGTTTCGTTCTGGCCATAGGTGTAAGTTAGATGTGACAGTACGCGGAACGACTTGCTTATCCAGGAATAAAATTCTAATTCAAAGCCGTAGATAACGGCATTTCCAACATTGGCTTTTGTGTACACTTTATCGCCATTGATCAGGCTGTCACCCTCGTAAGTTGACCTGACCCTGTCGATGAGGTCAGTCAATTTATTGTGATAAGCAGTAAGATGGAAATAGGTTTTTTCTGTTACCCGTTTTATACCGATCTCTTTATTAAAAGATTTTTCCGGTTCGAGATCTGGTGAAGGAACTTCGGTGCCAAAATCGAATTTTCCGAACGAACTCAGATCATTCACATTCGGCGTTCTGTACCCGGTACTGATCGCGGCGGTCAGTTTCCAGTTGTCAGTAAGATGGTACATGGCTCCTACATCGAATGCCAACGCGAACGGCTTCAGCGCTACATTACCAAATAAAGTGTCAGGTATATTAACCTTGTATTTGTTGGCCCTTAATCCACCATTAAAAATAAATCTGCCAAATTTCAACTGGTGATGAGAAAACAATGAGAATGCGAACATGGAAGAGCCATCTGCATACAAGCCCCTCTTGGGTTTGATGGCAGATCCGTTTGTGGCATCAAACGCTGAACTCTCTACCTGGTCATCATAAATGTCGATCCCATTGATCATTTTCCAGCGATCACTGATCTTTTTTTCCAGTTCTGCCTGTGCACCAATGGTAACTACCTGGTCGTATTCATAGTTGGTGACCACAGAATTGTTGCGTTGCCGCACCCTGCGTTCTGTTGAAACTTGTCTTGACAAACTAACCCTGGCTTCATCAGCTATTGCGGACCCGACTTTGCTTTCCCATCGTACATAGGCTAATTGCCTTTTTTGAGGATCGATCTTGCTAATGGCAAAGCCACGTTGCATTACCTGGTCGTACAGGTCAACGTCTTGTTGTGCCAGCTGTTGAAAGCTTGCAGTCAATACCTGGTGTTGGTTGACCTTGTATTTCAGTTTACTGTGGAACGAGCCCTGGTCATAAGAGGTTGGTGTCTGTTTTTTCCCATTACCTGCATAGATGTCTCCAAAATCACTGTAGGTTCCAGTCGCTTCAAAAGAGATCTTCTGGCTATTGTAAGAAAGGGTTGAGCTTATGGTTTTTTCCATATCCCTGCTCATCCACTTTGCAGTTACATTGCCATGTAACTCGCCCTTTCCGGAAACAAAACGGGGTTC
>Ga0114939_10002919_pt1 | contig 12285 bp, 10 predicted proteins | sample AshMeaCrysSpring_FD_87196 | JGI IMG/M metagenome (GOLD analysis project Ga0114939, IMG submission 87196) | Groundwater microbial communities from Big Spring, Nevada to study Microbial Dark Matter (Phase II) - Ash Meadows Crystal Spring | ecosystem: Environmental > Aquatic > Deep subsurface >... | reverse complement strand
CCATGTACACTGCCACTTATCGCGCAGCGTTGGATGCAAATAATAACCTGGTCGCATTCCATGTAAAAGGAGGCGGCATTCCTGAACATCCGATACATGCAAACAGGTTTCCCGCAGGTGCTGTAGACAACTACCTGGCAGAGGGCTGGGAAATCCCTTCAAATATTACCATAGGCGCATTCAGGGCACCGCGATCGAATTTTAATGCAGCTGCAGAGCAGTCGTTCCTGGATGAGTTAGCGGAGCTGATGGGTAAAGATCCCATCGATTTCAGGCTGGAGCTTTTGAAAAAAGCCAAAGAAAATCCTGTTGGCAAAAACAATGAGTATGATGCAGATCGGTATGCGGGTGTGTTGAAGCTGGTTAAGGAAAAATCAGGATGGGATAAAGCGGAGAATAAAAAATACAGCCGGGGCTTGGCCGCCTATTTCTGTCACAATTCATATGCAGCCCACGTAGTGGATGTTGTGAAGAAAGATGGCCAGCCTTATGTGGAGCGCGTTTTCAGTGCGATTGATTGTGGTGTAGTGATCAATCCTGATGCTGCCATAAACATGGTACAGGGCGCTGTTGTGGACGGCATTGGAAATGCACTTTATGGAGGTTTAACGCTTAAAGATGGGGTTCCGGAACAAAACAATTTCAATCGCTATCGGATGATCCGCCTCAGGGAAGCACCAAAGAAAATTGATGTCAGTTTCGTACAAAACAATATTGATCCAACGGGCTTGGGTGAGCCTCCTTTCCCACCGATTTTTGCAGCGGTGGCCAATGGCTTATATAAAAACACGGGTAAACGGTTTTATGATCAGCCTTTTGTGAATGATTTTCCTAAATCCTGATCACTGAAACGCTCGTTTGTTTTGAATAAAGACGAAGCCCCTGATCCAGGGGCTTCGTCTTTATTCATGCATTCTTTTTCATTGGCTGTATTTCCCAATAGGTCAAACTCCTCCATACCCACTCTAACGGTCCGAACCTGAAATAACGGAGCCAGATATGGCTCCAGATGATCTGCAAAGCCCAGGTTGCTGCTACCACATAATAGATCTCATAACGTTCCAGTTTCCCGAACATTCCAAAGCCGATGCCGTAAAAAAACAACCCTACAAGAAAAGACTGCGCCAGGTAATTGGTAAAAGCCATCTGGCCAACCGGCCTCATCATCGCAAAAAACCAATTGAACAACCCGGATTTATACAAAAGCATGGTGCCGGCAAAAATACCTATGGATCGCACTGTTCTCACTAATTCATAAGAATCCATCGGCCCATTCTTTACGATCTCATATTGGTTAAAATTGAAGCCTGCAATTCCCTTCAGCCTAAACCAGGTGAGTGTAGTGCCGAGGCCCATGCCAACAGCAAACATTATCCAGTATGTTCTGGCAGGCGCCTCCCCGGTCAAGATACCCGTTTTGAAAAATGCCATACCCAGGAACATAAAGATCAATACATCCCACAAACCGAAATAGGTATAATGAATCTCCCCGTAATAACTTCTTTCACTCTGATACTCATAAAGTGCAGCATAATCGCCCCCTATCATTTTGACACTCTTCTCAACCTCTTTCTTCTTGGTCTCATAAGAATACTTTTCTTTTAGATTAGTCATTGCCGTTAGATCCGCCAACTGCTCAGGGGTCAGTTTCTGACTTGTGGTATCCAACTTAGCAACAAACTCACCCTTTGCAATACTGTTCTTCTCACGAAAAAAATCGACATTATCTCTTACTGTCTGAAAAACAAGACAGATAACAGCCGCAATGATCAGTGCTTTAGGCGATAACCTCCTGAATGCAAATATGATCATTCCGCATATCGCGTAAAGGAACAGGATATCCCAGAACCATAACAATACAAACGCATTGAAAAGGCCAAAAACCAGTAACCATAGTTGCCGACGGAAATAGTACTCAGCAGGCATAAGTCCTTCAACTTTTTTCTCCTTTCCGCTGATGAACAGGATCATCCCTGCTCCAAATAACATCGAAAAAAGTGCCCGCTGGGTGCCAGCGAATGTCATCTCAATGAAATACCAGACTTTTTCATTCAGAGTGCCAAGTTCATTGAGTACCGTAAGATCACCATAACTGGCGGGAGCAGGTAGCGCGAAACCCGGGATATTCATGAGGAGTATGCCTAAAATGGCTATACCCCGGAGGCTATCTAAGATAATAATTCTCTCCTGCTGGCCTACCGGCGCAGCATGTTTAGGGATGTTGTTCATGTTTATACGTGTTTAAGGATACCGCAAGATATGATTATAAACACGAACGGTCGGCTCGGGGAAAACAGCTTTATTTAAATTCTTTGATCTTGATGTTTTTCCAGCGCACCCTGATGCCACCCCCATCATGTATCTGGAGCGCGATGAATCCTTTGCCCTTGCCAATCTTTTCATCTTTAAGATAGATCATCTGGTGGCCATTCAACCATGTAGTCACTTCATCACCCTTCACCGTGATCTTTAAATTATTCCATTCGCCGGTTTTTAACCACTGTTCATCTTCCTTTTTGGGCTGAATCAACCAGCCACGACCGTATGATTCATACACACCTCCGGTATGACTGTTCAGCGGAGCAACTTCAACCTGCCAGCCGCTGATCTTTGTTCCATCAATAGAAGACCTGAAAAAAAAAGCCGCTATTCCCATCTGCCTCTTGTTTAAAATCCAGGGTCAAGGTGAAGTCCTGGTAGGCTTTATTAGTAGAAAGGTAGCCGTACTGTTTATCCCGACCACTCTCGCAGATCAACTCGCCACCTTCCACATACCATTTTTCGGTTCCATGAGCCGTCCAGCCCTTCAGATTCTTACCATTAAAAATGCTTTTCTGGGCCTGGACATTCAAAACAATGAAAAGGAAAAAGACCAGTAGAAACAGGGAAATTAATTTCATGAAAAAGCTTGTTTAATCACGGAATTTACCAATAAAAACGATTCGCAATGACTACAACCACTGATAACTCCTTTCACCCAATCGTCAATAATTCGCCTTAAAATCGTATCTATGCTACGCTATTTTCTTCGGCAAATTCAATCTACAACTATGCTTCGAAAAATCTTTCCGATATTATTTATCATACTAACCTTCACGGCTACTGCGCAATCTCAAAGCAGCAAGATGTACACCTTTGTGGCGGAACTCATGAAAAAAATGACGCTCGACGAAAAGATCGGCCAGCTTAACCTGTTGACCGACGGGGGTGGTGTGCCTACAGGTTCTGTGGTGAACACCGATGTGGAGTCAAAGATCAAAGAAGGAAAAGTTGGTGGATTATTTGGCATTACCGGCGTTGAAAAGATCCGCAGGGCGCAGGAGATCGCAATTATGAGCAGGTTAAAAATACCGCTGATATTCGGACTCGATATCATACATGGTTACAGGACTACCCTACCTATTCCACTTGCCATGGCAAGCAGTTGGGATATGAAACTGATTGAAAAATATGCAAGAACAGCTTCACTGGAAGCAACAGCGGATGGCCTCAACTGGACTTTCTCACCAATGGTTGACATTGCGCGTGACCCAAGATGGGGCCGGGTAGCTGAAGGCTCTGGTGAAGATCCCTATCTCGGCAGCCAGATAGCACGTGCCATGGTCAAAGGCTACCAGGGAAATGACCTTGCCGATAAAACAACCTTATTGGCTTGCGTGAAGCATTTTGCGTTATATGGTGCCTCTGAATCAGGAAGAGATTACAATACTACAGACATGAGCCGTTTACGAATGTATGAATCTTACTTCCCGCCATACAAAGCAGCCATAGACGCTGGTGCAGGAAGTATCATGAGCTCATTCAATGAAATAGACGGCATTCCGGCTACTGCTAACAAATGGCTGATGACAGATGTACTTCGGAAAGAATGGGGCTTCAAAGGTATGGTAGTAACAGACTATACTTCCATCAATGAAATGATCAATCACGGTTTGGGTGATCTCAAAACTGTTTCAGCACTGGCCCTGAAAGCCGGTATTGATATGGATATGGTTGGAGAAGGCTTTCTTACCACTTTAAAAAAATCACTGCAGGAAGGCAAGGTTACACAAAAAGAGATCGACGATGCCTGCAGAAGAGTTCTGGAAGCAAAATATAAACTTGGATTGTTTGATGACCCGTTCCGCTACTGCGATCTGAACAGGGCAAAAACTGAGATCACCAGCACTGATAAAAAGGCTGCCGCAAGAGAGCTTGCTGTACACGCACAGGTTTTACTCAAAAACGATAATAATCTTCTGCCTCTGAAAAAATACGGCACTATTGCACTCGTTGGCCCCATGGCCAACAATATGGATATGCTGGGCACCTGGGCAATAGCAGGGATCCCGGCCAATGCAGTTCCGGTGATGACAGGAATCAAAAATGCTGTAGGAAGCAATGTAAATATCATATATGCGAAAGGCGCCAATATCACGGATGATTCAGTACTGGCCAGAAATGCCCAGGTCTTTGGGAAAAAATTCGAAATGGGCGATCCAAAACTACAACTGGAAGAAGCCTTACAGGCCGCAGCCAAAGCCGATGTAATAGTAGCTGTTGTTGGAGAAAGTTCTGAAATGACCGGGGAAGCAGCGAGTCGTTCCGACATCAGTTTGCCTGCGAGCCAGAGGAACTTGTTGGAAGCACTGTCAAAAACCGGAAAGCCACTGGTTGTAGTGCTGATGACCGGAAGGCCTTTAGCCATTGTACGAGAATCTGAAATAGCCAATGCCATTCTGCTCAGCTGGTTTGGAGGAGACGAGACCGGAAACGCTGTGGCAGATGTACTCTTCGGCAATTACAATCCCTCCGGCAAATTACCGATGACCTTTCCCAGGAACGTTGGGCAGATCCCTATTTACTATAGCCACAAAAGAACCGGCAGGCCCAATGGCGATGGCCCTACACAAAAGTTCCGCTCAAACTACCTTGATGCATCTAACGATCCGCTGTATGCTTTTGGCCACGGCCTCAGTTACACCAACTTCAGCTATAGCGATGTAAAATTGAGCAGTAGCAGGATGATTAAAGGTCAGGCTCTGAAAGCATCAGTAACGGTAACGAATAGTGGAAACTATGACGGCGAGGAAGTGGTGCAATTATATATCAACGATCCTGTTGCATCCGTAACACAGCCCGTGAAAAAGATGATCGGGTTTCAGAAATTCGCACTCAGGAAAGGCGAAAGCCGGGAGATCAGTTTCACTATCACAGAAGAAGATCTTAAATTTTACAATAATGACCTGAAACGCATTGTTGAGCCTGGTGAATTTCATGTATTCATAGGTGGTAGCTCTTCGGATACCAGGAAGGCAAGTTTTATATTGCAGTAAGCAGTGAGCAGAGAGCAGTAAGCAGGTATTAAATTCTGCTCACTGCTCACTGCTCACTAATCTTCGATTTCAAGGGAGCTTTCCGGAAGATGATCATATTCGCCCTTGAATGCATAATAACCGAATATGACAAGTCCAAAGGCGATCGGAATAAAGATCACAACGAAAACACCCCACTGTATTTTGGTGTCTATAACCGGCTTCTTGCTGATCTCCAGCAAGGCTGTCTGCACCAGGTAATAAATGGCGAAGGGGCCTAAGAGCATCCATATGATACCGAACATTCTTTTGATCTGGTTCATCTGATCTGTTTTCTATTTTTAATCATTGACATCAGGGTCAATATGATTGTTTACATACAACAGCCCTATCACCAGGCAAACTGCCGCCACACCAATAGGATACCATAGCCCAACCAGTTTATCTCCGGTGTAAATAGTTGTCAGGAGCGTGGCAATAAAAGGCGTGAGACCTCCAAATACGCCATTGCCCACATGGTAGGGCAGCGACATCGAAGTATACCTGATCTTAGTGGGAAACAATTCAACTAAGAATGCCGCAATTGGTCCATATACCATCGTCACAAAAATGATCTGCACAAAAATCAACCACACAAAATTCCAGTAAGTGGACGATGGAAGCTTCTTCTCCGCATGAATAGCAGCGGCCTTACCCAAACGGCCAGACGAAAATATCGTGTCAGCTTCCACCTGCTTATAGCGAAGTCCATCAGCCAGTGCATACAAAGTTGTTGTTGTGACCAGCGAATCACTGCTGCCATTGATCAATTCTCTTTTCACTGAGGTTTCCCCGGCCGTCACCGTTTGCTCCAGTTTCAATTTCCCTATATCCGAAAGTTCAACGAACTGCTTATATATCGGCCTGTAAAATAAGATCCCTGCTAACATACCTGCCATCATGATCCACTTGCGCCCAACTTTATCGCTCCATGCGCCAAACACTACAAAAAACGGTGTAGCGAAAAGGATCGCCCAGATGATGATGGTACGGCTCTGATCGAAATCTATCTTACAAACATTCTCAATAAACGATTGCGCATAGAACTGCCCGGTATACCAGATCACACCCTGGCCCATCGTTGCTCCAAAAAGCGCGAGTAAAACCATTTTAAGGTTTCCCCGATGTACAAAACTTTCTTTGAGAGGATTCACCGATATCTTCCCTTCGGATTTCAATTTGCTGAACAACGGTGATTCCTTCATCTTCAGCCTGATATAGATCGATACGATCACCAGCAAGATGGACACCAGGAAAGGTATGCGCCAGCCCCAATCGTTGAACTTGGCAATGGATTTCTGAAGATCTGTATCGAGGCTATGCCGCGTTAAAAGGATCACGCCCAGCGAAACAAATAAACCAAGTGTTGCTGTAGTTTGGATCCAGGAAGTAAAATATCCTCTCCGCTCAGGAGGGGCATGTTCTGCTACATATGTGGCCGCACCGCCGTATTCACCTCCAAGTGCAAGACCCTGCAGTAATCGCAACAACAGCACAATGATGGGTGCCGCAAATCCTATGCGCTCATAAGAAGGCACCAGCCCAATGGCAAAGGTGGACCCTCCCATAAGGATCAATGTGAGCAGAAACGTATACTTTCGACCTATCAGGTCGCCAAGCCTTCCAAATACCAGCGCCCCGAACGGCCGCACAATGAAACCTGCCGCAAAGGTTGCAAGGGTACTCAACAGCGCAGCAGTGGGATTGGTTTTAGGAAAGAACTGATTTGCAATCACGGTTGCGAGGCTTCCGAAGATGTAGAAGTCGTACCACTCTATCAGCGTTCCAACTGAAGAGGCACCAATTACTTTCCAGATGCCTTTTGTTTCGTTATTGTTATCAGCCATAAAGAGTTCAAAAAATAGTGAATTAACCTGATATGTATTTTTTTTACTTTTGGCTTTTGACCTTTTACTTTGAGAGCTATGTCATACCCCTACCAGATCACGAATTACGATCAGTACAAAGCCGCTTACAAGAAAAGTGTAGATGACCCCGAGGGATTCTGGGCGGACATTGCATCGCATTTTTTCTGGAGGAAAAGATGGGAAAAGGTGCTGGAATGGGACTTTAATGATTACCATGCCAAGTGGTTCCAGGGCGGTAAGCTCAACATCACCGAAAACTGCCTGGACAGGCATTTGGGCATGACGGCCAACAAACCCGCCATCATCTGGGAACCGAATGATCCCGAAGAGCATCACCGTGTTCTCACCTACCGGGAGCTTTACACCAAGGTGATCCAGTTCTGCAATGTGCTCAAGAATAATGGAGTCAAAAAAGGTGACAGGGTATGTATTTACATGGGTATGGTTCCCGAACTGGCCATCGCTGTACTGGCCTGTGCCCGCATGGGTGCCGTCCATTCTGTGATATTCGGAGGATTCAGTGCCCAGAGTATTGCCGACAGGCTCTGGGATGCCAATGCTGAATATGTGATCACCTGCGACGGTGCATTCCGCGGAAACAAAGAGATACCATTGAAAAGCGTCATTGATGATGCCCTGATCCAATGCCGTTTTGTGAAGAAAACGATCGTACTAACGCGCACGCGTACCCCAGTTTCCATGATCAAGGGCCGCGATGTGTGGTGGGAAGATGAGATCAAGAAAGTAGAGACCATGGGCAACCCCGATTTTCCTGCAGAGGAAATGGATGCCGAAGATCCTTTGTTCATCCTCTATACTTCAGGATCAACCGGTAAGCCTAAAGGCGTTGTTCATTCTACTGCCGGCTACATGATCTATACGAACTACACTTTTGTCAATACATTTCAATATACGCCCGGAGATATCCATTTCTGCACCGCAGATATTGGTTGGATCACCGGCCACAGCTACATCGTATATGGGCCGTTAAGTGCAGGCGCTACCAGCCTGATGTTTGAGGGGATCCCAACCTGGCCGGATGCAGGAAGGTTCTGGGAGATCGTTGACAAATTCAAAGTAGATGTTCTCTACACAGCTCCCACGGCCATTCGGTCGCTCATGGGTTTTGGCCTCGGACCGGTCCATGGCAAACACCTGGACTCCCTCAAGGTGCTGGGTACGGTGGGTGAGCCCATCAATGAGGAGGCATGGAACTGGTACAATGAAAATATAGGTAAGGGAAGATGCCCGATAGTTGATACCTGGTGGCAAACAGAAACAGGAGGTTGTATGATCTCAAACATGGCAGGCGTAACGCCGTCAAAAGCAACATACGCAACATTACCTGTGCCGGGCATTCAACCGGTATTGATGGATGAAAATGGAAAGATACTGGAGGGGAACAATGTCAGCGGAAACCTCTGCATTAAATTTCCATGGCCATCCATCATCAGAACAACTTACGGCGATCACGAAAGGTGCAAGCAGAATTATTTCAGCGCTTACCCGGGATACTATTTTACAGGCGATGGATGTCATCGTGATGAGCATGGATTTTACAGGATCACCGGGCGGGTAGATGATGTACTGAATGTCAGCGGTCACCGCATTGGCACAGCTGAAGTAGAAAATGCCATCAATATGCATGCCGGCGTTGTAGAAAGTGCTGTAGTTGGATATCCGCACGATATTAAAGGCCAGGGTATCTATGCATTTGTGATTTATACGGGTACGCATGGCGATGAAAGCCTGGCCCGACAGGATATAACGTTAACTGTGAGCCGAATTATCGGTCCTATTGCTAAGCCCGATAAGATACAATTCGTAAGCGGCCTGCCAAAGACCCGGAGCGGTAAGATCATGCGTCGTATCCTGAGGAAAATTGCAGAAGGTGAAACTGAAAACCTGGGCGATATCACTACGCTCCTGGATCCCGGCATTGTGGAGGAGATCAAGAAGGGGAAGATGTGAGACTAATTCAAAAGTCAAAATTCAAAAGTCAAAAATGGGGCCGCCTGTTTTTGACTTTTGACATTACAAACATAATTTCTACCACGGCCACCCTGATTCCTACATTCCGCCCCAGTTACTCTGTACATATCTTTGCGGAATCAATGTCAGATTTGACTTTTGACGTTTTAATTATTATTTATGCCTCTCATCAACGGCCTTCATCACGTTACGGCTATGGCTTCTGATCCGCAGCAGAATATTGATTTCTATGCGGGTATCCTTGGACTCAGGCTGGTTAAAAAAACGATCAACTTCGATGCACCGGATGTGTACCATTTTTACTACGGCAACGAAACCGGGGCACCAGGAACCATCCTGACTTTCTTCCCTTACGGCGGGTTGGTCAGGGGTCGCCATGGAAAAGGACAGCTCACAACCACATCGTTCTCCATTCCGGCAGAAAGCCTAGGTTACTGGACCGAACGATTAAAGAAATTCAATGTTCCATTCCAGCAACCACAGGAACGCATGAACGAAGGCTTCATTTATTTCGAAGATCATGATGGTTTAGGCATTGAACTGATCGCCAATGACCAGGATCAAAGGCCGGGCTTCAGCTATGGCAACGTGGAAGAGAAGCACAGCATCAGGGGATTTCACAGTGTCACCCTTTCTGAAGATGGTTATGAGAAAACAGCAGGTTTACTGACGGTATACATGGAACATAAAAAACTGGCAGAGCAGGGCAACAGGTTCCGTTATTCAGCAAGTGGCAAGATCGGGGATATTGTGGATATCGTTTGCGAACCGGAAAGGGCCAGAGGCCTGCAGGGAGCAGGTATCGTCCACCACGTGGCATTCTCAACGGATAACGATGATACCATTGTCCAGATGCAACAGAAATTACTACGTGTGGGCGTACATGCCACCCATGTACTCGACCGCCAGTATTTTCACAGCATTTACTTCCGTGAACCGGGAGGCGTGTTGTTTGAAGTGGCTACTAACCCTCCGGGATTTGCCATAGACGAAGATCTGGCGCATCTTGGTGAGGCTTTGAAATTACCAGCCTGGGAAGAACCCAACAGGGCCGCGATCCAAAGCGGACTGAAGCCCATCAACCTTGACTGGAAAAAATTCATCTGATGCATAAACGAAATATACTTTCGGCCGGCACACCCATTGAACAGGCTGAAAAACTGATGATCTTCATTCATGGCCGTGGAGGAGATGCACAAGGTATCATAGAGATAGCCAGTGTCTTACATGTAGATGGCTATGCACTTCTGGCACCCCAGGCAACAGGAAATACATGGTATCCATACAGTTTTCGTTCCCCTGTTCAAATGAACGAACCCTGGCTTTCATCTGCCATCCAAACGGTACATGAATTGATCGATGAGGTTATGGCTATGGGAATTAAATCAGAAAACATATATCTCCTGGGATTTTCCCAGGGTGCTTGCTTAATGCTCGAATCAGCAGCGCGTAAGGCCCAACGATATGGTGGCCTGATCGCTTTTACGGGTGGACTGATCGGCGAAGAGATCGACCGGTCAAATTACCAGGGTAATTTCGGAGGAACTCCCGTTTTCATAGGTTCCGGAGACCCCGATCCCCATATACCCGTCTCAAGAGTTCAAGAGAGTAACCTGGTGTTGACAGAAATGGGCGCCAAAGTCACTGAGAAAATTTATCCGGGCATACCTCATACCATCATCCAGGACGAAATTGACTGGGTGAATATTAACATACTGCAGTGATCTGAGTTATTAACTTTAGAGCAGAGATTTTGCAATTGCTATTTAACCCCTGCGCTATGGAATCTTTCAGGATCATAATTATTATGGCTTGCACACTGCTGTTGATCAATTGCAGTAAGAATAATACAGTGGCTGAAACGCCTCCGAATAATGACAGTGATTGGCCAACCGATGACCTCAGAACAGTAAGGGCCGGGTTAAATTTTCCATGGGAAATACTCTGGGGGAAAGATGATCATTTATGGATAACTGAACGACCCGGACGCATAAGCAAGATTGATCCCAAAACCGGGAATGTTATTTTCACTGCAGCTATACAAGATGTTGCCACAAGGGGCGAGGGTGGGTTACTGGGTATGGTGCAACATCCGGATTTTCTATCGAACGGATTTTTATACGTAGTATATAATTATGATAAAGCCGGTTCGTATACTGAAAAAGTGGTTAGACTTAGGTTTTCAAACAATGCATTGACAGAACCGTTGGTGCTGATCGACAATATCCCGGCCGCAAGCATACATAATGGCTCAAGGCTCGTGATCACTGCAGATAGTAAATTAATTATTACCACAGGAGACGCTGCAAATACCCAGGCCTCTCAAGATCTGAATTCACTGTCCGGGAAGATCCTGAGAATCAACCTGGACGGCACTATACCCTCAGACAACCCTTTTCCCAACAACCCTGTCTGGAGTTTTGGTCACAGGAACCCACAGGGGCTGTTATTGATCAATGATAAACTATATGCTTCCGAACACGGACCAAGTATTGAGGATGAAATAAACCTTATTCAAAAAGGCAGAAACCATGGATGGCCAAATGTGAACGGCCCCTGCGATGGCAGTGAAGTCAATTTTTGCACAACAAACAATGTTGTAACACCGATATGGTCTTCAGGAGGTTCAACAATAGCCGTAGCCGGCATCGATTACTACAATAACGATCGGATAGGAAGATGGAAAAACTCCATACTAATGACCACGCTGAAAGACGCCACAATGTACCAACTCAAGCTCAATGGATCTGGTCATGTAGAATCAGTGACTGAATTCTTCCGTAGCAACTGGGGAAGGCTTCGTGACCTTTGTATTTCTCCTGCAGGGAGAGTTTACATTTGCACCAGTAATGGTGGAGGGAATGACAGGATTGTTGAGATACAGCGTTAAGAGCAGTGAGCAGATAGCAGTGAGCAGGAAAGTCTTAGTCTTCTGCTTACTGCTCACTGCTCACTTCACCACCAATACCCCTCTCATCACCGCCGCATGTCCCGGATAGCTGCAAATGAATGGATACTGGCCAGGCTTCGAAGGAGCAAGAAAATAGATCGATTCAGAACTGCCTGGTTGGAGTAAGGCCGTATGATAAAGT
>Ga0114939_10002917_pt1 | contig 12287 bp, 13 predicted proteins | sample AshMeaCrysSpring_FD_87196 | JGI IMG/M metagenome (GOLD analysis project Ga0114939, IMG submission 87196) | Groundwater microbial communities from Big Spring, Nevada to study Microbial Dark Matter (Phase II) - Ash Meadows Crystal Spring | ecosystem: Environmental > Aquatic > Deep subsurface >... | reverse complement strand
AGACAACAAAGAAATCATACCCCCCAAATCCCTCCGTCTCCGACCTGTCCACAATCCCTGAGTTAAACCGTTTGTTCCTCAACATCGAGGTTAAACAACATTTGCAACGCTTGCATACAGCGACGTCTAGCTTCTACGTCTTGTTGAGCGCGTAGTTGCACCATCGGGTCGTGCAAAATTTTATTTACTATCCCCCGCGTCAAGGCTTCGATGACTTCTTGATGTTTGTCAGCAAATTCTGAACCCAAGCGGGACAAAGCTTTTTCTAATTCTTGTTCGCGGATGGTTTCGATTTTATTCCGCAGACAGCTAATTGTGGTTACAGTTTCCAAGGAACGCCACCACATATCAAAAGCTTCTACTTCTTCTTCTAGCAGTTTTTCAGCTTCCTGCGCCATCTTACGACGACTTTCGTGGTTTTGCGCTACAACTGCTTTTAAGTCATCGACATTAAAAGCTTGCACGTTAACCAGTTCATTGACATCAGCCGCAACGTTACGTGGTACGGAAATATCAAATAGCATTATCTGGTGAGTTGATTCCAGCACCATTTCTAATTTAGCACGATCCAGGATTGGTTCCGTAGCTGAGGTACTAGTAAATACCAAATCACTTTTGCAAACTAGGGACATCATCTCCCCTAGGGGATGGCATTTAATCGATTCACAACCCTGGGATGTCAGTTGGTCAGAGAATTGCTTTGCCAATTGTTCTGCTTTGTTCACAGAGCGGTTGATAATACAAATGTGAGCGGCACCTTTGGATATCAGGTGTTGTACCAACAGCCGCGACATTTTCCCAGCCCCGATAATTGTGATGCGGTAGGGTGTTAAATTTTCGACCTTCATCTGTGCTAATTCCACAGCCGCCGAACTGATAGAAACGGCACCCGTACCAATGCTTGTTTCTGTTCGCACCCGCTTACCTGCGGTAATTGCCTGTTTGAATAAGCGATTTAAAATTGTTTTTATCCCCTGGTACTGCTGTCCCAGTTTGTGGGTATTCTTTACCTGAGCCAGAATTTGCCCTTCACCCAATACCAAACTGTCTAACCCCGCCGCTACCCGCATCAAATGCATTACGGAATCTTGATGTAACAATATAAACAAATGGGGGCGAAGAGAAGCCAAGGGTAATTTACTGTGTTCGGAAAGAAACTGAGTTACTTCCCTCACTCCCTGCTCAGTTTCCTCAGTCACAATGTAAATTTCCATCCGGTTACAAGTACTGAGGATGGCAACTTCTTGAATATGGGGATAAGCGAGTAGGTGCGCGATCGCGTTTTCCAAGAGGGGTTCTGGAATACTCAGCTTTTCCCGAACTTCTACTGGGGCTGTTTTATGGCTTAACCCCACCACCGCAATATTCATATGGCTCACTAGTTATCTGTTGTTTGTTATTAATCAAAAGTCATTAGTCAAAAGTCATAAGTCATTAGTCAAGAACTAATGACTAATGACCTATAACTATGGACTAATAATTACCGCACTTGGATAACCTTCGGCTCTTCAAACATGTGGATAGTATCGACAAACCGAGCCGTTTTAGACTGGCTGGAAATAACCAGGCTTTGAGTTCTTGCTCCACCGTGGAAGAAGCGAACACCTTGCATCAGATTACCAGAGGTAATGCCACAAGCAGCAAACAGCACAGTTTCACCAGATGCTAACTCATGAGCATCATAGACCTTATCAGGGTCAGTGATATTCATAGACTTGAGGCGGTCAATATTAGCTTGCTTGCTTTCGCCAATTAAACCAGTCTTGACTACTTCTGGATCGTAAATCAATTGACCCTGGAAGTGTCCACCCATAGCACGCATGGCTGCAGCGGAAATAACGCCTTCTGGTGCAGCACCAATACCCATTAAGCAGTGGATGTTGGTTCCAGAAAAACCGCAGGAGATAGCAGCACCCACGTCACCATCAGAGATGAGTTGGACTCTTGCACCAGCTTCGCGGATTTCTTTAATCAAATCGTTGTGGCGATCGCGCTTCATCACCACTACAACCAATTCTTCGATTGAACGGTCGAGACACTCGGAGAGAATCTTCAGGTTTTCTGTAGCAGACTTGTTGATGTCCACATGACCTTTAGCCGCTGGGGGAGCAGCTAGCTTTTTCATGTAGAAGTCAGGTGCAGCAAACAGACCACCTTTTTCCGAAATTGCCAATACTGCCATTGATCCAGGCTGACCGTAGGCTACCAGGTTAGTACCTTCGCAGGGGTCAACGGCGATGTCAATTTCCACTAATTCATCAGGGTTACAAAAGTCTTTAGCATCGGAACGAGAACAGATACCCACTTCTTCCCCGATGTATAACATCGGAGCATCATCCCGTTCCCCTTCCCCGATCACAATCCGACCGCGCATGTAGATTTTGTTCATCCGCTCCCGCATAGCTTCTACAGCTACTTGGTCAGCAGTATTCTTTTCACCTTTACCCATCCACCGGGCGGATGCGATCGCGGCTTGTTCAACTACCTCAATAATTTCAAGCCCAAGAGTATTTTCCACGAAGTCTGCCCTCCCAGATGGTTGATTTAGCGCTGTTTTCTATGGCTATGTCAGTTTTCAAGTCTACCAAAGGGGGGTACATCATGCTGCATCAGTGTTAACGCACTCTGTGTAAAGTTTTGCTGCATGGGGCATTGGGAAGGGGGCATGGGACATGGAGAATGGGGCATGGGGCATGGGGTAAGCTCAGGCAATCGCTTGAAATTGCGCGGTTGTCAACCAAATTAGTAAATTATGAAGTAGTGACCAATCACCATTACCCATTAGCCACAATGCTAGACTTCCTCAACCCGATACTCAAACGCCATCCAGAGAACATCAAAGCCAACGTAGAAATCTACACCTGGCAAACTTGCCCCTACTGCATCCGCGCCAAAATGTTGTTATGGTGGAAAGGTGTGAACTTCACCGAATACAAAATCGACGGCGACGGTGCAGCCAGAGTAAAAATGGCAGAACGCGCCAACGGACGCCGCACAGTCCCGCAAATTTTTATCAACAACCAACACATCGGTGGCTGTGACGACCTCTACGAATTAGACACCAAAGGACAATTAGACCCCCTAATCGCCCAACCATCTGTATAAGAACTAGCGCATGGGACATTCCCTATTACCCATGCCCAATGCCCAATGCCCAATGCCCAATGCCCAATGCCCAATGCCCAATGCCCAATGCCCAATGCCCAATGCCCCATGCCCCTAATCACCCAGAATATCTCCAGCATCGCCAGTGGATGAGCCGCGCTCTAGATCTAGCACAAGCGGCGGGTGATGCTGGTGAAATTCCGGTAGGTGCAGTATTAATTGATGCTAATCACCAAATATTATCCGAAGGGCAGAATAGAAAAGAACGCGACAAAGACCCTACGGCACATGCGGAAATCATCGCTTTGCGGGAAGCGGGGAAAAAAATCCAAAACTGGCATTTAAACCAATGCACGCTCTACGTCACCCTAGAACCTTGTCCGATGTGCGCTGGAGCCATCATTCAAGCCCGATTGGGGTGTTTGGTGTATGGTGCGGACGACCCCAAGACGGGGGCGATTCGTACCGTCGCCAATATTCCTGATAGTGCTTGCTCGAATCACCGTATTTCCATAATTGGTGGGATTTTAGAATCAGCTTGCCGTCAACAATTGCAAGCTTGGTTTGCCACTCGACGAACTAGTCAAAAATAATACTAGAAGTGAATATACGCTACATAAACTTTATTAGGTAATGCCACTTAATAAAAGTGTCCGGGTAGCAGCACACAATCACGACAAAAAAATTTACGGTGGAATTAGGAGACTATTGACAACATCATTTTTAATCACCAGCCACCGTCATGATTCAGCTTGACTCATCAACTGAAACTGCCAATGAATCTATTAGCAATCCCACCTTGCTTTCTACCACCTCGCGAATTTCTAATTGGTTAATCCGTCTGCTCTATCCCCTAGGGCAATACATAGTACTACCAACTTATTTTGGGACAATTTCCGTCACTGGGCAAGAAAATCTCCCCAAAGATGGACCTGTTATCCTCGCACCTACCCATCGTTCCCGTTGGGATGGGTTGTTTGTACCCTACGCGGCTGGATATTACGCCACAGGAAGAGACTTCCGGTTTATGATTACCAGCGATGAATGCAAGGGCTTGCAAGGCTGGTTTGTCCGACGCTTAGGGGGTTTTGCTGTTAACCTCAAGCGTCCCTCCGTTACTACCCTGCGTCACGCTGTTGACTTACTACAGCAAGGAGAAATGGTGCTGATTTTCCCGGAAGGGGGTATTTATCGAGACCAAGGTGTCCACCAACTTAAACCAGGACTGGCACGTATAGCTCTGAATGCCGAATCTAACCAACCAGGGTTGGGGGTGAAAATCGTACCGATTGGGATTAACTACAGCCAACCCTATCCTAACTGGGGTACAGATGTCAGCATTCACATCGGTTCTCCCCTGTCAGCTGCGGACTATATCACTGGTGAGGTGAAAAAAGATGCCAAACTGCTGACAGCGGATTTAAAAGGGGCGCTGCAAACCTTAATTCAGCAAGAGAAACCATTTGCGACCTTGACAACAGAAGCTGAAAATCTATCCTCCCCAGTACGTGAAAATACTGGCAAACAGCAAGTGAATCAGGAGTCCTTAGAATTAAAGCCTGCTAATCGTAATTTATCGGGATCTCCGAAAAAATTATCCCCCCATACTGTTTCCAGTCAAGAAGTTGCTAACACACCTGTAAAAACTTCTCACTCACCCTTTTCTTCTAGTTCTAAACCCTCAGCTACACGTCGAGAATTGGCAGAAACGGCTAATTCTGGATCTTGAGTGACCCTGGGAACTGGTGGACGAGAGCGCAGACGTTCCACCAGAACCGCTCTACGGCAATCAGAACTTAAAATTACAGCCCGATAGTTAATTCCCAGCTATTGAGTGTTCCCACATCAACAGCGGCTTCATCTACTACCCACAACTGCCAAAGTCCTCTGGCTGGTTGGTTGAGGATATTTTTCAAGGTAGGGGTATTTTCGATAGTGTAAGTAGCTTGTAATTGGGTAAGCCGACCTAATGTGCGATTCTGCAATAGCAGCCGCTGGTTATTGGGGGTAATTAAATAAATTTCTAAATCCCCTAAAAAATCGTGGGTAATCTCGACAGCAATTTGAATATTGCGTACTGGGCTAGAGTCAGAGACGGAAATAGCAGTTTTGATTCCTTGGGGGTTGTTGTCTGGAATGGCTACAACAGCGTTATTCCGTCCCACTAACTGCTTGTTTACAGATGCAGCACCACCACGCATTTGCACCGCTGTCTGGACGGCTTTGAAGGCATTCACTTTGCCATAGCCAAACCACTGAGAATGTCCATTACCATCGTAGGTGCCTAAGCGCATTTTCAATTGCGGATCTGCATCGGTGTCAACGATTTTATCGGCAGTGTCTTGGAGGATACGCTTGACTTGGGCTGCGGTTAAGTCAGGATTTGCTGACAACACTAGGGCAGCTACTCCGGCAACTATGGGAGTGGCACTGGAAGTACCACCGAAGGTGCTGGTAAAATCGCTCTGGTCATATCCAGCCCCTCCTAAAATGTCAGTGGTAAATACCCCCCGTCCCGGAAATCCACTGCTGATGAAGGGAGCAGTGTAGATGTATCCTGATTGCTGAAACCACATTCCTGGTGGGGCATTGTTACTCGGGGCAGATACGGAAATATTTGTCCCCCAGTTGCTGTAGAGTGCTTTTTTATTCAAGCTGGTGGTGGCAGAAACAGCGATCGCATCAGGGTGGACGCTAAAGCCACTCAACCATTCTGTGGCACCATTTAAAATATTGTTAGGCCAGTTGCTTTCATTGACTGTTCCCTGAATCGGGCGGTTAGCATTACCAGCGGCAAATAAAATCACACAGCCTTTACCGTTGCGTCCTTTAGTCGCCGCGCGGGTAATGGCAGCCCGTTGACGCAGGGATAGGGGAAAATACACGTTAGCAGCCCCCCAACTGCAAGAAATCACCGCTGCACCATTATTTACCGCCCAGTCAAATAATTCTTCAATCGACTCATCATCTAAGTATCCCGTAGTGCGGATGGGCATGAAACCACAGCCAGGGGCAACCCCGACAATACCAGTGCCAGTTTCCTCCGCTAGCGCTACTCCAGCGCAAGCTGTGCCGTGACTGGCTTCGCTATCATCCGGTAACGGCAGCATGTCTTTTTCTTTTAAGTCTCTGGGGGCGACAATTTTTCCAGTTCCCTGAAAATCTGGGTGGTTTAAATCAAAGGAATCATCGGCTATGGCGATGACAATGGAACGGAGTCCGCGGGTGATATCCCAGGCTCTTTCTACGGCAATATGGGAACCGACTGCTAAGTCACTACCGCCGTTGTGGTTGAGATACCACTGCTGGGGATACATGGTGTCACGGGGACGATAATGGGTTTCCTGTCGCACCACAATGTTGGGTTCGGCGGTGAGGACTTCCGATCGTCCCATCAATTGATTGGCAATTTTGACGGGGTTGTCTGTGGCTTGTAAGCTGAGTGCAAAGACGAAGGTATTCGGGATACCAGCGACGGGTTTGACCTGTTGTAAGCCAAATTCACTAGCCATAGCGGCAATTTTAGCGGCATCTACACCAGCAGCAAATTGGATGGTGAGTTGGTTGGTTAGATAAACATAACTGCCGGGACGATTCTGGATTTGGTAAGCATGGCTAGCAAAGGCAACATTGTCAGAAGCGCGGGCTTGCGCCATAGTTGTCTCTAAGCGCCTTGGTTCGACGGTAAATACTTCTAGGTTTGCTTGGGGAATAGTCTGTCGCCAACTAGCTGATATAGCCGGGGCTAATTGATTGGGACTAATAGGGGTAGCTAAGCGCAGGGTGAAGCGATCGCTGACTTTTTCTAAAATTAACTCTTCTCCACCACGCTGGAGAACCATTCCCCTACTGGTTGCTGGGACACCTGCGGCAGACGAATTAGAAGGATTGGTTGGCTCGCTCATAACAGCAAATGATTGGGAAACTAATTACCTGAATTTTCGTCTAATTCAGCGAAAGTTTGGTATTGCTTGCCCTTGGCGGTTCACCAAAACAGCGGTAAGATACCCAAAGTTTCTCACGGTTTTGTGTTCTGTTAGTGCCACAATTCTCCATGATTCCTGCGGTCACCGTTCGCTTCCCACGTCTCGTGTGCTGCTTGACTTCCCTATCTGTCATCGCAGTCCTTAGCTTGCTATTGCCGGTGAATGCTCAAAGACCGCCGCGCACACAACGCACACCAAGCAATCCAGCCAATATTCCGAATCAAATCCAACCCCTCGACCCGACAGACCCCAACAACCTCCAACCACAAGACCCTAGTCTATTAAGTATTCAGGGTGGACAGCGGTTGATGAAAGAGGCCTCTGGTGCAGTTTCTGGTCAAAACTATGATTTGGCAGCGAAGAAACTACAGGAAGCTCGTCTTGTTTTTAATCAACTATCGAATTTTTACCAAGAGTTAGCTGCTAGTTTTACGGGTATTGACAGCCGCATTACTGAATCGCAACGGAAAAAAGCCCTAGACACTGCCCAAATGCGGGATGAAGCTACCTATCAGTTAGCATTGGTACACCGCTTCCAAAATAAACCGGAATTAGCTGTACCCTTGCTAGTCCAAATTATTCGTTCCCAAAACCCCACCAGGGATTTGGGCAAAAAAGCTTATCAGCAATTATTCGAGTTAGGATTCGTTGATTCTCCCTTCCCCAGACAGGGAGGTACCTCCTCCCGCTCTTCTCAGTAGCTCTTGCTGGACTGATTTGTGGATTTCTTAGGGAATCCCTAAATTCAGGGTAATTCCCGTAGGATTTGGTTAAATGAAATAAGGTAGAGCAGTTTTGAAGGGATTGCGATGATTAGTCCGCAGCAGGTTGAGGCTATGATCAAGGCGCAAATGCCAGATGCTGAAGTTCAGGTGCAAGACTTGACTGGTGGTGGTGACCACTATCAGGTAACTGTAGTTTCATCGCAGTTTGAGGGTAAGCGGCTTATCCAACAGCACCAGTTAGTCTATGGTGCGTTGCAGGAAGCCATGTCCACAGAAGCAATTCATGCCTTAGCACTCAAAACATTCACTCCAGAAGCTTGGGCTGCAACTGCTTCCTAAACTCAAAAATCACAGGTCAAAGGTCAAATGTCAAAGGGAATAGTTTTTTTGACTAATGACTAATGACTAATAACCAATTCCAGCACAATAGGAACTAGAAATACCATGACTCCAGAACTTAAAGAGCGTATCGAGAGCATCATTAATCAAGACAAAATTGTGGTTTTCATGAAGGGGACAAAGTTAATGCCCATGTGTGGTTTCTCCAACAATGTGGTGCAAATTCTCAGTGTGTTGGGCGCCTCTTTCGAGACCTTTAATGTTTTAGACGACGAAGAAATTCGTCAGGGCATCAAAGAATACTCCAACTGGCCTACCATTCCCCAAGTGTATATCAATGGCGAATTTGTTGGTGGTTCTGACATTATGTTGCAAATGTATCAAAGCGGCGAATTGCAGCAAATGGTTGAGGTGGCTCTAGCTTCTTAGAATTGCCGCATTTTTAACTTTCAAACCCCCTGAGTAGATTCTCAATAGCTAGAGAATTTACTGGGGGGTTCATTAACGGTTTTCTAGTACTAGTCATTAGTCATGAGTCTCTAGGAATGATTTAATTTACTAATCAGTCATGACTAATAACTAAATTTAATAATAGCCCCGTTCCGGTTCTGGCATGGGCATTTCAAAATTTGACGGGTCGTATAGGTAGCGCCTTGCTTCTTCCTCCAAGCGATGAATTAAATAGGGTTCAATGACGTTGCTGTGTCGTAAAGCTGCTAAGTAGCCATCTAAGTACATCCGCAAATCATCTGTACGATAGCCACGGTTCCACAATTCGACGAAGGCGTCGGTAAGTCTTTGGTAGAAGCGGATGGTTTGTGTATCTTGAAGCATGACCGAAGTATCAAAAGAGGATTATAAATGATGAATTATGTATTGTGAGTTTTAAGGTCTGCAAGTATCTGTAATTATTCTTACTTTCATTATTGCTTCCTCTGAAGGTAAGTCATCAGAACTGAATTAAAACTCAGCAATTTTTACCACGAATTTACTTAATCCATAATTGACAAACCCCTATTTTTGCTGTAAATGGCGCTCTAATAAAACTTTGCTAGTGCTATCAACATTAACTCCAGGTTGCTTCTGCTTTATCAGAGTTTACTTCAATTCGTCAAGTACTTTGGCTTTATTTGTTACTAGTTAGGGTGAAGAAAATACTTGTCAGCCACAAATTCTGCCATAATACAGATGACTTACATTCCGAGTCTGGTTTAACCAGAGACAAATATGACTTTTCTCTAAAACAAAAGTTCCCCCATGACGGTGTTTAAGGATAGTCGTGTAAAATATTGTAACAACAAATTAAAAATAATCTCTCCTCTGGCGGCAATAAACAGCTATAAGTATTGCTGGTGCTTATATAAGCAAGTGTAAAGTCCACAAAAATTGAAGTAACAAGTGTTACAAAACCTTGAGCATTGGCTTTGTTACTTTTGGAGTCACTAACGCAAAGGAATAATTCCACCGTGAGTTCGGTTTGTATTGAAATTGTTGAAGGAAATCCGCATCTCAGGTCGCTGCTGGGTTGGCACTTGCAACAACTGGACTTCCGGATATATCAAGCTGCCAGCATATATCAAGCGAGAGACGTGTTTTTAAACCACCAGCCATCTTTGGTCATCCTCGATGCTGACTTCCCTGATGGCGATGGGATAGAGTTTTGTCGCTGGTTACAGCTTCAGCAGGAGCCTTTAATTTTAATGCTATCTGCCCGCAATAACGAAGCGGATATTGTCGCTGGATTAAAAGCGGGGGCTGATGACTACTTGAGCAAACCTTTTGGGATGCAGGAGTTTCTAGCGCGGGTAGAGGCGTTAATTCGCCGTAAGCGTACCCCAGTAGCACCAGCATCTTTAGACTATGGTGTGCTGCAAATTGATTTAGTCCAGCGTCGAGTCCGGTTTCAAGGAGAGTTCATTGACTTAACCCCCCAGGAGTTTAGTTTGCTCTATGTCTTAGCCCAAGCTGGTGGAATGCCTTTAAGTCGCTCAGAACTCTTACGCCGTGCTTGGCCTGACGCTATTGATAATCCTCGCACAATTGATACCCATGTTTTATCTTTGCGGAAAAAAGTGGAACTCGAGCCGCGACAACCCAGCTTAATTCAAACTATCCGTAATGTCGGCTACCGACTGAATATGGAAGTTCTCAACCCCCGAATTTCCCAGTCTCAAACCAGGCTGACTCATGAGCGGATGAACAATCATGGTTCCCCTCTGAGCAGTCCACGATAGTTAGTTGCTCTTATTGTAGAGACGTTCAACAGGAACGTCTTTACAATTCATAACTATTAGTTTGACAAAAATGCTGGTTTATGTATTCATAACTAAATCCATTCGTCAGCGGCTTGCTTTTCTGCTAGCATCAAGCTTTCACGGACATTATCCCAGTTTACTTGTGATGCTGGTAGATTTTCCAGGATTCTACATTGCTGGAGGTAGATGAGTCGGGAGCCAAACTTCTGTTGCAATTCCAGTTGGTGGTTGACCATCAAAATCGTGGTTTCCTGGGTTTGTGATAGGTTAATTAAGATTTCTATCAAACGCTCAGCAGTACCCGCATCTAAAGCGGAAGTAGGCTCATCTAATAATAAGATTTTTGGTTGGATAACTAAAGCACGGGCGATCGCTACTAGTTGTCTCTGTCCAGCAGATAGCTGTACCTCTGTCCTTCCCAACCAGTCATTGGGGATGTTTAATTTTTCTATCCAGGTGGTTAAGCGTTGTTGAATTATCTGTTTGGGTAAACCACGCAACACTAGGGGATAGGCTAAGGCTTCTTTGACTGTCATCCCTAAGAGCTTGGTTTCTTGGGGGACTAGCACTACACAGGAGCGTAACTCGATGACAGGAATTTGGCGATATTCTTGATTTTCTAAATAAATTTTGCCGCTACTGGGGTCAATCAGGCGGTTTAATAACCGTAACAAAGAAGTTTTCCCGGAACCCGTCGGACCGACAATCGCAATGCGATCGCCCCTAAATACCTCTAGAGAGATATCCTGTAATATCGGATAGCCCCGCTGGTTGCCTTTAGTCTGGGAACTTAACCTGCTAAACAGATTAACTGCTTCTAGGCGTAGTTGAATATTCTCTGAGGTTACCACACGCTCGTCTTTCCTGACACTGTACGGACGTTCCGATGAACGTCTCTACTAAGTTTACAAGTTGCACTTGGGGTCTGGCTATTTTTATGCTACAAATGTGTATTATTCACTCTCCAACTTGTAACATGATTTTCCCACCCTGGTAAGCTGTTAAATCCCTTCCATTAGTAAACCTTGCCATTGGAGCGCACTGGTGCTTCTTTTGTTTGGCTAGCTCTGGGATTCCTCCTCCTGTATCAACTCTGTAACAGTTGCGCGTTGATAACACATCAGGAAAGGAGAATCGCCGAGTGTCATTTAATCACCAAACAAAACCTGACCCAGGGAGTCGCAATTTACTCTTTTTTATCCTCATCCTCCTGGCAATTGAATTTTTGGATGAGGTTGTTGATGGCTTGTGTGGTGCTGCTTTACCGTTAATTCGCCATGACCTCCAACTAAATTATGTACAGATTGGTATGTTGTTCAGCATACCAGATATTATCAGTAGTTTTATTGAACCAATTTTGGGGATTTTAGGCGATGTCGGACACCGAGGAAAGCTAATTTTGGGTGGTGGTATAGCTTTTGCACTAGCTTTGTTACTCGTGTCTTTCAGTCATAACTTCCCGGTGTTACTAGTAGCATTTATCTTGTTTTACCCTGCTTCCGGGGCGTTTGTGAACCTCTCCCAGGCTACCTTAATGGACATTCAACCAAGGCGCCACGAGCAAAATATGGCTCTTTGGGTGGTTGCTGGTTCCGTGGGTAATCTTGTGGGTCCATTGGCTGTGGGTGCTGTCATAGGAGTGCATCAGGGCTGGCGTAGTCTGTTTCTCGGCTTGGCAACTTTGACTGTACTATTGTTAGGAGTAGTGTGGCGGTTTCGGTTTCAGGAGATAGAGACGCGGGTCCCAGATAACCAGTCTCTATTCCCTTAGAGGGGGTACGCAAGGCTGTAATAGCCTTAAAACCATTGGATGGATTGCGCTGGCTTACCCTGCTTGAATTCTCTTACTTTATTCTGGGTATAACAAGGGGATTTTT